>Ga0335397_10010323_pt1 | contig 11550 bp, 11 predicted proteins | sample MAT04_FD_205740 | JGI IMG/M metagenome (GOLD analysis project Ga0335397, IMG submission 205740) | Freshwater microbial communities from Lake Fryxell liftoff mats and glacier meltwater in Antarctica - MAT-04 (spades assembly) (version 2) ...
CCGGCAACGGTGATCGCGGCGGTAGCGGAGAGGGAGGCGGCGGCTACCCCGGCTTCAGTCCGACGATGGACATCTCGCTACGCGGTGACCTGGGCGATGCTGTGGTGCTGCGTGTGCGGTCGCCGTACCCGGACTTCTGGCGAGGCCAGACCTTCACCGACTTCGACGGCCGCAGCTGGACGGTGGACGCAGACACCGGCCGGCGCACCGATGGCCCCGACCATGCCCTCGCGCCAGCGTTCGGCGACGTACCTCTGGGCAACGACGACGAACTGATCCAGACGTTCTACGCCGAGATGGACCTTCCCAACATCGTGTTCGCCGCGACCCGTGCCAAGCGGGTGCTGCTGGAAGCGCCGCTGTGGGCCAGGCCGGATGGAGCGTTGCGCGCCGAAGTGGTGCTGCCCAAGGGCAGCGCCTACACGGTGGTCTCCGAGCGGTCCGGGGCGACCGAGCAGGACCTGCGGTTCGACGGCGACCTCTCCCGGCTCGAGGCACCACCCGCGCTCATCGCTTTGCCGGCGTCGACGACCGATCGGACTCGCGCACTGGCAGGAGAACTGGCCGCAACCGCGGCGAGCGACTCGACGTACGACGTGCTGCTCTCCATCCAGGCGTGGTTGGCGACCAACGTCGCCTACAACCTCGACGCGCCGGTACCGTCCGAGGGCACCGACGCGGTCGACGACTTCCTGTTCGAATCCCAGCAGGGATTCTGCGAGCAGATCGCCACCGCTACCGCCATCATGCTGCGATCACTCGGCATCCCTGCACGCATCGCTACCGGCTACGTGCCCAGCGAACGCGATGCGGTGGCCGGTGTGTGGATCAGTCGCGCTCGCGACGCGCATGCTTGGGTCGAGGTCCGCTTCCCCTCGTTCGGGTGGGTCGCGTTCGACCCGACCGCCTCCGTACCGCTCGCCGGCGAGGCGACGCGGGGAACGATCGGCGGTGAACTGATGACGGCGGTGGGCGACGCGATCACCGCCCACCTGCCGCTCCTGCTCGGGCTCACCGCGGGAACTGCGCTGGCTGTCGTCGGTGCCCGCATCGCAACTTCCTGGTGGCGACGCCGGCGACGGGGCCGTTGGGGAGTACTGCAGGACCGATTCCTCACTGCGGCTCTGCGCCGTGGCGCCGATGCCAACGCCCCGAACGCCGAGCTCGCCGAGGTGTTCGACGACACCGCGGTCGCGGCGCAATTGGCCGAGCAGCTCGATCGCACAGCGTTCGCAGCCGACTGGGCCGACGACGACGCGAGTTTCGCCCGCGCCGCTGCCGACCTGGTCTCACTCAGCCGAGGCAGCTGAGCTCAGCCCCGGGCGGCGGAAAATTCCGACTCTCACGGCGAGCCGGCGCGCACGGGAGGGTGTGGCGCCTTGCTCACCGTGAGGTCGCTATGTATCGACTGGCCCGAGGGAGGAGGGCCAAGCGAGGGATTGACATCTGGAGGGGAGTTCCCCGGTCTCCCGATGACCACATGCTGTTCTCCGAAGGTAAGGCCGTGGTGTGAGCGGGGTTGGGCCGGGTGGTAACCGAGGTACTCATCGCCGGCGGCAGCAGCGCGAGACTGCGACGGCCATGACGAACTTCGATCGCGAGTACTACCAACGGTTCTACGGTGGCGAGACCGCCGTGCACGATGCCAAGAAGATCGCCCATCTCGCGAGCGCGGTCCACGAGCTGTGCGCCTGGTGGGGCGTTGCGCCTTCGACGGTGCTCGACGTGGGCGCCGGTATGGGTGCGTGGCGCGACTGGTACCACGCCAATCACCCCGAGGTGCAGGTCTTCTCGATTGACAACAGTTCCTACGCGTGCGAGCAGTGGGGCCACCAGCAGCGCAGCATCGTGACGTGGCGACCGCTCGTGCGGTACGGCTTGGTGGTCTGTCACAGCGTGCTGCAGTACCTCACCGACGAGGAGGCCGAGGCGGCCATCGACAACCTCGGCGCGGCCACCGGTCGGGTTCTTTACCTCGAGGCGCCGACCGCACGCGACTTCGAAGAGGTGGTGGACAAGGAGCGCACCGACATGGCGGTGCACGCTCGCGACGGCAGCTGGTACCGGGCGCGCCTCGATCGCTACTTCCGTCAGGTGGGTGCAGGGCTGTGGATCCGGCGCGGCGCGCTGCCGATGTTCGAACTGGAAGCACTCCCCGAGTAGCCCTGCACAAGGCACACGCCCAGGGGCGATTTCGCGAACCTGTCGCGGCCTGACCACGACGCTCCATGGTGCGGGCGCGACAGGAAAGGGGATCCGACCGGGCTCCCGGCGCCTACACGCGACGGGTCAGAGGCGTTCGATGATGGTGGCGGTGGCCATGCCGCCACCGGTGCACATCGTGACCAGGCCGGTGTGCAGGTCGCGACGCTCCAGCTCGTCGAGCAGTGTGCCGATCAGCATCGCGCCCGTGGCGCCGATGGGGTGGCCGAGGGCCATTGCCCCACCGTTGACGTTGACCTTGTCCCACGGCACGCCGGTGTCGCGGAGGAACTTCAACAGCACTGCTGCGAACGCCTCGTTGACCTCGAACAGGTCGATGTCGTCCAGCGTCATGCCGGCCTTCTTGACGCACAGCTGGGCAGCCGGGCCGGGAGCGGTGAGCATGATGATCGGTTCGGCGCCGGCAACGGCGGCCATGGTGACCTTGGCTCGCGGGGTGAAGCCGTGGCCCTTGGCGTAGTCCGGTGAAGCGAGCAGCACAGCGGCGGCGCCGTCGACCACACCCGACGAGTTGCCGCCGTGGTGCACGTGACGGATCTCGGTGAGGTGCGGGTACGCCTTGCGGGCGGTGTCGTCGATGGACAGCTCGCGACCGGCCATGACGTGGCCACCCATGCCGGTGAAGCTGGGCGACAGCTTGGACAGGTCGGCCAGGGTGGTGCCGGGCCGGACGTGCTCGTCGCGGTCGAGTGCGAGCGTGCCGTCGTTGTGGAAAATGGGCACCAACGCGCGGTCGAAGCGACCCTCGGCGGCGGCGACCTGCGCACGCGCCTGACTGTCGACGGCCAACTGGTCGAGCTCTTCGCGCTGGAAGCCTTCGACCGTGGCGATCAGGTCGGCGCTGATGCCCTGCGGCACCATGTCGTACTGGTCGCGCAGGTGGTTGTTGTTGGCGGTGAAGCCGTCGACATGCATCGGCGACGGGCGCGACATGCTCTCCACGCCGCCGGCGACGACCAAGTCCTGGAAGCCAGCGATGATGCCCATCGAACCGAAGTTGACAGCTTGCTGACCAGAGCCGCAGAAACGATTGAGCGTGACGCCCGGTGCGTGGATGCTCCAGCCTGCATCGAGCGCGGCCATACGGGCGATGTCCATGCTGTGGTCGCCGCTACCGGCACCGCAACCCATGATCACGTCGTCGACCTCGGCGGTGTCGAAACCGTTGCGTTCCTGCAGTGCGTTGAGCACCTGGGCGAGGATGCGCTGCGGGTGCACGTTGTGCAGCGCGCCGGTCTCCTTGCCTTTGCCTCGCGGCGAGCGAACAGCGTCGATGATCCAGGCTTGTTCCGTCATGCCGGCCACCGTACCCGTGAGATCGGGCGTGACCCGAAGCGGGGTCGGGCGGCCGATGCGGCGGCGATCAGGCGTCGGGTGATGCGACATGGACCTGGTCACCTCCTTCACTGGCAGCCTGACGGCTAGCGGCGAACTGCGCGACCTGATCGACCGCACCCGGCGAGCGATGACCCTGTGGCGCTTCGACGCCACGGAGGCAGCCGCGGCAGCCTCCAACTGACCGGCGGATCAGTCCTTGTCGGGCGGGCGGATGACGACCACGGGGCAGTGCGCGTGGTGCACACACGCTGCCGAAACGGAACCGAGCAGCAGCCCGGCGAAACCGCCGTGCCCACGGCTGCCGACCACCAGCATGGCGGCGCCTTTCGACGCTTCGATGAGTGCATAGGCGGCCGAACCTGTCTCCAACCGTCGCTCCACCTTCACACCGCGTTCGGCGGCGCGTTGCTCGGCCTCGTCGAGCGCGAGCCGACCGGATTCCTGGAGCTGCTCGAGCACGTAACCGCCGCCATACGGTTCGGCCACGGACAGTCCCAGCTCGACGCCGTGCACCAACACCAGCGTCATCCCATGGTGTTCCGCCTCGTCGAGCGCCCAGTTCAGGGCACGATTGCTGTTCTCGGAACCATCAACACCGACAATGATCTTGGCTTCATGCTGCAGATCCGACATTTGAATCCCCTTGCTCAGCCAGCGTGCTCGGGCAGCTGCCTCTGACTTCAGTGTCGCCCCGGCACGGCCGATCGCTCAGTGCCGAACGACCCTTTCGGCTGCTCACCATCGATGACGTGCAGGTACGTCACCATCGATGACGTGCAGGTACGCCGCGGCGAGCGCAATGGCGTCGCGCACCATCGCCTGCTCGGACACCGGGTCCAGGCTGGCGCGGTCGAGCAACGCCGTACCGACCTCCATCAGGGCGTTGCCGACGGAGCTGGCCCGTTCCGGCTCGAGACCGGGGAATCGCCGGACACAGCGCGGCGGTCGGGTCGTCGGCCATCGAACCTCTGTCGACCAGTTCCAGCTCGACGAGCGCCGGCATCGCGCGGCAGGCACGGCGAAGCAGCGCGAGCCCGGGTACTGCCGGCGCAAGGCCATCAGGTTGGTGAGGATCTCGGTGAACCACTCGTCAAGATCCGAATCGAGGGACAATGCCGAAAGTCGGGTGTTGCAGTACTCGGTGCGACGGGCCTGATAGCCGAAGTGGAGCTCGATCAGGATCGCGTTCTTGTCCGGGAGGTAGTGGAAGCTGGTGCCGACGTTGACCCCTGCCGCCGCAGCAGCCGCATTGGTGTTGAGGGCCTATAGGCCACCCTCCATTCAGAACAGCAGTGGCCGCCTGCAGAATCTTCTCGAATGTTGCCGCCGACCGTGTCTGAGCAGGCGTTGCGCGGCGATGGCTCGTGGGCTGGCTCACTGCGACAGAGTGCACGAACCCGGCGACATCTGTCGGCGGCCACCGAGTTCTGCCCACTGGCGGCCAACGGGCGCTGTGAATGAGTTCCGGCGCTGACAGCACTTCACCTGCAAGGCTTGCGGAGTGCGCTCGTGCCGGGCACTGTGCGCGGTCCTCGCAGCGGCCCCGCCGGCCTGTGTCACGGCATAGAACGGGGTTCCGTCTATGTCGTGACACAGACCCCGGAGCGCGTTGGCCATCATTGATGACCGCGGGTAACTGCCGCTCGGCGCTACCAGGCACCGCGTCGACGCCTGGCCCTGTAGAACGCCGTTCAGTGATAGTTGTCGTTGGTCGCCGCCACCCCGCGTGCTGGCCACGGTCGAGCGAGGGTTGGCCACCAGTGGGCAGTTTCTGATGGCCGCCAACAGACATCGGCTTACCGCGGCCACCACTGACATCGACATCAGATCCTGACCCGCATTCCGGGGCGGTAGACTCCGAAAATCTCATGTCGGTCCCTCACGACGTCCGCCTGGGGTCCTTACAACCCTCTGCCTGCGAAGGAACGCTATGACCACCGCACCTCCCCCGATCGCCAAGCCAGTTCCCGCGAAGGCACCGGCGAAGCCGCGCAAGGCCGCCACCAAGCGTGGCGCCAAGCCCAATGCCCCGCTCGCCGAGGACCACACCCCCAGTGAGGGCGTCGCGTATGCCATCCGCACCGAGTTCGTCGATCTCACCCCGTCGGTCAACCGCATCATGAATGCCGGCCTCCACGAGGACGGCACGATGCACGCCATCACCCTGTTCCGCGATTCGCTGGGCGTTGCCGGCGACCCGAACCGCAACCCGATGGTTGCCATCGAGGCCGGGCGCCTCATCCCCGATTCGTCCATCGGCTGACGCCGCGAGGACCTTTGCCCCTCGCCCCTGGGGGTGTTCGGCGCGACGATGAGCGCCAGCACCCGCCCAGGCCAGGAGGAACGCGACCGTGGATCGCTTGAGCCCACTCGACGCGACGTTCCTCCACATCGAGGACGGCGTCAACCACATGCACATTGCGTCGTGTGCGCTCTTCGCCGGCCCGGCTCCGGCGTACGCGGACCTTGTGGAGCTGTTCCGGGGCAAGCTGCCGCTGATACCGCGCTACCGGCAGAAGGTGCGCTTCGTGCCGGGTGGCATCGGCCGACCGGTGTGGGTCGACGACCCGCACTTCCGCATCGACTATCACGTCCGCCACACTGCCTTGCCGCCGCCCGGCACCGACGACGACCTGCGCAGCCTGATGAGCAGGCTGATGTCGCAGCAGCTGGATCGTCACCGGCCGCTGTGGGAAGCGTGGATGGTGGAGGGACTCGCCGACGGCAGCTGGGCGCTGATCTCGAAGGTGCACCATTGCATGGTCGATGGCATCGCCGGCACCGACCTGATGGCGGTGATCCTCGACGTCTCCCCCGCCGGCTCCCCGCCCGTCGCCGACGGCTGGGAACCCGCGCCCGAGCCCTCCGACGCCGACCTCCTGCGCAATGCAATCGCTGACACCCTGGTCAGCCCGGCGGAGATGCTGCGCTGGGCGCGCTCGTCGTTGCGCACGCCACGCAAGATGATCGAAGCGACCGGCGAGATGCTGCAGGGCGTCAAGACCTTCGGCCCGCGGCTGCTGGTCCCGAATGCGCCGCTGTCGATCGAGGGCACCATCGGCCCGCACCGTCGCTGGACATGGGCACGCGCTTCCCTGGCCGACGTGAAGACCGTGCGCAAGGCGCTCGGCGGCACCGTCAACGACGTGGTGCTGGCGGCGATCACGGCCGGCTTCCGCGACCTACTGCTCAGCCGCGGCGAGCACTTCGATGGCGCCGTGATCCGCACGTTGGTCCCGGTGTCTGTGCGCGCCAGCGGCGACCACACCTCCAACAACCAGGTCTCGGCGATGATCGCCGAGCTACCCATCGGCCTCGCCGACCCCATCGAGCGACTGCACTCCATCCACGGGCAGATGGCCGAACTGAAGGATACCCACCAGGCGCTGGCGGCAGGCGCGCTCGTCGGCCTGGCAGGTTTCGCGCCGCCGCTCCTGGTCTCCACCGGCCTGCGCACGGCAATCACCGTCATGCGCCGGCTGCCACAGCGCAGCGTCAACACCGTCACCACCAACGTGCCCGGTCCGCAGTTGCCGCTCTATGCCTGCGGCCGCGAGATGCTGGAGTACCTGCCATTCGTGCCCATCACGCAGGGCGTGCGCACCGGCATCGCGATCATGTCGTACAACCACAAGGTGGCGTTCGGGGTCACCGGCGACTGGGACTCCGTCCCAGATCTGGCGGTACTCGCCGACGGTATCGAAGCTGGCATCCAGGAACTGCTGGCCTGCTCAGTGCCGTAGGGTGCAGGTAACCCAAGGGAGGGCACATGCCCGCAAAGTCACCCCAGAAACCCGCTGCCAAGAAGGCCGGCAAGTCGCTGAAGGAGAAGCGCGACGTCAAGAAGGCCAAGAAGGACGACCGCACACGCGGGTCCTGAGCTCCCGCCACCGGCGCGGGCCTGCTCAAGAACCGCGCTCGATCAGCCGATAGGGGCACACGGTGGACGAGCACGCGGCAACGCCGCACCTTCCAGATGCCAGCGGCGGGTTGTTCGACGCCCGCGCCTCGGCACTGCTGGTCACCACCACCGCTTCGCTGCACGACCTGCTGCTCGACCCGGGCGATGTGCTGTCGGTGGCCGACGATCCGTCCGTCGCCGCCGACGCGTCGTTCATGCGGGCCTTCGTCCCGGTGCACGCATACCAGCGGCTGTGCGCCACCAACCTCGACGGGTTGACCAGCACCATCGCGCGTAACCCCGACGCGTTGCGCGGTCGCATCATCGTGCGCGCGCTGCCCGACAACTCCGGCCAGTACGTGGTGATCGACGGTTCGCGCCACGTCGCCGCGTTGCGACAACTGGCAGAGACGGGCTCGGCCAACGGCGTGGGGCTCCCGCAGGACGTCGTCACACTGTTCGACGCCTGCCCGGTGACCATCGTGCACCCCACCACCGACCCCGCGTTCGTGCTCGCCCTGCTGGCCGATGCCAGTGAGCCCGGCACGGACCCATGGCTGCACGGCCAGCGCGATCACCTGCTGCGGCTGCTGGCCGACCAGGGTGTGCATCACAGCCAGCCGACGGTGGCCACCGCGACCGCGGGCAACTCGCAGACGCTGCGCCGCTACCACGCGTATCGGGCGCTGGGGCAGCTGATGCAGCTGGAGACCGTGCCGCTCCACGAGGCCGTCGATCTCTACCCGTTGTTCCATGCGGCTGTCGGCCGGTCCGTGATCCGCACCTGGCTGGACTGGGACGACGCGTTGTGCCGCTTTCTCGACGACACCCAGCTGGAACGCTTCTACGGGATGCTGCAACCGACTGTGCGCCTTGACGGAACGATGGCCGCACCGTGCATCACCAGGGTCGACGACATCGCCCAGCTCTGCGACGTGCTGGCGGAGCCGAGCGCACGAGCAGTGTTACTGGATCGCGGCGGCACGCTCGTCCAGGCTGTTGCGGTGATCAACGCCGGGGCGTTCCAGCAGTGGTCGGCGCAGGTGGAGGAGGCGGCGCAGGCCATGCAGTGGGAGCGCCGGCGGTTCGGCCGCCGCTCCTAGATGCGGCCGTAGCGCGTCGTCAGAGCGACGTGACGACGGAGACGCCGGGCTGGGCGAAGCCGCCCATCGCCGGCAACGCGACCGGAATGTCGGCCAGCTTCAGGCGTTGGGTGATCATCGCCGCTGGGTCGAACCTGCCGGCGGCGATCAGCGCGAAGACCTGGTCGAAACGCGCCGCCGAAAGGCCGTGCACGCCCAGCACCTCCAGCTCATCGCGAATCACGCGCGAGATAGGCAGCTCGGCGAGCGCTGCGGGGAACAGGCCGATCTGCACGTGGCGGCCCAGCGGGCGCAGGCTGCGAATGGAGTTGCCGGCGGTGGTCGGATGCCCGAGGCAGTCGACCGAGACATGGGCGCCACCGGTGAGCTGGATGATCGCCTCGCCGACGTCGTCGATGCCGGTGGCGTCGAACATGACGTCTGCGCCGAGCGCACCGGCCAGCTCCAGCGCCGCCGGGGCGATGTCGATGGCGACGACCTGCGCGCCCACGGCATGGCCGAAGGCGATGGCAGCCAGGCCAACGCCACCGCAGCCGTGCACGGCCAGCACCTCGCCCGCGCTGAGGCGGCCGCGCTCGACGACACCGCGATAGGCGGTGGAGATGCGGCAACCAACGAGCGCGGCAGCTTCGTTGCTCACCGATTCCGGTACGACGACCGCGTTGTGGTCGGCAAAAGGCACGGTGGTGTACTGCGCGAACGCACCCCAGCGGGTGAACCCGGCCTGCTGCTGGTTGCGGCACACCTGGTGCTGCTGTGCCAGGCACGGCTCGCACCGGCCACAACCACAGACGAACGGCGCCACCACACGGTCGCCCTCACGAACGCGTGTGACCCCAGCGCCCACAGCAACAACGCAGCCGACGAACTCGTGGCCACCCACATGCGGGCACACGATGTCGGGGTCGGTGCCGCGCCAACCGTGGTAGTCGCTGCGGCACAGGCCGACGGCGAGCACCTGCACCACAACCTCGCCGGCGCGGGGAGTGGGGTCGGCCACCTCGCTGATTGCGATGGGACCGCGGAACTGTTCATAGACGGCCGCTCTCATGATGCCCCGATGGTAGGCGGCGGATCCGCTGGCCACCTCCCTCATGCGTGGCGAGCACCCCGGCTACCGTGGGCACGTGACCACCGCCGATCGAACCATCCCAGCGACAGTGACATCATCGGTCACTGCCACTACCGCGGTGCCGTGCGCCTCGTGCGGTTCACCGCAGGCTCGCACCTGGGCCACACGAGAGGGCCCGGCGCGACTGTGCCCGCCGTGCGCCACGCTGCACGGCCTGGGCTGTCCCTGACGCAACCCACGCCTGCGTCAGCGACAGGTCAGAACCTGCCGCCGTCGACCAGGAAGCTCTGCGCAGTGCAGGCCGCACCATCGTCGGCCGCGAGGAACAGCACCATCTGGGCGAACTCTTCGGGCAGGATGCGCCGCTTGATGGCCTGGTCGCGCATCGTCTGCGCCTCACCCTCGGACGACCACCACTTGGTCAGTTGCCGTTCGGTGGGCACCCAGCCAGGCAGCACGGTGTTCACCCGCACGCCGTGGGGCCCGAACGTGCGCGCCATCGTGCGCGTGATGCCTTCCACGGCGGACTTCGCAATCGCATAGCCGGGGAACATGTCCTCCTGCATCATGTAACTGCTCGAGCCGATGTTGACGATGGAGCCGATTCCGTCCTCGATCATCCGCGGGGCGAGCGCCTGGATCGCGAAGAAGTAATGCCGCAGGTTGGTGTTGATGCGGTTGTCGAAGTACTCCGGTGTCATGACGCGCCAGTCGTGGCGGTCGTCGCTGGCCGCGTTGTTGACGAGTACGTTGACCCCACCGAAGGCCTCCTGCGCTGCCGCACAGGCAGCCTGCAGCGCGGCGATGTCGAGCAAGTCGACCTCGTAGAACGTGGGCGCGCTTGGTGCACCTGCGTCGATGCACCGCTGGATGGTGTCCGCCGCAGCGGGAACGTCCTTATCGACGAACGCAACCCGGCAGCCCTGAAGCGCGAACTGTTCGACGATCGCAGCGCCGATGCCGGCGGCGCCACCGGTGACGAACACGCTGCGATCGCGCAACGACGGGTACTTGGCGTAGTTGGTCATATGGGGTCTTCCTGTTTCACAGATTGCGGCGCAGCATCGAGTGCACACGCTCCCAGTGCTGCTCGGACGCATGGCGGTTGTAGCGATCGGTGCCGGGCGGCGCGTAGCCGTGCACCGCGTCGGTGTAGAAGTCGTAGGTGTAGCGCAGCCCGGCGGCGTTCAGTTCGGCCAGCACGACCGGCAGCGTCTCCGGCGGGGCCGTGGCGTCCTGGTCGGCCCAGCCCAAGTAAACCTCCGCGGTGGCGGCAGGAAGCCCGAGGTGCGGCGAGTCGGGAGTGTCGCGCACCATCCACGCACCGTGGATGGATGCCACGGCGGCGACGCGCGCTGGCATCGCCTTGGCCAGCGCCAGCACGAGGCCACCGCTCATGCAGAACCCGACCGCGCCGATCTTGCCGTCGCGTGCGGCCGGGTCCGCGGCAGCGAACGCCAGCAGCGCCTCGGCGTCGCCGATGATGTTGGTGGGCGTGACGCTGGCCATCAACTCGCGGCGAGCGTGCATGTCCTCGTCGGACATGCCGAACTCGCGGAACGGGCCACCCCGGTAGAACAGGTACGGCAACATCACGAAGTACCCGGCGGTTGCCAGGCGTGAGGCCATGTCCTTCAGTGCCGGGCGAATACTTGGCGCATCCATCAGGTACAGCACCACCGGGTGCGGGCCGTCGTGCTCAGGGTGGAAAACGAAGGTCTTCATCTCACCATCGGCCGTCTGGATGTTCACTTCGCGTTCGATCACCCGGGCATCCTCTCACCACGGCTGCGGCGTGGGCGTAGCCTGCGCCCATGACACTTCAGGGCGAGTACCTCCCCAGCACCTCGGCATGGGTCCGCGACCAGATCGAGGCCTACGAACGGTCCGGTGGCACCGAGGCCAGCACGCTG
>Ga0335397_10010327_pt1 | contig 11548 bp, 9 predicted proteins | sample MAT04_FD_205740 | JGI IMG/M metagenome (GOLD analysis project Ga0335397, IMG submission 205740) | Freshwater microbial communities from Lake Fryxell liftoff mats and glacier meltwater in Antarctica - MAT-04 (spades assembly) (version 2) ...
TGCGGGCTACAATAAGAGAGAAACGATATTTTTAACAGAACCAACCATTCATGGAGAAAAACAAAATACATCGTTATTCCAAACCCGTTCTTAATGTTTTTACACTCTTCGCTTTACTTGCCTCTCTGCTGGGCAGTGCGGTCTTTGCCACTCCGGCACAGGCCGCCACTTTGACGGTCAATACGTTGGTTGATGAAAACGATGGCTCTTGCGTAGGAGATTGTTCCCTGCGCGATGCAATCAACACCGCCAACCCAAACGATACGATCACCTTTGGCGTTACAGGAACCATTAACCTTAGCCTGGGCCAACTCGTGATAGCCCAAAACCTAACCATCATTGGTCCCACAGCAACAGCGATGCATCCCAATTGATCATTGACGCGGGACAAGTTTCAAGGGTTTTTAACATCACCACCAACGGTACTGTTTCGATCTCGAACCTGACCATTCAAAAAGGGAAGGTGATCGATCAAGGCGGCGCGGGTATTGAGTTGATATTTGGCGCCACCCTCCTCCTCAATAATGTTTCGATTCTAAACAACTCCGCGGTCAAAAGCAGTGGCTCGTTTTTTATTCGAGGCGGAGGCATCGACTCCATCGGAACATTGACCATAACCAACAGCAATATCAACAACAATACAGCGGATTTTCAAGGTGGTGGAATTTTCTTTTCCAGTGGAGTCCTTAGTCTGCAAAATGTTGCAGTCAACAACAACACCCACGCAGGAAATTCAGGCACGGGCGGAGGAATTGCTGTCAATAGCGCCACCTCAGCCATTTTCGATTCGATCCATGTTTCAGGCAACCTAGCCAGTAGCGCAGGCGGAATATCTATTTCAGATACAGTTACCACAAATCTGTCTAACAGCCTGATCGCAAATAACACAGCAGCAGATGGCGCTGGCGGACTATCCTTAAGCGGATTTGCCGGCCAAACTGTAAACATAACGAATACAACGATCTCTGGTAACGTCACAAACACATCCTTTAGCACTGGCGGGGGCATTCTTATCAATAGCAATTCGCCTTCCTATATTATCAATCTGACACATACCACCATTACCCAAAATACAGCAGACGGCGCGGGTGGAGGAATCAGGTACTCAGACAACGGCACGGTAAACCTACAGAGCAGCATCCTGGCCGGCAATACCTCCACTACAACTGCAAATGCGGATTGCGATGGCCCCATCGTTTCGCAGGATTACAACATCATCCAGGATACTGACGGTTGCACCATCACGGGTACAACCACAAACAATATCACTGCCGCAAGCGCTCTTCTGAATCCACTGGCCGATAACGGCGGTTCCACAGACACGCATGCGCTTCAGGCCCTCAGCCCTGCATTAGATGCCATTCCACTCACTGTAAACGGCGGCGGCACAAGTTATGTGCTGGATCAGCGCGGCGTCTCTCGCCCACAAAATGGTTCATGCGAAATCGGCGCGTATGAAGTAGACCCAACTCCCCTCACGGTTTCATCCAGTGTGCGCGCGGGCGTCAACCCAACCAGCGCCTCCTTTGTGAATTTCATAGTTGTCTTCTCAGAAGCTGTGACGGGCGTGGATATCAGCGATTTCACTTTGACGACAGCCGGCGTATCAGGCGCCGCCGTTAGTAGTGTCAGCGGCTCGGGCAGTGTCTACACTGTCACAGTCAATACAGGCACAGGCAACGGCACCTTGCGTCTTGATATCCCCCTTTCTGCGACCATCACGGACCTGGTAATCGGCCTGCCTTTCACAACTGGCGAATCCTATACAATCAGCAAACTGCCTATCTTTAGCGATGTGCCATTCAACGGCTTTGCCAATAGCTTCATCGAACGCCTCTTCAACGCTGGAGTCACCGGCGGCTGCGGCAACGGGAATTATTGTCCCGATGCATTCGTAACCCGTGCGCAGATGGCAATCTTCCTCTTGAAAGCCAAGAATGGCTCATCCTTTACACCTCCCGCAGTAGGAGTCAGTACCGGTTTCGCGGATGTCGCAACCAACGCCTTTGCAGCAGCATTCATCAAACAATTGGTCGCCGATGGCATCACCAGCGGCTGTGGCAATGGCAACTATTGTCCAGACTCCGATGTGACCCGTGCGCAGATGGCGATCTTCCTAGTCAAGGCTTTTAATCTCCCATAAAATAAACCAGTTAATCAATTTATAAGTTAGATTCAAAAAGGGCCGCGAAAGACTTATTTCGCAGCCCTTTTGTATTTCACTTCATTCACCAGGGTATTGAATGGTACTAATGAGTAGCGGGTTTTGTAGTAATCCTCTCTGAGAAATAGTACAATAATTTAATACTTGAATCAAAATCAAACTAAGCGAAAAAAGGAGAAGCCATGATTGCCAAGAAATCGATTTTCCGAATGTTCTCAATTTTTTTCATCATTATGCTTTTGCAAATGGGGGTGCTGCCTGTGCAGGCCGAATCGCTTGCCAGTCCTCATTCTGCCAGTGGCAGCTTCCTATGGGCGAAGAGCATGGGCGGAACAACGAGTGATTATGGCAACAGTATCGCCGTAGACTCTAGCAATAACACCTATACCACAGGGGGATTTGAAGGCACCGCCGACTTTGATCCGAATGCGGGCACAACCAACCTGACGAGCGCCGGCTTCGACGATATCTTCGTCTCCAAGTTGGACGATAGCGGCAACTTCGTCTGGGCAAAGAGCATGGGCGGGATTGGCTACGATCTTGGGAGCAGCGTCACCGTAGACTCAAACGGCAACGTCTATACTACAGGCTCCTTTGAAGGCACTGCTGACTTTGACCCAGGTATAAGCATATTCAACCTGACCAGTGCGGGGCAATCCGACATCTTCATCTGCAAACTGGATAGCAGCGGCAACTTTGTCTGGGCAAAAAACCTGGGTGGAACAAATTATGATGAAGGCTACGACATTGCCATAGTTTCAAATGACAGCGTCTACACGACGGGCTATTATCAAAGCATCGCCGACTTTGACCCGGGCGTGAGCACAACCAATTTGACCAGTTTGGGCAGCTACGATATCTTCGTCTCCAAATTGGACAGTAACGGCAACTTCGTCTGGGCAAAAAGCATGGGCGGAACAGATTATGATTATAGTTCCGACATCGCCTTAGACCAAAGCGGGAATGTCTATACGGTAGGAGGATATTATTCTACTACTGCCGACTTCGATCCCAGCGCAGGTACAGCCAACTTGATAAGCGCAGGGGGCTACGACATCTTTGTCTCCAAATTGGATAGCAACGGAAACTTTGTTTGGGTAAAAGGGATGGGTGGGCTTGGCGCTGACTATAGCTCCGGCGTATCCTTTGATACAAACGACAACGTCTATTTAACGGGTAGCTATACTTCTACAGCAGATTTTGACCCCGGCGCGAGCACTGTCAACCTGACCAGTGCAGGGAATTACGACATCTTCGTCTCCAAGTTGGATAACAGCGGGAATCTTCTCTGGGCAAAGAGCATGGGCGGGGCGAGTGAAGATTATGCAAACGATATCGCTGTAGACTCAAGCGGCAAAGTCTATACGACAGGGAGATATTTGCTCACCGCCGACTTTGACCCCGGCGCGGGCACTACCAATCTAACCAGCGTAGGGAGTTTCGACATCTTTGTCTCCAAGTTGGACAACAGCGGAAATTTTCTCTGGGCAAAGAACCTCGGCGGAGCGGGATATGATTCTGCCTACGACATAGCCCTGGATTCAAGCGAAAATGTTTATACGACGGGGAGATATTCTTTCACCGCCGACTTTGACCCCGGCGCAGGCACAGCCAACCTGATAAGTGTAGGGGGCTACGACATCTTCGTCTCAAAACTCGATAATTCAGCCATCTTTACGGACGTGCCATTTAGTTACTGGGCAAGTAGTTATATCGAACGACTCTACAACGCCGGTATCACTGGCGGATGCTTGGTCACTCCCTTGAGTTATTGCCCCGATAGCACCGTCACCCGCGCACAGATGGCGGTCTTCTTATTGAAGGGGATTCACGGCGCAAGCTACACTCCGCCGGCTGTGGGAGTCAGCACTGGCTTTACAGATGTCCCCACCGATTATTGGGCCGCCGCCTGGATTAAGCAACTCGCCGCCGAAGGCATCACCGGTGGCTGTGGCCCCGGAGTCTACTGCCCAGATGCAACGGTCACACGCGCACAAATGGCGGTCTTCTTATTAAAAGCCAAGAATGGTTCATCCTATTCCCCGCCCGCAGTCGGAGTCAGCACCGGCTTCGGCGATGTCTCTATCGTTTATTGGGCAGCGCCATTTATCAAGCAATTGGTTGCCGATGGAATCACCAGCGGCTGCGGGGGCGGCAACTACTGCCCCGACTCTGATGTCACTCGCGCACAAATGGCGGTCTTCCTGGTCAAGACTTTTAATTTGCCGTAAGTAATTTATTTATCAAAGAAAGTAAAAGCTGGATGAGCGCATGCTTATCCAGCTTTTACTTTAAGCCGCTGTTTTATAAAAACTTCCATGCAAAATATTCCTGAGAAATTTAACCCGCTTTCGCAATGCCATAAAACCGCGCCTGATATACACTCATTGCAATCTACACAAACGAAAGCTAACCCATGAAAAAACTTCTTTCCCATCCTACTCTTTTGTTCCGTATTCTGATCCTTGGTATCTGGAGCATGAGTACATTTATACCCGCCTCCATTCAACACGTCGCGGCGGCTAAAAATATATACAGTCCAGATAAATCACTGCAAGCAGAGAATACTGTTTTTGCAGTGATTGGGGATTACGGACTCGCGGGTCAAAACGCAGCCGATGTAGCCAGCCTGGTGAAAAGCTGGAATCCAAATTTCATTGTCACGGTTGGCGATAATAATTACGAGAAAGGTCTGGCTGAAACCATAGACCAAAATATCGGGCAGTATTATCACGACTATATCTTTCGCTACAACGGCAGCTATGGAAGCGGCTCGACCAGCAACCGATTTTTCCCCGCACTTGGCAATCACGATTGGGGAAATAATGGCATTAAGCCTTATCTTGATTACTTCACACTGCCCGGCAATGAAAGATATTATGATTTTGTTGGCGGGTCGATTCACTTTTTTATTTTGGACAGCGACCCAAACGAACCCGATGAAACTTCAGCCACATCCAAACAAGCCAAATGGTTGAAAAATGGATTGGCGGCATCCACCTCTGTGTTTAATATCGTTGTCCTGCATCATGCGCCTTATTCTTCCGGGTCGCATGGCTCAACCAGTTATATGCAATGGCCTTTCAAAGCCTGGGGCGCGCACGCAGTCTTAAGCGGGCACGATCATTTATATGAGCGGCTCCTGATCGATGACCTGCCCTACTTTGTAAATGGCGTAGGCGGAGATTCGCTTTACAGCCTCGGGGCGATTGTGCCCGGCAGTCAGGTGCGCTTTAATCAAGAGTATGGCGCCATGCGGGTCGAAGCCAGCAATACATCTGTGAAGTTCCAATTTTTCACGCGCGCCAATGTTCTGATGGATGAATACACGATCAGCAAAGCGATTCCTGTTGTCAGCTCTATTGTGAGAAATAATCCCAGCCCAACGAATGCGGCAGGCGTGGAGTATGCCGTTCGTTTTTCAGAACCCGTCAGCGGCGTGGATCTATCCGATTTTCTTTTAACGGCCAACGGCATCAGCGGCGTGTCTATTAACAATATAAGCGGATCGGGCGCGGTGTATATTGTCTCGGTCAACACGGGCACAGGCAATGGCACCCTGCGCCTCGACCTGCTGGATAACGACAGCATCATCAATAATTATGGAAACAAACTCGGCAACACTGGCGCGGGTAATGGAAATTTTATCAATGGCGAAATGTACACCCTTGATGAATCTACCCCAAATATAGTTTCAATTTTGCGCGCAAGCCAAAACCCATCCAATGCGGCCAGCGTGGATTTTGCTGTCACTTTCTCCAAGCCCGTGAATGGCGTGGACGCCTCTGACTTTAATCCAGTTGCGAATAACACAAGCGGTGTTTCAATCAGCGCAGTCAGCGGCTCTGGAAATATCTACACGATTTCTGTGTTGACGCCACAAGGCAACGACACACTGCGCCTTGACTTGATAGACAACGACAGCATTACCGATCTCGCAGGAAATATTTTGGGAAGCGCAGGAGCAGGAAACGGAAATTTCAGCAGCGGCGAATCCTATACGATTGATAAAATCTTTCCGAGCGTAGTTTCCATTGTTCGCGCCAGCCCATCCCCCACGAACGCAAGCCTCGTAGATTTTATTGTCAATTTTTCCGAACCCATTAGTGGGCTGGATATTTCTGATTTTAGTTTGAGCGCGGTCAACATCAGCGATGTTTCCATGAGCGCTATAAACGGCTCGGGTTCATCGTATCTTGTCACAATCCATATGGGCATTGGCACGGGCAGCATCCATCTTGACTTGCTCGACAATGACAGTATTACAGATGCTTCGGGCAACCTCCTCGGCGGCTCAGGTTTGAACAATGGAAATTTTCTTAATGGGGAAACCTATGCCATTGAAAAATTTTCACCTTCGGTCATCTCGATTACCCGCGCCAACGCCAACCCATCCAATGCTTCCAGTGCGGATTTTATTATCACATTTTCAGAAGCCGTTACAGGCGTGGATGTATCGGACTTTAGCTTATTCCCTTTAACTATAAACAACGCATCCATCTACGCGGTAAGCGGCTCGGCCAATAGATACATCGTCTCGGCTGATACAGGCTTCGGCGATGGCGTATTGCGCCTCGATCTGGTAGACAACGACAGTATCCTCAACAGCAGTGGCTACACGCTAGGCAATATCGGCCTGGGGAATGGCAACTTCACCAACGGCGAGACTTATACAATTGATAAAACTGCACCCGTCGTTACCTCCGTGATTCGCTCGGGCGCAAATCCTTCGATTGCTTCCAGCGTGGATTTCATTGTCACATTTTCAGAAGCCGTTAGCGGCGTGGATGGAATCGATTTTCAACTCACATCCAGCAATATCAGCAACGCATCCATTAACACTATAATTTCATCCGATCCGTTTTATGTGGTGAATGTCAACACCGGCAGTGGGACAGGCTCGGTGCGTCTTGATCTATCAGACGACGACAGTGTCACAGATTTGGCAGGCAATAAATTAGGCGGCGCTGGCGCGGGAAATGGGAGTTATCTCAACGGCGAAATTTTTGACATTGAAAAATCCGCGCCGACCGTGACCTCCATCATTAAATCAGGACCCAGCCCGTCTGGCGCCTCCAGCGTGGATTTCATTGTCACATTTTCAGAAGCCGTTACAGGCGTAGATATATCCGATTTTGACATAAGCGCCGCCAATACTATTAATACATCCGTTATCCATGTAAGCAGCCTCGATCCATTCTATATTGTCACAGTTAATAGCGGGGTCGGCGCAGGCAACATCCGACTTGATTTATTAGATAACGACAGCATTACAGATGCTTCAGGAAATAAATTAGGCGGCGAAGGAATTGAAAACGGAAGTTTTACGAACGGTGAAAGTATCCTTATTTCAAAAGCCTCTGTGAATTTCCCTCCACCCACTTTACGCGAACCTCAGCGCAAGTTTCTAAGCAATAATCCGAGCCCATCTTTTTCATGGGCAAAAATCCGCGGAGCATCTGCATATGAAATCGTTATTGCCAAAGATGGCAACTTTACGCAAATACTGACAAGCCAGGTTCTCAACGGATTGTCTTATACCAGCAATATCCTTTTGAATGATGGTATGTATTATTGGCGCGTACGCGCTTATGACACGAATTTTCAACCGGGGAAATTCAGTGCCAGCAACTCCTTCACGATCGACACCAGCCCACCAGCCATCCCCGCGCTGATCAGCCCGGTGAATAACGCAAAGGTCAGCAATCGATTGAAATTTGTCTGGGAAAAGGTCAGCGCGGCCACCCGCTATCAAATTGAAATTGACAATAACGCTGATTTCTCCAGCCCTGAATGGAACTCGCTCAGGCAGGATCCAAATTATCAAGTTTTTACAATCCGCTCGGGAGATTACTTTTGGCATGTTCGGGCAAAAGACATGGCTGGTAACTGGAGCAACTGGTCGGCGTATTACCTACTCAATATTCCCTGAAATCTGTTTTTAAACCATTAGATAACGCGTAAAATATGTTTTTGTATGAATATTTATGATATTTATCTAATATATTGACAATCCAAACTGACTTGGTTATACTGTCAATTATGAAATCAACGCGAGACAGGATTTTACATACTTTATTACAGAAACCGCGCTCTACCATTAATACACTGGCTGAGGCTGTTGGCATTAATCCCATTTCTGTGCGCCATCACCTGACCAACCTTCAAATGGAAGGACTGGTGGAGGGACAAGAGGAACGCCACGGTGTGGGGCGTCCGCGTTTGGTATATATTTTGACCGACGAAGGCATGGAACGCTTCCCGACCCGCTATATGCAGTTGACGACACGCCTGCTGGCACAGATGAAAGACACCATGCCTGGGCCAGTAGTAACAAAACTTTTCAGCCAAATCGCGGAAGACATTGCCAGCCAATATTCAAAGGATATGAGCGGGCTCAGCATGGAAGAACGGCTCGACTTCGTCAAAGAGATGTTGGGGCGCGAAGGCTTTACCGTGGAATGGGAGAAGAAAGATGGGCAGTATCAGATTCACGAAATATCATGCCCTTATTATCAAATCGGGATTGCCCATCCTGAAGTTTGTACAGTTGACCAAACTTTGATTTCCAAAATGCTGGCGTTGCCCGCCAATAAAGTGCAATGCATTTTGAGCGGCGCGGCGCATTGTACGTATGTTATTCAACCTGTAGCAGTAAAAACAAATTAAAAAAGGAGCCAACAAAATGACAGACTCTGAAGTAAAAGAAATCCAGTGGACACTCCACACCACACACCCCGAACGTGTAGAGGAAGTGCGCGCCCGCCTCTCTGAGGTGATTGATCCTGAAATTGGAATGAACATCATCCAGTTAGGCTTGATCCGCGATGTTGACATCACACCAGAAGGCATTGGTCATGTCAGAATGATTCTGACCACACCTTTCTGCCCGTACGGTCCTGCCATGATCGAAATGACCAAAGCCAAGGCTGTTGAAGGTCTTAACATGCCTGTCAACATTGAAATGGGAATGGATATGTGGGACTTCTCAATGATGGAAGATCCATCCGCGCTGGATTGGGGAATGTACACGTAGGGAAAGTTGCAAGTTGAAAGTCAAAGGTTGAAAGTCTAAGGTCAAAAGTCAAAAAGGCGCCATCCAATTTTGGAAGGCGCCTTTTTTTATTCTTTTATCTTTCTTCTTTTGTTTCACCCTTCATCCTTCATAATTCATCCTTTCCCCCTACTCCCCTTTTTTCCAATGCATGGTGTGCGGCTGCTCGCCTTCGGCAAAACCTGAAATGATGATCAAGGCATTCGTTACATTCTTCGATGGATTCTTCCAACGGTGTTGTAGTTTGGATGCAAATAATAAACTATCCCCGGCCGATAATAGAAAAACCTGTTTCTCTACATAATATTCCAATTGACCGCGTAAACAAAAGACAAACTCATGCCCCGAATGGACAATATTATGAGGGCCGCTCGATGAACCACTTTCCAGTGTAAGCATAAACGGTTCCACACGACCTGAGAACTGCTCTCCGCCTAACGCTTCAAATACCCCGCGCGTAAACGACATGCGCGTGCGTTCATCTGATTTTATAAATACAATTTGTTTCTTTTCAGTCTCTGCGCCAAAAAATGCTGTGATCGAAACCCCCAACGCATCTGCCAATTTATACAAAGTACTGACCGAAGGCGAAGTCTTTCCGCGCTCGATCATGCTCAACGCATTCGCGGAGAGTCCGCTTTTGGTGGCGAGAGTGCGCATGGAGATACCGCGCGCCTCGCGCAACTCACGCAAACTTGAGGCTACATCTACTGACATTGCTTCACGCTGAAATGCTTCCATAAAATACTCCTCTGTATTTCAACTAACCTTCCCCAAATTATACACCCACTATATATGACATTATACGAAACTTAATGTGACACACTCCACTATTGTACAATCCGTCACAATATTATGATAGGGTTACGAATATGCATTTATACGAATATAGGTAAAAACATGGTCACTCCTACCCTACAACAAGAAATCACCCAACTCGAAGCCAATTTTTGCGCGGCTTTATCCGATCCAAATCGTCTGCTCATTCTTTATGCGCTTAATGATGGCCCGCGTAATGTAACTGAACTTGCGAGTGAACTCGGGTTGAATCAGCCCACTACGTCACGCCATCTTAAGGTGCTGCGCGAACGCGGACTTGTAAACACCATCCGCACAGGCACGGTCATCACCTATCACCTAGCTGACTCGAGACTCATTCAGGCGCTGGATATTATGCGCAGCATTATGCGCGAGCGGCTTGCGTATCAAGCAAACTTAATGGAAGAAGTTCACGAAGCGAACTAAGCAATGATCCCAATTGGGATTTAATTTCTACGTGGAGGAACGTATGCAAAAAAGAAGACTCTTTTTAATTCCACTCAGCGCAGGCATAGTACTGGTGCTTGCCGCCAGTCTCTGGCTGATGACAGCAACACCTGTAAAAGCACAATGTGGTTCGCAGGCTTCATCCTGCAAGAACTGCCATGAGACGCAGGCCGTCATGCCAGTGAATGCAGATGGAACCGGCTGGCACCAATCCCATGCGTTTGGTGATTTTTGCTATATCTGTCATGCGGGCAACAATCAAGCTACCGACAAAGTCGCTGCACATACAGGAATGGTCGCGCCGCTGGCTGATATACAAGCGTCGTGTCAACAATGCCATGTCGCTGATTTAGATGCGCGCGCAAAGGTTTACGCAACCACTTTGGGCGTGGAAATCGGCTCGGGTTCTTCCGCACCAGTTACCGGCGGGGATTCTGATGCGGCTCCTATTGTTGTCGCTTCAAATCCAAGCACGACATCTGATCAGGGCTGTAATGCCGTGGTTGTTGACGATCCAAATACCATCAACTATATACAGAATTACGATCAAATTGTTTTGGGAAAGAAACCCATTAATTGGGGCAATATGATTTTGATCGGAATGATCGGCTTGATGGTTGTGGGCGGCGGTGGATTTGTTATGATGCGCGAGAAGCTTGTGCATGTTTCATTCGGTGATACACGCAAAGTGGAAGGCGAATATCCATCCGATGTTGTTGATATGCTGCCCAAGATCGCAGGACTCAAGGCTGGCGCACGCAAGTCATTGAATAATGTTTTGGACAACACAAAGGCAGACAAGGTACTTGATTTAATGGACGCCGTTGTTAAAAAAGATGACAAGGAGTAAACCATGAAATTCATTCTGAATTACATCCATAAGGAAACCTGGTCACCCTATGTGGCGGGTATTCTGCTTGGGCTGGTGGGTATTGCAGCAGTCTGGATCAGCAATAGCTTGCTCGGTGCTTCTGGCGCATTCGAGAATTTGGCCGGGTTGATCGGCAAGGCGGTTGCGCCGAAACTATTTAACAACATGTATTTCAACTTCATCATGCCGCCTG
>Ga0335397_10010329_pt1 | contig 11547 bp, 8 predicted proteins | sample MAT04_FD_205740 | JGI IMG/M metagenome (GOLD analysis project Ga0335397, IMG submission 205740) | Freshwater microbial communities from Lake Fryxell liftoff mats and glacier meltwater in Antarctica - MAT-04 (spades assembly) (version 2) ...
CGATGATCTTTGACTTTGAACAGGAAACTCTGCAACATCTGACACCTCTGACGGTAGATTTGATGCGCAAGAGTATCACCCATAGGCTACAAAACGCAACCTCCTGTTAGAACTGAACAGCCCTGGCGTACAGCCTCCGCGAAGAGAATTTGATAATGAGCGCCTTTAAGAATGATCGCGCGCTTTCCTCCCTGGCTGTGAACGAATTCCTGCTTTCTTTTCAAGGCGGTGTGCCGGGTTCCTCCCTTCTTGGTTCTTATTACAAAGAGAAGGCTTTAGACTCACTCCGAAAGGAAAAAAATCAATCTGAGCGATACCCGAATGGTCTGCCTGAGATTTCAATCGGAGGGTATGTAACTCCTTATCTAAATGAGGATGTATATGCCGGGGTGTATCAGGAATTGTCTCAACTTGAAAGCCTGCACTCTCCCTACTTCGCTTTTTTTCACCTGTTCTCACCGCATCTTCCATACAACCCTCGCAAGGAATATCTTAGATTATTTCGCGACGGGTATGCTCCCCCGGCAAAACCTGTGCATCCTTTATCTACGAAATTAAGCGAGAATTTTTTGCTTTCGAGAAGGGCTATTTATGACCGACAGGTTGCCCAGGTGGACGAGGAGTTTGGTAGGTTGATCGGCACATTGGATAAGATTGGCGCGCTTGCCAATAGTTACCTGATCTTCACATCCGACCACGGTGAATTATTCGAGCGCGGTTATGCAGGTCATGGTTTTCCTTTATTGTACGAGTCCGTTCTTCATATTCCGTTGTTGATCCATGCGCCCGGGCAGGCAGTTCGAGAGGATGTGTATCCTTCGACAAGCAATGCGGACATCTTGCCCACCTTGCTCCGCATCGCTGGCAGGGAAACACCCTCTGAAATTGACGGCGTAGTGCTGCCTTCTTTTGGCGGCACGGCAGACCCAGATCGCCCAATTTTCTCTGTCTATGGGATGGATAATTCCGCTTTTGGTCCATTGAAAAAGGGCGTGGCCGCCTTGAGAAAAGGGGCTTATAAATTAATTGCATATTTGGGTTACAAGAACTTCGATCAGGTTTTTGAATTGTACAATCTGGTGGATGACCCCGATGAATTGATTGACCTGTCCAATAAAGAGTTGGGGATATTTACAAAATTAAAGCAGGAATTTTATTTTCACCTCGAAAACGCGAACAAGTCGTTTGTCAAAAAATAACTTTCCTTGAACCTGGTCCTCTTGCATTAGAATTGCGACATGACCCTTCCCCCCGATTTTCTTTTTGAATTAAAAAAACGCTTCACAGGCGACCTGCGGCTTGATTCTGCTTCCCGGGCCTTGTACTCCACTGACGCTTCGATGTATCAGATCGAGCCGTTGGGTGTTGCCATTCCTAAAACACAGGATGATCTGCAAACCGCCGTGGAACTTGCCGCGAAATACAAAGTTCCGATCCTGCCGCGTGGATCAGGCTCCTCGCTTGGCGGGCAGGCGATTGGCGAAGCCCTTATTTTGGATTGCTCGCGCTATTTGGATTCCATTCTCGAAATTGACTTAATCACACACACAGCTACAGTGGAGCCAGGCGTCGTTCTCGCGGACCTGAATCTGGCGGCGGCGAAATTTGGCTTGATGTTCGGACCAGACCCAGCCTCGGCGGAACGCGCCACACTGGGCGGCGTCATCGGCAACAATGCCACAGGCGCTCATTCAATTTTATACGGCATGTCTGCGGATCATTTAATTTCGGCAGATGTCATCCTTGCGGATGGGAGTTCGGCTACGTGGGGGACAGTGACTGAAAGCAGGATGCTGAATGCGGAAGGCAGAATGCAGGGTGAGATTATTAGTGCCGCGCTGGAGATCCGCGAGAAACATGCTGAAGCTATAAAACAAAACTTCCCAAGATCATGGCGAAACTCAGCGGGATATAGATTAAATTATTTGTTACCCTGGAGTCCATCGGTGCCTTCGCGTTGGGTTCAAAACAGCTCATATCCTCCATCTTACGACCTTCGACCTTCGACTTTAGACCTTCAACCTGCAACCTTCAACCTTGCTCCTTTATTGGCCGGCAGCGAAGGCACGCTCGCGGTCATGCGCCGCGCGAAGATCAATCTTGTTCAAAAACCGAAGCATACGCTTCTGGGCGTGCTGGCATACAACAGCATCGTGGATGCCTGTGATGATGTACCGCGTTTATTGGAGTTCAAGCCGAGCGCCATCGAGTTGATCCCGCGCATGATTATTCGTCTGGCGCGCGGCGTTCCCGCCTATGCCCGTCAGATGGGATGGATGACGGGCGACCCTGCCGCAGTATTGGTCATCGAATTTAGCGGCGACCAACCGTCGGCGTTGAAGGATGCGGTTCGTCGCATTGGCGATGTTATGACGATTGCTGAGTCGCCCGAAGAGCAAGCCCGCGTCTGGAACATCCGCAAGATGGGGCTGGGGATTCTGGATTCGCGTCCGCAGTCTGCCAGACCCGCCGCATTCATCGAAGATTGCGCCGTGCCTGTGGAGCGCCTGGGTGAGTTTGTGCGCGAGATCGAAAGGATTTTAGCTGAACATAAAACCGAGGGCGGAATTTACGCCCATGCCTCAGCCGGATGTTTGCACATCCGCCCGATTTTGGATTTGCAGCAAGGCGAAGGTGTGCGCGCATTGAGAAGCATCGGCGAGCGCGTGCTGGCGTTGACCTTGAGCCTCGGCGGTTCGATGAGCAGTGAACACGGCGACGGCATCGTCTCTGGCGAGTGGATCGAAAAAACATACGGCGCGGAGATCACCGAAGCCATGCGTTCCATCAAACGCGCCGCCGACCCCGATAATATTTTGAACCCGCGGAAAATGTTGGATGCGCCGCCGATGGATACGCACTTGCGTTACGGCGAAAATTACCATGCCCAAACCTGGACTCCCGCCCTGCACTTTGACCACACCCGCGGACTTGCCGGCGCGATCGAGCATTGCAACGGGCAGGGCGTGTGCCGCAAGACAACAGGCACGATGTGCCCGTCCTTTCAAGCAACGCGCGATGAAGGGAACTCAACGCGGGGGCGTGCAAATTTACTTCGGTCTTTGATCACACGACCACAGACAATGGATGATGGGCAGTTCATGGTCAATGGTCTGTCGTCTGCGGTCTACAACTCTCTCGACCTCTGCCTTGCCTGTAAAGGCTGTACTTCCGAATGTCCCAGCGGCGTGGACATGCCGAAGTTGAAATATGAATTCATGAATGAGTATTACAAAACGCACCGCAGGCAGTTGCGTGATTATCTGTTCGGGTATTTTCATATCGTCTCAAAATTCCTTTCGCCCGTAGCTCCGCTGGCAAACGCCTTCATGAAGATGAACTGGTCGCGGAAGTTGATTGCGCGTATTACAGGAATTACGGAACACAGACCCTTTCCAGTATTTGCCACCAGTAGGTCACGCTTTCAGCGTGATGACATGGCTACAAAAAAGGTCATCTTTTTATCCGATGTATTCTCCCGTTACCTTGAACCCGAAGTGGAACAAGCCGCCTTCGACCTTTTGCGCGCCGCGAGTTACGAGCCGTTGATCCTACCGATGATCGGTGCAGGGACATCACTGCTCTCGAAGGGATTCATCGAAGCGGCACGCAGGCACGCGGAAAAAGTTTTAGACGCGATTCATGCCTTCGACCCCGAATCAACTTTGAGCGTGGTCGGGTGCGAGCCGCCTGAGGTGTATTGTCTTAAGCATGAATATATCGCCCTGATGCCAAATCGCCGTGCAGAAATCGAATCCATCAAAAAGCGGACCTGGGTCTTGGATGAATTTATATTGCGCGTAACCACTCTAGATGCTCTGGAGTCAGACAGCTTGCTGTCTGGTTTTTTGGCAAAAGCGCGAGAGCAAGCACTCCAGAAAAAGATCACCTTCCACCCGCATTGCCACCAACGCGCCGAGGGACTTTCCGACGACGGCCTGCCGACAGGTACTTCCGCCACTGTGGAGATGCTGCGCACCTTCGGCTTTGATGTGGATGTGATCGACTCTGGCTGCTGCGGCATGGCTGGCACCTTTGGTTATGATGCGGAGCATTACGATCTCTCGATGCAGGTGGGAGAGTTGAAGTTGTTGCCGCAGGTCAGGAAACTGGATTTAGGGAATGGCAAACTGGCTTCCTCTGGCTCGGCTTGCAGGTTGCAAATCAAGCAGGGAGCAGGGGTGGATGCGGCGCATCCGTTGGTGCTGATCGCCAATTGCTTAAATTCAAAAGAGGGCAAATGAGTAACATCTGCCATGCCTGCTCTGGCATACGGAGTGAAGACAGGTATGGCGGATGTGTGGGAAATTTATTTTTATAAACCCAAAGCGGTATTTCCCTGACCTTGTTTCCAATCTTTATATTTGTGCAGGTCCTGCTCGACTAATATTAAACAAGCGCCCAGAACTGCCACATCGTCTACTTGACCGATCAGTGGCAGCATATCGGGGACGAGGTCGAAGGGGTTGAGGACATAGATCAGTGTGAAGACGATTGAGGCGATCGATCCATAAGGGATCTCGCGATAGGCTCTGGACCAATAGTCTTTGACAATCGAAAGCAGTAATTGTCCATCTTCTATAAACCGCGCCAGCGGACCTTTTGCGCCGAATTTTTTCCTGATCTCTTCAGACCTGTTGACCACTTTTTCAACATCTTTTTCAGTCACGTTTTGAGCCCCTTCTTTTATTATCCCGCCGTACTTTGGCGGTGTTACAAACTCTTCATCTGGTTTGTTCAACATCTTGTTTTACTCCTTTTCACTCTGCGATGAATACGAGAGTGTTCTGATTCCATTGTATCAAAAAAGGAAACTCCGCCTTTTTACTTCATCCACACTTTCAAGATTTCCCGCACCGAGCGCCTCATTTCCAGCGAGAAATCTGCGTTGAATTTTCGCTGGTAGGTCGCTTGATCGGCATTGGCGATCCCATCCATGGCTTTGCCTTTCGGCAATCGGCTTTGACTTTCAGCAAACATCTCGTCGAATTCGTCCCTGCCAAGTTGACGGTATTGGTTTTCGAACACGATGAACTTCTCGTCAAACCGCGAAGTGGTTTGACGATTCTTTTGCTGCTGGGTGGGATAGCCAAAGACGACCATCGTAATCGGGAACACATACTGCGGCAGGTGGAACAGTTCCCTGTGGGTTTCGTACTGCTCCATGATGTCGCCGATATAACACGAGCCGAGACCAAATGACTCAGCGGCGATGACCGCGTTCTGCGCGGCGATCAGGGCGTCGCAGCAGGCGAGGAACAGGTCTGCTTCCTCTGGTTTCTGCATCGGTGTCTGGTTCTGCGCGCAAAGTTCCTCCACGCCCGACGTGATGAAATAATCGTACCAGCGCTGATAATCAGCCAGGAACAGCCAGACCATCGGCGCGCGCGCGATAAAAGGCTGATCGTCGCAGGTGACCGCCAGGCGGTCTTTGATCTTCTGGTCGGTCACATCCACGATGGAATACAGCATCAAGTTTCCGGCGGTGGGTGCGCGCAGAGTGGCTTTCAGGATCTCCGCCCGCACCTCCGCGCTAACCTGCCTGTCTTCGTATGCCCGCATTGACTTGCGCTTCATCAACACATCCATCACCTGGTTCATAGGTCGCTCCATTTTGTTTGAATATATTTCTATTGTACAACTCTTTTTCAGAGAAGTGTACAGTCCTTTCGTTCCTCTTTCGACAGCTTACCAGTTAGCGGCAGTTTTGAATGCGCGAGTCCTGTTTGTCACGTGACGTTCATTTTTTTAGCGTAAAATTTTTATCAAAAACAAAAGGAGAAATAAACACATGAACACACCCAAACGTTACAACCCTATTCTGGTCACCTTGCACTGGCTCACTGTTATTTTTCTGCTCAGCGCCGGCACCCTCACCGGGTTGGGGGGCAGTTCAATTATTGACCCGCACATGGTTTTGGGCGCCATTCTGGTTATTATTTTGGTTACCCGCCTCATCGTCCGCTTTTCCACCAGGCTCCCCGCTTGGGCATCGACGGGCAATCCGTTCTTTGACAAACTGGGTGAGTTGGTTCATTGGGGCATGTATCTCGTTGCGTTCTATATTTTAGGGACGGGCGGCTTGATTGCTTATAATCGAAATTTGTTTGCGGTGGCGTTGGGCGCTGGGAAGGTGCATGGCGGCGCGGGCTTCCTGGGTGAAATCCATCAGTTGGGATGGTTGTTGGCCATATTAATGCTCTTCGCCCACGTTGGTGCAGCGCTCTATCACCAATTTTTTCTTAAGGATAATTTATTCAGCCGCATGTGGTACGGAAAATAAATAAACAAAAAGACTTCGGAAATCTTGAAAATTTCCGAAGTCTGTAAGCAGGCTCAAAATCTACGAGGCTTTAGCTTTGGCCTTCGTGCGCGTCATGCCGTACGCCGCAATCGAAAACGCGTTCGCCACATTGAACGAGCGTTTCTGACCGCGCATGGGGATGTAGAGGATGTGGTCCGCGAGGTCGAGCAGTTCAGGGTCCGCGCCGGTCACTTCGCTGCCCAGGACCAAAACGACGGGATTCGAGATTTGAAGGTCGGTAAATTGCGAAATTGAAATCGCCCGCTGATCTTCTTCAAGCACGGCAATTTTCCAACCTTCCAACTTTAAACCTGTAACCAGTTTCACCGTATCCTTGTGCTGGCTCCACGTCACATATTCCTCTGCGCCTAGCGCCGTCTTGCGCACTGCATCCACTTCGGGTGTCGGCGTAATTCCGCACAGATAGGCGTGACCAAAACCAAACCCGTCCGCGGTGCGCAGGATTGAGCCGACATTCCATGCCGAGCGGATATTGTCCAACAATACCGCTCTCGCTCCTTCATTCCCGCTTTTCACTTCTTCCTTCTCACTTTTTCCCGCTCTCATTTCCTTCCTCAACACAACGCACGTCTCTCCCAAACAATGCGGACAGCGCGCTCCAAACGGATGTCCCTCGGTCAGCGGGTAACGCAAATCGCAGCTTAAACAAACTCGTATCTCAAAAGATGATGTAGCCATAGTCTCCGATTATAGTAGACTTTAGGCGTGCCATTGGTGTCTTCATCCTTAATTTATTCAACCGGCGGTAAAATCAAACCACCATGCAACCAAAACATCACCTTGTGCCAGATTTTATTTACGAAAAATATCGCGCGGGCGAAACGAATGGATCTTTTCAAGGCGCGTCGATCTTCGTTGACCTTTCGGGTTTCTCTTCCATGACAGACGCGCTCTCCACACGCGGCGCGCATGGCGCGGAAGTCCTGGCAGATATGATGCGCGTCGTCTTCGAGCCGTTGGTCAATGCCGTTTATGAACAGGGCGGCTTTGTCATCGGCTATGCCGGGGACGCGTTCAATGCTGTTTTTCCCGTTGACCAGTTTCCGGGTCAGACCATGCGGCGCTGTTTATCCTCCGCGTTGGTTATGCAGGCGCACACCAAAAACCATTCACAGGTATCCACTCCCTATGGCGAATTTCCCATCCGCATAAAAATAGGGATCGGGTTTGGCGCGACAACCTGGCAGATTTTCAAATCCATCAACGGCAAGCGCGCCAGTTATTGGTTTCGCGGCGATAGTTTGAGCGGCGCGGTATCCGGCGAGGAGTCTGCGCGCGCAGGCCAAGTTGTGGCAGATTCGGTTTCGTACAACCTGTTGCAGGATGTTGTGCGCGTTGTGCCTGTGGATGACTGTTTTTTGATCGTGGATATTCATGCGGATTTGCCCGCGCCGCTTCTTCTCCCACCGCCCAAACCTGTGGACGACCTCGTTGATATTTTCTTCTCTGACGCAGTTTTCCACTTGCCCATTGCTGGTGAGTTTCGCCAGGTCGTGAATCTTTTTATTGATATCCCAGCCAGCATTTCAGATGAAGCCCTGATCGCCCCGTTCATGGAAACGGTCTATCTCTTGCAGGAGCAGTACGGCGGATTCTTTTTACGTCCTGACCTCGGCGATAAAGGATTCAACCTGCTCATGTTTTGGGGCGCGCCGACCACCTACGAAAACGACGTGGAGCGCGCGCTGAATTTTATCCTCGAGCTTTCCTCCCGAACGCGCATCACCTTGCGGGTCGGCATTTCGTATTACATGGCGTACGCGGGTTTTATCGGCTCAAGTCAGCGCGAGGATTACACAGCCTATGGTTGGGGTGTGAACCTGGCGGCGCGTATGATGGAGCGCGCAGGAGAAGGCGAATATTGGATGGATGAAGAAGTGTCCCGCCGCGCTGCGAAACATTTTAATTTCAAATTTCTTGGCGAGTATTCCTTCAAAGGTCTCAAGCGGGAGCAAAAAGCCTTTGCTTTGATCGGGCGCAAGAATCTGGTCGAGGCTGTCTATCAGGGACAGTTGGTGGGGCGTAGCAAAGAACTTGAGTCACTAGCGTCTTTTGCCGCTCCGCTCAAGCAGGGACGGTTTGCGGGCGTGATGGTCTTGAAGGGCGAAGCAGGCATCGGCAAAAGCCGGCTGGTACATTCCTTTCAGTACTCGGAATATTTCAGCGATTTTCCCGCACGTTGGGCGGTCTGCCAGGCAGATGAAATCCTGCGCTTGCCGTTCAACCTGTTCACAGATTGGTTGAAGAAGCGCTTTGAACTGCTTGAAGCCCAGTTAGATGAAGTCAATTCCATTCAGTTTTCGCGCAACATTCAAGAATTGATCGATGCGACACCCGACCCGGAACTTGCCGCAGAGTTGAAGCGTACCAGTTCGGTGTTGGCGGCCTTGATAAATATCAGCCAGCCCAATTCATTGTATGAAAGTTTGGATGCCAAAGGCCGTTACGAAAACACACTGATCGCATTGAGCGTCTTGCTGCGCGCCGAAAGTTTGCAGCAGCCCTTGATCCTTTTTCTGGAGGATACGCACTGGCTGGACGAAGACACAGGCGCGTTCCTGTCTTATTTCGTGCGGACCTTGCTGGCTGAGCCGGACAAACAATACCCGCTTGCCATCATCGCCACCCAGCGCCCCGAAGGCGATTCGGTGCGGATGATGGATGAAATTTCGATGGTGGGCATTCAACTGGACAAGCTCTCTTCGGCAAATATGTCCCGCCTGGCTGAAGATATTTTGGGGCATCCCATCGCTGATTCTTTGCTGTCACTGCTTGATGCGCGCGCCGACGGCAATCCATTTTTTGCCGAACAGATCCTGCGCTATCTTTCCGAGCAGGATGCGCTGGCTTTGGATGTGGACGGGATCTATTTTGCAAATGGGCAGGCTGAAACATCCCTGCCGACGGATGTCCGCGCGGTCTTGATCGCGCGCCTCGACCGCCTGACCCAGCAAGTGAAGGAGACTGTGCAAACCGCATCCATTCTTGGGCGCGAGTTTGAAGTGCGCGTGCTTAGTGAAATGCTGGGCGCTGACGATAAATTCCTGTGGTGTGTAGCTCAAGCTGAAAATGCGAACATCTGGGCGCCCCTGACTGAGATCGAATATATTTTTCGCCATGCACTGCTGCGAGACGCGGCTTACTCAATGCAGTTGCTGGCCCGTCAGCGTGAATTGCACGGGCTGGCTGTCTCTGCGATGGAAACGGTTTATCTCAACGACCTTGAAGCGCATTACGGCGAACTGGCATATCATGCCGAGAAATCGGTTTTGAAAGAGAAGGCGCTTCATTACCTGAGCCTGGCGGGGAAATTTTCGTTGAGCGTCTATCAGAACCATCAGGCGATTGATTATTTTTCCCGCGCACTGGCTTTGGCGCCAGAGAGCGACCTGAGGACGCGTTTTGATATTTTGATCGAACGCGCCGAAGCCTACTATCGAGTCGGTGACCTGGATACCCAGTCACGAGATTTGAATCTGCTTGAAGAATTGGCGCGCATATTGAATAGCGATGAACTTACCGGTCGTGTGCTTGCCAAGCGCTCCTATTATTTTTCCTCCCTGGGAGATTATCACAACGCCGTTCAGGTTGCGAATGAAGCAAAGGTGCGGTCTGAGTCTGTGCAGGACAATACTACACTGCTTGCCGTGTACATGGTGTTGCAAACGGCGCTATTTCATCTCGGCCGAACAGAAGAAGCCATGCGCTATGCAAAGAGCGCGTTAGCTTTTGCAAGACATTTTAATGATCGGCGTGGAGAGTCGACCGCGTATACAGCCTTGGGGTTGATCTCCCTGGAGAGCGAGGGACCTGCAATTGCCCGGCAGTATCATGAACAGGCTTTGGTCATTGCGCGTGAAATCAATGACCGCTATCTGGAAGCAAAATTATTGAACAACCTGGCAAACACTGTGGGCTTATCTCAAGGTGATTTTCCCGCCGCGCAGGATTATTTCCTGCAATCCCTTTCGATTTTTCATGAGCATGGAGATTTGTCCGGCAAGGGATTGATCATGGTAAATCTGGGATGGCTTGCCGGGATCATGGGCGATTATTCCGCCGCTGTGGATTATTACGAGCAGGCTTTGCTGATCTCGCGCAAGGTTGGGAACCGTATGGAGGAGATGTACACTTACATCAACCTGAGCGCGACTGAGATTGCGCAAGGCCGTGCAGACGAAGCCTTTGCCTGGATCGAAAAAGCCTTTGAATTTTCCGAAGCTATTGGGGAGAGAACGGCCGCAGGTTGGGCATATTTTTGCTCCGGTCATGCTCACCTGATAAAAAATAATTACGATCTAGCCGCGCAGTCCTTTTTGAAGAGTATGGGAATTCGGACACAGATCAACGCTCCCATTTTGGCAATGGAAGCCCGCTCAGGGTTATGTGAAGCCTTTTTGAGGTCTGGCGATTTGGAATCAGCGCAGAGCGAAGCCGAGCAGCTTGTGGGATATATCGAGGAAAATAGAACCCTGCAAGGCATGGAAGAACCGTTGCGGGTCTTTTTGTCGGTCATAAATGTTTTAGATAAAATAAAAGACCCGCGCATCCCGGTTGTTTTGCAATATGCAAACCAACTTTTGGAAGCGCAGGTCTCGAATCTGCGTTCGGAAGAAGCCCGCCGCGTGTTTGTGGAGAATGTACCATGGCGGCGCGCCATACGGCAGCTTGCAAGAGAAACCGGATTGTAGTGCTAAGGAACCCGTCCAACGGCAGGGTCGCCGTCTGTTAGTTCAAAGGTGTTATTCTTTATGTCACCAGTGTAATAGTAAGGATTCCCGTTGCCGTCAAAGATAACCAACCGCGACGATTCGATATTTGGGATGGTGACAAAAAAACGTTCATTGATGTGCTGTCCATTCTTTTTGATGTAGAAATTATTGAGCCACCGAATGGGTTTGCCGTCCGTCATGGCGGCGGGTAAGCCGTCCACGCTTAATTTTTCGACCTCATAATCTCCGTCACCTGTGAGTTCTATTGCCAGATCAAACTCCGAGGACTTGTGTGATTTGATATGGAATTTTTTATTGTTAGACTTGTCTTTTTCAACTTTGCCTTTTACAACAACTTTGTTTTGCATGGTTCTCTCCTCTTGTTATAGACCTTCAGAAAAAGAATTGGAAAAAATGGAGAAGTTGGGCTGGACAAAACGGTGGGAATGTGACAAGCTAAACACTTGTCTTTGGTTGATCAAAATTAAACCGTCAGGTATCAGCAGGAGA
>Ga0335397_10010338_pt1 | contig 11542 bp, 20 predicted proteins | sample MAT04_FD_205740 | JGI IMG/M metagenome (GOLD analysis project Ga0335397, IMG submission 205740) | Freshwater microbial communities from Lake Fryxell liftoff mats and glacier meltwater in Antarctica - MAT-04 (spades assembly) (version 2) ...
AGCAAGGGCAAGGGCTTCGCCGGCGTCATGAAGCGTCACAACTTCAAGGGCGTCAGCGCCTCGCACGGTTCGCACCGCAACCACCGCAAGCCCGGCTCGATCGGCGCCTCCTCGACCCCCAGCCGTGTCTTCAAGGGCATGCGCATGGCCGGTCGCATGGGTGGCGACCGCGTCACCGCGATGAACCTCAGGGTTCACGCCGTCGACCTCGAAAAGGGTCTCATCCTGGTCAAGGGTGCTGTTCCCGGAGCCCGTGGCCGCATCGTTTTCGTTCGCAACGCAGTGAAGGGGGCGTAACGCATGGCTGACACAGAATCCACCAAGAATGCCACGCTCGACGTCATCGACTCGAAGGGCAAGAAGGTCGACACCGTCGAGCTTCCCGCCGAGACGTTCGACGTGCAGACCAACATCCCGCTGATCCACCAGGTCGTCGTCGCCCAGCGTGCAGCCGCACGCCAGGGAACGCACAAGACCAAGGGTCGCGGCGAGGTGTCCGGAGCCGGACGCAAGCCGTTCAAGCAGAAGGGAACCGGTCGCGCCCGCCAGGGCTCGATCCGCGCCCCGCAGATGACCGGTGGTGGCATCGTCCACGGGCCGACGCCGCGTGACTACGCGCAGCGCACCCCGAAGAAGATGATCGCCGCAGCGCTCCGCGGCGCACTGTCCGACCGCGCCCGCGGCGGCCGCCTGCACGTCGTTGACGTGCTCGCTGTCGGAGACGTCCCGTCGACCAAGACGATCGTTGAGCTGCTCGCCAGCATCGCCACGAGCAAGCACGTGCTCGTGGTCCTCACGCGTGACGACGAGCTGAGCGCGAAAAGCGTTCGCAACATCCCGTCCGTTCACGTGCTTCCGTTCGACCAGCTCAACGCGTACGACGTCCTAGTCTCCGACGACATCGTCTTCACGAAGGCGGCCTTCGACGGATTCGTCGCCGGTCCCGTTTCGACCCGCAAGGTCAAGGACGCCGACCTGAGCGCCAAGAAGCGCGTCAGCCCCGAAAAGGCTGCAGCCCAGAAGGAGAAGGTCAGCGCATGACCGGAACGTACAAGGACCCGCGCGACATCATCCTGTCGCCCGTCGTCTCCGAAAAGAGCTACGGCCTCATCGACCAGGGCAAGTACACGTTCGTCGTGGACCCCCGATCGAACAAGACCGAGATCAAGCTGGCGATCGAGAAGATCTTCGGCGTCGAGGTCGCATCGATCAACACCCTGAACAAAAAGGGCAAGACGCGTCGCACGAAGTTCGGCACGGGAAAGCGCAAGGACACCAAGCGCGCAATCGTGTCGCTCAAGAGCGGCTCCATCGACATCTTCACGGCCGTCGGCTAGCCGGCGCCGGATAGAGGGATAAAACATGGCTATTCGCAAGTACAAGCCCACGACCCCCGGTCGTCGCGGTTCCTCGGTGGCAGATTTCACCGAGATCACCCGCTCGACGCCCGAGAAGTCGCTGCTCCGCCCGTTGCACAAGACAGGTGGACGCAACAACGCCGGTCGCATCACGACCCGTCACATCGGTGGTGGCCACAAGCGCCAGTACCGCGTCATTGACTTCAAGCGCAATGACAAAGACGGCGTGAACGCCAAGGTTGCTCACATCGAGTACGACCCCAACCGCACGGCTCGCATCGCGCTGCTGCACTTCGTTGACGGTTCGAAGCGATACATCATCGCCCCGAACAAGCTCAACCAGGGCGACATCGTGGAGTCGGGCGCCTCGGCTGACATCAAGCCCGGCAACAACCTTCCGCTCAAGAACATCCCGGTCGGAACGGTTATCCATGCGATCGAGCTGAAGCCGGGTGGCGGCGCCAAGATGGCCCGCTCCGCTGGTTCCTCGGTTCGCCTCGTCGCCAAGGACGGCCCCTACGCGCAGCTCCGCCTGCCCTCGGGCGAGATCCGCAACGTGGATGCCCGCTGCCGCGCCTCGATCGGCGAGGTCGGCAATGCCGAGCAGTCGAACATCAACTGGGGGAAGGCCGGCCGCATGCGCTGGAAGGGCGTTCGCCCGACCGTGCGTGGTGTCGCCATGAACCCGGTCGACCACCCACACGGTGGCGGTGAGGGCAAGACCTCCGGTGGACGCCACCCGGTCAGCCCGTGGGGCCAGAAGGAAGGTCGCACTCGCCACATCAATAAAGAGTCCGACAAGCTCATCGTTCGTCGCCGCAATGCCGGCAAGAAGCGCAAGTAGGAGTTGTAGAGGATGCCACGCAGTCTCAAGAAGGGCCCCTTCGTTGACGACCACCTGCTTCGCAAGGTAGTCGGCGCGAACGCCGCCAGCAGCAAGAACGTGATCAAGACCTGGTCGCGCCGCTCGATGATCATCCCGGCAATGCTGGGTCACACCATCGCGGTGCACGACGGTCGCAAGCACATCCCGGTGTTCGTCACCGAGACGATGGTTGGGCACAAGCTCGGAGAGTTTGCCCCCACCCGCACCTTCCGTGGACACGTGAAGGACGACAAGAAGGGTCGTCGCCGCTAACGCGGCGGCGTAAGGAGGAGAGAAATGGTGGAGTCGATTGCACGCGTGCGTCACATCCGCGTCACCCCCACAAAGGCTCGTCGTGTCGTCAACATGATCCGCGGCAAGCAGGCGATGGAGGCCTTGGCCATCCTGAAGTTCGCGCCGCAGGGTGCGAGCGAGCCGGTGTACAAGCTCGTCGCCTCGGCGATGGCTAACGCCAAGGTGAAAGCCGATGCCAGCAACAGCTACCTGGACGAGCAGGACCTGTTCGTTTCGTCGGCATTCGTCGACGAGGGAACGACGCTCAAGCGTTTTCAGCCCCGTGCACAGGGACGCGCGTTCCAGATCCTGAAGCGCACCAGTCACATCACGATCGTCCTGGCCACGCCAGATGAGACGGCCAACGTGACCGGTGCAGCGACGCCGAAGAAGGCAGGAAAGAAGTAATGGGCCAGAAAGTAAATCCCTACGGCTTCCGCCTGGGTATCACCACCGACCACGTGTCGCGCTGGTTCTCCGACAGCACCAAGGTCGGACAGCGCTACAGCGACTATGTCGCCGAAGACGTCAAGATCCGCAACCTGCTCAAGACGAGCCTCGACCGTGCCGGAGTGGCGCGCATCGAGATCGAGCGCACCCGTGACCGCGTTCGCGTCGACATTCACACCGCCCGCCCGGGCATCGTGATCGGTCGTCGTGGCGCCGAGGCGGAGCGTATTCGCACCGACCTCGAAAAGCTCTCGGGCAAGCAGATCCAGCTCAACATCCTCGAGGTCAAGAACCCCGAGGCCGAGGCCCAGCTGGTCGCACAGGGAATCGCCGAGCAGCTCACCGCTCGCGTGGCGTTCCGTCGTGCGATGCGCAAGGGTCTCCAGGGCGCCCAGCGCGCCGGAGCCAAGGGTGTTCGCATCCAGGTCTCCGGTCGCCTCGGCGGCGCGGAGATGAGTCGCTCGGAGTTCTACCGCGAGGGTCGCGTTCCACTGCACACCCTGCGCGCGAACATCGACTACGGCTTCTACGAGGCCAAGACCACCTTCGGCCGCATCGGCGTGAAGGTCTGGATCTACAAGGGCGACATCACCAACAAGGAGCTCGCTCGCGAGCAGGCCAACGCGAAGTCCTCGCGCCCCGACCGCCGCGACGACCGCCGTGATGGCGGTCGTGACGGCGGACCGCGTCGCGGTGCCGGTGCCGGCTCAGCAGCCCCGAGAACTGAAGCTGCCCCGGCAGCAGTGGGAGCGGAAGGCAAATAATGTTGATTCCCCGCAAGGTCAAGCATCGCAAGCAGCACCACCCCGGCCGTAGCGGCCAGGCGACTGGTGGCACGACGGTTTCGTTCGGCGAGTACGGCATTCAGGCGCTCACCCCGGCCTACGTGACCAACCGCCAGATCGAGGCGGCTCGTATTGCGATGACGCGTCACGTCAAGCGCGGTGGGAAGGTGTGGATCAACATCTACCCCGACCGCCCGCTCACCAAGAAGCCCGCCGAGACCCGCATGGGTTCCGGTAAGGGCTCGCCCGAGTGGTGGATCGCGAACGTCAAGCCGGGACGCGTGCTCTTCGAGCTCAGCGGAGTCCCCGAGTCTGTCGCACGCGAAGCCCTCACCAGGGCCATTCACAAGCTGCCCCTCAAGGCACGCATCATCAAGCGCGAGGAGGGCGACGCATAATGGCGATCGGTTCCAAGGAGCTCGCCACAGTCGAGCTCGACACCTTCGAAGACGGCAAGCTCGTCGACGAACTCAAGAAGGCCAAGGAAGAGCTGTTCAACCTGCGCTTCCAGTCGGCGACCGGACAGTTGGAGAGCCACGGACGCCTTCGCGCCGTCAAGCGCGACATCGCCCGGATCTACACCGTCATCCACGAGCGGGAGCTCGGCATCCGTGCCACCCCCGCCCCGGTCGAGGTGGCCCCCAAGGCGACCAAGGCCAAGAAGAAGACCAAGGCGGATGCGGGCGCCGAGAAGGGCGCCGAGCCGACCGAAACGGTTGCCGACGACACGAAAGAGGAGGCGAAGTAATGGCAAAGGCCACAGAAAGCACCAGCCACGAGCACGCCGCTAATGACGTCAAGGACGCCGGAGCGCGCGGACAGCGCAAGGAGCGCCGCGGTTACGTGACCAGCGACAAGATGGACAAGACCATCACCGTCGAGGTCGAGGATCGCGTCAAGCACCCGCTGTACGGCAAGGTCATCCGCCGCACCTCCAAGGTGAAGGTCCACGACGAAGCCAACTCGGCCGGTCCTGGCGACCTCGTTCTCATCAGTGAGACCCGTCCGCTCAGCGCCACGAAGCGCTGGCGCCTCGTCGAGATCCTCGAGAAGGCTAAGTAAGCCTCGGCTTGCTGAGAAAATAAGGACACAAGATGCTTCAGCAGGAATCCAGAGTCAAGGTCGCCGACAACACCGGCGCCAAGATGCTGCTCACGATTCGCGTTCTCGGTGGCTCAGGCCGCCGGTACGCCGGACTCGGCGACGTCATCGTCGCCACGGTCAAGGATGCGATCCCGGGCGGCAACGTGAAGAAGGGTGACGTCGTCAAGGCGGTCATCGTTCGAACCAAGAAGGAGACGCGCCGTTCCGACGGCTCGTACATCAAGTTTGACGAGAACGCCGCCGTCATCCTGAAGGCTGATGGGGACCCCCGTGGTACCCGCATCTTCGGGCCGGTCGGTCGCGAGCTTCGTGACAAGAAGTTCATGAAGATCATCTCGCTGGCACCGGAGGTTATTTAATCATGGCGAACATCAAAAAGGGCGACCTCGTGCAGGTGCTCAACGGCCGTCGGCAGGACCGCGGCGGAGACCGTGGCAAGCAGGGTCGCGTTCTCGAGGTTCTCGTCGAGCGCAACCGCGTCATCGTCGAGGGCATCAACTTTGTCACCAAGCACGTGCGCGTCGGACAGACGCAGCGCGGCAGCAAGACCGGTGGCATCGAGCAGATGGAGGCGTCGATCCACGTGTCGAACGTGGCACTCGTCGACCCCAAGACCAAGAAGCCGACCCGCGTCGGCTTCCGCGTTGAGACGAACGAGGCCGGCAAGACGGTTCGCGTTCGCTACGCCAAGAAGTCTGGTGAGGACCTGTAATGACTGACACCACAACTGCGGAGACCGCTGGCAAGATCCAGCCCCGTCTCAAGCAGAAGTACAAGAACGAGATCTCGGCGCAGCTGCTCAAGGACTTCGGCTTCACGAACGTGCACCAGGTGCCCGGGCTCGTGAAGATCGTCGTCAACACGGGTGTCGGCGAGGCCGCGCGCGATGGCAAGGTCATCGATGGGGCCGTCAAGGACCTCACCGCGATCACGGGCCAGAAGCCGCAAATCACCGCCGCCCGCAAGTCGATCGCGCAGTTCAAGCTGCGTGAGGGGCAGCCCATCGGCGCCCACGTCACGCTGCGTGGCGACCGCGCGTGGGAGTTCCTCGACCGCCTGCTGTCGCTCGCGCTTCCTCGTATCCGCGACTTCCGCGGCCTGTCGGACAAGCAGTTCGACGGCCACGGCAACTACACCTTCGGTCTCACGGAGCAGTCGATGTTCCACGAGATCGACCAGGACAAGATCGACCGCGTTCGCGGTTTCGACATCACCGTCGTCACCACTGCGCGGAACGACGAGGAGGGACGCGCGCTGCTCAAGGCGCTCGGCTTCCCGTTCCGCACCGCAGAGAACACTCCGTAACACCCCTGCACCACCGATCGACCAGGTCGTCGCCCGCGTAACGGGCGCCGAAACCAGACGAGATTAGGAAACAAACGACAATGACAATGACAGATCCGGTCGCAGACTTGCTGACCCGGCTGCGCAACGCGAACTCGGCGTACCACGACTCAGTGTCGCTCCCGAGCAGCAACCTCAAGTCGCACATCGCGGAGATCCTCAAGACCGAGGGCTACATCTCCGGTTGGAAGATTGAGGATGCCCGCGTCGGCAAGACGCTGACCATCGACCTGAAGTACGGCCCGAACCGCGAGCGCTCCATTGCGGGCATCAAGCGCGTCTCGAAGCCCGGACTGCGCGTTTACGCCAAGTCCACTGAGATCCCTCACGTTCTCGGAGGACTCGGCGTCGCAATCCTGTCGACTTCCTCTGGCCTCCTCACGGACCGCCAGGCAACTTCGAAAGGCGTGGGTGGGGAAGTCCTCGCCTACGTGTGGTAGCCCAGAATGTCACGAATCGGAAGACTTCCCATTGAGATCCCCACGGGCGTCGACGTCAAGGTCGACGGCTCAGCCGTCACCGTCACGGGCCCGAAGGGTGAGCTGAACCTCACCGTCGCAAAGCCCATCGAGGTCAGCCTCGACGGCACCCAGGTGCTCGTCACGCGTCCGAACGACGAGCGCGAGTCGCGTTCGCTGCACGGCCTGACCCGCACGCTCATCGCCAACCAGATCGTCGGAGTGACCACCGGTTACTCCAAGGGTCTCGAGATCGTCGGCACCGGTTATCGCGTTGCGGCCAAGGGAGCGAACCTCGAGTTCGCCCTCGGCTTCTCGCACCCCGTTGTCGTCGTTCCCCCCGCAGGCATCTCCTTCGTGGTCGAGGGCAACACCAAGCTGACGGTGCACGGCATCGACAAGCAGGCCGTCGGAGAAGTCGCCGCAAACATTCGTAAGTTGCGCAAGCCGGAGCCCTACAAGGGCAAGGGTGTGCGCTACGCAGGCGAGGTAGTCCGCCGCAAGGCCGGAAAGAGTGGTAAGTAGAAATGGCTCTCGGAACTAGAGGCAAGAGCAAGTCGGCCGCCAAGGGCCGCCGGCACGCACGTCTTCGTAAGAAGGTCGTCGGAACCGAGGCGCGTCCGCGTCTCGCCGTCACCAGGTCGGCCCGTCACGTTTTCGTGCAGGTCATCGACGACAGCAAGGGTTTCACCCTCGCCTCGGCGTCGACCCTCGAGGCTGACATGCGCACGTTCGACGGCGACAAGACCGCCAAGGCGCGCAAGGTCGGCGAGCTTGTCGCCGAGCGCGCGAAGAAGGCCGGAATCGACGCGGTCGTCTTCGACCGCGGCGGCAGCAAGTACGCGGGTCGCGTTGCGGCCATCGCGGAAGGCGCACGGGAAGGCGGGCTGGACCTGTGAGCGACGCAACAACGAACAAGGAGCAGGCCGTGGAGCCGAAAGCAGCCGTGGCGCCTGACTTGACAGAGACCGCAGTCGTTCAGACGGCGGTCGTCGAGACGGCAGCCGGGACCGACAACAACAACGCCGCCGAGCCCCGCGAGGCTCGTCGAGGCGGCCGCGAGCGCAACCCGAACCAGCAGCGCGGCGCCCGCGACAGCGACAAGAGCCAGTTCCTCGAGCGCGTCGTGACGATCAACCGCGTGTCGAAGGTCGTCAAGGGTGGTCGTCGCTTCAGCTTCACCGCCCTCGTCGTCGTCGGCGACGGAAACGGTCTCGTCGGGGTCGGTTACGGCAAGGCGCGCGAAGTGCCCACCGCGATCTCCAAGGGTGTCGAGGAAGCGAAGAAGAACTTCTTCCGCGTCCCCCGCGTTGCCGCGACCATCCCGCACCCCGTGCAGGGCGAGGCCGCAGCCGGCGTTGTGCTGCTGCGTCCCGCTTCCGCCGGTACCGGTGTTATCGCCGGCGGCCCGGTTCGCGCGGTGCTCGAGTGCGCGGGAATCCACGACGTGCTGAGCAAGTCGCTCGGGTCGTCGAACACGATCAACATCGTGCACGCGACCGTCGCTGCGCTCAAGCAGCTCGAGGAGCCCGCTGCGGTCGCCGCACGCCGTGGCCTCTCGGTCGAGCACGTTGTGCCGGCGCGCCTCCTGCGCGCGCAGGCCGACACGAAGGCAGGTGTCTGATGGCTGCTCGCCTGAAGGTGACCCAGATCAAGTCCAAAATTAGTGAAAAGCAGAACCAGCGCGACACGTTGCGGAGCCTCGGGCTCAAGCGCATCGGCAGCGTCGTGATCCGCGAGGACAACTCGCAGAATCGCGGCTATGTCCGTACCGTCGCTCACCTGGTGAAGGTCGAGGAGATTGACTAATGGCTGAAGACAACAAGCCAGCCGAGAGCGACGCCCCCAAGGCCGCTGCCAAGAAGCCGGCGACCAAGGCCGCCACCACGGCTGCCAAGAAGCCCGCCACCAAGAAGGCCGCTGCGCCGAAGTCCGACGCCGCAGCCTCCTCGGCGGCGAGCGACACGACGGCGTCGACGAAGGCACCCGCCACGCGTGCCGCTGCGAAGAAGGCGGCTCCGGCCGTCGAGGTGCAGCGTCCGCAGGTACTCAAGATGCACCACCTCCGCCCGGCCCCCGGTGCGAAGAAAGACCGCATGCGTGTCGGTCGCGGTGAGGGCTCCAAGGGAAAGACCGCGGGTCGCGGTACCAAGGGCACGAAGGCGCGCTATTCGATGCGCCCCGGCTTCGAGGGTGGAAACATCAACTTCGTCATGCGTGCTCCGAAGCTGCGCGGGTTCAAGAACCCGTTCCGCGTCGAGTACCAGGTCGTGAACCTCGAGAAGCTCGCCGAGCTGTACCCCGCCGGTGGTGAGGTCACGATCCTCGACCTCGTCGCCAAGGGTGCCGTGCGCAAGAACGAGAAGGTCAAGGTTCTCGGGACCGGCGACATTGCGGTTAAGCTTGAGGTTGCAGTCGACAAGGTGTCCGGCTCCGCCGAGCAGAAGATCGTCGCTGCCGGCGGCTCGGTCAAGTAGTACTCGAGACGCAAGATCCAGGGGTGGCCCGCAAGGGTCACCCCTCCTGCTTCATCAGAACTAACCAGGAGGCCTCGTGTTCAAAGCCGTCGCGCGGATCTTCCGCACGCCCGACCTTCGAAGGAAGATCGGGTTCACGCTCGGTATCGTCGCGATATTCCGCCTCGGCTCCTTCATTCCCGCACCGTTTGTCGACTACGGCAACGTTCAGGCATGCATCGCCTCGAATGACGGGACGACGGGCCTCTACGAGCTCGTCAACCTCTTCAGCGGGGGGGCCCTGCTTCAACTCTCGGTGTTCGCGCTCGGCATCATGCCGTACATCACCGCGTCGATCATCGTGCAGCTTCTGCGTGTCGTCATCCCGCACTTCGACACCCTCCACAAAGAGGGCCAGTCCGGCCAGGCAAAGCTGACGCAGTACACGCGCTACCTCACGATTGCGCTCGCGATCCTGCAGTCCACGACCCTCGTCACGGTCGCGAGGAGCGGAGCGCTCTTCCCCTCGACCAGCGGGGCGCCGGAGTGCGCGAACCTCATCACTGACCCGTCCTGGTACGCCACGCTGCTGATGGTGATCACGATGACCGCTGGCACCGGGCTCATCATGTGGATGGGCGAGCTCATCACCGAGCGGGGCGTCGGCAACGGCATGTCGCTGCTCATCTTCACCTCGATTGCCGCGACCTTCCCCTCCGCGCTCTGGGGCATCGCGATCGCGCAGAGCTTCGAGGTGTTCCTCCTCGTGCTCGCCGTCGGCCTCGTGATCATGACCGCCGTCGTGTTCGTCGAACAGTCGCAGCGCCGCATCCCGGTGCAGTACGCCAAGCGGATGGTCGGGCGCCGCACCTACGGCGGCAACAACACCTATATCCCGATCAAGGTCAACATGGCGGGCGTCGTGCCCGTCATCTTCGCGTCGTCGCTGCTCTACCTGCCGGCCCTTATCGGCCAGTTCAACCAGCCGACTGACGGTGGAGCCCCTGCGCCCTGGGTGCAGTGGATCACCGACAACCTCACGTCGGGCGACAACCCGCTCTACATGGCCCTCTACTTTCTCCTGATCGTCGGGTTCACCTACTTCTACGTGGCCATCACCTTCAATCCCGAAGAAGTGGCCGACAATATGAAAAAGTACGGCGGGTTCATTCCCGGCATCAGGGCCGGACGGCCCACCGCCGAGTATCTCGACTACGTGCTCACGCGCGTCACGCTGCCGGGTTCGCTGTACCTCGGCCTCATCGCCCTCATCCCGCTTATCGCTCTGGCGACAGTCGGGGCGAACGCGAACTTCCCGTTCGGGGGCGCAAGCATCCTCATCATCGTCGGTGTCGGGCTCGAGACGGTCAAGCAGATCGACTCGCAGCTGCAGCAGCGTCACTACGAAGGGTTGTTGCGCTGATGCCATCCGTCACTCCCGACCAAAAACCGCGCCTGCTCATCGTCGGGCCACCCGGCGCGGGCAAGGGAACACAGGCGGCGCAGCTCGCCGCCGACTTTGGGATTCCGGCGATTGCGACCGGCGACATCTTTCGGCACAACATCAAGACCGGCACCGAGCTCGGCCTCAAGGTCAAGTCGATCGTCGACTCGGGGGACTACGTCCCCGATTCCCTGACGAACGAGCTCGTCGCCGGCCGGCTCGGCGAGGACGACGCGGTCGAGGGATTCCTGCTCGACGGCTACCCGCGGACGCTTGGCCAAGTCGCATTCCTCGACGAGCTGCTCGCCTCACGCGGCCACGGCCTCGATGCGGTCATCCAGCTCGTCGCCGACACCGACGAGGTCGTGGGCCGCCTGCGCAAGCGTGCCATCGAGCAGGGCCGCATGGACGACTCCGAAGACGCAATCCGGCACCGCCAGGAGGTCTTCGCGCGCGAGACGGCTCCGCTCGTTGCCGCCTACAGCGACAAGGGACTCCTGGTCGAGGTCGACGGGCTCGGCGGGATCGACGAGGTCGAGGCCAGGATCAGCAGTGCGCTGGCCGGGGTCGGCATCGCGCGGCCCGACGCCGAGCCGGCCGCATAGTCGACGTGGCGCTGCGTTCCTCGATCTATAAGACCCCCGCGCAGCTGCGGCTCATGATTGAGCCCGGACGCATCACCGCGGCCGCGCTCCGCGCAGTGCGCGGCGCAATCCGGCCCGGCGTGACGACACTCGAATTGGACGCGATCGCCGAGGCGACCATCCGGGCCGCCGGGGCGCAGCCCAACTTCATGCTCGAACCGGGGTACCGGTACACGATCTGCGCCTCGGTCAACGACGATGTCGTGCACGGCATCCCGAACGAGCGCACCCTGCGGCCGGGCGACATCGTCTCGGTCGACTGCGGTGCCGAGTTCGGTGGCTGGAACGGCGACGCCGCCTTCACGACCGTCATCCCGGATCCCGCCCGCCCCGACATCGT
>Ga0335397_10010339_pt1 | contig 11542 bp, 13 predicted proteins | sample MAT04_FD_205740 | JGI IMG/M metagenome (GOLD analysis project Ga0335397, IMG submission 205740) | Freshwater microbial communities from Lake Fryxell liftoff mats and glacier meltwater in Antarctica - MAT-04 (spades assembly) (version 2) ...
CGGTCGCCTGACCAAGGTCCGGGATGGCACCACCAACGCCGTCATCAGCGAGTACACCTACGACGCCCTCGACCGCCTGCGCGAGATCACGACGGGCGCAGCGGTCACCCGCATGCGCTACGTGGGCCTGTCCACCGCGGTCGGCTCCACGTACAACGTGGTCACGAGTGCATCCATCAAGTACTACGCCAACGACTGGACCGGCCGGCTGTTCGCCGACTTCACGTCCACCGCGGGCGCCCAGCGCTCCTACGGCAGGAATGGCCACGGCGACATCACCTGGCTGTCGGACAATGTCGGAGCCGTGACCCGCACCCTCCGCTACGACCCCGACGGCAACCTCGTCGCATCATCGGGCACCAGCCTGCCGCCGTTCCGCTTCCAGGGGTCCTGGCGCGACTCCGCCACCGAGCTCTACTGGGTGGTCACGCGCTGGTATGCGCCGGCACAGGCACGCTTCGTGTCCGAGGACTCGCTCCTGGGCCAACCAGATAATCCAGACTCCCGCCATCTCTACGCCTATGCCGAGGGTGACCCGGTCGATGGCTGGGATCCTGACGGACGCGAAGCCGAACTAATAGAAATGATCGGATGGGTCATGAACAAGTACGGCTTCACCGACGCTTGGGCATTCGTCAACATGAGCACCGAGGCCAAGGATCGCGCCAATGACTACTTCAATCGCCCTGGGGAAAAGAAGGACGGCGGCATCAACGACGCCTGTCGGCACTGCATTTGGTCGGCACTGATGACAAAGGCCTGGATGGCTGACAAGCCCAAGAAGATCGCGGATCATCACGAAGAGAAGGACCGATACTCCTGGGACAGGGATACAATCAACAAAACCAACATGGACTACGCAAACAACCGCCGTGGGCGAATTCTTGGATCCATCATGCGCAACTCAAGCGACGACAGAATTGTCCGCGCGTGCCGCTACTGGGCCGCACACGGTCTCCTTGTCGTGGTACACGGACCGAAGCACCGATGACCACTCACGTGCGCGCCCCCGGTGGCCGGGGCCGGAGTTCTGCCAACGCCTTCCTTATGGTGTTGAGCGCCGGTCTGCTGGTCACGGGCTGCGGCATTGTCCAAGGCAGTCAAGCCACGAACGATGCGGCCGCCCGAATGAGTGCCTTGGCATCTGAACGGACGCCAGGGCTGGTGGGACACATCGAGTTCAGTGGAGATTGGTTAGATGGTGATTCCGTCTCCATCGCCTTGGTCTCGGGCGCAACCAATGCAAACGCGCGTCAAGTGTGGTGCGACGTCGTGTATGCCGCCCTGCCACCGGACTCCCTCAGCGTCACAGTGCATGCGCAGTTTAGCGATGCAGTGTGGCCCTCCCCCACGGACTGTCGGGTCCCCGAGGAGGAGCCAACCCCACAGACCGGCAGTTGCGGTGGCTGCACGGCGATGCCAATCGAGTCGTCAGACGCGGAAGCCTTCCTGACCACCGACTCAAGGCTGGAGATCCCTGTGAAGTTCTCAGAGCTCCAAGAGCCTGTTCGGGTGCTGGGGTCTGGCACGGAGATGCGATGGCAGCAGGGTGCATGGGAGTTGGCAATCACTCAAATCTCGCCGACTGGATTGAAGTACGCGGTATCACTTTTCAATCGGGAGACGGGACTCGCGACCGTAGGGCAGCTCCCTCGCTGCACCATGTCGCTGGATAGCGGAGCCGTGCCCGGGCCTTCAGGTGTCATTCATTGTGTCGGCCTCCAGTGGGTTTCGATGGGCGGTACTGGTCTGTTCAGTCCGCTCGCGACGGACGTCCCATTCGCACTCGACCTGCGATTCGTGGTGACACCCTAGGAAGAACCGATAGCTCTACCGTCCGACCGGAACCTGTCAAGCCCGATGAGACACGCGATGTCGATCGCTCTGTGCAGGCGGCTCCTTCGGTGGGTTGATCCAGGCCGGTCCCGGCAGCCTCGGTGGCTGCGGTCGCCCGTTGACGAACCGCTCGGGATGGGCGGCATAGGCGGCGTCGAGGACCAGGGCCCGCTCTTCACGGACGAGGGCAGCGGTACCGAGGTGGACCGAGGCGGGGGTGTGGTATCCGATGCCCGAGTGCCGGTGCTCGTGGTTGTAGTGGTCCAGCCAGGGGCCCACGAAGGCGCGCGCGTCCTGGGGGTTGGCGAAGCTGCCCGGGAAGTCCGGGGCGTACTTGAGCGTCTTGAAACCAGCTTCGCTGTACGGGTCGTCGTTCGAGACATGGGGCCGACCGTGGGTGCGCCCGATGCGCAGGTCGGACAGCAGTTCCGCGACGGTCTTCGAGCGCATCGCCGGACCGCGGTCGGCGTGGATGGTGAGGGTGCCCTCGGGGATGGGACCGTTCGCCGTCACGACACCCGCGATCCAGTCGCGCACGACCTGTGCCTCCTGGCCCTCGACGACCATCCAGCCGGTGCAGCAGCGGCTGAAGATGTCGAGCATCAGGAACAGGTCATACCAGATTGAACCGCACTGAGTTCCATGGAGACTCTGGGCTGCCCTGAGTTCCGTGGAGTCGGGTCGCCAGATATCAGGCCACTGTCGCTGTCTGATGCCGAGTCTCGAACTCGACTGGTGTGAGCATGCCCAATGCCGAGTGACGGCGCTGGCGGTCGTGGAAGATCTCGAGGTACTCGAAGATGGCGTTCGCGAGTCCCACGCGGGTCCGCCAGGTCCTGCGGTCGAGGAGCTCGACCTGCATCCGGCTCCAGAACGACTCGATGAGGGCGTTGTCATAGCAGCTACCGACCGCGCCCATCGAGGGCAACAGGCCCGAATCGAGCGCGCGGCGCGTGAACGCCCAGCTCGTGAATTGGGTGCCCTGATCGGAGTGGATCACGGTCCCGTCCGGCCGCCGGCCGTCGATCGCCATCCCAAGGGCGTTCGTGACGAGGGCGGCGGTCGGCGACGCATCGATGGACCAGCCGACGACCCTTCGGCTGAACACGTCGAGCACCACGGCGCAGTACACCTTGCCCTCCCGAGTCGGATGCTCGGTGATATCGGTGACCCACAGCCGGTCGGGCTCCCCGCGCCCGAACCGGCGTTCCACGAGGTCGCTGGCCGTCGCGACGTTCGGGATGCGCCGGAAGCGCGGACGTCCGGACACGCCAGCGATCCCGGCGCGGCTCATGAGCAGCTCGACCGCACACCGGCCGACCTGGATGCCCTTGCCCAGGAGGAGTTCGGCATGGACGCGACGAGCTCCGTACGTGGCGCGGCTGTCCAGGTGCACCCGACGGATCAGCTCCGTGAGCAGGACGTGCCGCGTCGCAGTGGCCGAGGGCGGACGACCGCGTTGTGCGTAGTAGCCGGACTCCGAGACCGCGAGCACCTTGCAGGCGAGCAGCACCGAGCAGCCTGCCGCGGCCATCACCTCGATGGCCGCGAACCGCCTTTTGGGTCGGTGCGCTCCGCGAGCAACTCCGAGGCCCGCCGGTGGATCTCGAGTTCGGCCTCGAGTTCGCGGATGCGCCGTCTGGCTGCCGCAAGTTCCACGCGCTCGACCGACGTCAGACCCGCGACGAGCCCCCGGTCGATCTCCTCCTGGCGTCGCCAGCCGTAGATCGTCTGGTCGCTGACGTCGAGGTCGCGGGCGAGATCCGTGACGCGCCTCCCTGCGGCGAGGAGATCGAGCACCCGTCGACGGAACTCTGGCGGATAACCGCGTCTTCCCATGTCTGCCTCCTATCGAGGACAGCAGCATGATCTCCAGCTATCTCACTCCACGAAAGGCGGGGCATACCATCTCCATGGAACTCAGTGCGGTTCAGACAGCTTGGTACGGAGGGTTGGGTAAACGTGCCACGCGCACTCCAAACGCGAACGCGCAGCAAGCTGCTCGTACGTTTGGGTTGGTCAAGTGGCCGCACTCCGAGCCCTGGACCGGGGCCCGGTGGAGAGTTCGCGACGAAGCCGTCACGGCAGGCCTTTCCACCCATCTTCGCAGTCCGTGCGGCGCGACATGGTATTCACGGACACCGGTTCGGCGTGCGGGGCTTCATGGTATGGAATGATTGGTGGCTCATGCGGGCTACATCTGGTGGGAACACGATATGTTCCAGGAGGTCCTAATGTATCAGGCGTCACTCGGACATCGCGCGCCAGTCAGTCTTTTCCTGGGTTTCCTGTGCGTTGCCCTGTGGGCCATGCCCGCCATCGCCCAGGAGACGGGCGGCGTCTCCAAGGAATGGCAATGTCTGCCGGGAACCGCCCCCATCGGAGCGCTCGCGTGGGACCCGACGGGCACGCACCTCGCGGTGATGAGCCGCGACCGTGCCGGAGCGCATCTGGAGGTGGTCGAGTGGCCGTCGCTGGCGACCCGCGTGGTCGACGCGCCCGGTCCGAGCATCGACGGGGGCGGGATCGCGATCGGACCCGACGGATCGGTGTACTGGGCCGATGTGGACGCGACCGGACCGGTCCTGATGTCAGCGGACGCGACGGGCGCAGGCTCGGTCTTGTATCGCCCGACCGGCAGTCCGCGCTGGCTGGGCCAGCCTCAGTGGACCGAACACGGACTGGTCACGCTCGCCAATGATTCCGGGCCGAACAGTGAGGCTGATCTCCTCGTCACGGTCGGGTTCGATGGCTCGACCTCTGCCGAGCCGGTCGCGGGCGATCCGGCCTACTTCCTGTCGGTCACCCCTGACGGCGGGACCCGGATGCTGACCCGCGTCGATGACATGTTCCGGACCACGTCGACCGTCACCACCCCCGATGGGGAATCGCACGATATCGAGTTCAGCGGGCCCTCGGTCGTCGTGCCCACCCTCGCGGCCGATGGCCTGCGGGTCCTGTACAGCGAGGACCTGGGTGTCCGGTCGCGCGCCATCGACGGCTCGGATGACCGCGACGAGGTCGGCGCGGAGGACCTCGTCAACGGCGCGGTCGCGAGTGCCCTGGGCGTCATCGCGGCCATCATCCAGGAGCCGTTCGACACGGACTTCGGCCCCGGCGCGACCTTCGACCCGGAGCTCGACGGGATGGAGCTCGACGGGATGGAGCGCGACCGGCTGTGCTTCGCGACGGCCTCCTGGGCGGACCCATCGATGAGCCTGCCGCCCATGCCGACCGCCCCGCCGGCGACCCCGCGACCGGTACTGCCGGAGCCCGGTGCCGACGCCGTCGGGCTCGGTCCGCTCCTGCCGACATCCGTCGACGGTCATGAGATCCAGTACGCCAGCGAGTCCCAGGGCCGGGAACGTGGCCTCGTGCGCCTTACGGAGCTCTTCTTCCCGCCGCTGCGCTCGGTCGCCGATGTCCTCGCCGTCGATGCCGATACCGTCTGGGCGGCCATGGGCATCGTCGCGGTCGGCTATCCGCTCGACGTTGTGGTGATCACCGACCCGGTGGGCGATGGCGCCAGGTGGGTCCAGGGCATGGCCACCGTGCTGACTGCCGACGGGCGCTTGGTGGCCGAGCCCTCCCAGCTCGGTGGCCGCCAGGTGATCGCGATCCGCGCGGCAGCTGGGGACGAGGACGGGGCACGATGGCGAGATCGTGTGCGTTCCAGTCGTGACTTCGACAGTGCGCTGGCCGGGCAGCCTCCAGGGGCCCTACGGGTTGCCGTTGCCGGGCGAGACGAGGCGTGCCTGGAGCCGCGCGACGGACTCCGGTTCGTACGTCCAGCGGTGGCGCCGGGCCCCCTCGTGCAGGAAAGCAATCACGGCGACGACATCGGCACCGGGTGGCACGTCGATGGCGAGCATCGTGCCAGGCGCACGCTCGCCTCTCCAGCCCTGTGCCCTCAGCCATCTGATGGCTGACGTGACGTCCCGTTCTCGATAGCCGATCAGCCGCACGGTGGTGTGCCCGACTGCAGCGATGATGTGCTCGAACCAGAGGTGTCCCTCCTCGGTGACGTGGGCTTCGACGACGTCATCGAGGGAGACGAATGCGATGTACATCGGGACGTTGTCCACCCGGTAGCCGCCGCCGGGCAGCCGTTCGCACCAGAGCCCCTCGAAGTCGTAGTCCGGGTACCCGACGTCGTCGGCCATCACCGGGAACTGGATCTTGACCATATCGGAACCGACAAGCTGCGACATCTGACCTCCTTCCATCTCGGTTGGCGTGTCTCCGCGCGCACCACGCCGTCCGAACCTCCACCTACCCATGCGGTTCACCGGTCGAGGATGTGATCGGGATGGCGGGCCGCCACGTCCACCGGGATGTCGCGGCCGACCTGGTCCTTCGAGTAGTACCTGAGGTAGGCGGTGTCGGTGTAGAGGTATTCGATGCGACAGCCGTGTTCGTCGTAGTGGTTCGTGCGGTACGCCCAGGCGAGGTATCCGCCGATCCCCAGCATGCCGAGCAGCGCGAGCGAGCCAGTGGTCCCGCCCTGGGTCATCGCCAGCACGAGTGCTCCCACGCCAAGGACCAGCGCGAACAGGCATCCGCAGCCGGCCCACGCATTGACGAGCATTCCCATGGCGATCCGACTCCGATGAAGGGAGGCTGGCCTGCGTCACCGGCGCAGGTCCTGCCTCACATCCTGCGGTTGGCGCTACCTGGTCATCCTGCTCGATGCCTCGGCACGTCCAGCACGCACAGACCGTGTGTCACCGATCCGTGCCGGCGAGGTCATCCTGACCCGTCTAGTTCGGACAAGAAATCACGCAAACGTACCGGCCGGCCGAGGATTGCCAGGTGACGTCCCGAGACGAGTGCCGATGGCCAAGTGAAGAGCGCCCCACCTGGCTACGAGAGGTCGCAACTCCGCGTCTGGGCGACCGTGGCCGGGTCGAGAAACACAAGGTGTTCGGCGACTGCGGCGGTCACTGACCGGTATCCCGCGCGTTTGAGTACGGACGCGAGCTGCGTCACCCCAACGAGCGCCGGGACCCGGGTCGGGACCGCACCAACCCCGTGGGTCCGCGGATACCGGTTGGGGGCATCCTCAGCGGTGGCGTTGTGTTGTGCCGCCCCCCACACGTTCGTGTACGCCCGCTTAGCAAATCCGGCACTGCAATCGGCCCGGCCGAAATGCTCCCGATCGTCAGGCACGTCATGCGGGGCCCTGTGCATAGTCGCGGCCCACGTGGCCCCGGCAGCGCTTCAACTGCGTCATCGGTCAATCCCTGTCAACACCACGGCGCGGACGTGCCGCGCCATGGGGCAGGAGCAAGGCGTTCTCGTGTATCCCGACGGCCCGCACCCGCGACTCAGGCCGCGGGGGCCGGCAGCGCGTAGGCAATGAGGGCAAAGGCGGCTACGAGGATGATCGCGAACATGGCACCCGCGCCCGACAGCATGCCCAGGACGCCCGCGGCCACGACGAGCGCGATGCCCGTGAGTGTCACTGCAGCGCACGAGCGCGCGGTGCCATCGCCCGGAACTCGGCGATGTCCTCCGCGATGGTCATCGACATCCATCGGCCATCGATCCAAGGCATGGTCGCCCGCGCGGGTCCCTCGGTCATCGTCTGGTGCTCCCATGGAGCCAGCAGGGTCATTACATCCTCCTGCGCCACCAGGTCACTGACCGCGAGGGCACCGGCGGCATCGGCCGCGGCCTCCGCTGCCGATACCGCGTGGGCACCGCACGCGCTCGCCCGGCCACGCACCGCCGCCGCCGCGGCCGCACGTGCCGCCATGTACGAGGCGCGACGGACTGCGCTTGCGCCGTAGACCCGCGTTCTGGCTGCCTCGTAATGCGGACCTGCCGCGGCCGCTCGGCGTCTCGCGACGTCGCGGGCACGACGCCCGTCGATCGACGTGGCCTCGACGATGAGCCCATCTATCGACCGCTGGTGTCGAGGGCGGTCGCGACGTCCCCGAAACCGAGCGACATCGCGGCGACCTCGAGGACGTCCCAGTCTTCGGGGAGGACTGCCTGAAGCCGAGCGAGGCCGTCACCCCGACCGCCCAACTCTTGGACTACGTGCACGCCCACCCTGGCTGCGCACAAGTTGAAGGCAGCGCAGGAGAGGCTCGCGCCAGCGTCCCTACGTGGCGCGCCGTACCGATCGAGCTTACCTTCGACGTCAGCCGCAAGGAGGAACATCGGATCGGCCATCGATTGCTAGCTTATCGGCGGCCACTTGAACGGGGGTGTCGCTGCAGCGGCTTCTCAGCGCGGTGCCAGCTGCCGACCGATCTCGGCACGGATGGCTGGTGTCACACGATCCACCCATCGTGTTGCTATCCCTGCCGACCTGAGTGATGGATGTGACACCCACACCCGCACCAGGTGTCCGCTATGGACCTACCTCTCCTGCCCGCCAACATCAGCGGCGACCCGTCCGCCTGGGACCAGACCCTGTACGCCTTCCTCGTCGAGAAGGGCAACCGCTCGGGCTCCCAGCGCACCGTCGAGTCGTACGGCCGGATGCTCTGGCCGTTCTTCGCCGACCTGGGCAGGACGCCCGAGCGCGTCACGGCCGCCGACGTGCTCGGCTTCGCGCACGGCATCGGGCGCTCCGGACGACCACCTTCCTCGGCGACGGTCGGGGCACGCATCGCGTGCCTCTCCTCGTATTAGCGCTTCCTCATCCGGATGGGTCAGGTGACCGGCAACCCGTGCGATCCGGTGGAGCGGCCGCGGTCCAATCCTGCACCCGCCCGCGGCTACTCGGCGGAAGAGGTGCGGCGGCTCCTCGCCGTGGTACCGGACACCATCCCCGGGCGCCGGGACCGAGCCATCCTGCTCACCCTCGTCCTGACTGGCCGACGACGCGCGGAAGTGCTCGGCCTGCGGGCTGGCGACATCACCGTGGAGGACGGGACCGCCTTCTACGCCTACCGCGGCAAGGGCGGCAAGCGGGGGCGGCGTGAACTGCCGCGACCCGTCCACGAAGCGGTGCGTGCCACGCTGGGCGACGCGGGGCTCGACCTGGGCACGATGGACCAGTCCGGCTCGCTCTGGCAGGCTGGGGCGCGACCTACGGGCATCAGCAGCAGCACGTTCTACGCCCGGTTCCGGCGATACCTTGCTGCGGCCGGATTGCCACCTTCCGGGCTCCACATCCTCAGGCATTCGGCGGCGAAGCTTCGGAGGGATGCCGGCGAGTCGATCGAGGCGGTGAGCGCGTTCCTCGACCATTCCTCGCTCGCGGTCACGACCGTCTACCTCAGAAGGCTTGAGGGTCAGGCGGACCGGACGTGGCCAGACGTGGCGGTCGCGATCGGGGTGTGACTCCTGGGTTCGACTCCATACGAACCTGCCCGGCTGGGCCCGTGGTCCGCGTGGTCCGCGGACCGATGCATTGTTTGTTCACAGGGCTAGGTCGGGGGACCGTCGATCGCCAACGTGGTCGATTCGACACGAGGCGAGGTGGATCGCCTCCGCGATGTCTCGACCACGGGGAGGGGAAGATGGCCGCAAGGCACGCAACGGCGACAGCCCATGCGATGTCCTGCCAGCCACGCTGCCAGCCACGGCAAACGCACTCGGCACCACCTGATGGACCCTGTGGATGGCAGTCGCGCGGGAAACGTACGCAGAATGCCCCGACACCACGCCATGGACGCCACCACGACAGACTTTTAATCCTCGTGTCCTGGGTTCGAATCCCAGCCGGTTCACAAGTCTTCGCTCGCAGATGATGCGGGATACATAGGTATGTGTTGGCTAGTGCGGTCTTTCGGTGGCGGCAACCGTCTTCTGACAGCCACGTTGACAGCCACGGCAGACCCACTGAGTGGACGTGGTGACAGTAGGTGGAGGGGCGTCGCCGGCCTGACCGCGCCGGCAACCGGACCAGGCCGCACGAAAAAGAGCCGGAAACCCCATGTGATGTGGGCCTCGGCTCTCTTCCTGGTCTGTCAGCTCCAGAGGCTTTCAAGTTCCTCGGGTGCTGCCCCGGCAACGCCTATCATCCTCGGCCCTAGCACAGCGCGACGGAGTATGACGACGCGGGTCGGGTCACCAGGTCCATCGAGAGCTGCACGACCTCGGGCACGACCGTGCCGTCCACCCCGGTGTGCACCGGTGCCGGCACGGCGAACGCCGAGACCAACATCAGCACCACCAGCACCTATGACGCGGCGGGCAACCTGCTGTCGGTCACGGCACCCGATCCGGCGGCCGGCACCGTCAGCACCGCGACCGTCGTCACCTACATGGCCTACGACGGCGCCGGCCGCCTCTGCCGGGTGCTCGAGAACGGCTCGACGGACCTGCAGTCGCTCGCCGACCCGTGCACGACATCGGTGTCGGGCACCACGAGCACGAACCTGTCCACCCGCTACGCCTACGACAAGGCGGGCAACATCGTGACGGCCACCGATGCCGCCGCCCAGACCCAGTCCTACGGCTACGACCGGCTCGGCCGGATGACCAGCCGCACCGACGGTGTCGGTGCCACCGAGGAGTGGCAGTATGACCAGCGTGGCAACAGGACCGCCCTGGTCTCGCGCAGCTCGACGCCCTCGACCTCGGTCACCTGGGCCTATGACAACGCGGACCGCAACACGTCCCGGACCGCGGACTCCGCGACCACGACCTACACCTACGATGCGAATGGCAACATGCTGACCGCAGCCAGCGCCACGGGCACCATCACGGCCACCTACGACCGGCTGGACCGGGTCAAGACGGTCGATCCCGACGACACCGCCCGGGACACGGTCTACACCTATGGCTCCAACAGCGGCGAGCGGGATGACCCATCGGGGCTCGCCTACTTCTTCAACCTCGACAAGTGGGGCCGCCAGACCAACATCGATGCGCCCTACGCAGCGGGCAACGGCCTGACCTGGCGCGCGGACGGCCTGCCGCTCCGGTCCACCGATGCCAACGGCAACACCACCGAGCACTCCTACGATGCGGCCGGTCACCTGACCGAGATCAAGACCTGGCAGACGAGCACGCCCGCGACCGTGCGGGCCGATGTCGTCTACACCACCAACCGTGCCGGCATGCGCCGTTCGGAGGCATCGACCATCACCGGCGACCCCGCCAATGGCACCGCGTCGTTCGCCTACGACAGCATCGGGCGCCTCACCGACTACGACTCGCCGCTCGCATCCACCTCGGACAGGGACTATGCCTGGGCCAGGGTGCTCGACCGGACCGGTGTCACCAGCGATCCATCGGGTTCCCCGTCGACCGTTACCACGACCTTCGATGCCGCCGACCGGCCGACATCCGACACGTCAGGCGGCTCCTACACCCACGACGCCAACGGGCGCATGACCGCCCGACCCGGCCAGAAGCTCGAGTGGGACAGCCTCGGTCGCCTGACCAAGGTCCGGGATGGCACCACCAATGCCGTCATCAGCGAGTACACCTACGACGCCCTCGACCGGCTGCGCGAGATCACCACGGGCGCCGCGGTCACCCGCATGCGCTACGTGGGCCTGACCACAGCGGTCGGCTCCACCTTCAACGTGGTCTCGGGTTCGTCGATCAAGTACTACGCCAACGACTGGACCGGCCGGCTGTTCGCCGACTTCACGTCCACCGCGGGCGCCCAGCGCTCCTACGGCACCAACGGCCATGGCGACATCACCTGGCTCTCGGACAACGTGGGCGCCGTGACCCGCACACTCCGCTACGACCCCGACGGCAACCTCATCGGATCCTCGGGCACCAGCCTGCC
>Ga0335397_10010346_pt1 | contig 11538 bp, 11 predicted proteins | sample MAT04_FD_205740 | JGI IMG/M metagenome (GOLD analysis project Ga0335397, IMG submission 205740) | Freshwater microbial communities from Lake Fryxell liftoff mats and glacier meltwater in Antarctica - MAT-04 (spades assembly) (version 2) ...
GCCATGCGATCGTCTCGGAACCGCCGTTAGGCACAGCGCTCCGGACGACCAGCGCACGGTTAACCTCTGGCGACCCGCAACTGGTTCCAGCGCACCGGCGGACATGTCGCCGGCACGAAGCTCACGCCCGCGATGCAGCGAGACGCGAACCGCTTCCCCGAGCCCGACCAACGAGACTTCTCCGCGGTCCAGAGCCGATGACGGGCGTCACCCCCGACGCTGCTTGAGCGGGAGTTCAGCCGAGGACTGCAAGGATCGGCGGGCCGTCACCGACCACCTCGGTGCGACACCTCCTCACTGACTGGACCCGCATGCACCCCCTCTTCGCCGTCGGTCTCGATCCGCAAGGCATCCTCGAGTGGTTCGGATCGCTCGCGTTCGTCGGTCTCCTCGCCATCGTGTTCGCCGAGTCGGGGATCATGATCGGCTTCGTCCTCCCCGGCGACTCGCTCCTCTTCGTGGCCGGCCTGTTGGCCTACACGGGCACCCAACCCGATTCGGCCGCGCTGATACCGAACATCGCTTTGGTGTCCCTGGGGTGCTTCATCGCCGCAGCCGCGGGCGACCAGGTCGGCTACGTGTTCGGATCACGAGTCGGTTCGAGGATCTTCGACCGGCCTGCATCCCGGCTGTTCAAACCCGCCCACCTGCGCCGCTCCGAGGAGTTCTTCGACAAGCACGGCCCGAAGACGATCATCCTCGCCCGGTTCGTACCGATCGTCCGCACCTTCGCCCCGATCGTCGCCGGAGCAGGGAAGATGCACCACCGCACCTTCACCGCCTACAACCTGGTCGGCGCGTTCCTCTGGGCGGTGGGTCTCACCCAGGCCGGCTACTGGCTCGGCCACGCGTTCCCGAAACTTGGCGACAACATCGAGCTCGCCGTCGTCGCGATCGTCGCCCTCTCCCTCGTGCCGGTCACGATCGAGATCATCCGCAACCGCCGTCGCTCACGCGCCAGCTCGAACTGACAGCCAGCACATGGAATCCGCCGGGCCGGACCCCAACCGTCCCGTTGGAACCGTTGGACCGAACCAGGCCACCGATGGGCCCCCATGGACGGGGTGGTCGACGCGATCGAGGACGACGAGAGGCTCGTCGATTGAGAAGGCATCGGCCGGTTCAAGCCGACAGTTGCGTTTGCACGGTTTGGCCTCCGGGCCGGACGGCGCGCACGCGAATGAGGGGGCTACGTCACGTGTCGATGGATGCGGCGGTCGGGCGGTCATGAGCGCGGCGGCGGTCGGCCATCCTCGCTTCTCGCCGAGGCGTCGGCTGATCCGCGGGGCCTTGGAGGTTGGCCGCAGCGGACGATTCAATCGAGATGACGGTTGGCATCAATGGTTGCGGTGTGGTTTTCGCGTTGGAGCGCCCAACGAGCGGCGAGGGCGCTCGCGGCGCCGACCCCAGCACCGGCGATGACGTCGGTCGCCCAGTGGACGTCGAGCACGACGCGACCGACCGCTGCGGCAACGATCGTGAAGACGACGGCGGCCGCGGCGAGCCGGGTGGCCTGGAGGGTTCGCCTGGTTCGCCCGGCGAGGTAGGTGCCGATCGTGAGGGCGGTGGCGGTTTCGGTGTGGCCCGATGGAAACGAGTAGATCTCGAGCAGCCCAACCTCGACGCCGCCGGGGCGCGCTCTCGCGATCAGGATCTTGGTGAGCGAGCCGACGGCGGTGGCTAGGACGACCGAGGTGACAGGAAGGAGGGCGAGTTGCCCGTCGCGGGTTCGTCGCCAGAGGTAGGCGGTGACGGCAAGGGACGCCGCGGCGACGGCCAGGGTCGACCCGACGGCACCGAGGGCCGCCGCCATGGGCTGCCAACCAGTCAGGTGGGCTTGGGCCCAGCTGCGGATCGAGTCGTCGAACGGTTGCGCGATCCCGTCACCTTCCGGGGTGACCAGCAGCGTGCCGACCGCGACGGTAAGGGCAGTGAGGAGCACGATCGCGGCGCCGAGGCGAGCAAAGAGCGGTCCGACGCGAACCTGGGTGGCGGCGGTGAGGTTCACGGAGCAACCGTCGGGTCCGAACCGGCCGACCATGGTCGGATGGTGCACATCAGCCCGTTGGCGGTCGGGGAGCCTTCTGGCACCACGAGGACGGGGTCGACCGAGGGGGTTGAGGTGACACAGCCGCGGGTCCGGCCCAGTCCGTGAGGAACCAACTCAGGTGCCACTCGGAGTCCGACGAGGAGCGCCACGGCGATCACGAACGCTGCGGCGACCCCGGACGCGACTGCGTTTGGTCGCCAGGCCGACGCGGAGCCGTGAGGCGAACTGTCCTTCGCGGTCGGGTTGGGTTCGTCGGTCATCAGTCTGCCTGCTCGGGGCCGCCGGCGTCCTTGTGAGCGGTTGCGGTTTGGACGGCGGCGCCCTTGGTGCTGACGGTGAGGGCGACGTCGAGGGCGTTCGGTGAGGTGGTGTAGAGGCTGTAGCTGTTCACGGGGAAGTGGTCGGTGGTCCTGGTGTTGTCGAAGTGGGCGATGCGGGTGGCGCCAGGGTCGATAGTGAACGTGGGGGGCACGGCGAGGTAGTAGTTCTCGGTGGTCGCCGTGGTGGGGTCGGTGAAGGAGTAGAAGATCTCGAAGTCGGTGAGGGTCGCGGACGCGGTGTTGGTGAGGGCGATCTCGAGGTGGTCGTCGGTGGCTTTGGCGGTGGCGGGGTCGGTGTTGTTCTCGACGATGACCGATGCGATGGCGAGGCCGGGTGAGGTGGAGGTGTTCGTGATCGGGTTGTCGGCCACGGGCAGCACCTGTGCGGATGTGCCACCGGTCGCTGAGGTCGCGTTCGAGGTCGACGGCGCCGACGTGGAGCTGCACGCGGCGATGGTCATGGAGGTGGCGAGTGCGGCGGCTGCGAGGAGGTGGGTTCGCCGGCTGGTGGAGGTGGTCATGGGTTGGCTCCGGGGTTGAAGGTGGGTTGTCGCCGGGTGCTGCGGTAGAGGAGCGCGACGAGCGCGGTGGGGTAGATGGCGAGCCAGATGAGGTTGACGAGGGTTTCTTTGAGGAGCTGGCCGAGGGTGAAGCCGCGGTATTTGTCCTTGACGTCGGTCATCGCGAACGCGAAGCGTTCGAAGTGCTTCTCGAGCGACGCGTTCTCGATGGTGGTTCGCACCGTTTCGTAGGTCCCGAAGTGCGACAGGACCTGTTCTTCGTGGGCCTTGTCGAGCGTGAGGGCGGCGAAGAGCCCGCCGGGGACCTGGTTGTCGGGGTCGAGGGTGTCGCCGATCTGGGGAAGGACGAGCACGACGCAGAGCCAGATGCCTAGTGCCACGAGCAGGCCGTTGGCGGCGACCTTGGAACTGGCGGTGGTGATCACGCCGAGGCAATAGAAGGTGGCGATGTAGACGATGGCGGCGAGGTAGGCGAGGGCGAGCTTGACGATCTGGTCGCCGCTGATCCAGGTGTTGGCGATGAAGCCGAGGCTGAGGACGCTGACCGACGCGGTCGCGGCCACGAGGGTGGTGATGATCGCAAGGGCTCCGAGGACGCTGCCGGTGGTGAGCTGGGTCTTGCTGACGGGCCGGGAGCGGAGCAGGGGGAGGGTCCCGCTGGTTCGTTCGCGCGAGACGCTCAGGTAGCCGATGGTGATGCCGATGACCGCGCCGATGATCTCGAGGTACTCCATGGCGCCGCGCAGCAGCGACAGCGGTTGGAGCGGCATGGGGGCGACCTGTTGAATGCCGTTGGCGGTGGCCGCGGTGACGTACGCGTTGTAGTCGGCGAGTTGGCTGCGGTAGTCGACGGCGCCGATGTAGACCGACGCGGCGGCGGTGACGACCGCGATGGCGATCAGGCCGAGCAATACCTTGCTGCGTACGGCGGCGCGGTACTCGTGGCGGGCGAGGGTGATGCGGGTTCGGTTTCTAGGCATCGGTGGTGCCTCGCGAGTAGTCGTGGCGCGAGACGAGCCACCAGGCGAGCGCTCCGAGTGCGGCGAGCGCGGCGAGGATCGGGAGCGTTCGGAGCCACACGTCGGCGGTCGTGGCGTCGGTCGTGGCGCCGAGGAGGTGGGCGCCGATCGTCTTGTACTGCTCGCTGATCGAGATGGGGCGGGCGTTCGCGGTGATCTGGAAGAAGGTCTGCGAGGTGTTGACCGGGTCGGTGACCGGGTTGAGCGACGTGGTGGGCCGGAGCCCGGAGGTGAACTGGGGCAAGGCGAAGGTGATGACGAGCCAGACGCCGAGCCCGCTGAGCAGCCCGAGGGACCGGCGGGCGGTGGCCAGCGCGGTGGTCATGCCGATGAGCGCGAAGACCATGAGGTAGAGCCACGACACCAGCTCGAACCCGGCCAGTCGGACGAGCTCGTCGATCCCGGGGAGGTCGCCGTTGGCGATGCGCAGGCTCACGACGCTCACGACCCAACTGGCCGCGAGCGCGATCGCGAGGACGGCCCCGGTGCCTTGGAGCTTGCCGGCGAGGTAGCTCGATCGTCGGAGGCGACGCGAGAAGATGAGACGCCCGATGCCGGTCGCCTGGTCATCCGCGACGCTGAGGTGCCCGATGATCAGGGCGACGAGCGAACCGATCAGCGGCACATAGATGACGAGGTTGGTCAGCACCGCCAAGGGCGCGACCAGCTCGAAGGGGTTCGGTGGTGCCGGCTTGCCCTCGGCGCCGAGCAGGGCAGTGGCGTCGTCGTAGACCCGCACGATCGTGTTGTGGGACGACCAGCCGATGGCTCCGGCGGAGACGGTCATGGCGACGAAGGTGAACATCGTGACCGTGAACACGTGTTGTCGGCGCAGCGAGCGGACATGTTGGCGGGCGACGGTCGCGATCATCGCGGGGTCGCCTCGACGTGGAGGTAAATGTCTTCGATCGATGTCTCGTCGGGGAACTGTCGGATGGTCTCGGCGACCGAGTCCTTGTAGACGAGTTGGCCGTGGCTGAGGATCCCGATGGTGGTGCACACCTTGGCCACCTCGCTCAGCAGGTGGGTGTTCATGAACACCGTCATCCCGAGGTCGGTGTTGAGCGAACGGATCGTCTCGCGCAGCAGCCGGACGCCTTGCGGGTCGAGACCCGTGGTCGGTTCGTCGAGGAACACGATCTGGGGGCGGTGCAGGATCGCCTGGGCGATCCCGATTCGCTGGCGTTGCCCGGTGCTGAGCGAGGCGACCCGCTGATCGGCGAGCTCGGTACATCCGAGGTAGTCGAGGGTCTCGGCCACCGCGGTTCGGGGGTGGTCGACCTCGGAGAGCCGGGCGAAGAACTCGAGGTTCTCGGCGCTCGTCAGGTGCCCGTACAACCGGACGTCGGACGGGAGGTAGCCGATCTGTTCGGTGACGAGGCGCCGCTGCGCGACGACGTCGAACCCCGCGACGTGCGCAATTCCCGATGTCGGCTCGAGGAGCGTCGTGAGGATGTTCACCGCGGTCGTCTTGCCGGCGCCGTTGTGGCCGAGGAACCCGAAGACCTCACCGGGTTCGATGGTGAGGTCGATCCCGGCCAGCGCCTCGTGGTCACGGTCGTAGCGGTGCCGAACACCTTCCATCTTGATCGCGGGCTCGGCCACGGCTGCGCTCCTTTGGGGGGTCACCCCTGTTCGGGTTCGAGTACGACCGTCGCGGGGTGCACCCGAAGTCAGCCTGAAGTCGCCTGAACCCACGCTGAACTTCGCGCCGGCCTGGCGTGGCCGTCCCGGACGGGTCGCCGCTTCAGCAGGAGTTCAGGTGCGCAGCGCGACCATGGGACCATCGTTCCGGCGCGCCGCGCGCCACCGCCCCCGAATGGGGCGGGTCCGGGCCTTGGGAGGTCATCAGTGCGGCTCCTCGTCGTCGAGGACGAGAAGCGGTTGGCCACGTCGCTTCGCCGCGGTCTCGAGGCCGACGGGTTCGCCGTCGACATTGCGCTCGACGGCACCGACGGGCTGTGGATGGCCCAGGAGAACGACTATGACGCCATCATCCTGGACATCATGTTGCCCGGGGTGAACGGCTACAAGATCTGCGGTCAGCTGCGCGACGAGGGCGACTGGACACCGATCCTGATGCTCACCGCCAAGGAAGGCGACCTCGACGAGACCGAAGCCCTCGACACTGGAGCGGACGACTTCCTGCGCAAACCCTTCGCGCACATGGTCCTCGTCGCCCGCATCCGTGCCCTGTTGCGCCGCAAGGGCGACCGTCCTGTCGTGCGTGAGGCCGGCGATCTGCGCCTCGACCCGAACCAGCGGCGGTGCTGGCGCGGCGACGTCGAGATCGATCTGCGGGCCCGCGAGTTCTCCGTGCTCGAGTACCTGATCGGCAACGCGGGCGATGTCGTGTCGAAGAAGGACATCCTCGATCACGTCTGGAACTACGAGTACGACGGCGACCAGAGCATCATCGAGGTCTACATCCGCAACCTCCGCAAGAAGATCGACCTTCCCTTCGACCGTTCCAGCATCGAGACGGTTCGCGGGGCCGGATACCGCCTCGCCCTGGACGGCGGATGATTCCGCTGATCGAACGGGTCGCTACGGTTCGGGTCCGCACCACCATCGGCGCGACCGTCGTCGTCGCGTTGGCCCTCGGGGCCAGCAGCTTTGCGCTCACGCTGATGCTGCGGTCCACGATGATCGCGAACGTCGACGCGTCGCTCGAGCTGCGCGCCGCTGACATCGGCGCCCTCATCGAGGGCGGCACCCTTCCCGACTCGGTGGCCATCGAAGGCGAAGAAGACGGATTCGTCCAGATCGTGAACGCGTCCGGCCAGGTCGTCGCGTCCAGCTCCAACGTCGATGGCGAATCCGAGCTCACGACCGCACCACCTGGCGCCGCGGTAGACCTCGCCTCGAACCCGCTCGATGACGAAGGAATCCGAGTGTACGTGTACCGGACCGCCGGTCCCGCAGCGATGACCGTGATCGTAGGTCGGTCGCTCGAAGGCGTCGAACAGACCACACGCACCCTCGCCGAGTGGATGCTCGTGGGCGCCCCCGCCCTCACCCTGCTCGTCGCCGCGGTCACCTGGATCGTGGTCGGCCGGGCGCTGCGCCCCGTCGACGCCATCCGGGCCGAAGTCGCCGACATCGGCGGGTCCGACCTGCACCGCCGGGTCCCGACCACCGAAACCAACGACGAGATCGGACGGCTCGCCGCGACCATGAACCAGATGCTCGACCGCCTCGAATCAGCCAGCGAACGCCAGAAGCGATTCGTGTCCGACGCCTCCCACGAGCTGCGCACCCCGATCGCGACGGTCCGCCACGAGATCGACGTCGCCCGCCTCGGCCCCAACGACGAGCTCCCAGCAGTCCTCGATGAGATCAGCGACGAGAACCAACGCATGGAGCACCTCGTCGACGACCTCCTCCTCCTCGCCCGACAGGACCAAGCCCACGACATCGCCGAGAAAGCCGTCGCCCACCTCGCCATCGTCGACCTGGACGACCTCGCCCTCGTCGAAGCCCACCGCACCCGCGCTACCGCCGTCACGATCGACGTCACCGGGCTCGTCGACGCCCCGGTTCACGGTGACGAACGCCAACTCGGTCGGCTGGTTCGCAACCTCGTCGACAACGCCGTGCGCCATGCCCACCAGCAGGTGCGCATGGCCACCAGCATCGACGGGCCCGCGACTCGGCTCACCGTGGAAGATGACGGCCCCGGCATCGCCGTCGAGGACCGCGAACGCGTCTTCGAGCGGTTCACGCGCGCCGATGCCGCGCGGGGCCGTGATGCCGGCGGCAGCGGTCTCGGGCTCGCCATCGCACGCGAGCTCGTGCACAACCACAACGGCCTCGTCGAGATCAGCGACAGCCCGACGCTGGGCGGCGCCCGGATCACCGTCACCCTCCCAAGCCCCGACCGCACGACGACCTGACTTGCCGAGCACCTGCGGCCCGGAACCGACGGTTGGTGCCGGCCAACCGGCACCCGTTCGATTCAGACGGCCGTCGAGGTCGGCGTGACAGCGATCTCGGGTTCGCCTGGGTTTCAGGTGGCTTCAGGGTGGCTCAAGGGGTCCAGGCGCACGTTGGAACCAAGCAGAGCATCCACCCCCGAAAGGAACCACCTTCCATGACCACATCCCGTACCCAACGGATCGTCCTCACCGGCGCCGCCGCCGCGACCGCACAGGCTCCACCCGCCACCGCACCGGCCGCGCCCGCACCGGCCGCTTCCAAGGAGCCAGGCGCTACCGCCGAGGCGCCCGACCATGAGGGCAACGACGAGAACCCCACGTACACCTCGTCGGTCACCGCGCCGGATACCGAGAACGAGAGCGGGCTCGATGGCCTCGCCACGGTCTCACCTGATGACGCCATCGCCGCGGCGCAGACCGCAACTGGCGGCACCGCGACCCACGCCGAGCTCGAGAACGAGCTCCTTTCCGCGATGGGTGGTCACCGCCGCGAGCTCGAGTGGTTGGCCGGGAGCGGTGAGGATCTGAGTGGCGTCGTCGCGTGAACGCATCGTCCGGCGGATCTAGGTGACGCGCCCGCCTCACCGTGTGCTGAGTGCGTCGGCGATGGCCGCCACGTGCCGCTGGTCCGTCCCGCAGCAGCCGCCCACCACCTGGAGCGCGGGCAGAGTGGCACGCAAGGCGACGTAGAGGGCCGCCAGATCGGCGGGGTCGCCCTCGTCGAGTTCGACCATCTCGTCCAGCTCAGCGTGACTCAACTGCGACGCGTTCGCGCGTACGCCACCGATCCGCGCCAGCCAGGGTGCGTCGACGTCGAGCACGTCGGCGAAGTGCGTGGGGTGAGCGCAGTTGATCATGAAGTGCGTGGGATACCCGCCGGTCGCCGCATCGGTTGTCTCGATCGCTGCGGCGAGCGTCATTCCTGAGGGCAACCGTCCGTCCGTCTCGAGCGTGAACGAGATCACACAGGGAAGGCCAACGGCTTGCGCGGCGCGCGCGATGCCGACGGCTTCTTCGACGTACCCGATGGTCAAGCCGGTGATGAGGTCGACCCCGCTGGCGGCCATGCAGTCGATCTGGAACGAGTGATATGCGACGGCGGCATCCGCATCCATCATGCTGTCGATCACGTAGCCATCGCCTCGTGGTCCGACGGTGCCGCTGATCAGGAACGACCGGTCGCTCGTCCACTCGTCCCGGACCTCGCGTACCACGCCAACCGAGGCCGCGATCAGCGAAGCCAGCGCCGCACGATCGTGGCCGAGGGTGGCCGCCCAGTCGGGGTTGGCACGCCAGGTTGGCACTTCGAGCACTACGGCGGCGTCGGTCGACTGGGCAATGGCGGCGTAGTAGCAGTAGTACTCGCGGAGCAGTCGCCGACCGTTGTCATCGGCGGCCAGCGGATAGGCGGCGAACGCGGGAAGGTCGACGCCGTGGTGGAACACCAGCCAGGTTTCGAGCCCGCCATCGGTGATGACCAGGGGTTCGGCGGAGGGCCAGGTGGGGTGGATGCGGCAAGTGGACATGTCACCAAACAACCATGTTCTGAGGTGTGTTGCTTGTGGGGAGTCTGAGGGTTCGCTGAGGATCAGACGCGACGGTTCCCGATCCGTTCTCCCGCGTACCGCATGGTCTGTTCGACGTCGAGGAGGCGGCCCCGTTCGGTCCATTCGGCGAAACGCGTTGCGCCGGACCGCCGCTCGACCCCGTGCAGCACCTGCGCAACCCGTGGCGACTCGTAGCCGAGTCCCTTTCGCAGCGGATTGCTCGAGACTGCACCGGCCACCACCGCAGCTCCTTCGTCGTCGCCGCCGGCGGCCATCGATTCGAGCATGTTGTGCAGGGTGGTGACCGCGTGCACCAGATTGCCGTGGCGGTGGTGTCCGCGCAGGCAGTCGGCGAACACATCGAGCGCTATCTCGTGGGCGCCGAGTTTCGCGTATTCGAAGCCGAGCGAGTCCTGCGACACGGACAGCACGAACGGGTTGCCGATGCTGCGGGCGAAGTCGATCGCCTCCCGGAACGCCTGCACTGCGCCGGCGTCTCGGGTGACGCTGAGCGCTTCACCGCGTGCGTAGCAGATCCATCCCCGGTCGGACACCGACGCCGTCGTCAGGTCGACCTCGTCGAGTGGTTGCAGCGCGGCGCCGGGGTGGCCGCCGAACGTGGCGGCGAGCGAGGCGTTGACCGCGGCGATGACCACACAGTGTGGGTCGTGCAGGTCGGTCCCCAAGCGGCGGAGTTCGTCGGTCAGGGGGATCACCGCATCGAACTCGCCCGCGTAGAGCTCCACATCGCTCAGGATCTCGAGTGCCGTCGCTCGGAGTCTCGGGTCGGATGCGTGCTCAACCGGTGCCAGTTCCGTGCGGGCACGTCCGAGATCGTCGTTGTTCGCTGCTGCGCCGCCGAGGATCAGCCGGGCACCGAGCAGCGAATTCGGTGCTGCGTCGGGGTGGCGTGCGATCAGTGCGCTGCTCCACTCGATCGGCTCGTTCCAGAACGTCGAGTAGGCCGCGAGATGGAGCGACGCGCTCATGTCGGCCGCGAGTTCGGGGTCGTGGATCTGAGCCCAATGGTGGGCAGCCCGCACTTCGGCGGAGATCTCGGCGAGACGTGCTCGGCCTTCGCTTTCGTCGGAGGTGCGGATCTGCCGATCGAGAGCGCCGAGTGCGTTGGCGAAGTGCAGTGCGTGCCGCCGGTGCGTCTCTATCGACCGATCGGGGTCGTCGTCGAGCCATCGCGCCGCGCTGTTGCGCACGGTGAAGAGCATTCGGTAGCGAGTCGAAGGGTTGTCGACGTCGGCCACCAGAAGCGACCGCTCGGCGAGCGACGCGAGCGTGAACACGACGGGGGTGTCGCTGTCGGCGGACACTACTGATGATGCGTCGGCGGCGGCCACAGGCCCGGCGAAGACGGAGAAGTTGGTGAGTGCTCGTCGGTCGCGCGGTTCCAAGAGGTCGGCGGACCAACTGACCATCGATTCGAGTGAGCGATGGCGCCGGTTGGGTGCCCGATGACTCAACTGCAGCGACTGCATCCCTTGGTCGATCGCCAACTCGAGGTCGTCGAAGCTCATCCAGCCGAGTCGGGCGGCGGCCATCTCGATCGCGAGCGGAAGGTGATCGAGGACACCTACCAGGCGTAGTACTCGGTCGGTCCCCACCCGTTCGATGTCCCAGTCCTGGTTCACCGCCTTCGCTCGCATCGCGAAGAGTTCGAGCGCTTGGTCGGAGGTGAGCGTGTGCAGGGTGACGACGGTCTCGTCGCTGAGGCCGAGTCGCACCTGGCTGGTGGCGAGCACTTGTACGCGGGCGCGGGCGATGGTGAGCACGCGATCGAGCAGCGCACTCACGTCATCGACCACGTGCTCGCAGTTGTCGATGACGACGAGCGCCTCGAGATGGGCGATCGAGCGGATGGCGTTCTCGGGGTGCTCGCGGTCGAGCACGATGTCGAGCACTCGCGCCACCGATGGCGGCACGTGTTCGCCTTCGGAAATGGTGGCGAGCTCGACGATGTGGATCCCGTCGGGATACGCCGACGCCACCTTCCCGGCGACGAAATGAGCGAGCGACGACTTCCCGACTCCTCCCGGGCCGACGAGTGTGACCAGCGGTGACCGCACCAACAGGTCGCGGACGGTGTCCGCATCGCTGTCGCGCCCAACGAGAGCGACGCGGGTGTCGGGTT
>Ga0335397_10010348_pt1 | contig 11535 bp, 6 predicted proteins | sample MAT04_FD_205740 | JGI IMG/M metagenome (GOLD analysis project Ga0335397, IMG submission 205740) | Freshwater microbial communities from Lake Fryxell liftoff mats and glacier meltwater in Antarctica - MAT-04 (spades assembly) (version 2) ...
TCGCGATTGATCCCGATGGTGCTGCTCGAAGATCTACTGCGCGGGCTCGGCAGCGAGCGCTTCGACTCGACGACTCATCGCGCGCGGATGGAGGCGTCGATCGTCCACGTGCTCGAACATCAGAACGACGACGGCGGCTTTGGCCTGTGGCCGGCGAGCGACAGCGAGGGCTTTCTCACCGCGTATGCGCTCTGGGGCCTGCTGACGTCGCGCGATCACGGCTACGAAGTGCCGCGTGTGCGCGTCGATGCAGCCGTCGCTTACCTCGCGCGCCACGCGACGCAGGGTGACGACATGCACGGTCAGTTCTCGACCGCGGAGACGGCGCCGTTCGCCGCGTACGTGCTCGCCTACGCGCGCCAAGACGATCGCGGTCTCGGCGCGCAGCTCACCGATCGCCGTGCATCGCTCAGTCGCTTTGGGCTCGGCCTGCTGGCGAGCGCGCTCGAGCAGCGTGAGGCCTCGGCGCAGCTGCTGCTCGCCGACCTCGACACGGCGCGCGCGGCGCGCAGTGGCGGCGGCGTGCTCGTACACGATCCGGCGGCGGACGCGGGCTTCATGAGCTTCGGCCGCGATCTGCGCGCGACCTCGAGCACCGTGCAGGCGCTCGTCGCGGCGGGCAAGACCGACCAAGCGAGCGATCTCGTCGCCGGCATCCTCGCCGAGCGCCAGCCGGACGGCTCGTGGGGCACCACCTACAACAATCTGTGGGCGCTCTATGCGCTGTCGTCGTACGCCGGCAGCGTGCGCAAGACGGCCGAGGGCGCGACCGTCGTCGTGCGCCTCGATGGCCGCGAGCTCGCGCGCACGCGCATCAGCGCGACGACGCAAGTCGAGCGCATCAGCGTGCCCTACGCGGCGCTCGTCGGCGCCGATGGCCGACCGCGTCAGCTCGAGATCACTGCGCCTCACGACGCGGGCGTGCGCTGGTCCGCGCGTCTTCGTTACGCGACGGATCTCGCGCACCAGACGGCCGCGAGCCACGGGCTCAGCGTCGCGCGCACCATGCTCGATGCCGAGACTGGCGCCGTCGTGACCAGCCCGCGCGTCGGTCAGCTCCTGCGCGTGCGGCTGAGCGTGACGTCGACCGTCGCGCACCAGCAGATCGCGCTCACCGATCGGCTACCGGCGGGCCTCGAGGCGGTGGACACGAACCTCGCGACGGAACAGCGACGCGTCGCGGCGGCCGGCGACGACTGGACTTGGATCTGGCGCGAGCTGCACGACGAGCGCGTCGCGTATTTCGCCGATCATCTCGCGGCGGGAACGCACACGGCCGAGTACCTCGCGCGGGCGACGCGCAGCGGTGACTTCGTCCGCCCGGCGCTGAGCGCCGAGGCGATGTACGACCCGGCGGTGCACGGCATCGGCGTGGTCGAGCGCGTCAGTGTGGTGCGCTGACGTGCGCGTCGGTATCAGTGCGGTGCGCTGACGTGCGCGACGGCCTCGACGCTGCTGCGTGTGAGATCGAGCAGCGGCTGGGGCATGAGCCCGCCGAGCACGACCAGCACCACCAGCGCGAACGCCGTCGCACGCTCGCGCGGGTAGAGATCGGGCACGGCGCCCTCGGCGACGAACATCTCGCCGCGCGAGCGCGGTCCGAGAAACGCGCGATGGAAGCTGCGTAGAAACGCGATCGCGTTGAGCGCAGTGGCGAGCAGCAGCAGCGCGGCGAACACCGGATGTTCGCCGAGGATGCCCTGCACGAGCAGATCTTCGCCGACGAAGCCGAGCGTGCCCGGGAAGCCGACCGACGCGAAGCCGAGCAAGAACCACACGGCGACGAGGCGCGGGCTCTCGCGCACGATGCCGCCGAGACGCGAGACATCCGCCGTGCCGGTGCGCGCGGTGAGCGACCACGCGACGAGGATGAGGCCCGTCGTCGCCAGGCCGCAGGTGATGCTCTGCAGCAGCGAGCCGGTGACGCCCTGCGTGTCGAGCGAGGCGAGACCAACCAGCGCGAGGCCCGACTGGCTCACGACGATGTTGCCGACGACACGGCGCAGATCGGCCTGCACCACCGCGAGCAGCGCGCCGAGGACCGAAGAGCCGAGGCCGATCCACGCGACGATCGGCAGGCCATGTGCGCTCGCCGCTGGCAGTAGCGGGACGACCACGCGGGAGAGCAGCACGAACGAGAGCGGCACGCCGGCGAGCACCACCAGCGGGCCGAGCGGGCCACGCGCTGCGAGCGCCGGCAACCACGCGTGAAACGGCACCACGGACGCGCGCACAAGCGCCGCCAGCACCAGCAGCGCGAACACCCCGAGCTGCCACGTCAGCGGCAGCCGCGACGCGGGCCCCGGTTCGAGCGAGAGCGGCTGCGCGGCTCCGGCGCGCGCGAGCAACACCGCGAGCAGCACGATCCCCGCGATGAGCGGGAGCGAGCCCCCGACGTTGAGCGCGATGTGGGCGCGTCGCGTCTCGCCATCGAGCTGACGGCGGCGCGCGAGGATCGCGCCCGGAACGAGCGTGGCGAGCCAGCCGACGCCGAGCAGCACCAGATCGCGCGCGCAGATCACCGTGACCGTGGCTGCGGCCGTGGCGAGCACCGCGACCACGCCGCCACGCCCGAGCGCCAGGCGTGGAGAGGCGACCAGCGTCGCGAGCGTGACGATGGCGGTGAGCAGCAGCAGCGCGACCGCGGCACCATCCACGCCGACCACCAGCGCCAGCCGGCCGTCGAAGAGCGGCAGCGCTCCGCCAAGCTGAACGTGCGGGCCCGACGGGACGAAACGCGCCAGCGCCCAGAGCGCGAGCGCGAGACTGCCGAGCGCAGCCGTCGTGCCGAGGAGCCGCGCCCGCTTCGGATCCGGAACGGCCCCGAGCAAGATCGCCGTCAGCAGCGGGAGACCAATCGCGAAGATGGGCAGTGGCACGTTCACCTCTGGCTCTTCTGTCCGGCGTTGGGCGTGGCCGCGTCCGGCGCAGCGCGCTTGCTCGAGTCCTCGCGCCGACCGGGCAGCGCAGCGGCGAGCGCAGCGACCTCGAGCAGCTGCGTGAAGCGGCGCTCGTGCAATGAGAGGACCATAGCGATGCGCGTGACCGGCGCGACGATCGCATTCTCGAACGCCTCGAGCTGAAACCGATCGAGCGCGAGTCGATAGACGAAGTTACGCACGCGCACCGGCGCGAGCCCGGCGACGAAGCCCGCGGCCGCCGGCATGCGCCCTTGGTGCACGGCGCGCACGACGTCGGCATCCTCGAGCGCAGAGGGCGCGCGCAACATCTGCCACGTGCGCAGCGACGCGTGCGCGATCATGTGCACGAGAGCGACGCGATGGAAGCCGAGGCCGACCTCGACGAACATCAGGCCGACCTGCGTCATGGTCGCGAATGCGAGCGCGCTCTTCGCGTCCGACTGGACGCGCCAGCACAGCGTGCCGACGACGGCCGTCATCGCACCGACGACGACGATCGCCGCGCAGGCGATCGGTGCACGCGCGAGGATCGGTGCCGCGCGCAGCAAGAGGAACACGCCCGCGTGCACCGAGAGAGCGCCGTAGAAGAGCGCGCTCGATGGCGTCGGTCCTTCCATCGCGCGCGGCAGCCAGCCGCCGAGCGGGAACTGCGCCGACTTGCCCATCGCGGCGAAGAGGAACGCGAGCGAGATGGCCGTCGCGGTGGCGGGCGCGACCTGCTCGAAGTGAAGGTCGCCGATCTCCGAGCCGTGCCCCGCGCGGTGCAGCAGCGCAGCGCCGACGAGCAAGCCGAGATCGCAGAGCCGATACACGACGAACACACGCAGCGACGCGCGCACCGGCGCCGTGCGATCGTGAAAGAACGCGACGAGCAGCACGGAAGAGAGCCCGACGAGCTCCCAGCCCGCGAACAGAATGTCGAACGTGCCCGCCGCGACGAGCAGCTGCATGCCCGCGGCGAACACGCCGAGCAGCAGGAAAAAGCGCGTGAAGCCCGCCTCGCGGTGCAGGTACGAGCGCGAGAAGCGCGCGACCAGTGACGTGATCACCGTAGTCAGCACCAGCATCGTCGCGCTGGTCGTGTCGAGGTGCAGCGAGGTGTGAAAGCTGTAGCCGCCGACCTCGAACCAGGCGCCGAGAGGCACGTGAATCGGCTCGCCGCCGCGCGCCAAGATCGCGCCCGCGCCGAGCAGCGAGGCGATCAGCGAGCCCATCAGCGCCGCGAGCGTGATGTTCGCCGTGGTCGTCTCCCGCGGATTGCGAACCAGCAGCGCGTAGCCGCCGATGGCGACCACTGCGAGCGCGGGGAGCACGGGCGCCGCGATGACCGCGCGGGCAGCGATCTCAGGCAGCGAGAGCACGGTGCACCTTCTTCGCGACGCTCGCGTCGATGATCGCCGGCGGGAGAAAATCGGGCTGACCGCGATACCAAGCGTGCGAGGTCGCGACGACCGGCACCTTCAGCCTCGGCGGCTCGTAGGGTACGAACGCGCCATCTTCGAAGAGCATCATGTGTCCAGTCTCAGGGTGCACCGCGACGAGCCGCACCCAGCCGTTGACCACCAGCTCGCGCACGTCTTCGCGGCGCGCGCAGATGCCGAGCAGATGTTCGGTCTCCGCCTCGACCGCGAGCAGCAAGCGCACCGGCTCGTGGATCTCGATCATCTGCTTCGGCAGGCCGGTGCGCAGATCGCTCATCGCGCCGTCCATCACGCCGAGCAGCGCGACCAAATTGTGCGGCAGCTTCGTGCCGGCACCGAGGCGCTCGTTGTCGACGCACGAGAAGTAGTACTCGAGGTTGATGCCGGCACCGACGGGACCTACGGCGACGAGCAAGCGCTCGAGGACCGAGCCCTGCGGATCCGTGCTCGCGTCGTACGAGATGACGAACGCGCGTCGATCGAGGAACAGCCCACGCGTCATCGCGCGTCGGCCGATCACGCACACGGCGTTGGTGACGTGCCCGAGCTCGGGGCGCGGCTCGGCGAGATCCTGCGCGCGGGCCTCGACGTGCGCGAGCGCGCGGCGCGGCGATGGATCACGCGGCGCCGACTCGAGCCTGCGACAGCGCTCCTGCGCCGAGAGCGCGCGCACTGTGTCGAGCGTCGCGACGATCCGCGCGAGGTCAGCGCGATGCGTCTCTGGCACTTGGTCGAGATCCGCGAGGCGTATCGCGTCGGTCGCGGTGTCGTGCATGCCGCCCACGAACCACACGCTGTCCGGGAGCTCGATGCCACGCTGGCGCAACAGCACGCGTACCTCGGGTCGGTTCCCGGCTTCGGCGAACAGGCGCGCGCTCGCGTCACCGTGGCGCCCGCCACATGCACCGCAGTCGTACGCCGATCGATGCGGATTGTTCACGCTCGACGAGCCGTGCCCGAGCAGCACGACGAGTCGCGCGAATCCACTCAGCAGCCCGATGTTCTCGAGCTGCGCGGCGACGCGATCCGCCTGCTCACGGACGGTGAAGCCCGAGGCCTTGAGGCCGTCAAAGATCGCCTCCTCTTCGCGGCGCGCGGTGAGCACGGTGAGCGGCTCTGGCAGCAACGTGCGCACGAGCCGCGCGCTCGCGCTGCCATAGGCACGCGGAAACAGGATGCGGCCGATCAGACCGACGAACGCGAGGGCGCCGAACACCGGCGCGAGCAGCAATCCGCGGACGAGCGAGCGCGTGCCGGAGCTCATGTCGCGCTTCAGCCGCGCCAAGGTCGTGCGTCGACGCTGGCGTGCATCGGCGGCGTCGACGTGATCCGGGTGCGCGACCTCGGTCACCACATGCCCCGGCGTGAGCAGCACCGGACAGCGCGGCGCCGCCTGCCCCTCGTCGAGCCCGCGATAGTCCATCGCGAAGCCGAAGAAGCCGCCGAGCCCGTACGTCGCGATGCTCGGATCCGTCTCCTCGAGCGCGCGACGAAACGACTCCTCGCGATCGTCGAAGCAGCACAGCACTTGCGCGCTCGGCGCCGCGGCGACGCGCTCGTCGAGCGGACGCGCCAGATTCGCGGCGAGCCCAGCGAGCACCTCGTCGCGGTGGTGCGCCTCGTACGCTTCGTGAAACAGCTTGCGACGCTCGAGGCCGTCGAAGCGGTCGAGCTCGTCGATGACGCGCGCGACATCCACCGTCGACATGGCGACGACGTCCGGCGCCGCGACGCCATCGAGCTGCGCCAGATGAAAGAGGCGCCAAGCCTGGGCGAGTGCGTCGTCCTCGGCGCGGCCGGGCGCGCGCGCGGCGTCGCGCACCAAGCGCGTCACCAGCCCGCGCAGTCCGGCGAGCGGCCCGGTGTAGCCGAGCCGCCGCTCGGCGATGTCGCGCAGTGCGTAGCGCGAGAGCACGAGGCGAATCGCCAGGTAGTCGAGCAGCGCGACCGGCGGTGCATCGGGCGCGCGATCCGCGCCGACCTGCTCGAGCCGGCTGACCATGCCGCTCCAGCCCGGCAGCGCCAGCAGGACACGCACGACGTAGCTCGCGCAGCTTTCTCGCGGCACACCGAGATCGTCGAGCGCGAGGCCGACCACTTCGCGCGCCAACCGCCCTGCCGCAGCGTGCTCCGCGAGCTCGGTCGCGAGGCCGCGCATCCACACCGGATGCGGCGCGCCGTGCTGCGCGTAGAGCGCGACGAACGCCGGCCACATCCCACCCGCGCGCAGCTCGGGCGGCATCGACCAGTGCGCCATGCCCTCGTCCAAATACGCGGCGCAGAAGCGCACCAACACCGGGTCGACGAGATCGACGGAGTCCTCGCCGGTCGCAGCGCGCAGGAGATCGCGGTGCGTGCGGTCTTTGCCGGTACGCGCAGCGACATCCGCCGCATCGAGCGGCCGCGCCGGGTACGTCCGACCTCGGCACGCAGCCCACAGCGCCTCCGCCGTCACTCGGCCGCGGTCCATCGTGAACGCCGCGCGCAGCGCCTCCACGCTGCGTAGGCCGAGCGTCCCGACCACGCTCTGCGCGACTGCGTCGGTGGCGTCCGCCTCGAGCAGCCAGTCCTCGGTGCGCATCGCCAGCGCTTCACGCAGCTCGTCGGGAACGTCTGCGCGAAGGTCGCGCGTCGCGCCGCGCTCCGCGATCTGCCAGCGCACGAACACCGGCTCGTCATCGGGCACGCCGTGCAGCAACGCGATGCGCTCGATGCGCGCGCGAGAGAGCGGCGTCGCGGCGTCCGGCGCTTGCGCCGCAGGACGACGCGCGAGCACCGCCTCGATGTCGCGCCGCGCGATGCGCCCGCGCTGCCGGTGCTTGCGATAGTCGGCCTCCGGCAGGTAGCCGCTGACGCCGAGCTCCGCGCTCGCAGCGGCGATCGCCTCGTGAAACGGCAGGTGCTGATACGCGTGCAGCGTGTTGTGGTGGATGAAGACGCCGATCGGACCCTGTGCCGGCAGCACGTGCGCTGCGTGCGCGAGCGCGGCGTCGAGCGCATCGTCGACCGGTGCCGCGCTCTCGTCGTGCGCGCTCATCCGCCGACCTCCGCCACCGGCGCGACGCGCTTTTTCTTACGCGCTGCGAGCGGATGTTCGGAGAAGACGTCGTGGCCTTCGAGGCCGTGCACCTCGAGGAGGCGCGCGTCGCGGGCCCACTCCCGCTCGAGCTCATGCAGCTTCTCCATCACCGTGTGATCGACGAAGTGCGTGTCCTCGAAGTTGACCGAGACGTGGGTCACGCCCGCTGGCAGCTGCGCGAGGCGTCGCTTGATCGTCAGGTAGTTCGTAAACAGCGCCGCGTGCTTCACTCGAAGCGTCGCGCGCTCGGCGTCGACGCCGACCTCGATGTCCGGGCGAAACAAGCTGCGCACCGGCGCGCCGTGCGCGACGTAGATCAACATCTCGAGCGCCATGCCGGCGAGCACGCCGATCAGCAGATCGCTCGCGACCGTGATGACGACGGTGCTGACGAAGACGAACAGCTGCTCCTTGCCGATGCGCCAGGTCTTGACGAATTCGAGCGGCGACGCGAGCCGCACGCCGGTGAAGATCAGCATCGCGGCGAGCGCGGACAGCGGGATGTGGTGGATGAGCGACGGCGCGAACGCGACGAAGAGCAGCAAGAACACGCCGTGAAAGAAGTTCGAGAGGCGCGACTTCGCGCCGTAGCCGATGTTGGCGGAGCTGCGCACGATCTCCGAGATCATCGGCAGCCCGCCGAGCATGCCGGCGATCAGGTTGCCAGCGCCGGTCGCGAGCAGATCCTTGTCGAGGTTGGAGCGGCGCTTGAGCGGATCGAGCGTGTCGACGGCCTTCGCGCTGAGCAGCGACTCGATGCTGCCGACGAGCGCGAACATCACGATGTACTTGATCGAGACGCCGCTAAAGACGTGTGAGAAATCCGGGAAAGTGACCGCGGCGATCAAGTTCGCCGGCAGGTTCACCAAGAAGTCCGGGCCGATCTGATAGTCGTGCCGAAACAGCGGCTCCCGATACATATGCAGATGCTCGAGGTCGAACAGCGACGCGAGCGGGATAGCGACGGCGAGCACGAGCAGCGGCGCGGGAACGCGACGGATGAATGAGAGATATCCGCGCAGGCGCGGGTGGCCGAACAAGATGATCAGGCTGATGACGCCGATCAGCATGATCTCCGGGTTCATCCGCATCAGGCTCGCCGGGATCTCGGCAATCAACATCAGCGGCTCTTTCGCGTGCGGCGCGACGCCCATCACCACGTGCGACTGCTTCGACACGATGATGATGCCGATTGCTGCGAGCATTCCGTGCACCACCGCCGACGGGAAAAAGTCGCCGAGCGTGCCCGCCTTGAGCAGGGCGAACACGACCTGGAAGCCCGCCGCGACGACGATGCACGCGAGCGCCCGGCGGTAGCCTAGCGGCGCGTCGCCGGCGCCGAGCTCGCCGACGGCGCCGAGCGCGATCACGATGAGCCCCGCGGCGGGACCCTTGATGGTGAGCGGCGCGCTGCCGAGCCAGGTGGCGAGCACACCGCCGACAACCGCAGTGATGATGCCGGCCACCGGCGGGAAGCCGCTCGCCATCGCGATGCCGAGGCAGAGTGGGAGCGCGATCAGAAAGACGAGAAAGCCCGACAGCAAATCGCGTCGCCAGGCGTGTTTCTCGGGGGGAACGAAGATCGGCGCCGCGGCGGGAGCGGACGATGGGATGCTCGCATCGTCGGCTTCCGAAGGGGTCGGCGCGGGGCTGGACGTGTCGTTGGTCATGGCGATGGGCACCAGACGGAACGAGCCGCGCGGCCGGTTCCCGCGCGGCGTTGCCGGGTGATTCTCGGCGCGCTCCTCGGGAACCGAGTGCACTCCGGGAACCGACTGCCCGCTTCGCTCCGTCATGGGATCGATGGGCGTAAACACCTCCACCGCGCACACCTCGCCCGCGCACGCCTCTTCCGCGCCAGGCATGCTCGGATGGGTGCGGGAGCCAGAGTCTCGCGCTAACGTCCCGGCCACGCGTGTCACGTCGACGCGCGCGACGCTGATGCCCGAGCTCTCCACACTTCCGCGCGAGCGGAACGCCTTCCAGGCTGCGGTCCGGCCGTGCCTGCCGCGGCTCTATCGGTTCTGTGTGGCGATGACCGGGTCTGCCGATCGCGCCGACGATCTGTTTCAGAACGCGATGGTGAAGGCGTTCCTGCACAGCGCGGACTTCGGCGGCAAGAGTGATCTCGCCGGCTGGCTCTGCGGCATCGCGCGCAACGAGCACCTCGAGGCACGCCGCACGGAGGGTCGCCGCAATGGGCTGCTCGATCGCGTGAGCGATGCCTGGGCCAGCGTGTTCGGCGCCGGACCGGGCGCGGCTGCCGCAGGGCCAGGCCCCGAGACGAGCGCGATCCTCGGCGAGGAGAGTGAGCTCTTGGTCCGCTGCCTCGCTCGGCTGCCGCAGGAGTTTCGCGCGGTGGTAGTGCTCTGTGATCTCGAAGACCTCGGCTACGCCGCCGCCGCCGAGGCGCTCGGCATCCCCGTGGGTACCGTGAAGAGTCGGCATGCGCGCGGCCGCACCAAGCTGCGCGCGGTTTACGATGAGCTCGCTGCCACGAACACGCCGCCAGCGGTGGCGCATCCGAAGGAGGAGGCCACATGAGCCGTCCAAGCGAAGACCCTCGCGACGATTCGCCGCTCGAGCCAATGCCAGAGACGCTCGACGTCGGGATGCGCGCGCTGCGTCGCGTCAACCCGCCGGCTGCGACGCTCGATCGGATGGAGGCGGCGCTCGCTGCGGCCGACGAGCATCGCGCACGGCCCGAGTCGCGCAACGTACCGCCGCGACGCCGCCCGTTCCCGGCGCTGCTCGCGGTGGTGCCCACGCTCACCCTCGCCGTGCTCGCCGTGCTGCTGGTGGCGCGCGGCGGTGAGGATCCAATCGAAGAGATTCGACTCACCGAAGATCTCGCGCTGACGCTGCCGGCAGAGGGTCGCGCGTTCCTCGACGTCGCGCTGCGCACCGAGCACCACGACGATGCGACGACGAAGGTCACGCTCGACGCGCCCGAGCGTCTGCAGGTCACGATGGCGGGCATCGCCGACGCGACCGGTGGCCCGAATTGCGCGGACGCGCGCTGCGTCCATCGCTTCGAGGTCGACCGCGACGAAGGACCGCTGCGCATCGGCGTCGACGAGCCAGGGCACTACGTCATCCACGTGCGGCACGAGTCGAGCGAAGCGAGCGTGCACCAGCGCTTCACGCTGCGCGTCACACGCTGAGGGCAACAGGAACCAGGCGTGACCGCCGTTCCGTCCGGGGGCATGCAATCCGTGTCAGCGGGTCGAACGCACCCCCATTTCTGGTCCTTCACGTTCGCCATCCTCGTCGCCCTCGCCTCGGCTGCGAGCGTCGCGCAGGCGCAGCAGCGCACCGACGGCGGTGTCGCGGAAGCGCCGCAGATCCCGCCGGCGCCCGCACCCAGCACGGCCCCGACGATTCCGGTGCGAGCGACTGGCATCCTGCATACCGGCGTGATCGCCTCGAACGGCGTCGAGTCGTTTGCGTATCCCACAGCAGTTGCCGTGACAGCCGCCGCGAATCCCGCGCTCCTCAGCGCGCCCAACGATCCGTTTCTGTCGTTTCAAGTGCAGCAGTCGCGCGCTGGCCTGATTGTCGGTGAAGGCACGCCGGTGAAGGCGCAGCTCGAGGTCGACTTCGTCCACTTCGATACCTCCTCACCCACCGTGCAGGCCTCGCCGCGCTTGCGTATCGCCAACATCGAGTGGACGCCGAGCGTCGGCCAGCGGGTGTTTCTCGGGCAGAACTGGGACATCTACGCGCCGATCAACTCGCACAGCTTCAACCTCGTCGGCACGCTGTTCAACGCGGGCAACAGCGGCTTCATGCGCCATCAGCTCGGCTGGATCGGGCGCTTCGGCGCGCTCGAGCTCGCGGTCGCCGCAGGTCTTCAGGGCGCGAACGCGGGGCCGACGCTCAACAACATCGAGCGCGCGGCGACACCCACCGGATCGGTGCGAGTCGGCTATTACGTGTCGCCGACCAGCTGGTTCGGCATCAGCGGAATCGCCTCGTCGCTCCGCTTCACCAGCGGCGCGCTCGAAGAACGCAGGCTGGCGCTCGGCGGCGCGGCGTTCGGCGACTTCACGTTCGGCGTGCTGAACCTGCGCGCGGAGCTCTACGTCGCGCAGAACCTCGGCAACATGGGCTC
>Ga0335397_10010349_pt1 | contig 11535 bp, 10 predicted proteins | sample MAT04_FD_205740 | JGI IMG/M metagenome (GOLD analysis project Ga0335397, IMG submission 205740) | Freshwater microbial communities from Lake Fryxell liftoff mats and glacier meltwater in Antarctica - MAT-04 (spades assembly) (version 2) ...
TCGCCTTCGCCGCGCCGGCCGTCGACGCTGACGACACCGCCCGCGCGCAGCGCCGCGCCGAGCTCGAAGCGCTGACCTCCGCGCTGACCGGACCGCTGACCGCCGGGCTGCCCGACAATCCTGACGACTTCGACGCCGAGCAGTCCGCTCGGGCGCTGCTGGCCGCAGCCGTCGGCTACCACCGCCGGGAAACCCTGCCGGCCTGGTGGGAGCACTTCCGGATGGCCGCCGCGCCGCTGTCCGAGCTTGAAGGCGACAGCAACTGCACCGTCCCGCTCGAGGTCCATGCCGAGGCGTGGGTCGAACCGGCTGGCCGGTCCCGGCTGTCCAAGCGGACCCTGACCGCGCTGTGCGACAGCGAGCAGCCGCACCCGTTCCGGGCCGGGGAGGCCGTTCGGCTGCTGTACGCAGCGGCGGCCGGAGCCAGCCCGCTGGTGCGGGACGGCAAACTCGACGCCGTCGACGGCGTCGAGCTCACCATCACCGAAAGCTGCCGCGACGGCGGCGGGCCCGAGCTGCCCGTCGCCGTCCTGCCCGGACCGCCGGTCAACCCCAAGCCCAAGGACGCCGCCGTCGCCGAGCTCGCCGCACGCGTCGTCGCCACCCTGCCTGAGCTGCCGGCACTGCCCGGGGTGGACCTGCTGCTGCGCCGCCCGCCGCGGCTGCTCGCCGGCGCGCCGCTGCCGCGCACCGCCGGCGACGGCGGCTCCGGCGACGTGCTCGAAGCCGTCGTCGACGCCCTGGACGGCTCATGCCTGCCCGTGCAGGGCCCGCCCGGCGCCGGCAAGACCTACCTGGCCGGGCAGCTCATCCGGCACCTGGTCGGACGCGGCATGTCCGTCGGGGTCTGCTCCAACAGCCACAAGGCGATCGAGAACGCGCTGCCCGCAGGCACCGGCCGGCGCGAACCGGGTAACCCCGCCTGGCAGCCGGCGTTGCCGACCGCGAAGAAGGTCTCGAACAAGCCCGACCCGGCTCTGCCGGTCGAGTTCTCCCAGCCGCAGACCTATCCGCAGCTCGCGGCGTTCCGGGCCGCACACCCGGGCGGGCACGTCATCGGCGGCACCGCCTGGACGCTGTCACACCAGAGCCTGCGTGAGGACCCGCTAGGTACACGAGTTGCGGCGTTGTCGCGACGTAGATGGCGTTCACGATGAAGGTCATGGGCGCTACCGTCCGCGACGTGCGCTAAGCGTCCAGCATCTCTAAGTGGCGAGGCTCGATGACATGGAAATGGAAGCCGGTCGGCGCCCGTCGGACTGCGAATGCCGCCTGCACGCGTTCCGGCACGAGACACTCACCGATGGCGTCACGGTGGGCGAACCATAGGAACGAGCGGGCGCGGTCCCTCCTCCTGCGGCGGCCCAGTCGGTGCGCGGTGCGGTGATCCTCGTCGCGGGGTCGTCGCGCTTGTCGTCCGGACAGCGGTGGTCCGGTTGCCCGGTCTCCTGTCACGGCCCCCCGGTGGTCACCGGGAGACCCTGCAAGCGGACCACTCGTCGCCGTGCAGGGGTGCCCCGCAGAGCCACAGGAAGACAGGACCAGTCCCGGGACGGTGATCTGAGCGCATTGCGGCTACGGGGGTGCTGCGGACGGTCCCGGCGCATGCAGGGAGTGCTCCGTACCCGGAGGACCTTCACCGTAAAGACTCCCAGTCCACCGGGACGAGCCGACCCGCATTGAAGACGCCCATGCGGCTGCGGTCGGCTAGGTCGACGCGGATCCCGCTCGGGAAGACGACGCGCGCGACCTCGCGGCGCTGCGGGGGCGTGAAGGCCTCCCAGCGCGCGGACACATCCCCTTCGACCAGCTGACGCACCGTTCCCGGCAACGAGGCTCTGAGCAGACCCCGCCAGCGCGACAGCCGCCCCTCGATCTCCTTGCGCGCGGTCATGTACTCGGCGGTCGTGATGTTGCGGGCCCCCCAGAGCCCGGCGAGCTCCTTGAGCTGCAACTCGTCAGCTGCGGCCTCCTGGCGGGCCGTTTCGGTCGACTGCGACGAGGTAGCGGCGCGCAGGTCGGCCAGCACGTCCGGGCGAGCGAGGTAGGCCAGCACGAGTGCCTCGATGTAAGCCTCGCTCTGCGTGGCGTCCACGGCGACGCCTCCGCACCCTCCTCGGGGCGTCGCGCACCAGTACCGGGGGCCGCGCGCGCCGGCCTGCTGAGAGCCGCTCAGGCCGTGCTGGCACCTCGAGCACCGCAGGACCCCGGTGAGCCACCGCTGCATGGCGTTGACGCTCCCACGCGCCCGCCCCTCAAGGGCAAGGCAGACGCGCTCCCATGTGTCCTGGTCCAGGATCGCAGGCCACGCTGCCTTCCCGACGATCTCGCCGCGGTGCTCGCGCAGGCCGGCCACCCGCGGCTTGGTCAGCACGGCATGCACGGACCGGCTCTGCCAAGTGCCGCCGCGCACGGTCGGCACACGGGTCTCGGTCAGCCACCGAGCGGCAGCGGACAGCGACATGCCATCGAGCACGTGCGCGGCCAGGTCCCGCAGGACCGCAGCCTCCTGCTCGTCGACCGTCACGCCATCGCGGGCGTAGCCGAAGGACCGGATGCCGCCGCCGCCGACCCGTCCCTGCTCGGCGAGCTCCTGGTGCTTGCGGGCGATGCGGCGCGAGCTGTCCCGGCTGCTCTTGTTGGCCACCGCCACCATCACGCGTGCCATCGTGATCCCGGCGTCACTGGAGAGGTCCAGCGAGCCGGTGACGGCCCGGGTGGGCACGCCGCGGGCCTCCACCACGTCGATGAGATCCTCAAGGTCGCGGGGGTCGCGGGCGACCCGGTCCAGGTCGTAGCCGACGAGCGCATCAACTGCCCCGGAGGCCAGGGCGTCAAGCAGTCGACGGAAGGCAGGCCGTACGACGCGCAGCCCGGTGGTGCCGTCAGGCAGCCGGACCGTGCGCCGCTTAAACGCGGAGGTGTCGTTCTCGACATAGACCCCGCCAACCTCCCAGCCGAGCCGGGCCGCCAGGTCCCGGCAGTCGCTCTCCTGACGGCCGACACCGGCCGCGTCTTCGGCCTTGTCGTCGCTGATCCGGACGTAGATGCCAGCGCATCTTGCAGGGGTCACACCCGTAGGTTACCGTGCGCACGTCGTCTCGCCGATCCCGCTGACCTCGCGCAGCTGGTCGACGCTCGCGAACGGGCCGTTGTCGGTGCGCCAGTCGACGATGCGCTGCGCCAGCACCGGTCCGATGCCCGGCAGGTCCTCGAAGTCCGACGTGGACGCGGTGTTGAGATCCAGCAGCCCGCCCGCCGTCGGCCCCTGCCCGGGCACCTGGGGTGCGCCCGGCGGCGGGTCGACGCCGACCAGCACCTGCTCGCCGTCGACCAGGACTCGGGCGAGGTTCAGCAGACCGAGGGCGGCTACGTCCAGCGGGCCACCGGCCGCCCGCAGCGCGTCGTCGACCCGGCTCCCCACGGGCAGCCGGACCAGGCCGGGGCGGACCACCTTGCCGGCCACGGCAACGACGACCTCCCCCGTGGGGGCCGGCGGTGTTGAGCTACCCGCAGCGGCGGTCGTCCCGGGCAGCGGCGCGCCGCTGGACAGCACCTCCGGCACGAGAACCTCCTGGGGGCGGCCGCGCAGCACGACGCCGCCGGCGACGACGGCGGCGAGCAGCGCCACCACGACCAAGGCCGCGGCGCCGCGCCGGCCGGGGTCCAGCCGTCCGGTTGCCAGGGCGACCGGGAGCAAGGAGGCCAGCCGGCCCGGCGGCAGCGCAGCCGGCTCGTGGTGGCCACGCGGGCTCCAGGACGCCGGACCGTCGCCCAGGCCGTCGTCGCCCAGTCCCCTCTCGGTCGGGAGCGGCGCGTCGACGGCGCCCGGCTCGGGCGGCGGCACCCAGCCCGGCGGGCGCTCCAGCAGGCCCCTCACCCGGTCGACCGGCGGGACCCCTGACGGGTCGGAGGGCGAGCGGCGCGGCACCCGACGGACGCTAGGCAGCCCCGGGCGTCAGGTCTGCGGCCCACGAGCAGGCTGTGGACGGACGCGGACCTGTGGACGCAGGCGGCCTACCCCTCCAGCACACCTGCACGGGGCGCGTACATGATGATCGCCACCCCGACGAGGCAGACCGTGGCACCGACGACGTCGAACCGGTCGGGCTTGAAGCCGTCGACGACGACTCCCCAGAGCAGGCTCCCGGCGACGAACACCCCGCCGTAGGCAGCCAGGATGCGGCCGAAGTCGGCGTCGGGCTGAAGGGTGGCGACGAACCCGTACGCACCCAGGGCCAGGACGCCGCCACCGATCCAGAGCAGCCCGCGCTCCTCCCGTACGCCTTGCCAGACCAGCCAGGCGCCGCCGATCTCGGCGACAGCGGCCAGGACGAACAACGCCAGGCTGCGCAGGACGGTCACGGTGCCGACGCTAGCCGGGTCCGCGTGGCCGCGCGGTCCGGCTCGTGAGGTGGGCCTGGTGGCGCACGACGACGACCGCGGCGAGCAGCGCCGCCCACAGCCGGTCCTCCCCCACCGCCACGGCGACGACGAGGACCGACACCGCCGCGCACACGGACGCCAGCGCGATCCAGCGGGAGGTGGCCAGCACGAGCACCCACACCAGGACAACCACCGGCGCCCACAGCGGGTGTGACCCGAGGACCGCGCCGCCGGCGGTCGCCACGCCCCTGCCGCCGCGCCCGCGCAGGAACGGGGACGTCACGTGTCCCACGACCGCCGCCAGCCCCGCCGCAAGTCCGGCCCGGTGGTCCGCCGCCCCGAAGGCGGCCGCCGGGACGGCGCCCTTGGCGACGTCAAGGACGGCGACGAGGATCCCTGTGCGGCGGCCCAGCGCCCGTCCGGCGTTGGACGCACCCGGGTTGCCCGACCCCACCGAGCGCAGGTCCACACCCCTGCGCGCAGCGAAGATCGTCGCCGGCGACAGCGCGCCGGCCAGGTAGCCGACGACCGAGGCGACGAGCACCACGCCGGTCATCGGCGCGCGACGACGACCCCGAGCAGCCCCGGGCCGACATGGGCACCGACCACGGCGCCCACCTCCGAGACGTGCAGGGAGGCGAGCTTCGGCAGCCGAGCGCGCAGCCGGTCCGCCAGCTGCGCGGCCCGGTCCGGGGCCGCGAGGTGGTGGACCGCCAGGTCGACCGGTCCGTCACCCGCACGCTCCACCGCGAGGTCCTCGAGCCGGGCCAGTGCCTTGGACGCGGTCCGCACCTTCTCGAGGGCGGCGATCTGGCCGTCCGTCACGTGCAGCAGCGGCTTGACCGCGAGGGCCGTGCCGAGAAGGGCTGCGGCCGCGCCGATCCGGCCACCCCGGCGCAGGTGCTCAAGGGTGTCGACGTAGAACAGCACGTCGGTGCGACTGTTGCGCGCCGCTGCCGCCACCTCCTCGACGTCCGTGCCGTCGCGTGCGGCCCGGGCCGCGGCGAGCACCGCGAAGCCCAGTCCCATCGCGACCGTCCGGCTGTCCACGACGCGCACGTCGATGCCCTCTGCGGCGACCTCGGCGGCGGCCAGGACGGCGGCGTCGTAGGTGCCCGAGAATGCCGCTGACAGGTGCACCGAGACCACGCAGCTCGACCCGGACGCGCGGTAGGCCGCCGCGAGCTCGTTGGGCGTCGGCCGCGACGTGGACACGTGCAGCCGCCGCGCCGCCAGCGCCTCGGCCACGTCGTGCGGCGACACCTCGTCACCCTCGGTGCCGGAGCGGCTGCCGAGCACCACGTGCAGCGGGACGACGCCGATGCCGTACCTCGCAGCGACCCCGTCGGGCAGGTAGGCGGTGCTGTCGGTGACCACCGCGACGGGGCTGCTCATCCGCGCAGGCTAGCGAGGCGCGGAGTTCGCCTGCACCGCGTCGTGGACGTACTGCGCCAGACCCGACGCGAGCGCCTCGTAGGCCAGGCGTCAGGCCGGGACGACGTTCACCAGCTTGGGCGGGCGCACCACGACCAGCTTCACGTCGCGGCCGTCCAGGGCCTTGACCACGCCCTCGCTGGCCAGGGCCAGGGCCTGGAGGTCGGCCTCGGCGATGTCCGGGGGCACCTCGAGGCGGTCGCGGACCTTGCCGGAAACCTGTACGACGCAGGTGACGGTGTCCTCGACCAGAAGCGCGGGGTCGGCGGTCGGCCACGTCGTGTCGTGCACCGAGTCGCCGGCGTCGACGTCGTGGCCCAGGCGCGACCAGACCTCCTCGGCCGTGTACGGCGCGTACGCGCTCAGCATGATCGCCAGCGACTCCACCCCGTCCCGCAGCGAGGCGCTCGGAGGTTCCCCGGCGTCGTGCGCCTTGCGCAGCGCGGAGGTCAGCTCCATGAAGCGCGCTACCGAGACGTTGAGGCGCTGCGCCTCGGTCAGCCGGGTCACGTCGTCGACGGTCCTGGCCACGGCCCGGTCCACGGCCAGGTCGCGGACGTCCGAGGCGGGCAGGCCACCGACGTCCTCGGCCAGCCGGGCGACGCGGGCGAGGTACTTCACCGCGCCGGCCGGCGAGACGTCGGCCCAGTCGATGTCGTCCTCGGGCGGACCGGCGAAGACCATCGTCAGGCGCACCGCGTCGACGCCGAAGCGCGACAGCTCCTGCCCCAGGTCGATGCCGTTGCCGAGCGACTTGCTCATCGCCTTGCCCTGGTTGATGACCTGGCCCTGGTTCAGCAGCGCCGAGAACGGCTCGGTCACGTCGAGCATCCCCATGTCGTGCAGCACCTTGGTGAAGAAGCGCGCGTAGAGCAGGTGCAGGATCGCGTGCTCGACGCCACCGACGTACTGCGCGACCGGCATCCACGCGCGCACGGCCTCGGGGTCGAACGGACCCTCCGTGTAGCCCGGCGAGCAGAACCGCAGGAAGTACCAGGACGAGTCGACGAACGTGTCCATCGTGTCGGTGTCGCGGGTCGCCGCTCCCCCGCAGGACGGGCAGGTGGTCGCGACCCAGTCCTCGGCCGCACCGAGCGGCGAGGTACCTGCCGGCTTCAGGGCCGCGCCGCGCAGGTCGGGCAGCTCGACGGGCAGCTGGTCGTCCGGGACCGCGACCTCCCCGCAGGCATCGCAGTGCACGATCGGGATCGGCGGGCCCCAGAACCGCTGCCGCGAGATCAGCCAGTCGCGCAGCCGGTAGTTGATCGCGCCCTTGCCGCCGCCGCGCTCCTCGAGGTCGGCAACGATGCGCGCGATCGCCTCGTCCTTGGACAGCCCGTCGTAGGACCCGCTGTTGACCAGCACGCCGTCGCCGCTGGTGGCGACACCGGTCACCGCGGGATCCTCCGCGCCGGTGTCGACCACGACCCGGACCGGCAGGCCGAACGCGCGTGCGAAGTCGAGGTCGCGCTGGTCGTGCGCCGGCACGGCCATGATGGCGCCGGTGCCGTAGTCGGCCAGGACGTAGTCCGCGGCGTAGACGGGGATGTCCTCGCCGGTCACCGGGTTCAGCGCGGTGACGCCGAGGTCGACGCCGGTCTTCTCCCGGTCGGTGGCCTGGCGGTCGATGTCGGAGAGCGTGCGCACCTCGTCGCGGTAGGCCTCCAGCGCCTTGCGCCGGTCGGGCGCGCACAGCGCGGCGGCCAGCGGCGCGTCGGCGGCCACCACGAAGAAGGTCGCGCCGTACAGCGTGTCGGGACGGGTGGTGAAGACGGTCACCGTGGTGTCCCCGACCGAGAAGTCCACGTGGGCGCCCTGCGAACGGCCGATCCAGTTCTCCTGCATCTTCAGCACCCGGGGCGGCCAGCTGTCGCGCAGCTGCTCCATGTCATCCAGCAGCCGGTCGGCGTAGTCGGTGACCTTGAAGAACCACTGGGTCAGCTCGCGCTTGGTGACGATCGCGCCACACCGCTCGCAGGCGCCCTGGACGACCTGCTCGTTGGCCAGCACGGTCTGGTCCTGCGGGCACCAGTTGACCGCGCTGCTCTTGCGGTAGGCCAGGCCCTTCTCGCGGAAGCGCAGGAACAGCCACTGCGTCCAGCGGTAGTAGTCCGGATCGCTGGTGTGCAGCCGGCGGGTCCAGTCGAAGCTGATCGCGTAGCGACGGAAGGACTCGGCCTGGGTCTCGATGTTGGCGTAGGTGTAGGTCGCCGGGTGCTCGTCGCGCTTGATCGCGGCGTTCTCGGCCGGCAGCCCGAACGAGTCCCAGCCGATCGGGTGCAGCACGTCGAAGCCGCGCCGCATCCAGTAGCGCGCCAGCACGTCGCACAGGCCGTACGCCTCAGCGTGACCCATGTGCAGGTCGCCGCTGGGGTACGGGAACATGTCCAGCACGTACTTCTTGGGCGCGCCCTCACGGCGGCCTGCGCGGTAGAGGTCGAGCCGGTCCCACACCGGCAGCCAGCGATCCTGCACGGCGTGCGGGTCGTAAACCTCGCGCTCGGCCGGCCGATCGGTCCCCGCAGCTGCTGGCTCGGTCATGTCTCCCTCTCGCGGACTGCCCCCGGACGTAAGAGAGCCCCCGTGGTCCACGGGGGCGCCGCACTGACGTCGTGCGTGGTCAGCGCGGCCCGGGAAGGAGCAGTGACGTCATCCACAGATCGTACGCGGCACGCCCAGCCGGTTCCGGGCGTTGGTCTGCCCGTACCCTGGGCGACGGCAGGAGGACGGGTGACGGACACAACAGCAGCACCGGTGGAGCAGGCTCCCCCGGTGCTCGCGGTGTCCCCGTGGCGCGCCATCAGCCCCGCGGCGCAGGCCCGTCGCAAGAAGCTGCTGCTGGCGGTGGCGGCGCTGTTCGTGCTGGTCTCGATCCCGTTCGGCTTCCCGACCGGTCGCGACGTCATCACGGCCTGGGTGCTGCTGCTGCTGCTCGCGGCCTGCGGCGGTGAGTGGCCGGTCTGGCGGCGCGCCGTCACGCACGACTGGCTGCCCCTGATCGCCGTGCTCTTCGCCTACGACTTCCTGCGCGGTGCCGCCGACGAGCTGGGCAGCCGGCTGGTGGCCCTGCCCGCCCTCGACAACGGCAAGGTCGGGGAGGCCGGCACCGACTACGCCCACGTCCTGCCGCCGCTGCGCGCCGACGAGGTCCTGTTCGGCTGGCTCACCGGCGGCGAGGTGCCGACCGTCTGGCTGCAGGACCAGCTCTACGTCGCGGGCGACGTGCGCTGGTACGACATCGTCATCGTGCCGGTCTACATGTCGCACTTCCTGGTGCCGATGGTGCTCGCGGTGGCGCTGTGGCTCGGCTCCTACCACCTGTTCCGACGCTACGTCTGGACGCTCGTGGCGTTGACGGTGATGACGCTCGCGACGTACGCGCTGTTCCCCGCGGCCCCGCCGTGGATGGCCGGGCTCAACGACTACCTGCCGGAGGTCGCGCGCGTGACCTCCGAGACGCTGCAGTCCACCGGGATCAGCACGATCCGGTCGGCCGTGCAGCGCGGCGAGGCCTACGCCAACGCGGTCGCGGCGATCCCGTCACTGCACTCGGCCGTGCCGATGATGGTGCTGCTGTTCTCCTGGACCCTGGTCTCGGCCCGCACCCGGGTGCTGCTGGTGCTCTACATCGTCGCCATGACCTTCACCCTGACCTACGGCGGCGAGCACTACGTCGTCGACGCCTTCATCGGCTGGGCCTACGCCGCCGTCGCCGTCTACGGCGTCGCGTGGGTGTTCCGGCGCCGTGACGCGCGCGCGTCGGCACCCATGCTCGAGGGCGCCGACACCTGACCCCGCAGGGACGGTGGCGGCAGCCCGAGCTCGCGCCACCGCGAGTCCAGGGCTCCGGCACGACCGCTGAGCCGGTCGCCGTGGAGGACAGGGGCGGTGGGAGCTGCGCGCCTGCGAGCAGACCCCTGTCTCGGACTCCGGGAAGTTCCTCATCGTGCACCGGCGCCAGGCGGACAGGACGTGGCGGTACGGCTTCGACTGCTTCAACTCGAGCCTGCCCCCGCCGGCCGCTTGACCGGCCGCACCGCCGCGTCCTGCGTGTGGGCTCTACGTCGACGGGCCAGGACGCAGCCAATGGGCGCGGTGGTCGCGCAGGAAGTCCACCAGGGGGATGGCCGGTCGACCGAGGGCCTCGGCGACGTCGGTGGTGATCTTGCGGGCAAGCCCGAGCCGGGTGGTGATGTCGATCACCAGCTGCACCCGGACGTAGGTGGGATCCAGGCCGCGGGCCAGCAGGTCCCGCCGGCGGTCGAGCAGGCGTTGAGGTCGGTACCGGATGGTCCGGCCCAGCTCGCTGCTGAGCAGCGCAGCAGCGTCCGCGAAGCTCAAGGCCTGCGGCCCGGTCAAGGTCAGAGGTGGCTGACTGCGCTGGCCGACGCGCTGCGGGTCGGTCAGGGCGCGGGCGGCGACCGCGGCGACATCCCGGGCATCGACGAACGACAACCGTCCGCCGCCAGCAGCCAGGCGCAGCTCCGAGCGCTGCCTGATGTCCTCGCCGAACGCCGTCAGCAGGTTCTGCGCGAAGTACGCCGGACGCACGGCGACGCACGGCAACCCCGCTGCGCGGACCATGCGCTCCATCCGCCAGTGCGGCATCAGCGGGTTCACGCCCATGACGGACAGCACGACGACCTGGTGCAGCCCTCGGTCGCGGGCAGCGGCGATCAGCGGGCCGAGCGCCGTCCGGACGTCGCTGATCGCGGGGGGTCGGAGCAGGAACAACCGGTCGACCTCGTCGAGGGCCGGACGGGCAGTGGCTGGGTCGGTGAAGTCCAGTCGGACCGGTACGGCGCCGGGCGGCAGATCCGCTCCGGCCGGGTCGGGCACTCCCGCGCGCACGTCCTGTCCGGCCGCCAGAAGGTCGGTGACGAGGTGCCGGCCGACCGTCCCGGTGGCGCCCGTGACCAGCACTGCCCTGCTCATCGACGTCCCCCGGCCACGACGACCAGCCGGGGCACAGCTCGGTACTGGCGCTGCTCCACCACCTCACGGATCACCCGGCCAGAGTAGGACCGACGGAGCCGTTCGCGGCCGGCATCGCCTGGGCGCATGGCCGCCGTCGAGGGTCGGCCTCCGCCGGTCACGAGGTCACGGCGGTGTCGAGGATCCGTCGGACAGCTGCGGCGACGAGATCTGGCCGGTCTACCGGCACGAAGGTGCCGGCCCGATCCGCCCAGACGACCTGGGTGTCGAGCAGGGCGGCGACGCGCCTGCCGTCGCGGGCGGAGAAGAAGATGTCGCGCTTGGGCCAGACAACCTCAGCACGGCCGTGGAGATGGCCGAGTCGGCTGCTCGCGCGCAGCAGGACCTCCGGCCGCAGCGACCTGATGAACGCAGCGAGGTCATCCCGGACCTCGTGATCGTCGAGGATGCCCGCGGTGATCTGGTGGACGTAGGACCGGCCGAACCCGCGGACCGTGAAGATGTTGGCCCGTCCCGGGTCGGCCAGGAGCGACGGGATGCGCAGCAGCCGCGCGAAGCCGGTGAGGGTGGCCGGCCATCGGGCCCCGGCGACAAAGGGTGCGAACGCCCGCGGCGGGAAGTGCTCGAGCACCTCACAGCCGGCCAGGACGAGACGGCCACACGGTCGGGGTGCCGGGCCGCGAGGACCTGGCTCATGGCCCCGCCGTTGTCGTTGCCCACGACGACCGCAGGTCCCCCACCCGCGGCCTCGAGCACATCGGCGAGCGCATCAGCGATGCC
>Ga0335397_10010350_pt1 | contig 11535 bp, 9 predicted proteins | sample MAT04_FD_205740 | JGI IMG/M metagenome (GOLD analysis project Ga0335397, IMG submission 205740) | Freshwater microbial communities from Lake Fryxell liftoff mats and glacier meltwater in Antarctica - MAT-04 (spades assembly) (version 2) ...
GCCGTCACGGCCGATGCTCGCACCTCGAGCGAGACGAGGAAGCCGACCTGGGCCAGCGCGCGCAGCGCGCCAGCCGGGTCCGGCAGGTCGCCGGGGTCCACCCCGCCGACGACCAGCGCGCCGAGGCTCCCGTCCGCCGCGGCGGCGAGGATCGCGCTGGCGTCCCGGCCGGGCTCGGCCGGCAGCCGGTCGACGCCCCAGACCGCTGCCATGTCGACGCGCGCGGCCGGGTCGGTGACCGGACGCCCCCCGGGCAGCAGCCCCGGCAGCGTTCCGGCCTCGACCGCACCGCGCTCACCGGCGCGCCGGGGCACCCAGGCGAGCCGGGCCCCGGTCCGCTCGGCGAGGCGCAGCACGGCGGACAGCCCGCCCGGGACGGTCGCCAGGCGTTCGCCGACAAGGATGACCCCGCCGGCCAGCGCGGTCGCGGTGTCACCGAGCGCGCCGTCGGCGCCGGCGACGATCGCGTCGAGCACCTCCGGCTCGGTGCCCGGGGCGGCGGACAGCAGGGTCGCGCGCAGACGGTCGAGCGCGCGGCTGGCGAACGGGGCGAGGGACAGCACGCGCGTGCGGCCGGCCAGGACTCCCTTGCGCAGGCGGAGGAAGACGATCCCGCCCTCGTCCTCCGGCTCGTAGGCCACCAGCAGTGTCGCCGGCGAGCTCTCGAGGTCGGCGAACGTGACGTCCATCGGCGCACCGGCGACGTAGTGGGCGAGGAACGCCTCCTCCTCGGCCGAGTGCGGCCGGGCACGGTGGTCGACGTCGTGCGTGCCGAGCACCACCCTGGCGAACTTGCCGTAGGCCCAGGCGTCCTCCAGGGTCAGCCGGCCGCCGGGCAGCACACCCACCCCGCCCGCGGCGGCGAGCCCCTCGGCCGCCATCTCCAGCGCCTCGGACCAGCTCGCGGGCCGCAGCTCGCCCCGGGTGCCGTCGGCCGTGGTGTCACGGACCAGCGGGGTGCCCAGCCGGTCGGCGGCGTGCTGCCAGGTGAAGGCGAAACGATCCTTGTCGCTCGCCCACTCCTCGTTGACCGCCGGGTCCTGCCCCGCGAGGCGGCGCAGCACGACGCCGCGACGGTGGTCGACCCGGATCGCGGCGCCGTTGGCGTCGTGCTCGGCCACGCCCGGCGTCGAGACGAGGTCGAACGGTCGCGAGCGGAACCGGTAGGCCGCACCGGTGAGCGCGCCGACCGGGCAGATCTGGATGGTGTTGCCGGAGAAGTACGAGGAGAACGGGCGGCCGGACGTGTCGAGCTCGGCGCGGCCGATCGGGCGGGTGGTCGTCCCCGTCGCCGGGATCGGCGAGCCGTCGGGCTGCGAGCCGCGATAGACGGCCACCGGTGCGGCGCCGTCGAACCCGAGCACCGACGGGTCGAAGGTGCCGACCTGCTGGCGGACGCCGCGCATCTGCAGGTCGATGAACGGGTCGCCGGCGATCTGGTCGGAGAACCGCGTGCATCGCTGGCACAGGATGCAGCGCTCACGGTCGAGCAGGATCACGGTGGAGATGGCCAGCGGCTTGGGAAAGGTCCGCTTGACGTCGGCGAACCGGCTGGTCCCCCGCCCGTTGCTCATCGCCTGGTTCTGCAGCGGGCACTCGCCGCCCTTGTCGCAGGTGGGGCAGTCCAGCGGATGGTTGATGAGCAGCAGCTCCATCACCCCGTGCTGGGCGCGGTCGGCCATCGGGGAGGTGCGCTGGGTGCGGACCACCATCCCCGGCGAGGCCTCGAGGGTGCAGGAGGCCTGCGGCTTGGGCATCGGACGGACGTTGCCCTCGCGGTCGGGCACCGCGACCTCGACGAGGCACTGGCGGCAGGCACCGGCCGGCGCGAGCAGCGGGTGGTCGCAGAACCGCGGGATCGCGATCCCCACCTGCTCGGCGGCACGGATGACCAGGGTGCCCTTGGGCACCGAGACCTCCAGTCCGTCCAGGGTGAACGTCACCTCGGGCACGGCGGCCGGAGCGGCGGCCGTGGTCGGCGTCGTCGTCGTCATGCTCCCACCCTTCCTGCGGACGTCCCGGTGAGGGTCCCGGCGCCCGAGGCCTCGAACAGGGCGGAGGCGGCCGGGTCGAACGGGCAGCCGGCGCCGGTGATGTGGGCCTCGTACTCCGCGCGGAACAGCGCGATGGAGGAAGTGATCGTCGAGGTCGCGCCGTCGCCCAGCGCGCAGAACGCGCGACCGAGGATCGAGTCGCAGACGCTCAGCAGGACCTCGAGGTCGCCCGGGGTGCCCAGGCCGTGCTCGATGCGGTGCAGCACCTGCTTGAGCCAGAAGGTGCCCTCGCGGCACGGGGTGCACTTGCCGCAGGACTCGTGGGCGTAGAAGTCGGCCCACCGGGCGACCGCGCGGACCACGCAGGTCGAGTCGTCGAAGATCTGCAGCGCGCGGGTGCCCAGCATCGACCCGGCCGCACCGACCGACTCGTAGTCCAGCGGCACGTCGAGGTGCTCGGCCGTGAACAGCGGGGTGGACGAGCCACCGGGCGTCCAGAACTTCAGCTCGTGGCCCCCGCGGACGCCGCCGGCCATCTCGAGCAGCTCGCGCAGCGTGATCCCCAGCGGGGCCTCGTACTGGCCCGGCCGCACGACGTGGCCGGACAGCGAGAACAGCCCGTAGCCGGTGGAGCGTTCGGTGCCCATCGAGGAGAACCAGGCCGAGCCGTTGCCGACGATCGAGGGCACCGAGGCGATGGACTCGACGTTGTTGACGACCGTCGGGCGCGCGTACAGGCCCGCGACGGCGGGGAACGGGGGCTTGAGGCGGGGCTGGCCGCGAAGGCCCTCGAGCGAGTCGAGGAGCGCCGTCTCCTCGCCGCAGATGTAGGCGCCAGCGCCGGCGTGCACGGTGATCTCCAGGTCGTAGCCCGACCCGAGGACGTCGGTGCCGACGTAGCCCGCGGCACGGGCCTCGGCGACGGCGTTGAGCAGCCGGCGGTAGACGTGCAACACCTCGCCCCGCACGTAGATGAAGGCCTGGTGGCAGCCGATCGCATAGGACGTGATGATGATGCCCTCGATGAGCAGCTGCGGGGTGGCCATCATCAGCGGGGTGTCCTTGCAGGTCCCCGGCTCGGACTCGTCGGCGTTGACCACGAGGTAGCGCGGGCCGCCGTCGGGCGCGGGCAGGAAGCCCCACTTCATCCCGGTCGGGAACCCGGCGCCGCCCCGGCCGCGCAGGCCGGAGTCCTTGACCGAAGCGACGATCGCCGCCGGTTCCATCGTCAGCGCGGTGCGCAGGGCGCTGTAGCCGCCGGTGGACTCGTAGGTCTGCAGGGTCCAGGACCGAGCGGCGTCCCAGTGCTGGGTCAGGACGGGGCTGAGGGGCATCAGGACTCCTTGGTCACGTCGGCCAAGCCCTCGGGCGGGCCGGCCGGGGTGTCGATGCTGGAGTGCTCGCCGCCGGGGGCCGGTGCGGTGGCCTTGGGGGTGCGTGCCCTGGGCGTGCGCGCCTTGGCCGGACGCTTGACGGTCGGGGTGCTCGGCGTGCTCGTCGTGCTCGTCGGTGAGGCGTCGGCAGGCGCGGCGCCGGGGCGCTCGGGCGCCGACCAGTGGTTCGCCTCGGCCAGCAGGGTCCCGCGCAGGCTCGCCTCGCCCGCGCCGACGCCCTCGTCGGCCCGTCCGTCGGTGAACCCGGCCAGGACGCGGGACATCTCGCGGAAGGTGACGACCTTCTGCGCCCCGCGGGTGGGGGCGACGTCGTGCCCGGCGCGCAGCCGGTCGACGACGTCCGTGGCCGAGGTGGGCGTCTGGTTGTCGAAGAACTCCCAGTTGACCATCACCACCGGCGCGTAGTCGCAGGCGGCGTTGCACTCGACGCGCTCGAGCGTGATCGCGCCGTCCGTCGTCGTCTCGTCGTTGCCGATCCCGAGGTGGGCGGACAGCTCGTCGAAGATCGCATCGCCACCCATGACGGCGCACAGCGTGTTGGTGCACACCCCGACGGTGTAGGTGCCGTTGGGGTGCCGCTTGTACTGGCTGTAGAACGTCGCGACCGCCGAGACCTCTGCGGTGCTCAGCCCGAGGGTCGCGGCGCAGAAGGCGATCCCGTCGGGACTGACGTAGCCGTCTTCAGACTGGACAAGGTGCAGCAGCGGCAGCAGGGCCGACCGCGCCTTCGGGTAGCGCGCCATGGCGGCGGCGGCATCGCCCGTGAGCCGCTCGAGCTTGTCCCCGGTGTAGGGCTCATGCGTGGCCATCAGCGGTCCACCCCTCCCAGCACGGGGTCCAGCGCGGCCACGGCGACGACGACGTCGGCCACCTGGCCGCCCTCGCACATCAGCGAGACCGCCTGCAGGTTGTTGAACGACGGGTCGCGGAAGTGCGCCCGGTACGGCTTGGTGCCGCCGTCGGAGACCAGGTGCACACCGAGCTCGCCGCGCGGGTGCTCCACCGACTGCCAGACCTGCCCGGCCGGGACGGCGAAGCCCTCGGTGACCAGCTTGAAGTGGTGGATGAGCGACTCCATCGAGGTGCCCATGATCTCGCGGATGTGCTCCAGCGAGTTGCCCATCCCGTCCGAGCCGATGGCCAGCTGGGCCGGCCAGGCGATCTTCCGGTCGGCCACCATGACCGGGCCGGGGCCCAGCGCGGCCAGCCGCTCGACGGTCTGGGCGATGATCCGCATCGACTGGTAGCACTCCTCGATCCGCAGGATCACCCGGGAGAACGAGTCGGCGTCGGTCGAGGTCGGCACGTCGAAGTCGTAGGTCTCGTAGCCGCAGTACGGCTCGGCCTTGCGCACGTCGTAGGGCAGGCCGGCCGAGCGCAGCACCGGCCCGGTGATGCCCAGGGCCATCGCCCCGGCGAGGTTGAGGTGGCCGATGCCGACGAGGCGACCCTTGAAGATCGGGTTGGCCAGCATGAGGTCCTCGAGCTGGCCGAGGTAGTGGCGCACCTTGACCATCGCCTCGGTGACCTGCTCGAGGGTGCCGGGCGGCAGGTCCTGCGAGACGCCGCCGGGGCGCACGTACGCATGGTTCATCCGCAGGCCGGTGACCATCTCGAAGATTCGCAGGATCTCCTCGCGGGCGGTGAACCCGACCGTCATGATCGTCGTGGCGCCCAGCTCGTTGCCGCCGGTGCCCAGGCAGATGAGGTGCGAGGAGATCCGGTTGAGCTCCATCATGAGCACCCGGATGACGGTGGCCCGCTCGGGGACGTCCTGCGTGATCCCGAGCAGCTTCTCGATCGCCAGGCAGTACGCGGTCTCCTGGAACAGCGGGGCCAGGTAGTCCATCCGGGTGCAGAACGTGGTCCCCTGGGTCCAGGACCGGAACTCCATGTTCTTCTCGATCCCCGTGTGCAGGTAGCCGATGCCGCAGCGCGCCTCGGTCACCGTCTCGCCGTCGATCTCGAGCATGAGCCGCAGCACGCCGTGGGTGGACGGGTGCTGGGGGCCCATGTTGACGACGATGCGCTCCTCGCCGAGGCGCGCGGCCTCCTCGGCGATGTCCGACCAGTCGCCGCCGACCGCTTCGAAGACGGGCACGTCGTCGTCGTCGACGATCGCCGCACCGGCCCGTGGGGAGTCAGCCATCAGTGGTACGACCTCCGCTCGTCGGGCGGCGGAATGCTCGCGCCCTTGTACTCCACCGGGATCCCGCCGAGCGGGTAGTCCTTGCGCTGGGGGTGACCCGGCCAGTCGTCCGGCATGTGGATCCGGGCGAGGCCCGGGTGCCCGTCGAAGACGATGCCGAAGAAGTCCCAGGTCTCGCGCTCGTGCCAGTCGTGCCCGGGGTAGACCGGTACCGACGTCGGGATGTGCGCGTCCTCCTGAGGCACCGCGACCTCCAGGCGCAGGCGGCGCCCGTGGGTCACCGAGCACAGGCTGTACACGGCGTGCAGCTCGCGACCGGTCTGGTGCGGGTAGTGCACCCCGCTCACGCCCAGGCCCAGCTCGAAGCGCAGGTCCTGGTCGTCGCGCAGCGCACGGCAGACCGTGCGGATGTGCTCGCGGCGCACGTTCAGGGTCAGCTCGCCGCGGTCGACGACCACGGACTCGACGGCGTCGTCGAACGTGGTGCCTGCCTCCTCGAGCACCTCGGCGAGGATGTCGACGACCTCGTCGAACCACCCGCCGTAGGGGCGCTCGCTCGGCCCGGGCATCGTCACGGTCCGGACCAGCCCGCCGAAGCCGGAGGTGTCACCCGTCCCGGGGACGCCGAACATGCCGGTCCGCACCTCGACCGGCACCGGGCCCGGTCCGGTGGTCGCGACGACGTCGCCGGCGCCGGTGCCCGCGGGCGGACCGGCGGGCGGGGTCAGGGCACTCATCGCAGCAGCCCCTTCATCTGGGACGTCGGGGTGGCGGCCATGGCGGCCTCCTCCGCGGCGCGCGCCGCTGCCTCGCGGTTGACGCCCAGCGGCTCGGCCTGGATCTGCTCGTGCAGGGTGAGGATCGCGTTGAGCAGCATCTCGGGGCGGGGCGGACAGCCGGGCAGGTAGATGTCCACCGGCACGATGTGGTCGACGCCCTGGACGATCGCATAGTTGTTGAACATGCCGCCCGAGGAGGCGCAGACACCCATCGACAGGACCCACTTGGGCCCGGGCATCTGGTCGTAGACCTGCCGCACGACGGGCGCCATCTTCTGGCTCACCCGACCGGCGACGATCATGAGGTCGGCCTGGCGCGGCGAGGCGCGGAACACCTCCATGCCGAACCGTGAGATGTCGAACCGCGGCGTGCCGGTGGCCATCATCTCGATGGCGCAGCAGGCCAGGCCGAAGGTGACCGGCCACAACGAGGCCTTGCGCATGTAGCCGGCGAAGCCCTCGACAGTCGTCAGCAGGAAGCCGGACGGTGCGTCCTCGATCCCCATGACCCTCCTTCCGTGCTCCGAGCGCCGTGCTCGATCGTTGCGGTGCGCGGCGCGCGAGCCACGCCGCTGGTCAGTCCCACTCGAACCCGCCGCGTCGCCACTCGTAGACGAAGGGCACCGTGATGAGGGCGAGGAACGTCATCATCGCCACGACGCCGAACAGGGCCAGCTCGGCGAAGTTGACCGCCCACGGGTACATGAAGACCACCTCGATGTCGAAGATGATGAACGACATCGCCACGAGGTAGTACTTGATCGGAAAGCGCCCACCGCCGACGGCGTGCGGGGTCGGGTCGATCCCGCACTCGTACGCCTCGAGCTTGGCCCGGTTGTAACGCTTCGGGCCGATGATCGCACTCGCGCCGACGCCGCCGAGGGCGAGCACGGCGGCAACGCCCATCAGGACGAGGATCGGCACGTACGGGTTGCTCATCGAACCCTCCGGAGGTGAGGACGGGTGGGCCGCAGGACAGCCCTGCTGACCGTACCCGGCGTCGGGGCACAGACCGAACCCTTCTCGGGCCGCGTCGGCGTGCGCCGGCTCATGCGGCCGGCACGATCTTGGTCAGCGTGGAGATGAGTCGGTCCGACAGGTCGCCGCCCTTCGGCTCCCAGACGTCGGACAGCAGCTTGAGGGTCAGGCGCATGAGGGCGGGGCGGGGCAGTCCGTAGCGCGTGCAGACCCGCATCACCTCGGGGTGCTCGATGAGCCGGACGAACATCCGACCGAGCGTGTAGTAGCCGCCGAGCTCGTCGGACATGATCGTGCGGTAGGTCGCGAGGGTGCGCTCACGGCTCGCTGCCGTGGGGCGCGCCTTCGCCTGGGCGATGACCTCGGCCGCACGACGCGCGGCCTGCATCGCGTAGGCGATCCCCTCCCCGTTGAACGGGCTGACCATGCCGCCGGCGTCGCCGACGAGCAGCAGCCCGCGGGTGTAGTGCGGCTTGCGGTTGAAGGCCATCGGCAGTGCCGCGCTGCGCATCGGGCCGACCTGGTTCTCCGGGGTGAGCTCCCACTCGGCCGGGGTGTTGGCGACCCACTTCGCCAGCAGGTCCTTGTAGTCGACCTTGGTCGCCGTCGCGCGCGAGCTCACGCTGCCCAGCCCGACGTTGGCCGTACCGTCGCCCAGGCCGAAGATCCACCCGTAGCCGGGCATGAGGTTGGACCGTCCCGGGACGCCGTCCCACAGCTCGAGGTGGGACTCCATCCACTCGTCGTCGTGCCGCGGGGTGCGGAAGTAGGTCCGGACCGCGACCCCCATCGGGCGCCGAACGTCCTTCTCGATACCCATCGAGATCGCCAGCCGCGCCGAGACGCCGTCGGCCGCGATGACGACCGGGGCGCGGTAGGTGACCTCGTCGCCCGTCCGGCGGCCCTCGGCGTCGACCGGGCGGGCGGTGACACCGACGATCCGTCCGGTGCGCTCGTTGAGCACCGGCCCGGTGACGGCGGTCAGCTCCTGGATCCGGGCACCGGCGCCTCGGGCGTGCCGGGCGAGGGTCTCGTCGAAGTCGCGTCGGCTGCGGCTGACGCCGTAGCTGGGGAAGGAGTCGGTCTGCGGCCATGGCAGCTCCAGGCGGTGGCCCCCGCCGAAGACCCGCAGACCCTTGTTGCGGATCCAGCCGTCCTCCGGGGCCATCGGCACGCCCATGGCGACGAGTTCGCGGACCGCACGGGGGGTGAACCCGTCGCCGCAGACCTTGTCACGCGGGAACTCGGCCTTCTCCAGGACCAGGACGTCCAGGCCGGCGACGGCGAGGTAGAAGGCCGCCGTCGACCCGGCGGGCCCGGCGCCCACGACGATGACGTCGGCATCGTCCAGACCTTCCGTTCCCACGCCCTGCCCCGTCCTTGTGAAGGGTTTCACGAACTCGACCGGGTCAGTCTAACGGCGCCCCACGGGCCTGTCCGCGCAGGCTCACCCCTCGGGTCGGGACGATCGTCCTAGGCGTCGCCGAGGGCTGTCGGGGGTTGTCGAGGTGGGCCACGGCGCCCTCGGCGAGGTGCCGTCGCCGTCGGACTGTGGGGTGGCAGGGCCGTCGGCGGGTCGGGTGGCACGGCCGTCGGCGGGTCGGGTGGCACGGCCGTCGGCGGGTCGGGTGGCACGGTGCAGCGCGACGATCCCGCCCGACAGGTTGCGGTAGCCCACGGCCGACCAGCCTGCGCCGCGGATGATCGCGGCGAGCCCGCGCTGGTCCGGCCAGGCGCGGATCGACTCGGCGAGGTACACGTAGGCGTCCGGCTCGGTCGACACGGCGCGGGCCACCGGCGGCAGGGCCCGCATGAGGTACTCGGTGTAGAGGGTGCGGAACGGGGCCCAGGTCGGCCGGGAGAACTCGCAGACCACCAGTCGGCCGCCGGGGCGGGTGACGCGGAGCATCTCGGCCAGCGCTGCCGGCGTGTCGACGACGTTGCGCAGGCCGAACGAGATCGTCACCGCGTCGAACGACTCGTCGGCGAAGGGCAGCCGGGTCGCGTCCCCGGCGGTGAACGGCAGGCTCGGCCGCCGGTCCTTGCCGACCTGGAGCATCCCGACCGAGAAGTCGCACGGGACGACGCGCACCCCGGCGGCCTCGAACGGCTCGCTCGATGTCCCGGTACCCGCGGCGAGGTCGAGAACCCGTTGTCCTGGCAGCGCGCCGACGGCCGCGATCGTCGCGGTGCGCCACCGTCGGTCCTGACCCAGCGAGAGCACATCGTTGGTCAGGTCGTAGCGCCGCGCGACGCCGTCGAACATCGCGGCGACCTCGTGCGGGTGCTTCTCCAGGCTGGCGCGGGGCATGCCCCCAGTCTGACAGCCCCCCCGCCCATCCCTACCGGCCCGCCTCATCCCTCACCCCGGCCCTCCTCCGCCCCGGCCCTCCTCCTCACCGGCCCTCCTCCTCACCTCAGTCGCCTCACTCACCTCAGTGGAGCGGTGTGCGCACCGAACGCTCCACTCGAGGGTGTTAACCCCACAGAACGCTCCACTCGAGAGTGTTCACCCCACCGAACGCTCCACTCGGGGTCGGGACGGGGCATCGGTCGGGCCGTCCTACGCTGTACGGCGATGATCCCCGAACCGAATGCGACCAGCGACAACGGTCGAGCCCTGCCCCAGCCGCTGGTCGCGCGCACGGTCGCGGTCGAGCGCGACGCGCTGCCCGAGGACCTGCTCGACCTGGTGCCGGCCGACGGAGGGATGGCGTGGCTGCGCCGCGGGGACGGGCTGGTCGCCTGGGGCGAGCTGGTCCGGATCGACACCGTTGGTCCCGAGCGGTTCGCGCAGGCGCAGGACGCCTGGCGGACGATCGTCGCGCACGCCGTCGTGCGTGACGAGGTGCGCCTGCCCGGTAGCGGCCCGGTGGCGTTCGGCTCGTTCGCGTTCGCTACGCACTCGCCGGCCGGCGGCGCGCTCATCGTGCCGAGGGTCGTCGTGGGGCGACGTGGGACGGCCGCGTGGATCACGACGCTCGACGCGGCCGCCGTCGGCGCACCGAGCAACGCGCTGCTCACCCGGCAGGCTGCCCCCGTCGCGCCCGGGACGGTCGACTACGCCGACGGCTCCCTGGACCGGGCCGGATGGCAGGCTGCCGTCGCGGCAGCGGTCGCCGAGATCCGGGCCGGCCGGCTGGACAAGGTGGTGCTCGCGCGCGACGTCGTCGCCCGCACCGAGCGTCCGCTCGACCCGCGCTGGGTGCTCGCCCGGCTGGCCGCCGACTACCGCTCGTGCTGGACGTTCGCCGTCGACGGGCTGCTCGGCGCCACGCCGGAGCTGCTCGTCCGCAGCGAGAAGGGGCTGGTCACCTCGCGGGTGCTAGCCGGCACCATCCGGCGCACCGGCGACGACGACGCCGACCTCGCGAGGGCGGGGATCCTCGCGCACAGTTCCAAGGACCTCGAGGAGCACGAGTACGCCGTCGAGTCGCTCGCCCACGCGCTCGAGCCGTTCTGCTCGTCGACCAACGTGCCGGAGACCCCCTTCGTGCTGCACCTGCCCAACGTGCTGCACCTGGCGACAGATGTCACCGGCGTGCTCGCCGGCGACCGCAGCGAGACACCGACGAGCCTTGCCCTGGCCGCCGCCCTGCACCCCACCGCCGCGGTGGCGGGGACGCCGACCGCCGCAGCGTGCGCCCTCATCGACCGGCTCGAGCAGATGGACCGCGCACGGTACGCCGGACCTGTCGGCTGGCTCGGGGCCGACGGCGACGGCGAGTGGGGGATCGCGCTGCGCTCGGCCGAGATCGACCCGCACGACCCGCACCGGCTGCGACTGTTCGCCGGCTGCGGGATCGTCTCGGCGTCGGTGCCGGCGGCCGAGCTCGCCGAGTCCGAGGCGAAGCTCGAGCCGATGCGGCACGCCCTGCTCGACGGCTGAGACGGCGATCGGCCCGGACCTGGGAGGTCCGGGCCGAGGCCGTGCCGGGCTGAGCAGGGGTTCAACCTCGCGGGTCCCGTGGCGGGGTGCGCCAGCCCTTGTTGCCCTGGGAAGAGCCGGCCGCCGCCGAGGACTCGGACCGGACCGCCAGGGTCACGCTCATGTCCAGCGCCTTGCCGTCGCGCACGACGGCGAGGGTGGCGTCGGATCCGGCGGCCCGCTCTCGGACGAAGGCGGTCAGCGCCTCGGCCCCGTTGACCGGATCGCCGTCGATCGCCACCACGACGTCACCGACCATGAGGCCGACCTCGGCGGCGGGCGAGTCGCCCGTGACGTCCTCGACGACGGCGCC
>Ga0335397_10010351_pt1 | contig 11534 bp, 13 predicted proteins | sample MAT04_FD_205740 | JGI IMG/M metagenome (GOLD analysis project Ga0335397, IMG submission 205740) | Freshwater microbial communities from Lake Fryxell liftoff mats and glacier meltwater in Antarctica - MAT-04 (spades assembly) (version 2) ...
AAGGTCCTTGCGTTCGAGGTCAAGGCGAGTCAACGAGTCGCCGGAAGTGAGCTTGCAGGGCTGCGCAAGCTCCGTGACTCCTTGGGGCAGCGCTTCGTTGCCGGGGTCGCGTTTTCGACGGGTGAACGGTCCTTCACGTTCGAGGACCGGATCCACATCCTTCCGATCGACCGGCTGTGGCGACCGATCGGTCAAGCTTGAGCGAGTGAAAGAGTGAATCGCTGGCGCACCGGTCCGGCTGGACGAGAACCGTGGCTGTCAGGAATGGTGCAGAAGCCGTCACCGATCGAGTGGACGTGCTTGCAGAACGTGGACCGGATCTTGGCCGGCCGATCGTCGATCGAATCCACACGGCGAGACATCAGTCGATGAAGGAGCTGCGAGCCGCGAAGGGTGGTGCATTGCGGATCTTGTCCTGTTTCGATCCGCGACGGCAAGCGATCCTGCTGCTCGGTGGTGACAAGACGGGTGCTTGGAATGAGTGGTACGAGTGGGCGGTCCCGCTCGCCGATGACCTGTACGACGAGTATCTCCACGAACTCGAAAAGGAAGGATTGATCTGATGGCACGAACCAAATTCTCTGAACTCCGCGACGCAGTCGTCGCGAAGCCTGGCGCTACCGAGCGGCTCGCTGCGTTGCGCGTCGAGACACTGGAAGAGATCCGGCTCTACGAGCTTCGGCATGGCGAAGCAATCAGCCCGATTGAGCTGGCTGGCCGTCTCGATGTCACTCAGGGAGCGATCTCCAAGCTGGAGCACTCCGAGGACGAACGAGTGTCAACGCTTCGCCAGTACCTGGAAGCGCTCGGCGCACGCCTCGAATTCGTCGCGGTGTTCGACGACGACGCCCGCCGCGTCCCGGTGCACCTCGGCAAAGGCTCTGCAGCCTGACCGTCCGGCAGCACGGCATCGAGTCCGCTGGCTTCGAGGCGACGACCGTGGACGATGTCGCAAGGGAGAGCGGAGTGTCGGCGTCGACGGTCTACCGATACTTCGGGACCAAGGAAGCGCTGGTGCTGTGGGACGACCGCGACGAAGTGGTCGAGTCGGAACTGGCCGCCCGGCTCGCCACTCAACCACCGGTCGAAGCCTTCCGTGACGCCATGGCAGTCGCCTTCGGCCAGCGCGACGACGGCGCCCTGTTCCTGCGCCGCCTCCGCCTCGTGTACCCCGAGCCCGCCATCTGGGGTGCCGCGGCCCACGAGGACCGTGTCGATCGCAGCGAACTCGCGGCTGCCTTCGCAATGGCGCAAGGTCGGTCACAGCCGACGCTGCAGGACACACTCGCCGCAGGTGTCTGTCTGACAGCGCTGGATGTCGCGTTCGAGCAGTGGCAGCGGGACCCTGCCGCGGCAGACCTCGCCGACGTGATCGCCGACGCCACGAACAGCCTGCGCTGAATCTCCTGGCCGCTCGACCCTGCGTCGGCCGTGTCGCTCGGCACGCGGACCGTGAACGTGATCCATGTGAGGACGCGGCCGCGCTGGCAGGCGGCCATCGCCGCGAGGACGCACAGTGATCAGCATGCGTCAGCGACGCGAAGGTGGCACGATCTGTCCGTGACGACAAAGCGATACGACGCAGTGGTGATTGGTGCCGGACCCAACGGCCTGTCGGCCGCAGTGCGGCTCGCGGCAGCGGGTCGGTCGGTGCTGGTGCTGGAGGCCGCTGACACCATCGGCGGGGGCACTCGCTCGGCCGAGCTGACGCTGCCCGGGTTCGTGCACGACGTGTGCGCCGCCGTGCATGCGCTGGGCGTGGACGCGGCGCCGCTGTCGTTGGACCAGCTCGGCCCGCACGGGTTGCGCTGGGCGCTGCCGGAGATCCCGCTCGCACATCCGCTCGACGGCGGGCGCGCGGGCGTGCTGCACCGCTCCGTCGACGACACCGCGGCCGGGCTGGGCGCCGATGGCCGCGCCTGGCGACGATTGATGAACCCCTTGGTCGAGCACTGGTCGATGATGCTGCCCCAGCTGCTCGGGCCGCTGCTGACGGTGCCCCGCCACCCCGTGGCCATGGCTCGCTTCGGCATGCACGCCGTGCTGCCCACCACCTGGACGGTTCGTCGCTTCCACACCGAGGAGGCCGCTGCGCTGTTCGGCGGGTGCGCGGCACATGCGATGCTGCCGCTCACCCGCCCGCTGACCACCGCCTTCGGGATGATGCTGGCCGCCTCTGCCCACACCGGCGGCTGGCCGGTGGCGGTCGGCGGCTCGCAGTCGGTGGCCGACGCGCTGGCGGCGCAACTGATGGCGCTCGGGGGCGAGATCCGCACCGGCGTGATGGTGCGGTCGCTGGCCGATCTGCCACCACACGGCGCCGTGCTGTTCGACACCAACCCGGCACAGCTCGCCTCCATCGCGGGTGAGGCCCTGCCCACCCGCTACCGCGACCGGCTGCGCCGCTTCCGTCACGGCCCCGCTGCATTCAAGATCGACTACGCCCTCGATGGCCCGGTGCCATGGCAGAACGAGGCCTGCAGAAGCGCCGGCACGGTGCACGTCGTTGGTTCGTTCGCCGAACTCGTCGCCGCTGAGGCGGCAGTCACGGCTGGTCGCATGCCTGCCCGCCCGCTGGTGCTGGTGGTGCAGGCTTCATTGTTCGATCAGACTCGTGCGCCCCCCGGGAAGCACACGCTGTGGGCCTACGCCCATGTGCCGCACGGGTACACGGGTGATGCCACCGTTGCCATCGAGGACCAGATCGAACGCTTCGCCCCCGGCTTCCGCGACCTCGTGCTGGCGCGGCACACGCGAACGCCTGCCGACCTTCAAGCCGACAACCCCAACTACGTGGGTGGCGACATCGCCGGCGGCGCCCACAGCGGAATGCAGTTGGTGTTCCGGCCCACGCTGGCGTTGCGTCCGTATGTGACACCGAACCCATCGTTGCTCCTGTGTTCGGCGTCCACGCCGCCCGGCGCCGGCGTGCACGGCATGTGCGGTTGGCACGCCGCTGGCAGGGCGCTGGCCGGTCCCCTTCGTCGGTGACTGGCCGCCAAGGCGTTCGCTCACGACCTGCACAGTGTGCATCACAGGTTGCTCCGGCAGCACTGAGACCAGTTCCACCACCTCTCCGACATCGGCGATCACGTCGGACACCGACGCGCCGAAGACCGAGTCGACAGCGACCGCCACTACGGATACACAGCCGCCGTCGCCAACCCTCGTTGCAGTGGGAATGCAGTATGGAGGCACTTCGATCCCGGTGGTGCCAACCATTGGATCGCTCGACATCCGCCGAGATCGGTCGGGCTGGTATGCGATCGGTCTGGTTCCCAGCACGCTTCGGAAGTGCTCAAGTTCCACCCCGGCGGAGCTGTGCCCATTCTTTGGTCGAGGGCGTCGGAGGGTTCGTCGCTGTTGGTTCCGGCAACTTCTGGGATTCGGATGGGTTCCGATCGGCGACGAGTCGCGCGAAGATCTGGCAGTCCGCCGATGGCGTCACGTGGCAGCGAATCGCGCTGCCGGCTGATCTCGACAATCGTGCCAGCCGCCTCACGAGCGTCGTCGCGACCGACCTGGGTTTCGTCGCCGTCGGAGAGGCGACCGCCGATGGCGACGTGTACTCCGGACCCAGCCAGGGTTTCGTGCTCACCAGCCCTGACGGGGTCACGTGGACCTTGGCTGCGCAACTCCACAACCAGTGGTCCATCGCGATGGAGTCGGTGCGGGCCAACGGCAGTACCCTGCTCGCGACAGGGGTCGTCTACGTCTGCGAAACGACCGCCAGTGCCTTGATCACTGGCGGTGCCTTGTTCTCGTCGAACGTCGTGTGTCCCGATGGTGCTCCGGCAAACCTCGACCTGTCCGATCGGGCGGCCTGCCGCCTGTGACAACACGGCAGGAGTGGGTCGCAAACCGGCTCGACTGAGAGCAAGATTCGCCAGGTCCGCTCGTCGTGGTCGTCAAGGCTCGATCCCTTGGTCCGAGCACGGCCCGCGCAGCGGCTTCGGTGACCACGATGGCGGCGCCAGGGCCGGTGGGAGCAGGCGAGAGCTCACCAACTGAGCGCTACTGCCCGGCTATGCGTCCAACGCGCTGGGCGAGGGCACCAGCGTTGTGTCGAAGAACGCGAAGAACTCCTTCGTGCTGCCGTTGAGGTAGCGGTAGCGGTTGCCGCTCATCCGCCGGTCCACGAATTGTGGGTTCAGGGTGCCATCCAGGTTGCGTCCGTACACGCTGAACTGTGGCCAGCCGCCGTTGATGTCCATCTGGATCGCCTGCACGCAACCCACGTTGATCAGCGCCTGAGCGAGTTGCTCGGCGTTCACGTCGGCCACCATCAGGTAGGCGACGCGACCATCGGCCAGCTCGCAGATCGCAGACCGGGGGACGTATACCTCACGGCCGAAATCTGCACCCCACCACACGCCTTCCTCGATGCCGCGCTGCACCTGTGAGACGCCGGCGTCGACGATGAGGATCAGGTTCTGGCGCAGGCTCGCCCAGCTGCCGTCGTCGACGATGTCGGCACCGAGCGCACCGATGGAGAGTGTGCCGAGGCGATCGATGGCGACGGTGGCGTCGCCGTTGCGGAGCGGCTTCACCACCCTGCCTTCGGTCATGTAGCCGCCATCGATGTGTTCCAGGCGGAACCCGCCGTTCATCGCGGCGAGCACCGCTGGCTGCAGCTCGTCGGGCACCCGGCTGCCGCGCACCCAGCTGCCGGCGGGTTCCTCGCTGCCGTTGAACAGCCCGGTGCGCAGGTCGGTCTGATCGATCACCACCATCGAGGCGACGACACCGCCGACGTCGCCCAGTGGGCGAATGCTGGTGGCCCACATCGTGTCGTGGCCGGCGGCTTGCGCGACTGGGAGCCACTGGCCTTCGCCTGGCAGCGCAGGGCTGATCGGCGGCGTGAGCGCGAGTGGAGGCTGGGGTGCGAGCACGGGTGCCAGCGTGGTGGGCGGTTCGGTTGCCGAGGTTGGCAGCGTGGTGCCGGCCGAGTTCGCGGTGGTCGGCGGCGCAACAGGCGCAACAGTCGTGGTCGTTGCGAGGGTGACGATTGGGGCCAGCGCCAGGTCCTTGGCCGGCTCCTTCGAGGGCGGGGTGGCGTACACCCACGTCTCCAGTCGGTCGATCACCGGGCCGAGGCCGTGGTTGCGGGCCCAGGTTGCCATCCGCTGGCTGCTGGTGTCGCCGTTGTCGGGGACGACGTAACTCGCGAACGAGACCACGTTCCACAGTGCGCCCGCCACGACGAGCCGGCGGGCTGCGCGCCATACCTGCCGGTGGCGTCGCTGCCAAGCACCGAGGGCGCCATCCGCCTCGCGATGCCGTCGCCATACCCACCAGGTCAGCGCGGCGGCGGCCAGCAGGCAGGTGACGAGCGCGCCCAGCCCGCCCGTCAACGCGATCAGTGCGACGGTGGCGAACAGGACCAGCGCGGCCACAACCAGGCCGACCACCGTGCGAGGCGCGACAGCGTGTTGCCCGGGTCTGGCCTCGCGTGCCGAGTCCTCGTCGCTCATTGCGCTCCTCTCCGGTTGCCGAGCACGGCAGTGTTGATCGTTGCTGGAATGGCACAGCGACAGCTGGCGTCGACCATGCTTGCACACCCCTCTCGCCGCAAGGGTCCCACGGCACGGGCAGCGAGTGTCCGCAGTCCCTATGTGCTGGGCGGTACCCGGAAGAAGAGCAAGTCACGGACTCACAGATGCGCAGTTCGGCGACGGTGTCACCGACGCACGCTGCTCCGAGGGGGCTGCCATGACCAGCATCGACAAACGGTTTCGGCCGTTCCTCTTGCCGGAGTACTGCAAGGGTTGCGGGCGCTGCATCGCCGCGTGCACCAAGGAATGCATCTCGCTCGGCACCGAGATCAACCCTCTGACGGGCCTTGTGCCGGTCGTGCTCGACCTGACGGATTGCAACAATTGCGAGCTGTGCGTGGAGGCCTGCCCGGAACCGTTCGGTTTGCGGCCCGAGGGCGAGGAGGAGGCGTTCGCCCTCGTCGACCCTGCGCAGCTCAACGGCCTCCGGCCCTACGACGCGCCGACTCCCGTGCCAGACCCCGACGTGACGGTCGCCCTGCCGGAGCGCGCCCCTCGTCGTGAAGGGCACCTACGCGGCAGCGGTGGGCGCCGTCCTGGCCGGATGCCGGCACGTCTTCGGCTACCCGATCACGCCGTGCACCAAAGGTGCCGAGCTGATGGCGAAGGTCCAGCCGGCGCCACCAGTACGTGGGGTTGCGGGGCTGCCGGATGGGCGACCTCAACGAGCAGGCCTTCGAACTCGATGCCAGCACCTGCGTTGCAGTAAGTAAGTAATCATGTAATCTCTTTCCATGACACACACCGCTTCCACCGACATTTCCGCCTGGTTCGCCGGGCGCCTTCCATCCGAATGGACAACCGCCGGCGCTGCCGAGGTGATCGTGGATCGTGAGGAGATCACCGTGATCGTCACCATCGATGCGCCCTCACTGGACGGTCTCGACGAGGCCGGCGCTGCCCAGGCAATCGACGGGCGCACTGCCGGTTTCCGCGACGACACGCGCGATCGCCGCATCACCGCCGCCATCGAAGCCGAGCATCGTTTCGAGCGCAAGGTGGCGTGGGGTGTTCGTATCGGTGACACCACCGCCTTGTTCACTCACCTTGCCGTACCGGTGATGACTCGGCTTCGTCAGCCAGAACGCATCGTGCTCGACACGTTGGTGGCGTCCGGCGTGGCACGGTCACGCGCCGATGCGCTGGCCTGGTGCGTACGCCTCGTCGGCAGCAACGCCGACGAGTGGCTCTCCAGCCTGCGCACGGCAATCACCGACGTGGAGCGAATCCGCGCCGAAGGCCCCACGGCCTAGCGCGAGCCCGTTTACTCCCTCCCACCTACCCGAGGGTGGCTGCGTGGAACTCTGAGCTCGAAGACCGCATGGCGGGTCAGCTGTTCGGGTTCAGCAGCACCAGCGGGATCTCGCGTTCGGTCTTCTCCTGGTAGCCGGCGTAGTTCTTGAACTTGGCGGTCACCCTCGGCCACAGGTCGGCACGTTCCTCGGCGGTGGCGATGCGCGCGTGCATCGTCCGCGTCGGACCACCCTTCCACTTCACCTGTACGTCGGGGTTGGCCTGCAGGTTCAGGAACCAAGCGGGGTGGTGTTCGTCCCCCCCGCGCGACGCCACGATCACGAGCGTGTCGCCGTCTTGCACTGGTGAGGTCAGCATCACCGACCGTGCTTCGCCGCTCTTGCGCCCCACGGTGGTCAGCTCGAGCACGGGCATGCCACCGGCATCCCAGCCGATCTTGCCGAAGCTCAGCTTCAACACCGTGCGGTGAATGGTGTTCATGGTCTTCATGGCGAGGTCGCTGGGCATGTGCGAACCCTACGTCGCTGCCGCAGCATTCCAGTAGGGCGCCGACCAGGACACCAGCGTCAGCGATTGGTTGCCGGCGACAACTGGGCGTCGAGGACGGACTCGTCGACGAGCGTCGGCTCGTGGGTCCGGGTGCGCTTGAGCTCGAAGAACCCGGGGGTGTCCAGCATCTTGAGGAAGCCGTCCCACAGCTCGTCGGCTTCGGCGTCGCCGGGTACCTCGGTGATCACCGGCCCGAAGACCCCCACGCGGCCGTGCGGCCGATACAGCGCGATCAGCGGTGTGCCGACATCGGTGCCGGTGAGCGCCAGCCCGTCCGCCATCGCTGCCCGGATGGTGTCGTCCCACGAGGCCTCGTCGAGGGCCGAAATGAGGCCCGTGTCCAGTCCGAGCTGTTCGAGCACGACTGCCAGGTCGAAGTCGAGGTTGCCGCGATGGTGTATCTGGCGGCCGAACTCGGTGTACAGGTCACTGATCCGGTCGCCGTGGCCGGCAGCGCGTGCGGCCTCCACGACACGGAGCAGATCGCGGCTGCGCGTCGCTTTGGCGAAGAACGGGTGGGACGGGTCTTGGATGTCGTTCTTGAAGAGCAGGCTGATGGGTAGCCAGTTGATCTGTAGGTCTCGGCGCGGGGCCACGCGGTTGATCCACCGCGATGTTGCCCAGCAGAACGGGCAGATCGGATCGAACCAGAAGTCGACGTTCACGGGTGGGGTCCTCTCATCGTCACCGAATCACTGTCCAACAGCGGCCCTCAATATAGAGAGCCACTTGATCGGCGCACACGCACTCGCCACACCACGCGACCCTAATGTCATGGTGCAGTCGTCGGAAGCCTGCAACTCGCCGGGAGAATACACTTCGCCCTCGAAACAGAGTCCGAACGTCGCGGCGTCGGAATTGCCTGCGCGACCGCCAGAACGAACAGGAGATGATCAGAATGTTGCTGCACGGGATCAACCACGTTGCGACGCTGACGAAGGATTCCACCCGTCTTCTGGAGTTCTACGGGCAGGTGTTCGAAGCCGAGGTCGTCGGCTCGTACGAGGGCCCGGAGGGTCCGGGCACGCGTATGTCGGTCGTTGCGATCGGCGACGGAACCATGCTGAACGTGTTCGAGATCGTCGGCAACGACGAGGCCGATCGTCAGGTTCCGATGTTCGGGCGAGGGCGCCTCGACCACATCGGCTTGCGGGCGAAAGACCTGAACGCGTTCGAGGAGATCCGACGGCGGCTGATCGAGCGCGGCGCAGCCGACGCGTTCGTGACCGACTTCGGTTCCGAGTACTCGATGTTCTTCCGCGACCCTGACGGGCTGGAAGGCGAAGTGCTCGTCACGATTCCGCAACCGCGCAGCGATGAACAGACACCTCGCGGCACCACCGCGCTGCGCTATAGCGACGCCTGAGGCACGCCCGCGGCGGTACGCCGACCCTCGTGGCACGGGGGCGTCGGGTGGCCCTCAGAGCAGGCGGTGCTCCCGAGCGGCCTGCACGGCGGACTGTCGACTGGTGGCCGCCAACTTGCGGTAGATCGCAGTGCACTGCGACTTCACCGTGTTCGGCGACACGTACAGCTCTCGCGCGATCTCGGGAAGCGACAGCCTGGACGGCAGATAGCGAAGCACGGCCATTTCCCGCTGCGACAGTTGCTCCACCAGTCCGGCCGTCGGGGTGGGCCGTGCTCGAACGACCCTGTGCCTGGCAGCCACTCTCTCCAGCAGCGGGAGGGTGATGCCGGGGTCGGGGCAGCGCTCGATCATTCGTCGGGCCTCCTCGAGCAGCTCCCGCCCGCGATCCGCTCCTTCCCGAAGCAGCACGTCGCCGGCCAGGGTCAGCACGAACACCAACCCGAGTTTGGTCGTTGCCCGCATGGCGAGGACGACAGCGCGCTCGGCATCTGCCGTCGCAATCGACCTCGCGTCGGGCGGGCCCGTCGGGTCGGGCGGAGTCGTTGCTGCCAGGATGGCGACCGCCGGCGCGATGCCGTGGTACTCGCCCAGTCCGGAGGTCGCCGCGTAGTCGAGCGCACGTTGCGCCGCAGCGCCGGCCACTTCGGCGTCGGCGCTGTGGAACTCGACGATGGCGGCTGCGACCAGCGCCATGGCGTGAGCCGTCACCCGTTGCTCGGCCTGAGTGCGCACGAGCGCGATGGAGAGCACTTTTCGAGCTTCCTCCGGCAGACCTGCCCACGCAAGGGCAGCGCCTGTTGCGGTGATCAGCTCGCTGGGTCGTGCCTCGATCTGGCCGGCGGCGATGACGTCTCGCGCCCCGGCGAGGGCTGTCGCGACGTCGCCCCTGCCGAGCGCCAGGTTGATTCGCAGTGGCATGGTGCGCAGTGGTTCCACGTCGTCCGGCAGCGTCGCAGTCGCGCGGTCGAGGAGGAGTTGCGCGGAGTCGTAACGGCCGGTGAGGTAGTGGTCCCAACCGGACAGCAACGAACAGATGGAATCGAGCTCGCCGTCGGCGGACAACCGTCCGAGGATGTTGCGCAGCGTTCGCAGCTGGCCGCTGCCCAGGAGGTCGGGGCCGACGGAACGCATCAGGTACATGGCCTGCTCGCGGTCACCCGCGGTCAGCAGGTGGTCGACTGCGGCGGCTGCGTACCCGGCCGCCGCGAACCACGCAGCGGCTCGACGGTGCAGCTCGGGCAAGCGATCGGGCATCGATCGCTTCGCTTCGAGCAGGAGCATGTCGCGAAACAGGTGGTGGTACCGGTACCACTCGCCGACGGTGTCGAGCCGAATCAGGAGCTGGTTGCGGGCGGCCAGTCCGTCGAGCCAGCGGGCGCCGTCGGTCGAACCGGTGACCGCATCGAGCAGCGGCCCCGACAGGCGGTGCAGCACGGCTGCCTCCACGATTCGGCGCTGCTGCTCGTGATCGAGCACTGCGAGGAACTCATCGGTGAGGTAGCCGGCGACGAGTTGGTCGTCGCCGCGGAAGTTGCGGACGAAGCGATTGGTGTCGTCGGTGCGATCCAATGAGAGGCCGGCGAGCACGAGCCCCGCCGCCCAACCCTCGGTGCGCTCGCAGAGGTCGTCGAGTCGTTGTCCGTCGAGCTCGTCGGCGGCCCCGCCGAGCAAGGCGGCAGCTTCGATGGAGTCGAAGCGGAGGTCGCTGGCGCGGATCTCGCGGACCCGCCCGCGCACGCGCATTCGCCCCAGTCGGAAGGGAGGGTCGGCGCGGGTCATCAGCACTATCGTCAGTTGCGGCGGGCACAGGTCGATGAGGCGCTCGACGGCCCGGTGCACTTCAGGAGCATCGATCACGTGATAGTCGTCCAGGACGACGACGAGCCGTGTGGCCAGTGATGAGAGCCCGTTGACGATCGCCGGCACGACGACCTGGCCTGCCCCGAATGAACCGGCTACCAGTGGTTCCAGGTGCGCAGCGACCTCCGGAATCGCGCGACCGATCGCCGCGGTGACCGACACCCAGAACCGTGCGGGATCGGCGTCGGATTCCTCCAGCTGCAGCCACGCCACCGGCCCCTGATGCGTGGCTGCCCACCCCGCCGCGAGCGTCGACTTGCCGGAGCCGGCAGGTGCGCTGACCAGCACCAGTGGCACGCCGGCAGCGGCGGCCTCGTCGAGCACGGCGCCCAGCCGGGCGCGGTCGACCAGTCGGGCAGGCGGCACCGGTGGGCGCAGCTTGGTGGCCGCCAGGTTGGAATTCGTCCGTTCGCCCACCGGGCGAACATAGCGGGCGTTCACCCGGGTGAATCGCCGATCGGGTGAAGCGTTCTCACCCGGTGCGCTGCGACGGTGCAGGCATGCCCGAAGTACCCACCCACGAGATCGTTCTGCGAGGCCGGCTCGGCCTCCGCGTGCTCGGTCCGTTCCAGGACGACTTCACCATCGACCACGACCAGGCGGGTCTCACCCGGCTCGTCGGTTCGGTACGTGACCCCTCGCACCTGCACGGCCTGGTGGCGTACCTGGCATCGATCAACGCCGAGTTGATCTCCATCACCCCGGTCATCTCGACCTTTCACACGAGGAGCACCTCATGATCACTGTTTCCCATCTCACCAAGTCGTACGGCAAGAACACCGTCGTCGAGGACCTGTCGTTCGAGATCGCTGCGGGGCGCGTCACTGGCTTCGTCGGTCCGAACGGCGCCGGTAAGTCGACCACGATGCGCATGATGGTCGGGCTCGCCCGGCCGGACTCCGGCGAGGTCACCTTCGCAGGCGCGAGCTACGCCGAGCTGCGTGACC
>Ga0335397_10010353_pt1:0-2500 | contig 11533 bp, 8 predicted proteins | sample MAT04_FD_205740 | JGI IMG/M metagenome (GOLD analysis project Ga0335397, IMG submission 205740) | Freshwater microbial communities from Lake Fryxell liftoff mats and glacier meltwater in Antarctica - MAT-04 (spades assembly) (version 2) ...
TTAGAGCTCGGCAGCAGCGGAACAACAAAAAATTCACAAGTGCAGCTCTAATGTTACAGAATAAAGCAATTCTGTATAGGAAATTAGACTAGGCAGCAGCAGAAGAACAAGAAAATACACAAGTGCCGCCCTAATGTTACAGTGTGGGAATCGGAGAAGTTTTGTATAGGAAATTAGATTAGAGGTCAGCAGCAGGAGGAGAACAAACAACCACACAAGTGCCGCGCTAATGTTACACTGTGGAGATTCGAGTAGTTTTGTATGGGGAATTAGATTAGAGCTTGGCAGCAGTGGAATAACCAAACAATATACAAATACAGCCCTAATGTTACAGTGTGGAGAATAAAACAGTTATGTATAGAAAATTAGATTAGGCAGCAGCAGAAGAACAAAAAAGCACACAAGTGCCGCCGTAGTGTTACAGTTTGGGAATCGGAGTTGTTTTGTATAGAACATTAGATTAGAGGCTGGCAGTGTTGGTCATATCGATTATATGTAGGAAATTAGATTAGAAGCAGGCATCAGCGGTAGAACCACAAAACACACAGTGCCGCCCTAGTGTTACAGTGTGGAGAATGGGGCAGGTCTGTATAGGAAATTAGATTAGAAGCAGGTAGCAGCGGTAGAACCACAAAACACACAAGTGCCGCCCTAATGTTACAGATGATAACATGACAGCAGCGGAAGAACAACACATTGACGTCTGCAGAGCCCTGTTGCGTCGCACAAACACAAACGTTTGTATGGCGTTCCCCTGTTTAAATTCTGTATGATGTGCTGTTGGTTTTTGCGTGTGAATTCACTGTGATGTTGTGCTGTACATTTTTGTGTGACGTTGTGCGGTATATTTTGTGTGACATGCTGCTGTGCAAATTTCGTATATGGTTCCATTGTATACTTTCTGCAGGTAGTTCTGCTGTATACAAGTATACAGCCACTTGGCACTGTTGTCGTGTTGTCTAGTATAGCACCAAGAAAACTGCAGTTGTGGGAGAATAGGAAAAATACCACCAGATGACCGACAGGTAGAAAATTCACTCGCGGAAACCGCATGAAAACGGACTCCAAGCACCACATCAACCTATTTAACTTTTCTGTACCAGCACCCCCAGCCTCCAAATTTTGTACATGTCTGTCTCGTATGATGCCCCACCGCCCCATGCTTCAATATTCAGCCTAACTCATCGGTGTCATAAAGCTTACCGCACTTCTGTGAAATTTAGCCAAGTTTGGCAAAATGTGACAGATCGCACGATAACTCTGTGGGGGTGCAAATGTCGACCCCCTCGCTGTCTTAATATTTGTTTGCCTAATCAATGCGCATCTTTTACTGAAAGGATATCGCAGATCCGCATCGTGGGTGAAAAGTTATTCAGCTTTTAGTGTGAAAAAACGCACCTCGACTGTACCAATTCGAGCACTAAAATTGCTGCCGACGCAAGAGGATTACACTAACACCCGTGATACTTCGCACCGTCCAGGTCGGGATGTAGACACAACTTATTATGTTGGTGGAGAGGGTGTACGTGCCATATTTGTAGCGTTCTTAATTTTTTAGATGCTAATACACCAACTCGGCACTGCAAAGAAGCAAAAAAATCGGCAGTGTTCTCTTGGTAGTGGGTGGGTGGTGTACATGAATTTTGGAGGCTGTAGCAGCTATAGGAGCCAAAATATTGACGCCTCCCCCGGTGGTCACCCATCCGAGTGCTACCCGAGCTGGGGGCTGCTTAACTTCAAAAAGCTGCAGGCGCGTCTATCACACGGGCTACTTCTTGAAGTAAACAACTCAGTGATTCTCAAGTCGTACATCTGCTTGCTAATATGTACTAACTTAAGCACCAAAACCGCATTCATTCTACCAAAAGTCCATGCTTTGCGACCAAACCGCAGATTTTCCACAGTTTTCGACAACTCGAGTCCGGCAGGGGGGAGCATTGTTTCTGTGCAATCCTTCCCCACCCTTCTCAAACGGGGAATGAATCGGGTAAAGAACTGTGACTGTGGGGAAATACGAAAAATACCATCAGATGACCGACAGACACGAAATTTACTCGCGGAAACCACATGAAAATGGACACCAAGTACCACATCAACCTATTTAACTTTTCTGCATCAACACCCCCAGCCTCCAAACTTTGTACAGGACCGTCTCGTATGATATCCAACCTCCCCATGCTTCGATATTCAGCCTAACTCGTCGGCGTCATAAAGCTTACCGCACTTCTGTGAAATCTAGCCAAATCTGTCAATATTGAACAAATAGCGCAATAACTATGTGGGCATCGCCATGTCGACCCCCTCGCTGTCTTAATATTTGTTTGCCTAATCAATGCGCATCTTTTACTGAAAAAATATCGCAGATCCGCATCGTGGGTGAAAAGTTATTCAACTTCTAGTGCCGAAAATGGCACCGCGACAGAACATCTTTCAAGCACTAAAATTGCGGCCGACGCAAGACGGTTACACTGGCACCCGTGAAACTTTACCACGTATAGAT
>Ga0335397_10010356_pt1 | contig 11530 bp, 5 predicted proteins | sample MAT04_FD_205740 | JGI IMG/M metagenome (GOLD analysis project Ga0335397, IMG submission 205740) | Freshwater microbial communities from Lake Fryxell liftoff mats and glacier meltwater in Antarctica - MAT-04 (spades assembly) (version 2) ...
GTGGGCGTGCAAGTCCAGGTTTTGCCGCACCGTCAGCTCACCATAGAGCGAGAACGCTTGCGACATATACCCCACCTGCTTGCGGGTTTCCATGTCGCGCGCGTCCACCGCCTTGCCAAACAGCGTGGCCTGGCCCTCGGTAGGTGACAGCAGGCCGGTGAGCATCTTCATGGTGGTGGTTTTGCCACAGCCGTTGGAGCCCAAGAAGCCAAAAATCTCGCCGCGTTCGATGCGAAAACTCACGTCACTCACCGCCGTGAAATCGCCAAAACGCTGGGTCAGGTGGCTGGCCTCGATCGCCGGTGGGCCGCTGCTGGGTTGGCGCGGCGGCATCACCAGCGTGTGGTGCGCGTTGCGCTGTTCAAGTGGCAGCAGGGCGATGAAGGCGGCTTCGAGCGTGGTTTGACCGGTTTTGGCCAACAGCTCGGCGGTGGTGCCGGTGCCCAGCACGCGCCCGGCGTCCATGGCTACCAGCCAGTCAAAACCAGCGGCTTCTTCCATGTAGGCAGTAGCCACCACCACGCTCATGCCGGGGCGGCGCGCGCGGATGCTGTTGATCAGCTGCCAGAACTGGCGCCGTGACAGCGGGTCAACCCCGGTGGTGGGCTCGTCCAGAATCAACAGGTCAGGGTCGTGGATCAAGGCGCAGCACAGGCCCAGCTTCTGTTTCATGCCGCCCGAGATTTTGGCCGCCGGGCGGTCGCGAAACGGTGTCAACACGGTGCTGGCCAGCAGCTCGCTGATGCGGGTGGCGCGCTCGGTGGCGTTTTGTCCAAACAAGCGACCAAAAAAGTCGACGTTTTCAAACATCGACAGCGTGGGGTAGAGGTTTTTGCTCAAACCTTGTGGCATGTAGGCAATGCGCGGCTGGGTCAGCGTGCGCTGTTGGCGGTTCGCCATATCGGCGCCCAGCGCCATCACTTGCCCGGTCTGGATTTCGCGGACACCGGCCAGCAGCGCTAGCAGGGTTGATTTGCCCACGCCATCAGGCCCGATCAGGCCAACCATGCAAGCTGCGGGCAGCTCCAGCGTGATGCTCTCCAGCGCCAGCACCTTGTCGTAGCGCTGGGTCACGCCACGCAGGCTGGCGACGCTGCTGGTGGGTGCTTGTGTGTACACGGCGCGCTACCGCAGTTGCAGGTTCTCCGGCCACTTGGCCTGCGCATCGGTTTGCACATAGGCCATGCCGGGCATGCCGCCTTTGGTGATTTGCTCATGTTGGGCCAGCCAGGCGGCATCGACCTTGACCTTGACGCGGAACATCAGCTTTTCACGCTCGCTGCGGGTTTCCACCTCTTTGGGGGTGAACTGGGCACGCGGCGCAACGAAACTCACAGTGGCGGACAACACCTGGTCGGGCAGGGCATCAAGCAGAATGCGCGCCGGGCTGCCAATGGCCACTTTACCGGCCTCGGCAGCTGGCAGAAAGATGGTCATCGACACGTCGGTCATGTCCAGCAGCGTCAGCAGCTTGCTGCCAGCGGCCAGCACCTCACCAGGCTCGGCCAGGCGGTACAGCACGCGGCCAGTGATGGGCGCCTTCAGTGTGGTGTCGTTGACCGTGGCGCTCAGGCTCTCGCCACGCGCGATGGCGGCCTGTGTGGCGGCCTCAGCCTCGGCCACCTGCGTGCGTGCGGCGGACAAACCTGCAGCTGCTCCCTGCTGGGTATTGCGGTCGCGGTCAAGCTTGTCGCCACTGATGAAGCCTTTTTGCACCAATTCCTGTGGGCGTTGCAGCGTGATGCGTGCCAGTGACACATCCGACTCGGCCTTGCGTACCCCGGCCTGGGCCGCGTGGGCGGCTTCCTGCGCCTGGCGCACCTGGGCTTGGGCACCGCGCAGCTGGGCGGCAATATCTTCCGCATCGAGCGTGGCCACAGTCTGACCCTGAGTCACTTTGTCGCCCTCGTGTGGCGTCAGGCTGGCCAGCCGACCACCGAACTTGATGGCCACATCGACCTCGGTGGCTTCGAGCCGCCCGTTGCCAAAAGCCAAGCCCTGTGGCAATTCAGGCGCGCGCATGCGCCAAACGACATAGCCAATACCCAAGACCGCCACCAACCCCAAGCTGATAAAAATCTTGGATCGGATGGACAGGGTGCTTTTCATACGGGCCTCAGGTGTGATGGGTCAAGAAACCTGTAGGCTGGGGCACGGTGGCTCGACACAATCACTCGACGCTACTCGTCGAAACCGATTCGTACCGTGCGCCAGACCACTTTGGTTGGTCTGGCGTCATGGTGTGTTGGGCCAGCATGTTAGGTTGGGTTTGGCCGCCACTTTGGCAGGCGCTTTGTTCCGTTTCCATATCAATAGGATCTGTTGTTGCTTCGCCTTGCCGTGCGTCTGCACTGTCTGCGGCTTCGCGCCCAAGCGCCTATCGATCTGAAAATGGAATTGGTAGTCAAATCATGCGCTAGCCCTTTTCCGATAAGCATAAGTTGCTACTGTTTTGTTGATTGTCTTTGCGCGATAAGGCCAAGTTAACAAGAGCGGGTTGGGTGCAAGTGGTAGCGGGCGAGTTGCTGGCATTGATTGCGCGTGGCGCCAGACGGGTGGCGTGACTGGCTTTTTATAGCCCAGGCTCCATGGCGTTCACACCAAGGGTTTCCCCGCTGATGGGTGGCTGCTGCAAGACGCATACTGGAATTCGGTGGTTGACAAACCTATCCATTTTCTGTTGTTGGAACCACTACACATGTACCCCCAACCCCTACAGGAGAAACGCCATGAGCGAGATCGACACCGACTACGAATTGCTGCAGATCACCAGTGGTCGCAAGTCGCGTGCTGCCCCCGCCCCCATCGACAACGATGGCGGTGTGTTGCACTACTACGGCCCGCATGTGCAGATCCGGCGGGCCATGCCCATGGACATTGGCGGCACCACGTTCCCCGCTCAGCCCACACCCCGCGCCCTGCCCGAGGAGCTGACGCCCACCGAGAAGTTGGGGGTGAACGCGTTCAAGCTGCGCCAATCCCCCAAGTACCGGGCCGCCAAAGCCAAACGTCCGCGCGACGGTGAGGCCTGGGACTTGAAAGGCTGCAGCCCCCACGCGAATGACTCTCCTACTCGCGGTGCGCTCACACCGGTGACGGTAGGTGAAACCCCCAGTGGCAGCCGCGCGGTGGGTGGCGGTATGCCGTTTCTGGCGGGCTCGGTGGGCGTGGCGATCATCATTGTGAACGGGCCAACCGCCGCTACGCGTTTCACAGCTGCCGAATCCACCAAGGTGGTAGCCGAGGTGCAGGCTGGCCTGACCTGGCTGGGCAACCAGAACCCGGCGGCAGGCGTGAGCTGGCATTACGAGATCCAGAACGTCACGATCACCACCCCTACCAACGCCGCCGCTGCTGACGACGAGTCGCGCTGGCGCGACCCGGTCATGCGCGCGCTGGGTCACACCGGCAACTGGCAAGGCGTGGTGGACTACGCCAACGCGGTGCGCCGCCGCCTGGGCACGCGCTGGGCTTACTGCGGTTTCTTCGTGAAAGGTTACCCGCTGTGGCACTTCGCTTACGCGAGTTCACCGCGCATCGTGATGGATTACGCCAACGACGGCTGGGGGCCGGACAACATTGACCGGGTGTTCACGCATGAGACAGGCCACATCTTCTCGTGCCCTGACGAATACGCCGCCGCCAGCTGCACCTGCACCAGCACACACGGTATCTACAACGAGCCCAACACCAACTGCGCCACCTGCGCACCTGGCGGCGGCATCGCCTGCCTCATGAAGGCCAACGATTGGGCGATGTGTACCAGCACGCGGCGGCATTTGGGCTGGGGCCTGACCACCACCCGCGTGCCGCAGGGCGCGCCCATTCACGCCGTTTCGCGCAGCGCCGACAAGCTTGACATCTTTTTCACCGACCAGGACGGTCGTGTCATGTCGGCCGCATGGGCACCAACGATGCCGAACTGGTGGGAGGGTTTCTGGCACATTCGCGGCGGCATGGGGGCTGCGGGGGCACCTGTCACCGCCGTGTGTCGTGGCGCGAACAAGCTCGACATCTTCGTGGTCGGCACCGACAACCACGTCTACACCGCGGCCTGGCGCCCAGACTCGGGCGGCTGGCAGGGTTGGTGGCGCATTGGTGACATCAAGGCACCGGCCCGTAGCCAGGTGAGCGCGGTGTCGCGCAGCGCCGACAAGCTCGACATCTTTGTCACCGACATCAGTGGCAGGGTGATGAGCGCCGCCTGGGAACCCGGTTTCACCGATGGCTGGCACGGCTGGTGGCATATCAATGGTGGCCTGGGTGCACCCGGTGCACCGGTTGGGGCCGTAGTGCGCGGCCCCAACCAGTTGGATATTTTTGTCGTGGGTCTGGACGGGTATTGCTACACCGCCGCCTGGCAACCCTCGTTCACCGATGGCTGGCACGGCTGGTGGCGCGTGGGTGGGGCCCGCTTCCCGGCGGGCGGGCACATCAACGCGGTTTCACGCAGCAGCAACAAGCTGGACATTTTTGCCATTGGCAACGGTGGCGAAACGCTCACAGCGGCATGGGAGCCTTCATTCAGAGACGGTTGGCACGGCTGGTGGCATATCCAGGGCGGGCGCGGCCGCCCCGGCGCACCCCTGCATGTGGCCTCGCGCTCAGCCAACAAGCTCGATGTGTTCGTGACCGGCACCGATGGCGGAACCTACACCGCCGCGTGGGAGCCCGCGTTTACCGACGGCTGGCACGGCTGGTGGCGGCTGAACGGCGGGCGCGCCACGCTGGGTGCGGCGATGACTGCTGTGTCGCGCTCGGCCAACAAGCTCGATACCTTTGTCGTAGGCATGGATAGCCGCATCTACACCGCCGCATGGACGCCCACCAGCGGCGGCTGGCAGGGCTGGTGGCCCATGGGTAACTGACCAGCGGGCCGCGTTTCAGCGCTTTGGCGTGTCGGGCGGTTCAAAGCCCGGCGCATCCCAATCCTGGCCTGCGCCCGAGCGTGGGCCTTTTTTTTGCCCCTGCGCCGCCCAGCCTGACGCAAATAGCGCCTCGGTGTCACTGAGCCCGGCTGCTGCGGGCAAAGCTGCTAGATCGGCCGCGTTTTCAATCACCGCCAGCACGCCGGGCAGCGCGCGCAGCACCGCCAAACCATGCGGCGGTACGCGACCCACCATCAAGCGTGGCCCCATCGTGGAGACCACCGTGCAGCTCTCCTGCAGGCGCAAGGCCAGCGCACGCTGTGCAGCTTCAGGTAAAGCCTTCAATACCATCAACACTTCGATCATGGCGGACTCCTCAGGGAACGGGTTCGTGATAGTGTCGCACGCAGGCAAGCACTCGACGCAAAATTTATAAGCTTTTTGCCCGCTAATCCAATTGGAATAAGGGCTTACAGCTATAGTTTTAAGACATCAACCTGAGTTGACCGGGCCGTCTCAGGTTCGCCGCTTATGCTGATGACAGATGGACGCAAAAGCTTTGCACCGGGTTACAGACGATTGTTGGCATCACCACGTTGCCCGCGCCACAGGTCAATGGGGTGTTTGCACAACCGCAAGCAAAGCCAACTCAGCCCGCACGCGAAGCAAGTCTGAATTGGTGACGATAGAGGGGGTTTTGCGGAGCAGTTACGGCTGCATAATCAATCCGTTGCACTTCAGACTTGAATCCGCCAGTGTTGCAAATCTTGTTGTCGCATAGTTTGCAGCGGCCAAACATTTGGCCGTTGGTCAAACGGTTTTTTTAGGTTCCGCGTGTTGATGAAATTTATTACAAGCAAATTGAGGAGTTTTTAATGATTGGTGTTTTCGGCATTGTCTTGTCTCTCGGGCTTCTCATGTACTTAGCCTACAGGGGCATAAGCGTTCTTATCCTGGCGCCAGTTCTAGCCTTGGTTGCGGCGGCTTTTTCAGGCATGCCGATCCTGGCAACTTTCACGCATGTTTTCATGCCCAATCTGGCCAATTATTTGAAGCTGTTCTTTCCTGTGTTCCTTCTTGGCGCCATATTTGGCAAGGTCATGGAAGACTCTGGCAGTGCCAAAGCGATTGCCCAGGATATTGCATCGCGATTAGGCAAAAGCCGCGCCATTTTGGCCGTTGTCCTTTCCTGCGCGATCTTGACCTACGGTGGTGTGTCGCTGTTTGTCGTCGCCTTTGCCGTCTATCCGATTGCTGCCCACCTTTTCAGGGAAGCCGGAACGCCCAAGTTTCTGATCCCCGGTGCCATTGCCCTTGGTTCGTTTACCTTCACGATGACGGCTTTGCCTGGCACCCCGCAGATTCAAAACGCCATTCCCATGCCGTTTTTTAAAACCACGGTCTATGCAGCCCCAGTTCTGGGCACCCTGGTCGGATTAGTGATGTTCGCCGCCGGGACTTGGTGGTTGATGTCACGTGCTAAAGCTGCTAACGATCGGGGCGAGTTTTATGGCGATCACCCGAACGAAGTCGTTAAGAAGTTCGACAACGACAACCTGCCCAACATATGGCTGGCGCTTCTGCCCATCGGGATTGTCCTGGTGTTGAATTTCATTCTTTCCGAGTACGTGTTGAAAGCAGATGCCATTGGCTATGAATACCTGAAGGCCAAGCCTTTTGAAACAAATCTCGGTGCGGTTCGCGGTATCTGGTCGCTGATCATTTCGCTGGTCGTTGCGCTCGTCATTGCGATCGTCATCAACTGGAAACGCTTTGTAAGCGTCAAAGATTCCGTCAATACTGGCATCTTCGGCTCAATGCTTCCAATCCTCAACACTGCAAGTGAAGTCGGTTACGGTAACGTGGTAAAGACGCTCGGGGCCTTCGCCATCATTCAGGCAGCGCTACTGGGGATTTCGGACAACCCACTGATCACTGCCGCCATTGCCACCAATGTTCTTGCCGGTATCACTGGTTCGGCCTCTGGCGGCATGAGCATTGCCTTGGGCGCAATGGGCGACACCTTCTATCAGGCAGCACTCTTACAGGGAATCAACCCCGAAGTTCTGCACCGGGTCGTTGCTATCGCCTGCGGAGGGCTCGATAGCCTCCCTCACAACGGTGCAGTCATCACGTTGCTTGGCATCACGCAACTCACCCACAAACAGAGCTATGCCGACATTGGCATGGTTTCAGTCCTGATACCGGTAGGTTGCGGTGTATTGGCAATTATTCTCGGCACGCTCGGTGTCGTCTAGCTCCTCTAAACCAAAGTAGTGTTACCTTCATCGCCACAGGAAAACTTGCATGATCTTATTGGCCCATCCGCTATCGAAACATCCGTAGCATGTGCCGAACAAACGCAACAAGATCATCTCTGCAACCGTGGCAGTCGGTTAATCCGGGACGATGACACTCTGGCTACCGGTGGTTTCGTCGGAATTGGTTTCGCCGAGGATGTGGCCGAAATCCGGGGTGATCCATTCCAGGACACCGCACAAACCATCACAAGTCCACGCAGCAAGCTATACGCCTTTTAGCCCTGTAGCCCTTATACAGAAAGGGCGAGCAGCTATCTTTCTTGAAAAATCAAGAAGCCTTGTCGCTGCCAAGCTCAGGGAGTTGCAGCCGCACGCTCATCCTGCACAACCGGCACCTCAGGCGTCAGCACCGGGCCGTGGCCGCTGAAGCGCTCCAGCGTGAGGTAGATCACCGGGGTAATGAACAGGGTAATGGCTTGTGAAAACACCAGCCCACCCACCACCGCCAGGCCTAGCGGCTGGCGCAGCTCGGCACCGGCGCCAATACCCAGCGCAATCGGCAGCGCACCCATCAGCGCCGCCAAGGTGGTCATCATGATCGGTCGAAAACGCAGGATGCAGGCCTCGCGAATCGCTTTATGCGGCGTCATGCCGTGGTGGCGCTGCGCGTCCAGCGCAAAGTCGATCATCATGATGGCGTTTTTCTTCACGATACCAATCAGCAGCACGATGCCGATGGTCGCGATCAACGTCAGATCCTGACCAAACAGCATCAGCGTGGCCAGCGCCCCCACCGCCGCCGAGGGCAGACCCATGAGAATGGTAATAGGGTGGATGTAGCTCTCATACAGCACGCCCAGCAGCACGTAAATTACCAGCAACGCAGCCAAAATCAGCACCAGCTGGCTGCCTTGCGAGCTTTTGAACACTGCCGCGTCACCGCCGTAGGTGCTGATGATGGAGGCGGGCATCTGGATGGCTTCGCGTGCCGCGTCGATCTTCGCGGTGGCGTCGCCCAGCGCCACACCGGGCGCCAGGTTGAACGATACGGTGACCGCCTGCAACTGCCCGACGTGGTTGATCGAGGTCGGCCCCACCGTACGCTGCACCGTGACAAAGCTCGACAGCGGCACCAGCGCACCCATAGAAGACCGCACGTAGATACCGCCCACCGCGCTTTCGTCCTGCTTGTCTTCTGGCGCCACTTCCATGATCACCTGATAACTGTCGGTGGGCAGGTAAATGGTGGACACCTGGCGCTCGCCAAAGGCGCTGTAGAGCGCGCTGCGGATGCTGTCAATCGACACGCCCAGCGCGTTGGCCCGGTCACGGTCTATGTTGATCTGCGCCTGCAGTCCGCGCAGTTGGGCGTCGCTGGTCACATCGCGAAACAGCGGGTCATCGCGCAGGCGGGCCTGCAGCTTGTCGGCCCAGTCGTTGAGCTCATCAGCGCGCACGCTTTGCAAAATGTATTGAAACTGCGCTTTGCTGGGTCGCCCGCCCAATTGCAGGTTTTGCGTTGGCCGGATAAACAGTTTGATGCCCGGCACCGCATTGGTTTTTTTGCGCAGACCGTCCACGACCTGTTTCATGGGTGGGCGCTCGTTGCGCGGCTTCAGGGTAATGAACATCCGCCCGGTGTTTTGCGCGCCACTGCCGCCGTTGAACGAGTTCAGCGCCGCCACCGCCGGGTCAGCGCGGATGATGGCGGCGGCACGTTCTTGTAGGCGCACCATTTCCTCAAACGAGGTGTCTTCGCCGGCTTCGGTGGAGACAAACATTTGGCCCAGGTCTTCTTCGGGGAAAAACCCCTTGGGGATGATCATGGTCAGCCAGACGGTGGCCACAATGGTGGCGGTAGCCACGCCCAAAATGAATATGCGGTGCACCAGCGCCCTGTCCAGCCAGCGGGTGTAGCTGGCCAGCATGGCGTTGAAGCCGCGCTCAAACAGCCGCACGATGTACCCAGACTTCTTCTTCGTCGCCTCGTCGGTCAAAAAGCGGCTGGCCAGCATCGGCACAAGTGTCAGCGACACAAAGGCCGAGACGAAGATGGCCAGCGCCACCACCACCGCAAACTCATGAAACAGCAGACCGATCACACCCGGCATGAAAAAGATCGGGATGAGCACCGCAATCAACGAGGTAGAAATCGAGATGATGGTGAAACCCACTTCTCGCGAGCCACGCAGCGCGGCTTGAAACGGTTTTTCGCCCTTCTCTATATGGCGGATGATGTTCTCCAGCACCACAATCGCGTCGTCAACCACCAGGCCCACTGCCAGCGTCAGGCCCAGCAGTGAGATATTGTCCAGGCTGTAATTCAGCCCCCAGAGCAGCGCCACCGCGCCAATCAATGACACCGGCAAGGAGAGCGCCGGGATCACCGTGGCCACAAAGCGCCGCAAGAACAAAAAGATCACCAACACCACCAGCACCACTGTGCCCAGCAGGGTCAGCGTCACGTCGCGCAGGGCCTCGCGCACCGACAGCGACCGGTCGTTGATCGGCGTGAGCGTGACCGACTTGGGCATCTGCGCCTGCAGACCCGGCAGCGCGGCACGCACTGCGTCCACCACCTGCACGGTGTTGGCGCCAGGCTGGCGCAGGATGGCCAGCGTGGTGGTGGGCTCGCCGTTGAAGGTGGCCCAGCTCTTGGTGGTTTCCAGGCTGTCCTCCACCTGGGCCACGTCGCGCAGGCGCACCGGGTTGCCGCCCTTGATACTGATGATCAGGTCAGCAAACTCGGCGGCGTTTTTCAGCTGCTTGTTGGCCTGCAGCACCAGCGTCTGCTTCGGGCCTTCGAGTGTGCCCACCGGGGTGTTGACATTCGCGGCGCGCAAGGCAGCGGCCACCTCGTCCAGCCCCAGATTGCGCGCTGCCAGGGCGTCAGGCTTGACGCGCACCCGCACGGCGTAACGCTTGGCACCGAAAATGTTGACCTGCGCCACCCCGTTGATGGTGGACAGCATGGGCGAGATCAGGTGCTCGGCGTAATCTTGCAGGTCAGACGGCGCCAGCGAAGGTGAGCGCAGCGAGATCAGCAGCACCGGCGCGTCGGCCGGGTTCACCTTGCGGTACGACGGCGGGTTGGTCATCTCAATGGGCAGGGCGCGCTGGGCGCGCAGCAAGGCGGCCTGCACATCCACGGCGGCCGCGTCGATCTTGCGGCCCTCTTCAAATTCCAGGGTCAGGGAAGTGTTGCCCAGCGTGCTGGTGGAGCTGATGGTTTTCAGGCCGGGCACGGTCTGAAACTGCTTCTCCAGCGGCAGCGCCACCGAGGTTGCCATAGTCTCGGGGCTGGCCCCGGGCAGGCTGGCGCTGACGCTGATCACCGGCGTGTCGTAGCTGGGCAAAGCGGCAATCGGGATGCTTCTGAAACCAATCACCCCGGCCAGCACAATGGCCAGGTTCAGCAGCACCGTCATCACCGGACGGCGGATGAAAAGCTCCGACAGGTTCATGGCTGGCCCGCTTTTTTGCCGCCCGATGCCGCACCCTGTGGTGCGCGCACCACCACGCTGGCATTGGGTCGCAGATTTTGTCGGCCGTCCAGCGCCACCTCTTCGCCTGGTTGGACGCCTTCAATGGCGGCATCAGCGCCCTCAGCGTAAAGCAGTTTGACCGGGCGCATGCTGGCCACGCCATCGGCAATCACATACACCACGTTGCCGCGCGGCCCCTGGATCAGGCTGGCCTGCGGCACCACCACCGCATCACTCAGGGTAGCCACGGTTTGCGACACGTCCACATACGCGCCAGGCCACAATTTGCTGTCAGCATTGGCAAAGCTGGCCTTGGCCTTGATCGTGCCAGAGCTGGCATCCACCAGGTTGTCCATGAATTGCAGGCGTCCCTTGAAGCTGCCTCCTTTGTCGGCCAGCGTGGCGATGACCACCGCGCCACCGTCTTTCAGGGCGCCCAGCGCGCTGGACAGGTCACGCTGCGCAATGCTGAAGGCCACGCCAATCGGGTCCAACTGGGTGATGGTGACCAGCGGCGTCTGGTTGGCCAGCACCGCGCTGCCAGCAAACACATTCACCGCACCGGCGCGGCCCGCTTGCGGCGCGGTGATGCGTGCGTAAGACAGCGCCACCTGGCTGGCCGTGACCGCCGCCTGGTCAGACGTCAAGGTGGCCTGCCAGGCATCCACCTGTGCCAAGGCGGTATCTACCGCGCCTTGTGAGACAAAGCTCTGCGCCAGCAGCTGCTTGGCGCGCTCCCACTGGCGCCGCGCGTCATTCAAACTGACCGTGTCTTTGGCCAATTGCGCGCGCGCCTTGGCCAAGTTGGCCTCTTCGGTGCGGCCGTCGAGAGTAAACAGCAGCTGCCCTGCTTTGACAAACTGGCCTTCCCTGAAATGCACCCGACTCACCGTGCTGGTGATCTGCGACTTGACAT
>Ga0335397_10010358_pt1 | contig 11529 bp, 8 predicted proteins | sample MAT04_FD_205740 | JGI IMG/M metagenome (GOLD analysis project Ga0335397, IMG submission 205740) | Freshwater microbial communities from Lake Fryxell liftoff mats and glacier meltwater in Antarctica - MAT-04 (spades assembly) (version 2) ...
TAATTCGGGTTCAAAAGCAACTCTATTGGCAATTTAATTCGGTTTCATCCAAATCCATTTGCATTTTATTGTTGGTTCATTTGCAAAATAATTCAAGCACAGCCCAATCTGTTTTCAAGTCCTAACACCTACGTACAACGAGAAGCAGTCAAACATATTGCAGGAACGCTTGAAAACGGTAAAAAAGCGGTAGAGTGGGATAAGTCTGCAAAATGCTGGTTCGCACACAAAGGCGCCAATCTGGAACCATTAAGGCCCTGGCTTCTAAATACCACCCAAGAACGGCAACAGCCTGCCTTAAAACCTGAGCAGGAGTTTTCCGATACATTAAAAAGCATCGGGAGTATCGTTACAGGGGAACACCCCATTATGGATGGTAAAAAGCACCGTATTAGCGTTGAAGGGGATAAAAAAGGGGAGAAGTCAGGTTTTTATGTGGGGTATCTTGATGGTCATCCTGCGGGTTATGTTAAAAATAACCGTACTGGAATTGATACAAAATGGAAAAGTAAAGGCTATTCATTAACTGATGAAGAGCGGACCACACTGTATGCGCTTGCAGCCACAAAAATTCAAGAGCGAGCAGACAAACAAAGACAAGACCAGGAAGAAGCAGCACAACGTGTAAGCAAACAATTATCTGATTTAGTTCTCATAACTTCCCCCACGCCTTATTTACAGACAAAAAAAATTGAACCTCATTCAGAAATATTCACAGATGTTAAAGGGCAAACGACTTATATTCCTGCAATTGATGCAAGTGGTAAACTATGGACTATGCAATACATTCAAGAAGATGGAACCAAGCGATTTGCTAAAAACTCTCGCAAGGAAGGATGCTTTCATGCTTTGGGAGGGCTTAACGCAATTGCCGAAGCTCCTGCTGTTGTAATCGCCGAAGGATATGCTACTGCTGCAAGCATCTCTCAAGAACTTGGGTTTGCTACGATTTCGGCCTTTGATGCAGGAAACCTGGAGCCAGTAGCACGGGCATTACAAGACCAATTTCCTGATAAACCCATTATCATTATGGGAGATGATGATAAATATCTTGAAATGACGCAAGGCGTTAATCCTGGAAAAACAAAGGCCATGGAAGCAGCTAAAGCAGTTAATGGCGTAGCGCTATTTCCTATTTTTGCACCTGGTGAACAAACAGTAAATCCAAAAGCGTTTAGTGACTTTAACGATCTGGCTACCAAAAGTGTATTAAGTGCAGAAGGAGTAAAACGCCAGGTTAAAAGCACTGTTGATCAGATAATTCAGAAACATGAAATCCACAATATGAAACAAAAACAAGTCAGTCAAACCAATCATCAACAAAGTGCTCTGGCGCGATAAATTCACTTGCGCCCAAGGGGTTCTTTTCATCGAACCCCTAATAAATAAATGGCTGATGGAGTACATAGTTACTCATTAACTAATGATGTCCTTAATACACTTTTAATAAGGGGATCTAAAACTCTGTATGATTTATCCCCATCGATGTAGACATAGTCTTTTTCAATAAGCAGCTCGGCAGCTCTTTGTACACTGCTTGATGTAAGATCAACTTGTTGAGTTGTTTTCTTGCTGAATAATTCTTTTATTTGGTCCTGGTTTGAAAGAAATATAAGTAGTTTTCGCTGATTGACACTGATGAGGGATAATTCTCTTTCAACACTGGATTTATTTTCAAGAACAAAACAGTGCCAGATAGAAACTACATCACTTTCTTTTGGTATCTTACTTCCTTGCCATAGCAAGGAACATAATTTATTAACATAATAGGAGTGAGACTCTGATAGTTCAAAAATCTTGGCTAATGTCGAGGGATCAAGAATCTCACCCCATGTTTCTTTAGCCGCTATATTAATATACTGTTCATACTCTTTTTCATGAATACGATCGAGCTTAATTTGGTCACATAATTTATAAAATGGCCGTTTCCTGTCATAAAACATCTGTTCCATTAAGTGCCTGTTGCTTCCAGAAAAAACGTAGGAAACATGTGTTGATTTTTGGGCTGCTTCACGAATCACGGCTTCTATTGAATTATTATTTATTACTTCTCCAAGAACTTGAAATTCATCTAAGAACAAAACCACTCGCTTGTCTTTTTTTAACGCCAGCTCATGTAATTTTTCTAAAGATTTTAAAATAACATCAGGTGCTTTTTGGTTTTTTTGATTGAACTCCAGTTGAATGCCGGCCTTTTCGATAACTACTTTAATGTGTAGGCTAGAGAAAAACTCTCCTGCAAGAAGCATTAATTTTTTTGGTGTGCTTTCTATCTTGCCAAGTAATTGCCCAATGCCATTTAATATGTATTTTACAATATCCTCTTCGCTTAACGCTTTATATAGATCAACATGTGCATAAGGCCATTTAATTTGCTCAAAGGCTTTTAATGCAAGACTTGTTTTCCCATAACGTCTTGGGGAGATGAGTAAAATAGGGGTATTTCCATTAAGATCATATAAAATTCGTTTTAGCTCTTCTTTCCGATTACAAAAAGCACCGCCCAAGGCAAGATAGGTAGGAAAATAATTCATATTCATCAAATTACGCAATTAGTGTTACGCATAACATATAACGCAACATGCGTAATGTCAATTATTTATTTCACAGGCTTTATGGTTTCGATAAATTATTAAAGGTTCTTAATCAATTTAATACTTTTTAAGAGTTACTTCTATAAGGTTCATATTGGTTTGCTAACCAAGGGGTGGTTTATTAAGCGCTGAGAAACCAGCGCTAAAGGGGATTATCACCTAATAAAAGATACAAATTTTTTTACATTTACAATATTGAAATGACATCGCCAATAATTTATAGTATCAAAATGATATCAATAAATTATTGGCGATACTAAAATGAATAACTATAACTTATACACGAATTTTCAACCTTTATTAAAAAATGCGATCAAAAAATTTCTTTCAACAAATGATAATTTTGATTCAGATAAAACCATCACCACCAGCTTACGACTGTCCTCAGATTTAAAACAGTTTTATGAAAATTTAGCCGAAGCTGAATCAACTTCTTTGAATACGGCAATCATTAATACTTTAAGTAAAGTGAAAGAGTGCACTATTAGTCATTATAAATACACCTATGACAGCGTTGAAGACCTACACTTAACCCAAGTTAATAGCCTCATAAATATAATTGAGACAAGTAATGTCGACTTAAATGATCTGGATAATCTATTTGAATGGTTAAATGGGCGTAAACCAGAAAGAGAAGAACTTATTGACAAAAGAGCCATATCCAAGCTGTTCAACAAAGACGCTCAAAAAAACCTATGTACTACCTTTGGTTATAATTACAGCTGGCTGTCAAATAACCAACATAGAATAAATGAAATAAATACTGATTTTCGATGGTATAAAAATGTACGCGGTTGTATTTCTAAAATTATCTTCAATTATTATCTCAACTCACCCGTCTCATCGCTTAATCTTGGATTCATTGTTTCAGATATGCATAGCATAAAAAATATTTATGTTAATAAATTTAGCGAAACGCCTAACTATGTCACCCCATTCCTAATGGTTAACCGAAATATTAATGGCATTCATGTCAGGACTTACCACTCTTTTGAATCAAACGACATTAACTATGAACGATGCAGAAATTATTTTATTATGTTGGTGAAAATGTCTTTAGTTCTTCAAAATGCTAAAGTATTGAATGATGTTTTTGGTTATCTTATTCCACATGAAACTCATGATAAAATAAAAACTGGTCATATTCACTTATCAGAAGTGTGCGTGAATAAAGAAAATATTCTCCATGAATTTTATTTTGATGATTTTGAAGAAATGACACCCATAAGTTTCCCTAATGATAACGAAAATAAAACAACGGTGCCTAATATATTTAATATGCTCGATATAGGTATTATCGACACATTAGCACATCATGCTAAAAACGAAAAAGGGCCAGATGATACGTATTTGAAAATTACAGATACAAGAATATTTTTGAATCGTATAAAGATCGAACAAATTTCGAAATATCTCAATTTGTATGGAAAGGCATTAAATATTTATATGGACATAACGGAACCAACACGAACAGATCCAGCTCTCTATATAAATAAACTAGATATACTAAAAATTCACGAAGAGATTAAAGGAACAAAGAGTTTAGTAACCTCTTTTTAGTCAAATAACGATGGGGTATAAGCTTGCCCCATCACTATTGCAATAGTTAATTAATTTTTAGATTTTTAACTAATTTTATTTATGAGAGTTACCGGACTCTTCCTCTTGAAAGAAAAACTCCCTTTGAAGTTAAGGTCACAACATCACCAATAGAAATACCCTTTATCCGGTGAGCGGTATCCAAATCCAGTGGCAAAACGATGATCTGTTCATCACGCTTTAAAAGAACAAGGGTTGCCCCGTCAACTTGACGGAGGCCTGAAAATTGAACTAGCCCCTGATCCTTTTTATTATATCTACGGTGTAATGGTATATCGGCTATTGTTTGTCGTTTCAATTCACGTTCAGCAATATATTTATCAACGGAATCCATTGCAGGACTAGTTACTCCTGCCCCAGAAACACTCCGTCGCAGTCCGTTATCTGATTGGGCTCCTTGGTGCTCCACGTGACGAGATACATTACCCGGCAATAACATTTCACCTCGCTTGGCGAACTGAACCACACTGAGTTGGGACAACTCTCGCAAACGGTTTTTACTTTCGGGCGGCGGTTGCTGTCCAATGCGTCCAACGTGGGGCTTGGGGATCCCGCTGACAGACTTTCCATTTCGTTGTGGCTTTCCTGACTCGATGGGGCTGACTGTTCCAAAGCCTTCATTGCTGCTTCGATTTGCTCTTCTGGAGTCATGGTTTGAAGATCTTGGACGTTCATTGTAATGTTCCTTCTTGATTAAGGTTTGATGTAGGATTTGACGACGCTGCTCAAGAGATGCTTCGTCAAAAGAAATGTTAAGTTTCAAAACGACTGTAGTTTGTAGAATTTGCTCTTTGAACTCATCGCTTCCATTCACTGTAAGGCACGAACCAAATCGTTGGGTCGCCATGCGCAAGGCAGCGGCAAGTGCTTCTTGTGAAGAACCACGTGAAATTTTTAAGATATCACCATCATCTCGAATAGCACCTGTTCCAACACGATAGATGATGGTTCCTGATTTGGTTATATTGTCCTGAGACAGCCCAGGCATGGTCTGAAAAATGGCTGTATTTTGTCTTGATTCCCCAGTGAAAATATTACCTTTTAGGGGTTGTCGCACCCCACGCGAGCGCAAAGCGGCCAGCGCTTCTTCATCACCTTCCGTAGCTTTTAATTTGAGCCAATCAGCCCATGCACCTCGTTGGTATTTTAAATCAATAGATTGTCTGTCTTTTAAATACTGCAACCTTGCCTGCTCTATTTCAGATTGAAGAGCCTTACTGGTAAACGTATAAAGTACTTTTTTATTAACACTACCTTTTAGCAATTTAATAGCAGAGCGCTTTAGTCTGCCCCTGCGCTTAGCACGCTCAATTAATCGGTCTTTTTGTGCACGTGCAGCGGCTCTCTCGGCTGAACGTAAATGTCCGAAATTATTCTGTTCTTTTTGATATCTGGCGTATAATTCAACCGTATTAAAGCTCATATGAATAGGCTGTTGTTCGTAATGAAGACCATTATCAATAGCTAGTGACTTAAGTTGACCTAATTGATGCAGTTGATTGCGCCTGTGGGCAGGAGGATTCTTACCAACAGGAGAAACACTTGGTTTTTTATAAGAACCAGGTTGGGTTGATGAGCTAGTATCAACTCGCTTCTCAAAAACACCCAGTCTTTTTTCAAGCTGAGCTTTTGAACAATCACGAGAAACAGAGCTTGCTTTAACAGCAAGTCCTGACTTATCGCTAATAATAAACCCATTACCCTGCTCGCGAAGTTCCAATCCGTGCTCTTGCAAAATCTGATGCAATTCAGACCAGCTTTTTGCCCCCTGAATGGACCCCATGCAGGTGCGCTTAATCCATCCTAAAAGACTACCAATTCCAGAATGATGCTCCATATCATCCGCTCGGTTCTCAGAGCCCACTTTACGAGGGGTATGATTCACCAATTGCAGCCCATGCGCAAGCTCCAACTTAACTGCAATCTCACCAAGAGTTTTGTAAGCACGATACGGCTCATGCAAGGTGTATTGGGTAGGGTGAATCTTATTAATAGCAATTTGGGTTGTACTAAATTACACCATAATCCTGCGCCGTTTATCCGCGGTTTTATGCCCCTGACAACACCGTGTCCTACTGCATGAGCTTTTTCACGTTTTAGGGTTATCCCATCCTAATCCCGAATTAATCGCAACTCACGAAGACACGATAATGATACCTAAGTTAGGACCCATTTCTTCCGAAATCGAAACTTGTTTTGAACAAGCAGAAGATAACGGCACAAAAAAATCATGTTTAAGCAAAATTATTCCAGAAGCTGATATTAAAGCAACTCAATATCTCTATCGGCAAGCCAATCATCGTATCACTCCCGCCTTACCAAAAAGTTTTGATTTACTAAGTGCAATAACATTTGATATGTTAAAAGTTGCTACAATCACTTTCATTAGAAACTATCTTAAAGAATTAATTAGACTCTATCTAATACCTTTATTACTCGAAAATAACTACCTTAAACATAAGGCCGTTAACTTAACCCAGAGCGTTCTAGGGTTAATCATTGACGCAGCTTTTATCCCCTTCTATCAACTTTATATTACATTTGGTTATACTAAAGTATTAACCATGTTAATCAATAGAGTATCAGGCTACATTAAAGGTTTAGATATAGCAGAAACAGAATGGAGACTTTTTTCAAATGCGATAACGATGCTTCTAAATGACGAACCTATTATGCTCAGTATTATGAAAATCCCCGTCGCCTGTTTGAGCTCTTATAGCGCTACTCAATTTGCTTATAAAACGATTGAAAGGCTACCATTGTTGCAGAAGAAACAAGATGACCATGATATAAACATCTATAAGGCCATTGCATAGAAAATGTAACTTGCGGGTTATGATTAAATCGTGCCTCTCCTACATGTATAGCAAATCAAGCAATAATTCTCTTTAATCATTAAAAAAACTACTGGGAAAAAGATTTCGACACATACAAATCATAAAAGGGGCTTAAAATTACCCTCTTGCTCTTGTTCATCATTTTGAAAATGATGAACAAGAGCAAGAAACTCCTCATTGCTGGAACCCTGAATAAATTCATGTGCCGTTTTATTAGTGTTATTTGGAATATCCAACCGCGCGCCATTGGCCAAAAATAATTTAAGGAACTCCGCAGAAAAGCCATATTCACTATTGGCAATAGCATGCAAACAAGTATTGCCGGACTTTTTCGTTTTTGCATTAATATCAACGCCTGCACAAATTAATGTTTCCGCCAAATGATATTCTTTATTAATTACGGCAGCATGTAAAAGGGTGATTCCCTCCTCATTAGGCTTGTTTAATAACGCAATCGGTGCTTCAGTTAATAACTGATTAAATAAATCATCGTTATAAAACGCAACACAATGGAATAAAATCTTATGGATCAGAGCAGCATCTTTTGGGTCATGCCAATCAAAAGGAAAAGTAGAAGACTGAATAAGTTGATAGCACTCTAAGCTACAACTGCGGGCGGAGGCTAAAAAGAAGTCTTTAATTGTTTGCTGGTCTTTATTGGCAACAGCAGGATTTGCTCCCTTTTTTAAAAGCCACTTAACAATTTCAGGCTTTCCGTACTCCATGGCATAGTGTATGGCAGCCATTCCCAGGTCATCTAGCACATCTAAATTGGGCAGATGCTGTAGTATTTTCTTGAAAGATTTTTGCTTGCGATAGGTGCTCCAGTCATAAATAACTTGTCCTACTGGCGTCTTATCTCTAAAAACCGCCACTGGCGATGCCCCGTTTTGCAATAAATAGTCAACAATTTCAGGCCTGTCACAATCGTTTGCGTGATAAAGGAATGATCCATTTTTCATAACATCCACTTTTTTATGTTCTATCAGTTTTTTAATTGTCTCCACATCATTTTCATTAATTGCCGTAATCATTAATTCATCTAAGTTTTTGGACTTTGGATTGGCAATGATGGCATCAACGACATCAAACATCTTTTTACTGTATGCTTTAACAAGAAATGGGGGATTATCAAGCGCCAATTTGGGGTGATTTAGCATAAGCGAGATAGCTTCTGTAAAATCCCAACGAAATGCCAACTCCAAGGGCGTTTGATTCGCAAAGGTGCCCTTAGCATTAATATCGCAAAACCCGTCATCAAGAAGGCGTTTTAACGAAGCTAGGCAACGGGTCATGATTGCAATATGTAGGTGTCCTAGCTGATTTGGCGAGTTGTTTTGAAACAAACGGGCTGCCTTCTCACTGCGAGGATAGTCAGCTGGTGAGAAAATATGATAGTCGGGATCGTTAAAGCGCTGTTTGTCTTTTGCAAAACAAAACAAATGAAAAACAAATGGAACTTTGTTTTCTGGCGTGTTTCTTTTAACCCATATGTATTTTGTGTTAATGAGAAGCGTTACCAGATCTTGAGGATTATCCAGCGGCGCTGTCCGTCTCCTGTGATTTGAATCAAAATAGATAATATCTCCCTTGTCATCAAACCACGCTCCTGTCGCGTGATCACCCCCACCAAAAGACACACGCGTTTCCTTGGGCATTTTACTAAAAATTGACAGCAACTCGTTTAGCTGCTGCTCATCTAAATTATCACCTGTTCCAAACCCACCATAATTATCTGAAAGGGGAAAAGGCATGTATTCCGGCGTTTTTTCAACCAGCGCATACTGTCCCGCACGATCGGCCTGGTAAGTGATGTGATAACCCTCAATCGAATGCTGAAACCAGGAAGCATCGTTGAGCCATTCTTTTAATTTTTCAAACATAGGGGTACTTTTATCGCCATTCCAGTTGGCCAATAATTCGAGCGTGTTAAAAAAATAATCCCCCATCCCTTTGCCTGTATAATAGTGGAATAAAAACTCAAACCCATTGCAATACCCTTCAGGATTTGCTGCATCAGTCTCACGGTATTCGCATCTCAAATAATAAATAAAATTACGGATAATGTGGGTCTGATTTAGTGCTTTTAGTGTTGATTGATTAAATGATTCCGTAGCCATTCCGGGAGATAACAATTGCAGCATCTGTGTATTACCCGATTTTTTAGCCAAATCCAGTGGCGTTTCACCATAGCAATTTTTCATTGCACAGAGCATTGAGCCATGGCTATGCAGTAATAACTCCTTAAGAATGTCCTTATCCCCTGACGCTACAGCTTGATGCAAAACCGTATTGCCAAATACATCCTTAAAAGTGATGTCAGCATTATTTTCAATAAGTAACTTCACGGCCTGGATGTTTTTATTTTCTATGGCGATAAATAATGGAGTGTATTTACGATTATCTTGCCAATTGATATCAGCACCCAGTGCCATCAAACGGCTTGCTGAAGTGAGCTTGCCACCGCATATGGCAGCCTGCAGTGCACTTTCATGAAAGGCAATTGATGGATTAACTAAAAACCCCTTTTGGCTTAAAAAATCGATAACCTCTAGCTGACCATTGGCAGCAGCCAGATTGAGCAAAGGAGGCTGTACCTTTTTAAAATGGGCAATTTGTATCGGATCATTGAGGATCTCTTTTAAATAATCCAAATCACCCGTTTCAGTGGCCCGATGAGGTTTTAATAAACTGTCAGAGTTACCCCATTCATCAAACCATTGAGAATTGTAAGCCTCACCGGGGATAACTTCTTTTTGGATGATCCCTAAAAGCCAATCGCGACACGATAATGCAGCCAGACTTAATGGAGTTTTGCTGCAAATGACTTTCTTTTCATAGAGGTATTTTGCTATTTCCAGCTGCCCGTTTTGCAAGGCCACTTCAAAAGGGGTTCTTCTTCCCAATCCATTTACACGAACGTCAATATCAGCACCCGCTTCTTCAACAAGACGCTTTACATCATTCAAATCTCCAGCCTCAATCGCATAATGCAGAAGCGTTTTACCCTCAATGTCAGAAAAATTAACAGTAGTAGGATGAGTACTGTAAGGCGGATAAGGGTTTTGTTTTTCAAATTCTTGACGATTAGCGATTAAATTAATTAATCGCAAGCGGCTGCTTTCTTTTACAGGGGGCTTTTTAATGGATTTATACATCTGAAAACCTTGTTTATGAAACATGCCTGCCACCTGTATTTAATCCTCTCATTTTGATTATTATAGCATCGACAAAGCTTAATAACGGGTGTTTATAACTTCTCATCTCGATGTTTTTCTGCTAATTCATTATCATTTGCAAGAGCCACCAACACCTCAACAAAGATAGTTTCTAAAACCTCTCTATATTTTCCTTTCTTTTCACGTTTGTAGTCTTTTTTAAATTGAGTAGCTCTTTCAATCCCCCTCATTTAAATCATCCATTATCAAGTATTGCCTAAGCTCGACTAAAGTTTTCGTTTGCAACCCTATCGCGAACACCTCAGACTAATTTCCTTCCCCAACTGTAAAACCGCGTCTGTACCCAATGGAATAGGGAAATTGGTATAGCCATGTCCAATGCCTTTTAGTCGCACCACCGGCATCTCGCAACTTTGCGCAAAACGCTCAAGAACAGCCTTAATTAACGATGAACCATCGGGCTCCTCTCCTTCGAGGAAATCGGCCAGAATAATAGCTGCGGCCTCTTTAAACACATTGGCCTGAACCAAATGCTCAAGCATCCGATCCACACGATAACCACGCTCCCCCACTTCTTCAAGCAGGATAATTTTATCCCGGCCATTGATTTGCCAGTTCGTACCTATGCTGGACTGAACCAATACCAGATTTCCTCCTGTAACACTGGCGGAAATCGATTTATTGAGGTTAGCTTGCGCGTTAAGCGGCTGTAAACCCTCAAAATATACCTGCGTTGTTTCACCGAATAAAATGGATTTGAGAGACGCTATTGATTGCGCTGAAAATCGGCTTGGCGCTGCTGCCCCATGAATTGTTGGCATATTTCTGTTCCTCATGGGCGCGGCCTTTGGCTTTTCAGTAGCATTGGAAGCAGGAGGAATGACCACATCAGCATCAGGAGAATGGTACAGAACTGCTTCATAAACAGGTGTCTTATCAAAGGCACCATCACCTGTAAAATGGTCAATGGCGTCATCAATTTGTTCAAGTTTGTAAATAGGGAAACTGCTTTCATTGGCAGGACTCCAGAAAGGCAGGCAGCCAATCCTGTGCCTATTATCTAGCAGATAAATCGTAACGACTTTTAGCGAGTAAATGATAAACGCTCATATTTTATAAGGGGTATTTCTCAAAATTCCCAACGTCCAAGCCAATCACTCAAATCTGCTGGCTAGGCATGGTCATTACATGTTAGCTTGCACTACGCAATGGAAAGCGAAGCAAGCAAGTTATGTCCAACCGGCTCCCGGCAACAAAAGGGGGATTGGCGCGCGCATCTACGGAATACGTGCGTCATCAACCCGAAAAAACCTTACTATA
>Ga0335397_10010362_pt1 | contig 11528 bp, 13 predicted proteins | sample MAT04_FD_205740 | JGI IMG/M metagenome (GOLD analysis project Ga0335397, IMG submission 205740) | Freshwater microbial communities from Lake Fryxell liftoff mats and glacier meltwater in Antarctica - MAT-04 (spades assembly) (version 2) ...
CAAAAGTGAAGTGGCCAAATTGTTTTCTGCCGCCGGCATTCCCGTATTTGACTCCGATGCCGAGGTGCATGGCCTTTATGCTGAAAAGACAACCAGGGATTTGCTTGGTAAAGAATTTCCGGGCGTAACTGTTGACGGCGGAATTGACCGTCAGCTTCTGGGGCAGCAGGTATTGGGCTCTCCGGAAGATTTGCGAAAATTGGAATCCCTGATCCATCCCCTTGTCAGAAAAAGGCGCGAGCACTTCCTCGCCCATTGGCGAAAGCAAGGCTCTGCTCTTGTGGTTATTGATGTTCCGCTTCTCTTTGAAACGGGCCAGGAGGAGGAACTGGATTATGTTATTGTTGTGTCGGCCAATGAAGACGTGCAGCGGCAGCGGGCAATGGCCCGGCCGGGAATGACAGAACAAAAACTGGCCGGAATTCTGGCAAGGCAGATGCCTGATGCGGAAAAGCGCAGCCGCGCCGATTTTGTGATTGAGAATTCCGGCAGCCTGGACCATTTGCGAACCCAGGTCGATGCGCTAAGCAGGCAGCTTGCGGAACTGGCCAGGACTTACAAGCCATGAGAGAAATTGTCCTCGATACGGAAACCACCGGGCTTGATCCGCTGCAGGGTCACCGCCTTGTTGAAATTGGCGCTGTTGAATTGTTCAATCACATTCCGACGGGTAAAACTTACCACAGCTTTATCAATCCCCAGCGCGACGTGCCCCGCGAGGCTGAAGCGGTTCATGGGATAAGCGGCGAATTTCTGAAGGACAAGCCCATATTCGCGAAAATTGCCGATGAGTTTCTTGAGTTTATCGGCGATACGGTTCTGATCATTCACAACGCCAGCTTTGATGTTGGTTTTCTGAATGCCGAACTGGGATTTATCAAGCGTCCGCCCATTCTTTATGAGCGGATCATTGATACCCTGGCCCTTGCCAAGAAGCGGCATCCCATGGGTCCCAACAGTCTTGACGCGCTGTGCAAGCGTTACGGGATTGATATCGCAAAGCGAACAAAGCATGGCGCCCTGCTGGACTCGGAGCTTCTTGCAGGCGTCTATCTTGAGCTTATCGGCGGCCGCCAGATTACCCTGACATTGCCAAAAACCGATAATGTCCGTCATCTGAAAACCAGCAATGCTCCAGCGCCGGCCAAACGAAGTAATCCGCTTCCCGAACGGCTCACCGCTGAAGAACTGGCGCGTCATGAGGCTCTTGTCAAAAGCCTCGGCGCTTCAGCCCTGTGGAAAGCGACTTGAATTAAGCCTGTGCAGTTGATTTTTGCTGCTTCATGCGCTTTTGGTACATGCCGGCAAAATCAATAGGGTCCAGCATCAGCGGCGGAAACCCGCCATTGCGCGTTGCGTCCGCAAGGATCTGGCGCGCGAAGGGAAACAGCATGCGCGGGCATTCAATGAGAACTGCCGCATGCAGCATGTTGGCCGGAAAATTTTCCATGCGGAAAACCCCGGCATACAGAAGCTCCGAGGCGAAGATGACCTTGCCTTCGGAGGTCGCTTTTGCATCAAGATGCAGCTCGACCTCAAAATCCGTTGGCGCGATGTTGCGGGCGTTGACGTTGACCGCGATATTGATGTCCGGCTGGTTTTGCTGGGGCGCCAGGGCCTGGGGCGCATTGGGGTTTTCAAAGCTCAGGTCTTTCAAATACTGGCCAAGAATGCGCATGGACGGCTGGGTGCCCGGCTGGGGCGGCGGAACCTGCAGATCGACCGCACCGGCGGCCTTGCTTTCGGAAATGCTCGGAGCCTTTTCTTCCGGATTCTTGCCGCCATTTGCTGCCTTTGCGGCGGGTTTGCGGGGAGTTGGTTTTGCTGCTTTTGCCATCTGGAATGCCTCTCATACGCCGGAATAGTCTGATCAAATCACAAGTTGTGAGTGGCTAACATGAAGGCTGCGGTGCCGCAAGGAGGGTCTTTAATCCTCCAATGGAGAATTTGGCTTCAGCTTTGGCACGTCTTCGATTTCCACCGCCTCAGCCTCAATGACGAGACCGCGCCGGCGAACCGTAAAATCCCCCGAAATATGGGTTTCGAAAAACCCGGCGACACGCTTGCGGACCCATGGCAGCAGAAGCGCCAAAGCAATGAAATCGCTGACGACCCCGGGAATGATCAGCAGGAGCCCGGCAATGGCCCCGAGCAGGCTTTTGGCTGCCCCGCCTGAAACGGTTTTCCTGTCGCTGGCAGGCGTATTCAGCATGGTGAATATGTTGGTGCCGCTTCGCCGGATAAGGGCGCTGCCCGCAAAGATGTCCAGAATGACCAGCGCCAGGACAGGCAAAACCCCGACAAACCGCCCCAGCCAGATGAGAGATGCAAGGTCGGCAAACAGGAGGACGAGGATGAGGATTGGAAAGTGGCGGCGCAAGCAAGACTCCAGTAGAATGGTCCTTGGACCTATCCCAAAGTCTCCTATATAGGACTCAACATAAGACGAGTACAATGTGTGCCGCTCCGTGTGTAAGCTCAGAAGTGTGAGAATATTGTAATGAACGAGCTCTTTGATCCCCTGAATCTGGTTCTGGCCGCCATTGCGCTTATGGTTGTTTGGCGCCTGCGCTCGGTTCTTGGGCAGCGCACGGGAACTGAGCGCCCGCCGATTGATCCCTATGCACCTCCCCGCCGGACAAATGGCAGCGCCCCGGCTGAAACCGGCAGTGGCAAAGTTCTGGAGTTTCCCTCAAGCAGGGACGAGCCAGCGAAAAAGCCTGAGGCTGATGCCGAACCAAAGGCTCCGGTTTGGACCGGATTTGCGGCAGCCGCCTCGCCGCTCGCCGCAGGCTTTGAAAAACTTCTAAAGGCCGATCCGGCGTTCCAGCCGAAGGAATTCCTCGAAGGCGCGAAGCTTGCCTATGAGATGATTGTCGAGGCCTTCGCCAAGGGCGACAAGCCGGCCCTCAAGAACCTCCTGTCGAAGGAAGTGTTTGATGGCTTCGCCAAGGCCATCGACAGCCGCGGCCAGGCCGGCGAAAAGCTCGACTTCCAGTTCGTCGGTTTTGAGAAGGTTGATTTCACATCCGTGGCCTTGGCCGGAAAACGCGCCAGCATCATTGTCAAGTTTGCCAACCAGATGATTTCCGCCACCTTCGACAAGGCGGGCGCCCTCATTGACGGCAATCCCCGGGAAGTGCGGGACATCACCGATATCTGGACCTTTGAAAGAGACGTGGCGCAAAAAGACCCGAACTGGCGGGTTGTGGCCACAGAAACGCAAGCGTGATAGGACGCCTGGGACTTGCCTGTTTATTTGCCATTTCCCTTGCCATGACCGCTGAAGCCAAACCGATTCTCACCGCCGTGCCTTTCGCCCAGATTCACGGCTGGGCTGATGACGACCATGCGGCAGCGCTGGCAACGTTTCAAAGATCATGCACAGAGATTCTGGCGAGCGGCCGCGGCTTCGAACGCAGCGTCCGCTTTGGTGGAAAGCGCGCGGATTGGCTGAAGATTTGCGAAAGCGCTGCTCACACGACATCAGCGCGCCAGTTTTTCGAGGAAAAATTCACCGCTCTGAAAGTCACTGATCCCTCCCTCCCCGATGGCTTATTCACCGGCTATTACGAACCGGAAGCGGAAGGCAGCCGGACGCGTACGCGTGGCTATGATGTCCCCATCTACCGCAAGCCCGATGATCTCGTGAGTTTTGACGCGGCAACGGAAAAGCTGCTCAACCTGAAATATGGCCGCATTCTGCAGGGAAAGCCCGGCGGATATTTGACGCGCCGCGAAATCGAGGAAGGGGCCTTGCAGGGCCGGGGCCTCGAAATCGTCTGGCTCAAAAGCTGGGTCGATGCGTTTTTTATTCATGTCCAGGGCTCAGGCCGCATCCGCTTTGAAGATGGCAGCACCATGCGCCTCGCCTATGGGGCGAAATCCGGCCAGCCCTATACCGGCATCGGCGGCGTTCTGGTTGAGCGCGGCGTGCTCACCAGGGACACCATGTCGATGCAGGCCCTGCGCACCTGGATGAAGGACAATCCCGGCGAGGCCCGCGAACTCATGTGGGAAAACAAGTCCTTCGTTTTCTTCCGCGAAGTGAAGGTCGACGATCCCGCGCTTGGCGCCCCGGGCGCACAACAGGTTTCACTCACGCCGCTGCGAAGCCTCGCCATTGACCGCAGCCTCTGGATGTTCGGCACACCCATTTGGCTTGATGCGAAAGTGCCGTCCGGCCCTGCCGGAGCATTGCAGGATTTTCGCCACCTGATGGTGGCGCAGGATACGGGAACGGCGATAAGGGGCAATGTGCGCGGCGATGTTTATTGGGGCTGGGGCGAGAAGGCTGCAAGTGTTGCAGGACAGATGAAAAGTCCCGGCGCCATGATTGTTTTGCTGCCGGAGAAATTGGCCGCCAGACTTCTGAACGGAAAATGAAAAAGAAATCCTTCGAGGTCCCCGATCGCAATCTCTGGGATGAGGTGACCCGTTCCATCCGGCCTTTGGGCAAACGCGCCCTCAAGATGAGCGCCGCATCGGTTTACCTGCCAAAGCAAGCGATTCAGCTGCTGCCGCAGAAAGAATCGAAGCCCAAAATCTTGCTCAACAAATCTCCTCCGCCCATTACCGGCTTCGACCGGCGCACCGAACAGAAACTGACACGCGGCAATGTCGAGATTGAAAGCCGCCTCGATTTGCATGGCATGAATTTGGAGGAAGCCCGCATCCGCCTTTTGGATTTCATCTCCAGCCGCCGCATGCAGGGGCACCGCCTCGTACTGGTCATTACCGGCAAGGGCGCTTCGCCGTTTTCCGGCCATACGCTCCATGGCCGGGATCATTTTTACGCCCCCGAACGGGAAGGGCGTTTGCGCCGGCAATTGCCCGAATGGTTGCACGAGGCGCAATTTCGTGCCCATGTTTCCGGTTTCCAGCAGGCCCACCCCAAGCATGGCGGCGGCGGCGCCTTCTATGTGAAACTGCGGCGAACCAGGGAAGGTTGACATGACGCCCTTTGGCGAAAAGATGCGGAAGCTCCGCGCCGACCGCGCCATCACGCTGAAACAGATGTCCACCGCGATCGGTGTTTCCAGCGCCTATCTGTCGGCTTTGGAGCACGGCAAGCGCGGCAGGCCCGGCTGGCACCTGATCCAGCGCATCATTGCCTATTTCAACATCATCTGGGACGAGGCCGAGGAGGTGACCCGCCTTGCCCGCATTTCCCATCCGCGCATTACCATTGACACCTCAGGCCTCAATCCGCTCGCTACCGAGCTCGCCAACCGGCTGGCCGACGACATAGGAAAACTGGAGCCGCAGGCCTTGAATGAACTGCTGGCGGTGCTGTCGGCGAAGAAACAGGGCCTCAAGGAAGGAAAACCCTGATGGATCTCTGCCCACGCATATCGTTTGTGCCGAGTGACGGCGTTAAAACTGCGCTGGCAAATTTGGGACGCACCGAGGATGTTCAGTTTTCGCCTGATGACCGCCGCCTGGCGATTGCTGGCTATAACGCCAATAAAATCCTCCTGCTGGATATCAAAGTCAAAACCGCAAAAGGCAAAATTCTCGTTAAGTGCGAAGACTGGCTCGAAATAACCTCTGCGAGCTTCAATTATCCGCATGGCCTGTTCTGGATCAACAGCAGCACACTTATCATTGCCAATCGCAGCGGCGAAGCGCCGATCCTGAAAATTCCGTCGGAAAAGCCGGACAGCAGGAGAGTCGATATCACGCCCATAGGGACAATCAAGCGTGGACACGACTTGCTGCGTTCTCCCGGATCCGTTTCAGTTTCGAGGATTGGCCAGGACCTGTATGACGCGGTCATCTGCAACAATTACGCCAACAACGTTTCGCGGCATTTGCTTGATGGAAGAAACAACTTCGCCCCCCAGGGGAGCTGCCGTCTCCTGGCAAAAGGGCTTGATGTACCTGACGGCATAAGCCACAGCCATTCCGGGGAATGGCTTGCCGTAAGCAATCACCGCAAGAATGCAGTTTTCATATTCAAGAACGACAGTTCACTTGATGAAGAGAGTGAACCTGTCGGCAAGCTGCGGGGAATGTCTTATCCCCACGGATTGCGGTTTTCGCGCGATGACAGCTGTATTTTTGTGGCGGACGCCGGCGCGCCGCTGGTTCATGTTTACAAAATGGATCACCGGCGCTGGTCCGGCAAGCATTTTCCTGCATATGAGCTGCGTGTAATGGATAACGAGGTTTTTATCCGCGGGCGCGCAAATCCCCAGGAAGGCGGCCCAAAAGGACTTGACCTGACGGGTGATGATCGCATTCTCGTTGCAAGCTGCGAGGAAGAGCCAATTGTGTTCTTCGACGTGCGGAAAATACTTGCATCACCGTCCGTCCAATCAGATTTGGCCAACAAACCGGCCGGCGCCATTGCGGAGACTGAACGAATACGTCGTTCATTGTTGGGACACGTCAATCTTATGGCAAAGTCGAATGCCAAGGCACGGGCGCAAATTGAGGCGCTCCAGAAAATGGTTGCGGCAGGCACTCAGGAACGGAACGCACTGCTTCAGCAATTAAATGAGATCAAAAGTGAAGGACGTTTGAAGAGGCGTCCAATTCCCAAGACAGGTTAGGTAAACAACTCGCCTGTATATTTTGCGAGTTCAGTCATCCTTCGGGTAGCGCGCAACTGGGTCACCAAACCAGCAGCATGCCAAGTGGTTCCGCAAGTCAACTGCTTGCGCTCAAGCAATACCACATCGGTGATGCCAAGTTTCGTCAAGTGATAGGCGACCGAACATCCGGCGATGCCACCACCGATAATGACAACATCTGCTACTTCTGGAAATTCATCACCCATATGGGCTAACCTTTTCTATATGATGGATTGGCGACACTGAAGGGTGTTGGCAACCGGAGGGCGCGATGAAATGATCCAAAATGTCTCTCCCGGAAAGCGTCCCGGGCATTGCTCCGGGACACTTTGATTGTCAGGATAAACTAGTAGTCACCCCTACCGGCGGGCTTCACGATAAGGATTGTCACCAGATAGTAGACAAGACCGCCCGCGAAGGCTGTTGGCAATGATGCCGTCAAATACTCGTAAGGTGAATGGCTTGCATAGCTAACTGGGTTGAGCAGGTAGAGATACGTTGCAAAACCAGCCGCCATGCCGAGAACTGCCGCGGGATTGAAGCCACCCCAATACGCATAGGGCGTACCGGGTCCTTGCAGGTAGACACCGCGAATGTTGATGCGCTGGCCCCGCAACAAGAAGAAATCAACAATCTGGATCGCGCAAAGCGGTGCGAAGAAGACGCCGATGAAAGCTAGAAACGTCCCGAAATTCGAGAAAAACAGGTCCGGCACCAGTATGCTTACCGCAGCGACTGGGACGAGCCCCATCAGGACAATCATGTTCCATGATACATTGGCGAGCGTCGGCACCTGCCGAAGTCCGACACCGGTGGCATAGACTCCCGCGAGAGCCGTGCCAAAATTGGCCGCAATCACGAACAGCAGAGCAATGACGCCATAGGTCGTGCCGCCAAGTTGAACTAGCCAGGCTGATGGGTCGGATGTCTGGAGTGCCAGGATTGCGGCGAGACCCACAATGGATAGCACTGGCACGGGCAGGCCCATCCCAAGCATAGATGGCAGCGTTGCGGTGTGGGCATTGGGTGCTTCGCGCACCATCGCCCCGATATATGGCCACCAGCTGAGCAGGCTTACGATACCGATTTCGATTCCCGTAACATAATCCCACTGCAGGCTGCCAGACGCATAAGCAGGCTTTGCTGCCGCGATGGCATCCGATTGATTCGTCAACAGCAGCCAAAGCATCCAGAGGCCGATGCCAACAATGAAGAAGAACAGCAAGGTCGAGACACGTTCCAGGCCGGTCGCACCACGCATCAAGACAAGAAAGACACCAACGCAAGCCAAGGCTGATACAACACGGACGACAAGGCTGGCATTCTCCGCATCAACAATGCCTAATACACCCAATAGTTGGGCCACTGACTTGCCGAAAAAAATCAGAAGAAGCGAATTCCAGCCAATAATTGACACATACTGCAGGAAAACTGTGATCATCCAACCACGGTTTCCAAATTGTGGCTTTGCCGCAGCAACAGAGTCAATGCCGTAACGCGTTGCCGTGGGAACGACCGCGAGGGTGACAAGCAGCATGCCGATCATGGATCCGGCAGTCATCGCTGCAGCGCCCATGCGCAGGTTCAGGTAATAGCCGACATACTCGCCGATGATATAACACCACGTCGCGGCAGCGGCTACGAGAAGGACGACGAAGAGCTGACGCTGGGTCCAGCGCCTGTCCGCCTTTGCAAGAGGCCAGCCCGATTGCTCAATTCCTGAATTGTCGCTCATGATGCCCACCCCCACATCAGAATGAGAACTGGTCCGACCACGCCAAGGGCCGCGAGCCACAGCCAGTCGACTCCTGTAAACCCACCACCCTGGTTTGTTTCGATCTCCAGTTCAGCAACACGCCGCTCGAGATCAGGATGCAGTATTTGTGTCGTCATTTTCCTCCCCTTTCTTGGTTGTCAAGTTCTTGTAGCTGCCTTGTAACTTTCCGCATCAGCATATGGGAACCACCAGAAGTCCTGATTTGAAGCCTGCGGATCGATCATCACGAATTTTGTATTCTGGAATTGTGCGAGCCCCTCGGGTCCGAGCTGCCTGCCCGTGCCGGACAGTTTGCGGCCGCCAAAAGGCAGCGCGTCATTGTCGAGGAGGGGCGCATTGATCCAGAGGATGCCAGACTCGATCTCGCGAACGGCGCGAAAAATCTCATTCGTATCCAGTGAATAAAGATTTCCGCCAAGTCCATAGCGGGAGCGGTTTGCCAGCTCAACCGCTTCATCAAAACTCTTAACGCGGCATATCGGTGCAACCGGCCCGAAAGGCTCCTCGTTAAGGATTTCCATGTCGGCGGTCACATCCGAAAGCACGGTGGGTTCAACGTACCAACCTTGGTTCAGGCCAGCAGGTCTTCCACCTCCGGCCTTGACCGTTGCGCCTTGCTGGCGGGCTTTAGCGATCATCCCTTCGAACCGCTCACGCTGGCGGCTAGTTGCCATAGGGCCCATGTCAACTTGACTAAGGCCATTTCCCACACGCAGTTTTTTTGCTTCAGCGGTGAGACGTTCAACAAATTCATCATGAATGGCATCGTGCACGTAGAAACGTTCAGCCGACGTACAGACCTGGCCGCAGTTCAAATATGCTGCGAATGCGGCGCCGCGTGCAGCAATATCAAGCGGAGCTGATGGCATCACGATAAAAGGGTCATTTCCTGACGCTTCGATAAGACAAGGCTTGAATGTCTCGGCACAGGTCCTGGCCACCGCCTGACCAACCGCTACTGAACCAGTATATGCGACGCCGTGCGTCTTGGGGCTTGCAATCAACCGCTGGCCCACTCTGGCCCCGCCAGTTACGACCTGCATCAAACCCGGTGGAAGCGTCGAGAACACCTCCATGAATTTAAGCGTGGTAATGCTGGTTTGTTCATGCGGTTTAACAATGACCGCATTACCCGCGGCAAGAGCCGCGGCTGCTTCCCAACAGAGCAGAACCAGGGGATAGTTGAATGGTAGGACAATGATGATTGTGCCCAATGGCTCCTTGATGCTGAAGTGAAATTGACCCGGCACGGTCGCACCAGCCAATCGACCCGTTTCATGGCGCGCCAGCTCAGCGTAATAATCAATCGCTGTGGCACACCAGGATACCTCATCAACTGACTCCTTGAACGGCTTTCCTTCTTCACGCGTCAGAAATTCTGCAAATTTCGACTTATCGCGACGAATTACGGCTGCAATGTCGTGAAGGACAACTGCACGGCTGCGCGCGTCCATCGACATCCATTTACGTCGGGCCATGTTGGCTACATCAATCGCCTGGTCAACTTCCGAATCTGTCGCATCAGCAATTTGTCCAAGGCGATCTTCGGTGGCGGGTTCAATGACATCGAGATGCGCAGTGGTGGCGCTCGAAACGTACTTGCCTCCGATAAAAAGTTTGCCGGAAAGTCGCGCAAATTCATCAAGAGCCGACATAGTCACCTTCCTCTGTTTCAAGCAAAAGTCAAAGCTGATTGTTTTTATGTTTATATTTTTTATAAATATGGCATATATTTTTATGATACACAAGATGTAACCGAACCGTGGTCGCTGTATTGACTTACATGGCAGCCGTTGCCATGCACCGTGGATCCGCTTGCCAGTATTTGACGGAAGAATGGTGTCGACTTTCATATGGAGACTTAATTGCAACCGACAAAACCTGCGACGCACAAAAGCATTAGACCAACAAAGATATCTATTGCGCGAAAGAGGGCCCGTTCCCAAGCCACTGATCTGGCGGTGGGCGCCCGATTAAAAACCGTTCGCGAGAAAGCCGGCATGTCTCAGAGGGAGCTCGCCAAACGTGCCGGTGTTACCAACACCACAGTTTCACTAATAGAACTGGAGGCTCACGCTCCCTCGTTGGCGTCATTGCATCGTATTTTGGCAGCAATCCCGATTTCAATTGCAGACTTTTTCGCAATTCCTACATCGCAGCAAAACATTCTGTTTTATAAAGCAGGGGACCTTGCAGTGGTTACTCGCGGAGCAGCAGATTTGCGTGTTCTCGGCAGTGAAAGACGTGACAAAAAACTGCAGCTATTTATTGAGCATTACCAACCTGGCGCTGGGACTGGAAATGAGCCGCTTGCCCATGCTGGTGAAACCGCAGCAATAGTCATCAAAGGTACTATCGAAGTCATTGTCGGAGGTGAGAAACGCATTATCACTTCAGGTGGTGGTTATCAACTGTTTGGTAATCAGCCCTATCGTCTTCAGAACGTCGGCAAGGTAGTTGCAATCGTTGCCTGCGCATGTACACCTCCGATGATTTGAATTGGATAGCGTTTCATCCTATTGATGAATGATCGGCACACGCCTGCGCAGTGGCGCACTAATTGTAATTCCAATTCAAGAGCTCCGCACGGGATGAGTCACAGGTCTCTGTCACGAAAGCACTGCGAGCTCGATTTGAACCCTCTGGACAGTTTTTATTTCACAACGTCTACTTTGGATTCACTTCTGCTTCAGGCCCTTAACTGACGATTTTAGCCATAGATCGCTTGTTCCAATTTTGACCCTATGTTGACGACCTGAAACCAAATGGCCAGCTTCTGCTATTGTCGCAGGAGCGGAGGAAAAGAATTAAATAATCTGGCGATCAGTCATTTTCCGTAGTGTATAACGTACTGCCCATTTTGCTTACTCTCATATTCGATTTTCAATGCCACCTCACGTCAATAAATGCCCTATGACTTTTAACAAATGTATTAAACAGGAAGCATTCTCAAATGGGTATCCATCCACTTGACCCCCTTAATGGCGAAGAAATAACCAATGCCGCTGCAATTGTGCGGTCTCGTGGAAAGCTAAGTACTTCTGCCTGGTTTGAAACCATTGCGCTGCACGAACCGCTCAAGGATCAGTTGAAAGCTGGCGCAAATTTCCGGCAGGCGTTTGTCTGCTGCTATGATCCACACTCCGGGGAAACGTGGGATGGAATTGTTGATC
>Ga0335397_10010363_pt1 | contig 11525 bp, 11 predicted proteins | sample MAT04_FD_205740 | JGI IMG/M metagenome (GOLD analysis project Ga0335397, IMG submission 205740) | Freshwater microbial communities from Lake Fryxell liftoff mats and glacier meltwater in Antarctica - MAT-04 (spades assembly) (version 2) ...
GAGGCGGCCGCTGCGCTCGGAACCGCCCTCGGGCTACCCGTGGTCGATGCCCTCGCCGCGGCGGGAACCGCCCGACCCCAAGCGGAGCTGGACAACTCCGCGCAGCAGCACGGCAACGTGGCCGGGACCTTCACGGCCAAGGTGGCCCTGCCCGGCGGCCCGGTCCTGCTGTTGGACGACACCGTCGGCTCGCGCTGGACGCTCACCGAGGCGGGGGCCGTGCTGCGCCGCGCCGGCTGCCCGGTGGTGGTGCCCCTGGCCTTGGCCGACGCCGGGCCATGATGGCCGCCATGCACGACGCCAGCCGTGCCGTCCTGGCCCTCACCAACCGCATGGGCGACGTCGGCGTCCCACCCCTGCGCTCGTCCGAGGTGTGGGGCCTGCTCGATCACGCCCCCGACCCGGGCGCGCTCTTCGGGCTGGCCGCCGCCGACCTGGTGGCCGACGTCGGCCTCGACCCGGCCCTGGCCGAGCGGGTCGTCCGCCTCCTCGACGCCGGGATCGCCCTGGCCGTGCGCCTCGACGAGCTCCACCGACGGGGCATCTTCACCCTCACCCCGTTCGACCCCGACTACCCACACCAGGTGGCCGACCGTCTCGGCCACCGCGCCCCGGTCGTGCTGTTCGGCGCCGGGTCCGCCTCGCTGCTCGCGCGCCGCGGCGTCGCCGCCCTCGACCTCGCCGCCGCTGCGCCTGACCAGGTGCAGGCCATGGTCGACGCCGTGCTGGCCGGTGATCGCCACCTCGTGGTGGGCGGCGACGGCCCGGCCGACCAGGCTGCCCTGGCGCTCGTCACCGACGCCGGCGGCACAGGCGTGGTCGTGCTGGCCGACCCGCTCGACCGAGTCCTCGCCGATCCGCAACGGCGGCGGTCCGTGCTCTCGGGCCGCACCTGCTGGTGCACGCCCTACCCGCCCGACGCGCCCCGCACACCCGAGGGCGCCACAGCACGACGTCGCGTCATCGCCGGCCTCGTCACCACCACGCTCGTGTTCGCGCACCCCCACGACGAGATCGGTGCCGAGCTCATCGACGACCTCGCCGCGCTCGGTGCCGTGGTCATCGACGAGCCCGATGCCGACGTGGGCAGCCTGCTCAGGCCTGGGCCTGGCGGATGATGTCGGCCACCACGTCCTCGGACACGGGCGACAGCAGGCCGAGGCTGACCCGGTCCCACCCGGCGTAGCGCGCTCGCAGCCCGGTGGCCACGTCGCTCGGCGTACCGACCACGGCCAGCGCGTGCAGCAGATCGTCGTCGACCAGTGCGGTCATCTCGTCCCACCGGCCCTGCGTCGACAGGTCGCGCAGCTGGGGCTGGAGGTCGCCGCGGCCGATGGCGTCGAGCAGGGGCCGATACGCCGGCGTCGAGCCGTAGAAGGCGATCTGGATGCGCACGATGTCGGCGGCAGCGTCGATGGCCTCGTCGGACTCCCCCGTCGCCACCATGGCCATGCCGGCCACCTCCCGCGCCTCCGGATCGACGCCAGCCTGCGCCGCGCCTCGGGCCAGGGCCGGCAGCAGCACCGCGTCGAGGTAGGCCTGGGTGGTGAGCGGGTGGGTGATGAGGCCGTCGGCCACCTCTCCCGCCACCTCCCCGAGCCGCTCGCCCACCGCGGCCAACCACACCGTGGGCGAGCCGAACGAGCTCGGCCCGGGATCGAAGACGGGTGTCATGAGGGTGTGCGTATAGAAGTCGCCGGTGAAGTCGAGGGGCTGGCCGTTATGCCAGCACGCCCAGATGGCCCGCACGGCGAGCACGAGCTCGCGCATCCTCGGCGCCGGGTGCGACCACGGCATGCCGAACCGTCGGGTCACGTGGGGCCGGATCTGGGTGCCCAGCCCGAGCACGAAGCGCCCACCGGAGAACCGGTGCAGATCGTCACCGAGTTGGGCCAGGTTCATGGGGTTGCGGGCGAAGGCGATGGCCACCGATGTGCCCAGCTCCACCGTCTCCGTCCGGTCGGCGGCGATGGTCAGGGCCAGGAACGGATCGTGGCGTGCTTCGGGCACGAAGAAGCCGGCGGCGCCGGTCCGCTCGGCCGTGCAGGCCCGCTCACCCACATCGGCCAGATCTGCTTCGTTGTGGACGGCATCGATGCGCACGCTTGGCAACCTACGCGACCCGGGTCCGTTTGCTACGGTTCTCGCAGGACCACGATTGGTATCGAGGCGCGGATGCACGAAGAACAAAAACCCGACGACCTGACCGCGGGAGAGCCGCGTCACGGCATGTCCCGGCGACGCATGGTCGGCGCCGGCGCGGCCATCGCCACCGCGGCGTGGGCCGCGCCCAGCATCCTCACGATCTCTGCCGCATCGGCCGCCTCCTGCTTCGTCGGCCCGCCCCAGCTCTCGTTGAAGGGCGCCACCTACACCGACACGCCCCTCTCCCCGTCGAACGACAACCGCGACGACGCCCAGGCGTTCGTCTGGTTCGAGCAAGGCCCCATCGGCTTCGCCACCCCGACGCCGGTCGATGCCACGGGCCCCGGGGCGTGGACGATCGGCAACACGGCCGCCTCGTCGGCCATCCCGGCGGGCACGCCGCTGTTCTCGTACTACGTCCACTTCCGCCCCGCGAGCAACACGCGCATCTACAACGAGGGCTCGATCACCATCCCGACCGGCTACTCGTTCGCCGGCTTGGCCTTCCGAGGCTCCGGCCTCCCCCCGGTGGGTCCCTGCGGCACGGGCGTCGGCACCCTTCGCAAGACGGACTTCCTGGGTCGTCCCGGGATGACCTACGCGTACTGCCTCAAGGGTGGCGAGGGCTACGAGAACGGTCCCTACGCGGTGATCAGCACCCCGCCACCGCCGGCTTGGGCCACCCTCATCCCGCCGATCGATCGCGACACGGTGGTCGTCTCGCCGATCCCGGGGGGCACCCTCGTCCAGTGGTACTGCTTCTCGGCGCCGCCCCACTCCGAGGACTTCCGGCTGTTCATCACGCCGGACGACTGCGGCGTGCCGCCGACGACCCCGCCGACCCAGCCCCCCTTCTGAGGGCTCAACGACCGGGGTTGGCCACCCGGCCCACGAAGCGCGCTGCGGGTCGGATCGGCCGGTAGGCATCGAGCACCGGCGCCAGCTCGTCGGGCGTGGCGCCGTGCAGGATGACGCCGTCGGCCCCGGCATCGAACTGATCGAGGACCCGACGCGCCCGGTCCTCGGGGCTGCCGGTGGCCGACGCCGCCAGCCACTCCTCGGGGAACAGGCCGGCGATGTGACGGAGGTCGTCGATCGACGCCTTGGCGTCGATGGCACCGGTTTGAGAAGCGACGACCTCGTCGGCCCGGAAGCGATCGAGGACCGTCGGGTCCCAACCGTTCACCGACACGAGCAGGTCACCGTAGGCCTGGCAGTAGGTGGCCAATCGACCCACGAGCTTGCGCAGCCGGGCGTCCTCGTCGAGGTCGTCGCCCACGCAGGCCAGCACCGACCAGACCCGCACGGCCGCCGGATCGCGACCGGCCCGCTCCGCCCCTCGGCGCACCGCGGCGACGGAGCGGGCCAACGTGTCGTCGGTGAAGAAGGTGTGCAGGATCACGCCGTCGAACACGCTCCCGGCCAGTTCGAGCGTCTGCTCGCCGAGGGCGCACAGCATGACGGGCACCTGCTCGCCGAGCGGCGGGTCCTGGAACAGCAACGGGTAGCGCCCGGCCGGCCCGTCGTGGCCGGCGACGTACTCGCCCGCCCACACCCGCCGCAGCACGCCGACCACGTCCTCGAGTTGGGCCCCGGTCACCTTGGGTAGGCCCATGAGGTCGAACAGGAAGCCAAAGCCCCGACCCAGCCCGAGGGCGAAGCGGCCTTCGGTGAGGCGGTAGGCGGTGGCCGCGAACGTGGCCGTGACCAGCGGGTGGCGGGTGTTGTGGTTCGTCGCCCCGGTGGCCACGCCCAGGTGCTCGGTGACCGCACCGGCCGCGCCCGACAGCACGGCGGCGTCCTTCACGTTGAACCGCTCGGACAAGAAGGTGGAGCCGAGCCCGATCTCCTCGGCCCGCCGGCACTCGGCCACCAGATCGCGTGGGGAGTTGCTGTGCCCGGCTAGGCCGTAGAAGCCGAGCTCGACGAGTTGTTCCATGCCGCACAGTACGTCGGCGGAACGGAACGAGCGGATGTCGCGCCTCCACTCCCGCGAACCGTAGGGTCGGCGGCGTGCGTCTCTCCTTGGATCCCCCGCTCGACCCGGCCGTCTACCCGTTCTCGCACCAGATCCGGGTGCGGTTCGCCGAGACCGACGCCATGAGCGTGGTTCACCACGCCAACTACCCGCTCTACCTGGAGGAAGCCCGCGTCGCTCATCTTCGCGACGCCGGGCACTCCTACTCGGCCCTGCGCGACGAAGGCGTGGACTTCGCCGTGATCGAGGCGTTCGTGCAGTACCGCCAACCGCTGCGCTTCGACGACGTGGTCGACGTGCACCTCGGCATCGGCAAGCTCACCCGCATGACCTTCCAGATCGCCTACCTGCTCACCGTGGCCGACGAGGTCCGATCGACGGCCGTCACCGTGCACGCCTGCGTCGACCCGACGGGACGCCCCACCCGCATCCCGGCCTGGGGCCGAGCCGTGGCCGAACGCGACCAGTTCCGGGTGCCCGCCACCGACGACTGAGCCAGTCACGGCCAAGCCCGGCAGGCATAGAGTGCGCCGGATCACGCAGCCCGTCCGAGCAAAGGCAGGACCGAATGAGTCAAGCTCCCGTCGAGTACATCATCGTTGGATTCCCCGACACCAACTTCAATGGTGACATCGTCCCCGCCCTGCAGGAACTCGTCGACGACGGCCTGATCCGCATCATGGACATGGTCTTCATCGTCAAGGAGACCGACGGTTCGGTCACCTCCTTCGAGTTCGAGGACCACTCCAGCCTCGACGCCTACTCGGTGCTCGTGGAGGCCATGGACGGCTTGTTCAACGAAGAAGACGTCCACTTGGCCGCCGAGCGCATGGAGCCCGGCACGGCCGCCGCCATGCTGGTGTGGGAAGACCTGTGGGCCACCAAGTTCTCCAACGCCGTGCGGGCCAACGGTGGCCAGCTGCTCGCCGGCGAACGGATCCCGGCCTCGGTCATCGAGGGCGCGGCCCTCGCCGTGACCGAGCTCCTCGCCGCCGACTGATCGACCCCACACCCACCCTGATCGAAAGGACCACACCATGAGACGAAGAGGAATGCGCGGAGGCCGCCCCGGCCTCATAGGCACCATGGCCCGCACCGCCGTCATCGCCGGCACAGCCAGCGCCGTGGCCGGCAGCGTCCACGGCAGGCAGGAGGCCAAGGCCCAGTCTGCGGCGGAGGCCCAGGCCTACGACCAGCAGCAACAGACCATGCAACAGCAGCAGTACGCGGCGGATGCCGCTGCCGCCCAGGGTGCGGCCGCCGCTCCGGCTCCCCCTCCGGCTGCCGTCGCACCGGGGGAAGACCCGATGATCACCAAGCTCAAGCAGCTCGCCGACCTGCACGCCCAGGGCATCCTTACCGACGAGGAGTTCTCCGCCCAGAAGGCCAAGATCCTCGGCTGAACCTGCTCGACACCCCGAACCTGCTCGACACCCCGAACCGGTGGACGTTGATCGCGCTGTGCGCGAATCAACGTCCACCGGTTCGTCGGTTTTCGTCGCGGCCGTGGCCGCGGGTCGAACAGGCGTTCTAGACTCGGCATGTGACCCGCCAGCTGGACCTCTTCGCCGGCACCGCCGACCGCACCGATCTGCTGGGCGACGAGATCGTCTACTGGCCGGCGCTGTTCGACCCGGCCACGTCCGGACGCCTCGAGTCCGAGCTGCACGCCACCACGGCGTGGTCACAGCACCGCATCACCATGTTCGGCCGACCCGTCGATGTGCCCCGGCTGTCGGCCTGGCACGGCGAGCGACGCACCACCTACTCCTACTCGGGCCTGGCCCTGCACCCCGAGCCGTGGACCCCGTCGCTGCTCGAGGTCAAGCAGCGCATCGAGGCCGAGCTCGGCACCACCTTCAACAGCGCCCTGGTCAACCTCTACCGCGACGGCCGAGACTCGGTGGCCTGGCACGGTGACGACGAGGACGAGCTCGGCCCTGAGCCGATCATCGCTTCGGTCACCTTCGGGGAGGTCCGACGGTTCCGGATGCGGCGGCGCGCCGATCACGACGACCGGATCGACCTCGACCTGGCCCACGGCAGCCTGCTCGTGATGCGTGGCACCACCCAGCGCCAGTGGGAGCACGCCGTCCCCAAGTCGGCCCGAAGCCTCGGCCCGCGGATCAACCTCACCTACCGCCAGATCATCCCGTCGGGCGTCGTCCCGTCGGACCGAGCGTCACGCCCGCTCGGGAGACGCAGCCGACCCATGTGACGATGCCCTGTCGAGCGCAGCGAGACGAGATCTCGAGCGGCACCAGACGCGCACCTCCGCTCCACACCGCACCTACCGGTCAGCGATCCAGTTGCCGTGGAAGCCGAGGGGGACGCGGTTGGGCAGCAGCACCCGGGCCACGGGGCCGCTGGTCGGGTCCTCGGCCGGGAGCACCACGAGCTCGGACCGGTCTTCGTCGGGGCGGTAGACGAGGCTCATCAGCCAGCCGTCGTCCTCAGCCGCGTCGGGACCGTTGGGCACCATCACCCACTCGCCACCCAAGGCACCCGGACCGAGGTCGATCGGAGTGACGTCGCCGGTCGGGCCGTCGATGCGCAGGGCACGACCGCCGTAGCCGACGCGGCGGCCCGAGTCGGTCAGCTCGGCGGCATAGGCCCACCGGTGCTGACGGCCGACCACGCGCTCGTCGACCCGCGGGAACTCGAGTGGGTGATCGGACAGTTGACGCTCGGACACGGTGCCCCTGTTCAGATCGACCGTCCAACGCCACAGCAGCGGCGCGCCCTCGTCGGGGCCGAGCACCTCGGAGGCGAACATCTTCGGGTGGCGCACCACATCGATGACCACGGTGTCGCCGTCGTCGTAGGCGTTGAGCGGATGGAACACGTAGCAGGGCTCGACGTCGAACCAGCGCACGTCGGCACCCGAGCCGTTGAGCGGCACGAGCCCGATGCGCGCGCCGTAGTCCTCGTCCCAGCCGTAGGGGAACGACGAACCGCCCATGGCCCGCTCGAGGGAGAACGTGACCGGCAGGTCGTAGACCACCACCCACGACTCGGTGATCGAGCAGTCGTGGACCATGGGCGAGCCGGGCACCTCGATGGGCTCGACCTGCTTCACCCGGGCGTCGGGGCCGACCACCACATATTGCAGGTGCGGCAGCGCCCAGTGGTAGCAGATGGCGTGCAGGTCGCCCGTGGCCGGATCGACCTTGGGGTGCGCCGTGTAGCCGTTGGGCAGCGTGCCGCCGAGGTCGCTGTGCTCGATGGTCTCGAGGTCGAAGGACAGCTCCACCGGACGGCCGCCGGCCTCGACGATGGCGAAGGTGCGACCGTCGAGCCCGATCACGTTGGTGTTGGCCGTGTCGAAGCCGCCGTGGCGCTCGCCCGGGGCGGGCGCCTCGCCCAGCGCCTCGCTGACGGCGGTCGACCGCACCCACGAGGCGCGGTACCACTCGGCCTCGCCGTCGCGGAGACGGACGCCGTGCACCATGGCGTCGCCGGTGAACCAGTGCTGCTTCGACAGGTCACCACCCATGGGGTTCGGGCCGTTGCGCAGGTAGCGGCCGGTGAGGGTCTCGGGGAGCTCGCCGATGACCTCGAGCTCGGTAGCCACCACCTCGGCGGGCAGCGGTGCGTACGGTCCTTCGACCCAACGGTTCGTCTCGACGGTGCTCATGGATCCCCCGGTCGGCGTGCTTTGGTGCTCATGGTATAACGCTGTTATCGCACCTGGTCAAGGGCGACGTCGGTCACCCGAGCGGTTCGGTTGGCCGGATCAGACGTCGGATGGAACCTGCTCGACGGTGACCGCCCCTTCGCACCGCGCCGCACGCTCACTGCTGCAGGCTCTGGTACGCCGGGCCCAACAGGTACTCGACGTCTTCACCGCGGACCTCGACGCCCAGGGGGGCCAATCGGCGCAGCACCACGTCGGCCGGCTCGGGCGGGTCCACGGCCAAGGGGACGGCCTCGGAGGCCGGCGTGCCGGGCACCAGGGGCCACCACGGAGCGATGCCGGCGTCGACGTCCTCGGTCGGCGCCGTGACGAAGGCGGCCAACAGCTCGTCGCGGCTGCGACCACGCCACTCGAGCAGGAGCCACGGGTCGTCGTCGAGCTGGTCGGCGAACACGTAGAGCGCAGCCGCGATGTGCTTGCACGGGTTGGCGTCGTCGGGGCACGAGCACTGGGCCCTGATGTCGCTCCAACGCTTCGGGAACAGAGCCACGCCGGCAGCGGTGAACACCTGCTCGAGCTCGGCCGGGGCCTCGCCGGCCAGCAGGCGGGCCACGAACCCGACCTGGCCGCTGATGGCCTCGTCGACCACCGCCCATTGCGCCGGCTTCGGCTGCTTGGTGGTCAGCAGCACGGTGTAGGGCGTGGCCCGCGTCCCTTGCACCTCGGCCACGAGCGAGCCCTCGATCAGCTCGAGCGTGGCCACCTGCCCGAGGCGGGCATAGCGCCGACCGCGCTGCATGCGCGTGCCCAGGCCGTAGGACTCGAGCACGTCGGTGAAGCGCTGCGACCACCACGAGTCGGCCATGTCGCCGCGCTGCTTCGAGGTGGCGATGCCGTCGGGCACGGCCCGCGGGCGCGCCGGCGCATAGCGAGGCCAGCGGTCGGCGTTGCCGGCGTTGCGCCACGACCCGGCCATCAGTCGTCGACCTCGGCGTCGTCGGCGATCTCGTCGCGGCGCAGCGAGATGACGTCGCGCAGCTCGTCGGTGGTGAGCGACGTGACCCAGTCTTCGCCCGCACCGACCACGCGGTCGGCCAGCGCCCGCTTCGCGGTGATCATCTCGTCGATGCGCTCCTCGACCGTGCCCGCCGATACGAGCTTGTGGACGACGACGCTGCGCTGCTGGCCGATGCGGTAGGCCCGGTCGGTGGCCTGGTCCTCGACCGCGGGGTTCCACCACCGGTCGAGGTGGATGACGTGCGACGCGGCGGTGAGGTTGAGCCCAGTGCCGCCGGCCTTGAGCGACACGAGGAAGATGGGTGGCCCGTCATCGGACTGGAACCGCTCGACCATGGCGTCGCGCTTGGTTCGGGGCACGCCGCCGTGCAGCCACAGCACCTCCCGGTCGAAGCGCTGCGACAGGTAGGGCTGGAGCCGGTCGCCCCACTCGGTGAACTGGGTGAAGCACAGGGCCTTGTCGCCCGCATCGAGCAGCTCGTCGAGGAGCTCCTCGGTGCGGGCCAGCTTGCCCGAACGACCGTGCAGCGGCGAGCCGTCGCTGGCGAAGTGGGCCGGGTGGTTGCACACCTGCTTGAGGCGCATCAGCCCAGCCAGCACCAGGCCGCGTCGCCCGATGCCATCAGCCTGCTCGCTGCGGGCCAACAGGTCGTCGACGACGGCCTGGTAGAGGGTGGCCTGCTCGCGGGTCAGCAGGCATCGGTCGGTGACCTCGATCTTGTCGGGCAGGTCCGAGATGATCGACCGGTCGGACTTCAAGCGGCGCAGCACGAACGGTCCGGTGACCCGCCGGAGCAGCTCGGTGACCTCTTCGTCGCGCTCGACCTCGATGGGGAAGGCGAACCGCTCGCGAAACGACCGGGCGCTGCCCAGCAGCCCGGGGTTGAGCACGTGCATGATCGACCACAGCTCCGAGAGGCGGTTCTCGACCGGTGTGCCGGTGAGGGCGATGCGACGGTCGGCCCGCAGACGCTGCACGGCGCGGGTCTGCTTGGTGGCCGGGTTCTTGACCTGCTGCGCTTCGTCGAGCACCAGCCGCCCCCAGGTGCGGGCGTTCAGCTCCTCGAGGTCGCGGTAGACGAGGGAGTAGGTGGTGAGCACGACGTCGTGGGCCGCCACCCGCTCGGCGAACGTGTCGGTGTGATCGCGGAATCGTCTCGAGCCGTGGTGAGCCATGACCCGAAGCGACGGGCCGAACCGGGCCAGCTCCCGCTGCCAGTTGCCCAGCACCGACACCGGGCAGACCACCAAGGTGGGCGCGTCAGTGGGGTCGGCGAGCAGGTCGGCGATGACCTGGGCCGTCTTGCCGAGGCCCATGTCGTCGGCCAGGCAGGCGCCGAGCCCGAGGCGGCCGAGGAAGCCCAGCCAGCCGACGCCGCGCTCCTGGTAGGGCCGCAGCTGTCCGACGAAGTCGCTCGGCGTGGCCACCGGGGCCACCGACGCGTGCACGGCGTTGTCGAGCAGCTCACCGAGCCACCCCGAGGCGTCGATCCCCGAGATCTCGAGACCGCCCAGCTCGGTCGACGGGGCCAGGCCGTCCACGCCTTCGAGACCGAGGCTGGTGCGCAGCACGTCAGCCACGCTGGCCTCGCTGGTGGTGCCGGCACGGGCCATGACGGCCTCGAGCTCGTCGGCGCCGACCTCGACCCACGTGCCCCGGAAGCGCACGAGGGACTGCTTGGCGGCCGCCGCCTTCTCGAGCTGCTCGAGGTCCTCGGCACTGAGGACCTCGTCGCCGAGCGACGCCTCCCACGAGAACTGCACGACGGCCTGCATGCCCATGCCGCCGGGGGTGACACCGGCCGTCGCTGCGTTGTCGGACGACGCGGCCTTGACCCGCAGGCCGAGGCCCTTGCGGCGCGTCCACCACGACGGCAGGAGCACCACGATGCCGGCATCGGTCAGCGCCGCGTGCCGGTCGCGGACGAAGGTGACGACCTCGCTGGCCGAGAGGTCGAGGCCGGTGGGGTCGGCCTGGCGGAGCAGGCCGTCGAGCTCGGGGGCGAGGCGGGCGAGCTGACCGAGGGCGGTGAGCAGCTCCTCGACGGCACGGGGCCCGAGAGGCGCGTCGCCGGCCCACACCTGGGCGGCGGGCACGATGAGCGTGGGCTCGTCGGCATCCTGGACGAGCAGCTCGATGCGCCACAGCTCGTCTGCCGGTGCCTCGGGGGCAGGCTCGCGCACCCGCAGGCACAGGCGGCCCCGCCCGGCCACCGGACGGCCCGACCGAACCCAGTCGTGCACGTTGGCCTCGAAGGCGCGGAGACGCTCGGGGTTGAGGTTGCCCTGCAGGTGCGGCTCGTCGCTCACCAGCGCCCGCAGCCACGCCTCACCGAGCGAGCGCCGGCCGGGGCGACGATCGAGCAGCTCGCAGCGCTGGGTCGTCAGCCGAGTGCGGACCTCGGTATCGACCCGCTCGGCGAGCGCCTGGGCGGCGGAGCGATGGGCATCGGGCGAGCCGTCGCCCACCAGGTTGCGCAAGGCGGCGCGGTCGCCGGCGGCGGGCAGCGGCCACCACCACGAGCGGGCCCGACCGTCGCCGTCGATGGTGATGCCGGGCACGACCTTGCCGGCATCGACGAAGGCCACGGCCAGCTCCTGGAGGTCGGTCGCGGCCGGAGACATCGAACCAGTGTGGCCCGGCGGGGGCCGGCGACCCAAGGGCGGGCGGGTGGCCGGTACGCTCCACATCGTCTTTCGACCCCAGGGGGAACGTCGATGAAGGTTCCGTTGACCGTCCGAGATCAC
>Ga0335397_10010364_pt1 | contig 11525 bp, 9 predicted proteins | sample MAT04_FD_205740 | JGI IMG/M metagenome (GOLD analysis project Ga0335397, IMG submission 205740) | Freshwater microbial communities from Lake Fryxell liftoff mats and glacier meltwater in Antarctica - MAT-04 (spades assembly) (version 2) ...
CTCGCCGCTGGTGGGCTGGCTGCGGGTGAATGTGCATGCGCATGGCGCCTCGCTTGGCTTTCAGGATTTGCTGCGCGCTGCTACGGGCAAGCCACTGGACCCAATGGATTTCCAGGAACATTTGCGCGGGCGGTATCTGAATGCCTCATGAAACCGACCTGATCGCCACCATTGCGCTGGGCCTGACCTTCGCGCTGTTCCTGGGCTTGGCCGCGCGTGCGCTCAAACTGCCCACCATCGTGGGGTATCTTGTCGCCGGCATGTTGATTGGCCCGCACACGCCCGGCTTCGTGGGCGACATCGCTGCCGCGCAGCAACTCGCCGAGATCGGCGTCATCCTGCTCATGTTCGGTGTGGGCCTGCATTTCTCTCCGCAGCAATTGGCCGATGCGCGCGGCGTGGCCGTCCCGGGGGCGATCGTGCAGATGGCCTGCGCCACCCTGCTCGGCTGGGGCCTCGCGCGCCTCATGGGATGGGGCAATGCGGAGGGTATCATCTTCGGCTTCTCCCTCGCCGTTGCTTCCACGGTCGTTCTGCTGCGCGCCTTGACCGAGCGTGGCGAGCTCAACACGAAGCAGGGCCATGCCGCCGTGGGCTGGCTTGTGGTCGAGGATATGGCGATGGTCATCGCACTGGTGCTCGTGCCCGTGCTGGCCGCCGTCACGCAGGACCGCCCCGCCGCTGGGCTGGTGATTGGCGCAGGCGGTGTCGAGGGCGTGGCGTTGACGCTGCTCATCACGCTGGGCAAGGTCGCGATCTTTGTGGCGCTGATGCTCATTGTGGGCGCGCGGGTGCTGCCCTGGGCGTTGTCCTGGGTGGGGCGCCTTCGTTCGCGCGAATTGTTCTCGCTCGCGGCACTCGTGATCGCGCTGGGTATCGCCTACCTGGCCTATGTGCTCTTCGGCGTCTCCTTCGCACTGGGCGCCTTCCTGGCGGGGCTGGTACTCGGCCAATCCGCGCTGTCGCAAAAGGCCGCCGAGCAAACCCTGCCGCTGCGCGATGCCTTTGCCGTGCTGTTCTTCGTGGCTGTCGGCATGTTGTTCGATCCGGGAATCGTACTGCGCCAGCCGCTTGCGCTGCTGGCCACGGTGCTGATCGTGCTGGTCGGCAAGACCATTGCCGCCTATGCCATTGCGCGGATGCGCGGGCTGGAGCCCAAGGCCGCGCTGAGCATTGGCGCGGCACTGGCTCAGGTGGGGGAGTTCAGCTTCATCCTCGCTGGCTTGGCCGTCAGTGAAGGCGTGCTGCCGGAGGCAGGGCGTGATCTGATCCTGGCTGCGGCCATCATCACCATCGCCGTAAACCCCTTCATGTTCCGGCTGGCGGATCGTCTTGCGGCACGGCTTTAGACACGGTTCCGCTTGGCGAAAGGCGCTCTAAAGTCCGCGCCACTCACGCAGCTGTGCGTCGAAAGCATTTCGTCCAAACACCGAAATCACCAGGGTCCGCGCCAAAATCCGAAGATCCAGCCAGAGCGACCATTCGCTGAGATAGGCGAGGTCATGGGCGATAACGGCGCGCGCCATGCCCGCATCGTTCATCGTTCCGGAGAGGCCATTGACCTGCGCCCAGCCAGTAATGCCGGGCTTGATGCGCTGCCGCGCCCCGTAGCCGGGCACAAGCTCCTCGATCGGTTGGCCGCCGACCAACATATGGGCCACGTGCGGCCGCGGGCCAACCATACTCATCTCACCGCGCAGTACGTTGATCAGCTGGGGCAGTTCATCCACGCACAAAATCCGCAGGATGTTGCCTACCCGCGTCAGTCTAGAATCACCCGGCACCACGCCATGGATGCCGATGTCGTCAGGGTTCCAGGTGAGGGTCCGCAGCTTCAAGATCTGAAAATACCGGCCGTTCAGGCCGACCCGCTGCTGGCGAAAGAGAACCGGCCCGGGGCTTTCGATCCGCACGAGGATGGCCGCGATCAGGAGGAGGGGTGACACCAATACCAGGGTCAGCGCCGCGAGAACAAAATCTATCAATGATTTGGCGAGCAAGGCCCCGGGCGGCAGCAGCTGGCGGACAAGTTGCAGGACAGGCTGGCCGGCGATGATTGAGCGCTGAGTAACTTGCGGGGCGCTGTTGTCGCCATCGAGCAGCACCACGACCTCCGCCGTCAGGGATTGCACTTGCTGGACTGAGCGCAGAATGTCCAGGGCCCGGCTGAGCGGCAGGGCGATGATGATAAGGTCCAGGCGCTCGCGCGTCGCCAATTCGCACAAAGCCGGGATATCGCCCCTGACATGCACGCCGGCGACCTCCGGCGGGCGACGTGTTGCGTCGCGATCATCGAACACCCCAACCAGGGTGACAATCTCCGGATTGTCCCTGCCGTTGAGCCGATTGATCAGTCGGCTGGACATATCCGTTGCCCCTACCACGGCGATCCTGCGGCGCAACCAGCCGTCGCGCACGCCGCGCCTGGCAAGACCGGCCATAAAGATCCTGCATGGCAAAAGCAGCGTGACCGCCGCTATAGGCCAGAGCATGAGGGCGCTGGCATGGGCGGAGCCAACGAAGGCATAAATTGCCAAAGCAGCCGTCCCCCCCACGAAGGAGGGGACGAGCAAGGCATCCGCGATGGCCCATGGCATATCGAGGAGCCGTCCCAGGCTGGTCGGCGCGAGACGCAGCATGGAAACCCAGCCCAGCGAGGCCATGCCAGCTGCGACCAGTCCAGCTTCCAAAGGAGTGAACAATGCGCTTACCTGAGCGGCCTCGGACCAAAGGAAGCAAGCGAGTGCCAGGCAGACGAGATCAAGAAAGGCGGTGAACTGGCAGAAGGCAGCAACCGGATGGGTCCCCCCGGCCGGTGGTGCAGGTTGCCCCTGGAACCGCGGAACCTTGCCGCTAGGCGGCACGATCTTCAGCGCCCTTGGAATTTGCGCATCTCCTCTACCTCCTTCCCCTTTGTCACTCATTTGGCGGCACGTCCACCTCTAAAAGAGACACTTATCGGCAATCCGTGTTTCAATGCGGCGCCCGTTTCCGTGCCGTCATCATCCGGACTACAGCAGATCTCGTTCGAAAGGGCTGACTCCACCTGCTCTAGCCCATTGTTTTTCGGGCATCTTTATCCACTCATATGATTCCATTTGAGCCGATGATGCTCTAGGGTGAGTTGTGCGCATGTCTCCTCATTTCCGCCGATGAGTCACCCGGCCCCTCCGGCCCGACCAGGGATGGCAGTGGGATTGGCGTGGGCCGTGCTTACAATCATGTTTTTTCAGATCACCTATTACAAGCCCGAAGCTGGCCCGCTCTTTGGACTTGCCAAGATCTGGCCGGTCCTCCTCGCCCCTCTGATCCTTTACGGGATCGTTGGGCTGAGCCTGCCAGACCGGGCTCTCTATCTTGTCTTTGCCGTCTATGCCCTGGCGCTCACTCCATTCCTGTCCATGCTTTATTTGCCCAATGGCCTGGCGGACGCGCTCGCTTCGGCCGTGAAGACTTGGCCCATCACCTTCTACTTCTCCGCAGCGGCGGGATTGGCGCTGCTGCGCCCCTCCGAGAGGATGCTGGCCCGCAACATGCTGGGCCTTGGTGCATTGACCTTCGCCGTCATGCTTTTGCTGTGGATCACCGTGCCCATCGAGCTTTACCAGCCTGGCAGCTTCGGCTCGAACATGTTCTCGTGGGATGAGGGGCGGGGCAATTACATCCGTATGCCCATGATGCTCGGAATGCTGGCCCTGTTCTGGGCCGGTCAGTGTTTTGCGCTGGAGCGGCGCTGGACCTATGGCCTTCTGCTTCTGGGCGGCCTCGCGTGCCTGTTGCTGATCTACAAGGCCCGCCTCCCGTCGGGTGTCGCCATTCTCCTTCTTGGTATGGTGATCGCCGCCTCCCTGCCCGGACGGCTGCGCTGGGTATTGGGTGCCGTCGCCACTGTCCCTCTTGCCCTTGTGGCCATGATTCTAGGCTCCCGCGTGCCCACGCTCCTCGCCGAGGTCTTCGACGAATCCCTTTTCATTCGCCTTCGTTCAGCGGCGGTGGCCTGGAACTGGCTGGCGGATGATCCGCTGAAGCTGCTCTTTGGCTCCGGTTCCATCTCCACCTTCTCGGAATACGGGCTGAATGATTATTTCAACGCGCCAGATTTCTGGCTGACCGATATCGGCTGGCTTGGGGTGCTGCTGGAATATGGGATCGTCGGCACGGCCCTGATCGTGCTGATCCATGCGCGGGCGCTGCAGCTCGCCTGGCGGGTTCAAGGCAGGGACCCCTTCCGCCGGGCTCTTACGATCTATTTGGTCTTCGAACTCATGTGCTCAGTCGTCTATTCGGTGATGTACACGCCCGGGCCGGTGGTGACCATCGCGGCCATCGCCTGGTGGCTGGGCCTACGAGACCGGATGGGTGTCGCGCGGGATCAACCGGGGCTTGCCCCACCAGCCTCCGCGCCGCCGCCGGTGTTGCCTGGTTGGGCGCTGGGGCGCGTACCGCGGGGACCTGCGAGCTGAGGGAATTCAGCGCTCCAGTCCGGTCGGCGTGAGCCAACGCCCGAGCGCTCTGCGCTGCAAGGCCAACTGCACAGCCCCGCCGAATATCATGGCCAGCAGGGCCGCGGATGGAGGCAGCATCCAAAGGAGCAGGGGCATGCTCACGGCAGTGACCAGGGCTGCCGTCAGATCCCCTTGCGCCGCCGCCCGAAGCTGTCCGAGCGCCTGCAAAGCCACGCCGTGGGAAAACACAAAGCAGGCGATCGCCATGTTCACCGTCCAAAGCAGCACCGTCCCAGCGAGGTCGGGATAGCGCCCCGCGAAGACCCATGCCGAAACCAGTGGCCAGAAAGCGGCCAACCCCAGCCCCAGTGTCAGGGTGGCCACAGCCGGCCCTATCGCACCCCAGCGCAGGACGCGCCGGAACCGTGACATGTCGCCTTCATGCCGATGCGCAGCCAGCGCACTTCGGGCCGCGGCGGCCCAAGCACCGGCCAGCAGTGTCGCCGGCCGAAGCAGCGTCTGCGCGGCGGCCAGCGCGGCCATGGCAGTGGTGCCGGCCGAGGCCGCCACGAGGAAGACGTAGAGCCTCGTCGAAATCTCCGAAGCGAGGGCTCCGGCCAAGGGCCAGCCCGAGCGTCGCAGCAAAGCGGCCCAACGCCGCTGATGCGCACGCCCGAGGCCCGGGGGCGCGCCGGCCGAAAGCCGGACGAGGACCGCACCTCCGGCCAGAGCTTGGGCCGCCCCCGTCAGCAGCAGCACATTCTCAGCCGTTGCAGGCAGTCCCAGCGCCAGTTCCACCGCCAGCCCCCCGAGGACCATTCCGAACACGATGAGCGAAATCAGCGCCGCCCACTTCACTTCTGCGCGCGAGACAGCCAGGGCGCGCGCATAAAATCCAATCAGTGTCCCCGGGACCAGCAGGATCGCGCCGGGAAGTCCGAGTTGTGGTGGCAAAAGCCTGACAGCCAGGGCGGTGATCAGGGCGGCGGCCAGAGCGAGCAGGAGTGTCGCCGAGAGAAGGCTGCGCTCGGTGGCCCGGCGCCCGGCGCCCGCATGAGGGGGGAGGCGGTAAAGGTGTACGGAGGTCAGGCTCGTTGTAAGGGCAACGGCCAGAAGCGCCGCGCTGGCCCAGAAGACATAGGCGCCGAACTCGCCTTCCGCACCGCGCCGAATCAGCCAGAGGGAGACGATCAGCGACAGCAGGGCGATCAGCGCCTGTTCACCAAATCCCAGAAGGTAGCGGCGAAGGAAGGCCAAGCTCAGCCATGCCCGGCGCGGCTTTGGCGCCTGGCCCGCCAAGCAAGGCGCAGCAGCGCGGGCAGGTCCGACGCGTAGCGGCGGCCCAGCCGCCAGGGGTCTGTCCATGCGCGATGCAGCCATTCGAGACCAGCGCTGCGCATCCAGGCGGGTGCGCGCCGGGTGAGGCCCACGGCGAAAAGCAGCCCGCTGCCGACGCAGAGACCAACCCCGGTGACGCCGCCGCGCGCCTGGATCTCCGTCATCAGGATCTCCGAGCGCGGCGCTCCGGTGGCGATGAACAGAAAGCGGGCGGGATGGCTTTGCGCGAAGCGGATCGCCGCTTCGCGCGCCTCTGGTTGGCTGATGTAGCCCATCGGAGGCTCATGCTGGGCGACGCATGTCAGGCCGAAGCGCGCGACGAGAGCCGGAACCAGCTCCGGCCCGCCGCCAATGATGGTGATGGGGTCATCCGGCTGGATCGCCGTCTCGAGCAAATGCTGCGTGATGTCGCTGCCGGCCGCGAGCGGGACGCTCTGGCCAGTGGCCCAGCGGTGGAGCCTGGCCACGACTCGGCTGTCATTGAGCCGTAGCCATGCCGCGGCCATGGGGGCCCCAAGCCCGGACTCGGGAAGAGTGGTCAGAATGAGGATTTGCGCATTGAGCGACACGACAAAGGCCAGCGGTTGGCCCGGCGGGCGTTCGGCGATCCGCGCGATTGCTCCTGCCAGGTCAAGGGGAGCCACATGGCATGCGCCGAGGAGATGGATCTCCTCCATCGTCAGAACAGGCTGGCTGGGTTGTTGCGGTTGATCGCATAGGAGAAGGAGCGCGAGAAAGGGAGGGCGCGGTTGATCGCCTGGTCCACCCAGAGCCCGACCTCGGCGATGCGGCTGCGCGGCACATAGACGATGTCGCCCGCCATCAGTGGAACGTCGGCACCGATATTCGCCCCCGAGATGAAGCCGCGCAAATCCACCGTGCGCAGCATGGGCCGGTCCTCCGGGGAGCGGCGGATCAACACCACCTGATCCATGCGGGCCGCATCTTCCAGGCCGCCCGCCAGCGCGATCATTTCTGCCACGCCACGCCGCCCCTGAACGGGATAGGCGCCGGCGCGCCGGACCAGGCCGCCCACGAAAGCGACGGCAGCCCCTGCCTCGTCCAACCCCACATTCACGATCGGGTTGGTCAACACGCGCCGCGAGGCAAGCGAGACGCCGCGCTCCACCTCCTGCGCGGTGCGCCCCGCCGCCTCCACGCGCCCGGCGACGCGCAGCGAGATGGTGCCGTCCGGCGCCACCAGCGACACCTCGTTGAGCTCAGGCGTCAACAGGAACTGCACCTTCACCTTGTCCCCCGCGCCGAAGCGATAGGGGGCGGGTGCATCCGTCCAGGGGGCGAAGCCTTGGGGCAGGTTCTCGCGCACTGAAATGGACTGGGTGGTGGCGAAGTTTTGCGTGCCCGGGGTGCAGGCTGCCAGCAGGGGAAGGCCGAGAAGTGCGCGGCGCATCATGTGCTGAGCCAGCCGAGGCGCTCAGGGATGATCCGCCTCTCGCCATTCATGACGAAGCCCACGACGCGCCCGCCGGCTGCCCCGATTGCATCGCGCGCACTGCGCACAGCGCCCTTGTCATTGCTCTCCGCCCGCAGCACCAGGACGTTCGCGTCCATCAGCGCGGTCAGTCGCCGCATGGCGTAACCGCCATTCTCGGTGGGCGCGACGAAGACCACAACATCGAGTTCGCGGCGGAGACGGTCGAGCAGGGCTGTCGTGCGCTCGATGCCGGCATGCGGATCGGCCAGAACGCTGCCGCGCGCGTTGTAGGCGATCCAGAATGTTGGGATCACAGTGCTGAAGGCCAGAACATTCTCGGGATCGAGCGAATCATGCACGGGATTTGCCCCCATGGCCGCCAGATGCGGGCGACCATCCGTCTCCAGGTCAATCAGCAGAGTGCGCAGCCCGCGTGCCCGCGCCAGTTCCGCTGCCACGGCCAGCGCGATGACGCCCCGCCCGTCATTCCCGCCGGTCCCTACGAACTGGACGAGTGAAAGCCGCTCGCCCGTTGAGCGCGCATCCAGCAGCATGGAGCCCAGATCAATGATCTGCGGATTGCTGGCGCCCCCCTCCAGGCTCACCGCTTTCGAGATGGAGGCCAGGCCCGGCAGCGTCAGGCCGCGCGTCGCCTCGTCGCTCGTCGCGTAGGAGCGGCGGATCAGCGTGAGCAGGACCGCTGCCGCGCCGGCCATGAGGATGCCGCCGGTCAGCCCAGCCAGAATGAAGGCCATGCGTCGGTCCACAGGTCGGGAGGGAAGGCTTGCCGCCTGAGCGACACTGACGGTGGGCGAGCGGGCCCGGCGCGCATCTTCGGTGACGCGAGCCCCGGTCTCGCGGCTGGAGAATTGCCGGAAGGAGGCCTCCATCGCCTCTCGACGGCGCCCCAGATCGCGCAGCGCGGCCTCGGCCTGAAGGAGGGCAGCCGCCCGTGCCTCGGCCTCGCGGCGCTGGCCCTGCAACTCCTCCATTTGGCGGCCGATGGCATCGGCCTCCACCTCCAGCGACGCGATGCGCAGCGAGAGCTGCTCCACGGCCGGGTTTCGTACCTCCCGGACGGTCTCAAAGCGAATGCGGGAATTGGCAGCGATGCTTTGCCGCAGCGCAGCGATGCGCTGGTCGAGCGCGCGCAGCGGAGGCCAGTCCAGCGTGAACTGCTCGCTCATGTGCCGCCGTTCGAGCAGCAGCCGCGTCAGCTCGTTGCGGCTGTCATCATTGGGGGCGAGGTTGGTACTCTCGGCCGCGGCCAGAACCCGCGCGGGATGGCTGGCCAGACGGGCGCTGGAAGCCTGGAGCTGGGCGTCGGTGATGGCCTTGCGCTCGCGCAGCGCATCAATGCGCGTGGTCACGTTGTCCAGCCGCGCATTGGCGATCTGCATGTCCTGCGGCAGGTCCAGGATGCGCGCATCCGAGCGGATGGTGCTGATCTGCGCGTCAATCGCCCTGAGGTCGGCCGCCATGCGATCGGTTTCAATCGAGAGGAGCTGCGAGTCCGCCTGAGCGAAGACATTGCCGCGATGGGCGAAATAGGCCTCCATCACAGCGTTCAGAGCGATGACCGCCCGCTCGCGGTCGGGCAGCGATACGGTGACGCGCAGCACGTTGGAATTGGCGGTGAAGCGAACCCAGAGTGCGCGGCGAAGGCGCTCTCCTGCCTGGGGCAACCATTGTTCCTCCGGCAGGGCCGGCAGCAGGCCGAAGAGCCGGCGTTCACCCAGGCCGGGAAAGATCCGGCCAGGCCCTGCGAGGGAGACGGCCCGGCGCAGCACGACGTCGGAGGAGAGCAGCTCGGCCTCGGATTGGATGATCTTGGGGGTTTCCACGCTCATCACCGTGGGGCCGGTCCCGGTGGGATCGGGGCTGCCAAGGCTCTCGCGGCTGGCCTGGACCAGCAAGAGCGCCTCGGCTGGCCATAGCGGCGAGATCAGAAAGGCCGCAGCAAAGCCGGACACCAAGGGGAGGAAAAAGGCCAGGAACAGAAGGTTGCGGCGCAGAAAAGCCGTAGTGACGATATCGCGCGGCGCAAAGCTCGCGGGCGACCAAAGGGCCGGCGCCGCTGGGAGGGCCGAATTGGTTGCGGGCACCGGAACGGCGCCGACGGCGGTGCTCATGCCGCTGTCACCGGAAGATCCGAAGGCTGCAGGGCCGGCTGCTTCGCGTCATTTCTCCAGGGTGCCTCGCTTCCGCATCATCTAGGCGAAGCCAACCGCGCCTGTCCACTTCGCCGCCCGCTTGGACGATTACCAACGCGCGTTCACCTGGTCCAGGATCGCGTCACCAACAGCGTCCTTGCGCACGGCCAGGATGTCATTGGCCAGTTGTTCGCCGGCCTTGGTCGGGTCAATGTGCCGCAGGCGCATCCGCCAGAGGCATTTGGGGACCTCGGCGAAGCGATAGCCCAGGGCGGTGAGCTGAACCACCAGTTCCTGCTCACCGAAGGCGCCGGCATATTCGTTCAACTCGAAGAGAATGGCGTCGGGCGGGTTGCGCCGGAGATAGGCCTCGGCACCGGCGATGATTTCTGTCTCGTAGCCTTCGACATCCATCTTTATCAGCCGGATGGGGCCGAGGGCCAAGCCTTCCAGCGCCTCGCCAGCCTGGCGCTGCGCCACGCGGATCGCCTCATCGGCACCCTCGGCGCGCCCGATGGAGGCGCGGCCCTTGTTGTCGTGCGGGATGTGCAGCGTGACCTCGGCGTCGGTGCGGCCAAGGGCGAATTCATGCATCGTGAGGTGGGAGAAGCCATTCAGCGCGGCGCTGCGGCGGGTGAGTTCAGCGAAGCGGGGCTGCGGCTCGAAGGCCTCGATGCGGCCATTGGTGCCGACGGCATCGGCCATTGCCATGGCGACCAGCCCAAGATTGGCGCCGATGTCGAGGGCGGTGTCGCCCGGCCGCAGGATGCGCCGCGCGACCCAGGTGACCTTGGGGTCGAGATCGCCAAAGGAATAGACGGCGGCGCCGATGAAATCCTCCACCGGGACGATGAGGCGGGCCTGCGTGTCGCGGATAAGCGCCACGGACTCCTCCGGCGCACCGCGCATGACCCAGCGCCAGGCCCGGGAATTGGCGAGCGTGCCGCAGCCGCTGTAGAGCGGATACAGCTTACCGAGTTGCCGCAGAACGGCTTGCGCGGTGCCTCGCAGGAAACCAACCGCCAAACCGACCTCCCGCGGGCAACAGCCGGACTGTTGGCCTGTTGACGCGAAGACTTCACCGCGACACGCGACAAGGCCCGCCTCATTAACTTAAGGCAGGTGGCAGGCACGCGGAAGGCAGAAAGCGCTCGCAACCTGCCCATCGCCATGTCAAAAAGAGATGCATGAGCGGAAATACTCTTATCCTGGGTGCGGGCGGGTTTGTCGGGCGGCATGTTCTGGCCGGGCTGGGCCGGCCAGTGATCGCGGGGCAGCGCGGCGGGAGTGCGCCTGCGGGTTTGGAGCTTCGCCATGTGGACGCGACCGATCCGGTGGCGCTGGGCGCCGCGTTGGATGGGGTCACCGCCATCGTGAACTGCGTCGCCGCAACGCCTGATGCCATGGTCCAGGCCACCCGCGCCCTGTGCGAGGTGGCAGGGCCGCGGCGAATCGTTCATCTCAGCAGCATGGCCGTCTATGGGGCGGCCACTGGGCTCGTTGATGAGGGCAGGCCACTCAACCCCGCCGGGGCCTATGGCGAAAGCAAGGCGGAAAGCGAGGCCATTCTGCGCCGCCACGTCGCCGCCGGCGGTGATGCCGTGCTGCTCCGCCCAGCTTGCATCCATGGGCCGCGCTCGGGCCAGTGGACGTTGCGTCCCGCCCGGCTTCTGGTTCAGGGGCGTCTGGGCGATCTTGCGGCCGCTGGCGATGGAATCTGCAACCTGACCTCGGTGGATGATCTGGTCGGTGCCATTGCGGCTGCGCTGGACAAGCCTGACGCGAATGGTGAGGCCTACAATGTCTCAGATCCGGAACCCGGCACCTGGAACGAGTATTTCCTGCACCTTGCCCTGGCCCTTGGGGCGACGCCGCTGCGCCGATTGCCGGGCTGGCAGGTCAAGGCCGAGAAGCTCGCAGCCTACCCCCTGAAAGCCATGGAAATTCTCGGACGAAAGCTGAGGCTGCCAACGCCCGAGCCCATTCCTTCCTCGCTGTGGCGCGTCTTCTCCCAGGATATCACGCTCGACCACCGCCGAGCGGATGCGGAACTTGGCTTTACCCGCAAGCCTCCTGCCGAGGCTTTGGCCGAAGCCGCAACCTGGTTCCTGCGCGAAGGTCAGGGTTGACGCGAAGGTCACGGCTGACGCGAAG
>Ga0335397_10010365_pt1 | contig 11524 bp, 15 predicted proteins | sample MAT04_FD_205740 | JGI IMG/M metagenome (GOLD analysis project Ga0335397, IMG submission 205740) | Freshwater microbial communities from Lake Fryxell liftoff mats and glacier meltwater in Antarctica - MAT-04 (spades assembly) (version 2) ...
GCTCACTGAGGCGACTTGGTAGGCACGGGTGATAGTGGCCTTGGTGTCGTTGATCCCGATGATCGCGGGGCTGTCGATGTAGTCGAGGAATCCTTTGGATGAGCGGACGTCCTCGGTGGGGTCAATGTTGACAGCGACGTATTCCGCCGTGGGGTGGCTTTTCGCGATGGTCGCGATGTGTTGGGTAATCGAGATGCAGGTCCCACAGCCGACTGAGTAGAAGATCATCACGGTGGCTTTGCCTGGCACGGGGATGGTGGCTGAAGTGCCGGTGATGGTCTTTGCTGTCACGGCTGGAATCGGATCGCCGTATTGGGACGCGGTCAAGTTTGAGGCGTTGGTTCCGCATCCGGCGAGGAGGGTGACACCTGCGAAAACGGCGGCGATGGCGGCGGTGATGCGTGCGACTGTCATACGTCAACTTCCTTACGTGATAGCGAGGCCAGGTCAGGATCTGCGCCTGGGTCAGACGGGGTGTTGCGTGAGCGCGAGCGGTTCAGTAGAAACAGTCCACCAGCGAGGGCTGCGGTAACTGCCAAGGCCACGATTGCCAGGGTCGCGCCCCCGATCCGATCGATGCCGGTGGTGAGCTGGGACAACAGCGGAGCAATGAATGTGTCGGGCAGGCTGGCCCCATCGACACCGCGCAGCACCTGGATTTCGGCGTACCCATACCAGGTCAGATATGCCCCGGCAACGATCAGAAGCAAGCCGGAGCCGCGGTTGATGTAGCGCACGAGGCTGCGACTGCGTGCCAATAAGCCGTCGCGAGCCAGCGCCACCGCCAATGTCAGGACGGTCATCACCAACCCCATGCCCAGGGCATAGGCGATCACGACTGCGAGTCCGGCGGCGGGGCTAGAAGTGCTCAGGGCACCGGTCACAGCGATCAGGAAGATCGGCAGGGTGCACGACAGTGACACGCTGGCGTAGATCATTCCGTAGATGAACATTCCCGCTGGGGTAGCACCCACGCGTCCTCGCATGCGGGGTAGTCGGAGTTTGAGTTCGCGTCCGGTGGCCAGCCAGATCCCCAGCAGGACAAGGAGCGGCCCCACGATCAGGGTCAGGTAAGGGGTGTAGGTGCCGATCTGCCACGCCAGCACCGAAATCAGCAACCCGACAGCGCCGAAAACGACGACGAAACCCGCAGTCAGCGAAGCAGAGATCGTGATCGCTCGCCGGATCGCGGTGGAACGCCCAGCACCTTGAGCATCAGCGAAGAATAGTGCCAGGTATCCGGGTAGCAACGCGAAGCCGCAGGGGTTGAAAGCAGCGAGCATTCCTGCGGTCAGTGACGCACCCAGAACGGTCAATTCCACTTGGGCTCCTCAGCTTGAGTGAACGGGTTTGCTTGAGTTAACGGGTTTGCTTGAGTGAACGGGTTGTTGGTGTGGGCCGCCGGGACGTGACATGTCCTCGGATCGGCAGCCCCCAGGCGGCCCACGTCGTGATTGGGTGAAGCCTACTCGCGACTCTTGCGAGTCAGCGCGACCGCGACCGCGCCGAGCACCAGTCCGAAGACCATGTGGCCCATCAGCGACTGCCATGCCGTTGTGTTGAATTCGAAAGTGGGCATTCCCGTCTTCACGGGCATCAGGATCAAAGCGCCGAGAACCCACCAGAACATCCCGTAGGCCACGCCAAGACCGATCCCGGCACCCCAACTGGAGAGCTTCGCTTTAGCTAGCAGCGCGAACGTGATGCCGATGAAGACTGAAATCGCTAGGTGGACCATCCAGCCCACGGCGACTGACTTGCTACCGACCAGCATCGCGACCATCCCGATCATGCCCAGCATGGACATCATCATCCCGAAGATCACACCCCCGGCCAGGCCGCCGATAGCACCGTAGATCGCCGACCGGGTGAGGTCGATTGTATTGCTTGCAGGCTTGCTGACGTCTTGAACGGTTGTTGTGCTGGTCATCGTTGATGATCTCCTTTGGGTTGGTTGCTTACCTGATTTTCTAGATTGACTAACTGTGGTGAATTGAGGTGTCAGACCGCGTCTCGGCCTCGCAACCATCCAGTCAACGCTGACAATCGACCGGTGCTCCGCGGGGAACAGTCGGTGCATTCAGGGTCGGCAGATTGACCGGAGACGACTTTGACGCCTTTCCAGAACGCGACCCGCCCAGCGATCTGAGCGGCCGCCGGTTTCGGGTTGGGGTAGTACCACGCCGCATTCTTGTTGGTCTTTCCGTTCACCGTGATCGTGTAGTAGCCAGCGGTCCCTTTCCATGGGCATGAGGTGTTCGAATCACTTGCGCTCAGGTATTGGCGGTGGACCGAACTTGCCGGGAAGTAGTGATTGCCTTCCACCACAACTGTGTCCTCAGATTCAGCTATAACTTCACCGTTCCAGATCGCCTGCATCCCTCTGCGCTCCTCGTTGGCCACAAGCCCCGGTCGATCCGAGTCCGTGGTGCTGGACTGGAAACCCGGTCACGTGCCAGCTCCTTCCCGTCCGGTGTCGAAATCTGAAAACCGGGTGGGGACCCCAGGGACCCGGGTGGGGTACGGGGCGGCTACTGGCAAGCCGCCTAGTAAGGCAACTGGTTGACATAGAAGGTTGATAAGGATCTGCGGTTCGCCGCAGCCACCACCACAGCCACAGTCGCCGCAGCCTAATCGCAATTAGTCTACTGACTGGTAGACTAATGGCCATGACCTACAGGTGGCCCCTCGTTAACGAGTTCCGGAACCGTTCTGAGGAACTCGATCAGTTAGAGCGATGGTGGAACGACCCCGACTCCCTGCCGTTGGCGGTCTACGGGAGACGTCGAGTTGGAAAGTCATGGCTGCTGCGCAGGTTTGCTCACGGCAAACCTGCAACTGTCCTCGTCGCGAGCCAGGTACGGCCAGGTGCCCAGTACGGCAGATTTGCTCAAGCGCTCACATCTCAGCTCGGACTTACGCCCGCGATCACTGATCTCGCCTCGCTAGTCGAAATCCTTCATAAGTTGGGTGCTCGTGAAAAGTACTTGGTTGTGCTGGATGAGTTTCCATGGCTGCTCCCGACCACGGAGCAAGAGCGCATCCGCGAACTTTCAGCAGTGCAGGCCATCCTCGAAGACGTTCGGGAAACGTCACAACTAAAACTGGTCGTGTGCGGTTCACTCATCGGACAAATGGAAGGTCTTATGTCTGAGCGCGCGCCACTACGAGGCCGCCTTGCCGGTTTGCCAGTGCAGCCGCTCCAATTTCGCCACGCGCGCCACTATTTTCCCAATGCAACTGGCATCGATGCGTTCCAGCGCTACGCGATTAGCGGTGGAATGCCCTACTACCTCAACAGACTCGCCCACAAAGACTTAGCCCACGCAATACAGCAAGAACTGCTGACACCCACAGGTCCTCTTTTCGACGAGCCCAGGGTGGTACTCGACCAAGAACTGCGCGAAGCTAAGACATACTTCACGGTCCTAGCGGCGCTCTCTGGAGGAGATAAGGAACTCGGTGAACTGGCAAACGCCACGGGCATCAGCGGCGGCCCTTTGTCCAAGTACATGACCACGCTGGACCGGATGCACCTGATCACGCGGAAACTTCCCATTGAGGCCGCCCGAGATTCACGAAAAGGGCACTGGCACCTAGACGACGATCTGTTCAGATTCTGGTTCCGGTTTGTGTTCCCATTCCAAGAAGAACTCTCCACCGGTCTTTCGGCCACCGATCTATACAACACCGAAATCGCCCCCGCTCTGGCCGACCACACATCGTCGGTATTTGAAGCGTGGTGCCGGAGCTGGGTGCGACAGAACCAGGGCAGTCAGGCCACCCGGGTTGGATCGTGGTGGGGTCGTGCCCTCGACACACACAGGCGCACGAAGCAACGCCAGACTGAGGAAATCGACATCGTCGGGACATCCCGCAAGATTGTCACCATCGCCGGGGAAGCGAAGTGGACCAATAAAACGATGCCACTGAAAGTCCTGCAGGACCTTGAAGACTACAAACTGCCAGCCATGCGTCAAGCCGGACTCAAGACCAGCCCCAACCTGCACATCTTTCTGTTTTCGCGCTCGGGGTACGCGGCGGCACTGTCACGCGAAGCGCAATCACGCACAGACATCACCCTCGTCAACGTAGAGGATGAGTTAGATCGCTAAGACAGTTGAGGATCCCCGCGATCGGGTCTGCCAACAGCCGAACCTCTATGCCCTCGCGGGTATGACGGCGTCGCCGCTTCTCTTCGTCGCCCCATCGTGCCCACGCATTACCAACCTTCCGTATCCACCAGTTGCCGTACTGGTCTCGCACGGGGGCAATTAGCTAATTGCCCGGTCTATCCAGAACCTGCGATACCCGCTCGCGAAGTCTCGGGATCACCTCGGTTTCGAACCACGGGTTCTGGCTTAGCCACCGATTGTTCCGCGGGCTCGGGTGGGGCACCGGCACGGTCGTCGGCCAGTAGCTGCGCCAGGCCCCCACAGTCGCTGTGACGGTGGGGCTCGCATTGGGCAAGTGCCATCTTTGTGCGTATTGTCCAATGACTACGGTGCATTTGATCGCAGGAAGACGATCGAGTAGCGGGCGCCGCCAAGCAGGCGCGCATTCTGGGCGAGGCGGTAGATCACCAGAGGCGACTGTGCCCGGATAGCAGAAGCCCATTGGCAGGATCGCGACCCGCTGCGGGTCATAGAACTCGGCTTCGGCCAATCCAAGCCAGGACCGAAGCCGGTCGCCGCTCGGGTCGGTGAAGGGTCGACCCGATTCGTGCACGCGACGCCCGGGCGCCTGCCCGACGATCAGCAACCGAGCAGCCGAATCCGCTTGTAGTACTGGTCGGGGGCCTAGTGGCAGCGCATCTGCGCAAATCGTGCAAGCTCGCACCTCGGCAAGTAATAACTCCAATGATGGCGCACGCCCGGATTCGGGAATCTGCCGGGATACAGCCATTGCGAGCCCCTTTGACACTGCGAGCAGCAGCACCTAGTCGCGCGGCGCGAGCCGATACATTCGGCTGGCAAGCCATATGGATTAAACCAAGAACTTTTCGGCATGGCAAGAAGAAGTTGGTCCATGTGCCGTACCTGGAATACCCGAGGGATTGGTGGGGTTTCCAGGTAGTGGTCCTGCCGGAGCTACGTGACGCGCGCGCTGTGTATGAGCGCGACATTTTGCCCGAGGTCCCGGTGCTGCTGCGGGTGGCGTTATCGCTGACGTCCCAGCCCGCCGATGCTCACGACTTGGTGCAGGACACCCTCCTGCGCGCGTGGCGCTCCATCGACACCTTTGATGGCCGGTGGCCACGGTCATGGCTCTTGACGATCATGCGCAACACCAATCACAACCGGGGTCGCCGCCAGCGCCCCGACCCGATCGACCTCACCGACGAGTTCACTCGCGACCGTCACGCGCAGGCCGAACAATCCGCAGAGGAGCAAGTGATGCACTCCGAACTCGACGACGCGGTCTCCACCGGCCTAGCGGGACTCTCGTCCGATTTCCGCGAAGTCATCGTCGCGGTCGACATCGACGGGCTGTCCTACGCCGAAGCCGCCGCCTTGCTGGGCATCCCGGAAGGCACGGTGATGAGTCGGCTACACCGGGCTCGAAAACGTATTCGCGATCACCTTGTCGCCCAGCGCGCCGTAATCGCAGGAAGGAGCACGCCATGAGCGAGCAACTATCGATGTGGCGGCGCATGCTCGGCGGCCGTGACGTCGCCTCATGCCGGGAGGCCGGTCGCCTGATGCAAACCGTGCTCGACGGGCAAGCCGACGAACTCACCCACCAGCGGGTTATGCGCCACCTAGACGCGTGCCAACGCTGCGGGTTGGAAGCTGACACTTACCGGGCGATCAAGGCCAGCATCGCCGCCCAATACCGCGTCGAAGTTGACCCGCACATGGTCGCGGAACTGATCGAGTTCGGCCGTGGCCTCACCGAGCAAGAATCAACGCCGCCCTCGTGAACGACCCAGACCTGGTGGTGATCGGCGGTGGTGCCGCTGGGCTGTCCGCCGCACGCACCGCGCGACGCCTGGGGCGCACGGTCGTGCTGGTCAGTGATGGGCCTCCGGGCGGGGACTGCACGTTCACTGGTTGCGTCCCATCCAAGACGCTGCTTGCCAGCGGGCACCTGCCATTCGACCAGGCAATGGCCCGCGTTCACGACACCGTCGCGGCGATCGCTGCCACCGAAGATGCTGACGTCTTGCGCGGTGAGGGAATCGAGGTGATCACTGGCCGCGCCATCGTGCAAGCGCGAGACCACGTTGAGGTTGATGGTCGGGTGCTGATACCGAGCGCTGTGGTGATCGCCACCGGCAGCGGCTCCGTAACGCCCCCAATTCCCGGACTCTCCGACGTGCCCTACCTGACCAACGAGACCCTGTTCGACCTCACAGAAATGCCCGAGCACCTCGCGATCGTGGGTGGGGGCGCGATCGGGGTGGAGATGGCCCAAGCGTTCAACCGTCTCGGCACGCAGGTCACAGTGATAGAGGGCGCCGACAGGCTGATCGGCAAAGAAGAACCCGAGGCATCAGCGGTGATCGCGCAGGTTCTGCGACGTGACGGGATCAATGTGCGAACGGCCACCACAGTTACCGGCCTCGCCCCGGCCGGGTCGGAGATAGCGATCAGCACCAGCGGCGGTGATGTTCACGCCAGTCACCTGCTCGTTGCCGCTGGACGCCAGCCCCTCGCGCACGGGTGTGACGATCTGGGGCTCGCGCGATCCGAGCATGGGGCTATTCGCGTGGACTCCCGGATGCGCACCAGTGTCGCCGGGATCTATGCGGCTGGTGATGTCACTGGGCGGTTGCCGTTCACCCACGCCGCCGATGAGATGGGTCGAGTTGCGGCCACCAATGCGCTGCGCAAACTACCGATGCGTTTCCAAGAGGACGCCATTGCGTGGGTCACCTTCACCAGCCCGGAAGTTGCACGGGTGGGTTTGACCGAAGCCCAAGCCGCGCAACTCACTCGCGGCGCCCGCGTGGTTGAGCTACCCATGACCGAGGTAGATCGTGCCCGAACCTCTGGCCACACCGACGGATTCACCAAGATCATCGTGGGCCCACGACCTGTGTTGCGAAACGCTGGCGGCGGCAAGATTCTCGGGGCCACCATCGTTGCCGAGCGGGCCGGGGAGATGATCGCCGAACTTGCCCTGGCCATGCGTACCGGTATGTTCACTGGGCGCCTCGCGCAAACCTCCCACGCCTATCCCACCTGGTCGGTAGGCGTGCAGCAAACCGTCGCCCAGCTATTTGGTGTCGGCGAACGCCAACCCCGACCGGCTCGAAAGGAACAGCGAAATGACTGACCCCGTCACGCGGATTGTTCTCGATTCCGGCGCGCAGATTACCCCTGCGCTGCGAGACCAGCTCAACGCCGAAATTGTGGCGGTGGGCATCGTCGTGGATGGAGTCGCCTACCGGGAGGGCGAGGACATCGACCTCGCCACCGTCAGCGACGCTCTTGAACGCGGCGCCAAGGTGAGCACCTCAACCCCGAGTCCGGGGGACTTCTTAAAGGCATATGAGCGCTGCGCTCGCGACGGGGCAACCCAAATTCTGTCAGTGCATACGGGCGGTTCACTTTCTTCCACGGCCAACACTGCGCGCCTCGCCGCCAAGTCCGCGTCCGTCCCGGTGGAAGTCCTCGACACCGGCACCGCATCGTTCCCAGTGACCATGTGTGCGTGGGTAGCCGCCGACACTTTGGCCGCCGGGGCCACGTTGCAAGATGCCAGCGCCGCAGCGCTAGCGACAGCTGCCACGATCGACAGCGTCTTCATCCTCGGAGCCCCCGAACTCGCTGCCCGCGGTGGCCGGATCGCAGAGCAGGACGCACACGCGGGAACGCCAGTGGTCGCATTCACCGGCGGCCAAATGCACATCATCGGTCACGTGAAAGGGCCCGCCGAGGCTGTGACTGCGATGGTCGATTACGTCGCGACGCGCGCTGGCGGCGAACGGCTGAGGATTGGGGTGGGGCACATAGGTGCCGCCGGAATCGCCGCGGAACTGGCTGACGCTTTGGGCGCGCGTGAGCAGATCGAAGAACTGGTGCGCTACGACGTCGGGCCATCCATCGCCGTGCACACTGGGTTGGGAACAGTCGGCTGCGTCTTCCACAAGATCTGAACCGGCCGCGTCTTGCCTGCGCAGCCACGAGGCGCCCCACCGCGAGGCTGGAAGGACGGGTCGATGGCAAGGTCTCCCCACTAGTGAAAGTTGGAGGAAGGGACTCATGAGACACGCAAGCATTGCGCGGCATCGGCCAGATCGCCACGTCGGCGGGTCGGTTGCGCTCACCACGGTGGCTGCCGTTGCGGGGGGCTACCTGCTGGGAACGTTCCCCTCAGCCGACGTGGTCAGCGCGATCGCCGGGGTGAACATTCGCTTGTCCGGAACGGGTAATCCCGGCACGCTGAATACTGCGGTGGTGGCCGGGAAACGCTGGGCAAGCGCGGTCGCGGTTCTGGACGTGGGCAAAGGCTGGCTCGCTGCGGGAATTGGCGCCCGGGTCTCACCCGCAGCGGCCAACGCCGCCGGGTTTGCCGCCGTCCTCGGGCACATCTTCCCGGTGTGCTCTGGCGGGCGCGGAGGTAAAGGTGTCGCGACCTCATTCGGTGCGGTGCTGGGAACATTCCCTGCCTACGCGCTACCTGACGTTGTGATCGCCGCAGGAGCCGCGCACATGACCGCCAACCCTGCTCGCGCGAATCAGGTCGCCAGCGCCGCCTGGACCAGTGCAGCTGCGCTGTGGTGGTGGCGTGATTGGCCGAATCTGTGGGGACCCAGACCGAGCGCCGCGCTGCCACTGGGCGCTTTGTCGACCAGTGTGTTGTTGGCGTGGAGAATGAATCAGCCCGACCCGATCATCGATGGCGATCGTTGGGGAACGGGTTCGGATCGAGGTCGACTAGGAGCGCGTAGCCCTGTCCTTGGCTTGTCCCAACTCGCGACCCGATCTAGCATCGGCCAATGAATGTGGAGCAGCAGTGAACCAGCCCGCCCTCGACTGGAGCCAGTACCTGCGGACCTACCACGGTGAACACCCTGGAATCACCGAAGCCTTACTCACTCGCGCCTACGATCACCAGGGGCGTACCGCTTACCAGAATCTGCTGCGCGAGGTCCCCGACAATGCCTCCGCAGTGCTGGATCTGGCCTGCGGATCAGCACCGCTAGCCACCCAGCTCGCAGCCCGTGCTGCGTATGTCGGCGTAGACGCTTCACCTGACGAACTCGCCATCGCAAGCTCACGGGCCGGCGCGATGTTCGCCCGAGCCGACGCGATGTTCGCCCAAGCCGACGCGATGTTCGCCCAAGCCGACGCGATGAGGCTGCCACTTCCCGATGCCGCGTTCGACGCCGTTGTGTGCTCAATGGCGCTGATGCTGCTCACGCCACTGCCAGCGGCGATGGCCGAGATCGCTCGCGTGCTGCGTCCAGGTGGTGTGTTGGTCGCGACCTACCCGACCTGGGGTTTCGTGCGCCCCAGTGAAGTGCTCACGCTGGCCGGAATGATCGCGCGCCTGCATGCAATACCGGAAATTCCTAACGCTCTGAGCCCAGCCCAGCTGCGAGGCTCAATCGGTGTAACACCCATGGATCTAACGAGTCACAAGAAGGTGCGTTACGAGTTGACTCTGAGGAGTTCTGAGGATGCGCAGATGCTAATTGATGGCCTATATCTGCCTTCGGTCTGCGCCAAACGCGTCCGCTCTGCCACAGCCCACCTCGCCGCTGCGGTGGCGCGGCGATCGCGAAGCGTGCCGCTACATATTGCCCACCTGACGATGACTCGACGAGCCACGCACACCGAAGAGGTTCGGCGCTAGCACGCCCACGATGAATCATGCGACCTCAGACGAATCGACTTGTTGGGTTCTTCGAAGTTAAGGGGAAAGAATCTTCATTTTGTGGCTTGTTGACAATGGCATCGGAATACTTCTTCACCGCCGAGCTATGGATGTGGGATGCGCGCAAATCCGACTCCTGGACTTTCATTAGCGTTCCGCCCGAAGAAAGCGATGAGCTACGCGAACGAGCCGCCCCAGGGCCTGGCTTCGGGTCTATCCCGGTTGAGGTGACGATCGGCAGCACCACGTGGTGCACATCTGTGTTTCCAGATAAGAAGTCCGGTGTCTTTGTGCTGCCGGTCAAGGCAGCCGTGCGCAAGGCGGAATCCATCGAGGCCGGAGACCAAGCGGCAATCGCCTTGCGCGCTTCACTGTGAGCAACTGAAGCGCTGATCAAGGAACTGGTAGTCCAAATCGCAGCCATCCGCTGGGTTAGCGGAACCTATTGGAACGAATCGACCGAAACATGCTGAATCGACCGAAAAGTTACGGTCGATTCAGCATGTTTCGGTCGATTCGTTCCAGGTGCGGCAGCAGCCGAGGATGACGGCGTCTACCGCTGCTTTTCCACACTGGCACGCACCTTGTCGGATGCGTCCCAATCGTTGGCATGCATCGCGGCAACAATGGTCGAATCACGGAGCCAAAATGCCTGAAACGCGCCGGCCAGATCGCCTTCAATCAGGACCTTGTCATAGCCGTCTGGGCCGACGTTGCCGAAGTATTCCATCCCTAGGTCGTACTGGTCAGTGAAGAAGTACGGCAAGCGCGCATAGGCTTGTTTGGTTCCAACGATGTTTCGGGCCGCTGCCTTTCCTTGCTCGATGGCGTTGTCCCAATGCTCGACCCGAATTCCTCGACCCAATACTGGGTGGTCCTGATTCGCAATGTCGCCGATCGCGTAAACGTCGGGAGCAGGTGTCTTCAAGTACTCGTCGACGAGTGGCCCATTGTCGATCGTGAGTCCGCCGGATTCGGCCAACCCGACGTTGGGCTGCGCACTAGACCGTGAAAGCGGTCACTGGCCGCCCAGCACCCTGGGCGATCTTGTCGATGTGGGTCGGGTTAGACGTGACGATTAAGTCGCTTCGTCGGAGTGCACCTTCGACGACTGCGACGTCGACGATGTCGGAATGTTTGGCCTTGCCAGCTAACTGCCCCACGCGCTTAGCCGACTGCTCGGTTAGATCCTCGATAGCGCACCCTTCGAGGAAGCGCGCCAGACTGGCCTGACGGGATCCTCCCCGCCAGGCTTCAGCGAGGACAGGAGCCGGCACGGTTGGGACGATCTCCAGCGCCACGTAACCCGCGTGCAAAATCCACATGGCACGGTCGTTCTTCTCCGCCGCTATGAGTGCCCCGGTGTCATATGTGACCCCCTTGCTCATGCTGATCGTTTCTGCGGTTCCTCACCGGACAGCTCCAGGGATGCGCGTGCCTGCGTCAGCCCTTGAGTGATCTCTTCAGCCGTGAACGCTCCGTGCTCTGCTTCCCACTCCGTGATGGCACGGCGGGCAGCGTCGAGTTTGAGCCGCCGTGCGGCAGTCTCGGCGATCCACGCACTAAAAGTCGAGCCCTCGCGTGCCGCTTCTTCGTCAATTGCTTGGGCCAAGTCCGGCGGCAGCGACACTGATCGTTTATCTCTGGCTGCCATGAAACGATGGTAGCACCAACGGTAGGACACGGTGCTTTACGC
>Ga0335397_10010366_pt1 | contig 11523 bp, 8 predicted proteins | sample MAT04_FD_205740 | JGI IMG/M metagenome (GOLD analysis project Ga0335397, IMG submission 205740) | Freshwater microbial communities from Lake Fryxell liftoff mats and glacier meltwater in Antarctica - MAT-04 (spades assembly) (version 2) ...
CTCGCGACTTGTGCGCGTGTCGAGCGCGCCCGTGGGTTCGTCGGCGAAGAGCACGACCGGGCGGGTCACGAGGGCCCTCGCGATGGCGACTCGCTGCTGCTGGCCCCCCGACAACTCGGCGGGTCGACGCTTGACGCGACCGTCGAGACCGGTTCGTCGCACGACCTCCTGAACCCATCGCTTGTCAGGACGCACACCGCTGAGTCGGGCGGGTAGCAGGATGTTCTGCAACACGCTGAGGCCCGGTAGAAGGTTGAAGGCTTGGAAGACGAACCCGATTTGTTGTCGACGCATCTTCGTCAATTCGACCTCGTTCATCGTTGACAGCTCCTGCCCTGCCAGCCTGACGTCGCCTGATGTGGGCCTGTCCAGGCCGGCGGCAGTGTGGAGGAACGTGCTCTTGCCGGAACCGGAAGGGCCCATCAACGCCGTGAACGAGCCGCGCATGAAGTCCAGGTCCACACCTCGCAGGGCGTGGACCTGGCCTTCACCGCGACCGTAGGTCTTCGTCAGCCCGCAAACACGAAGCGCAACGCGCTCATCAGTATCGGCCGGATCGGTGGCCGTGAGTGTCCGGTGTGGAAGGCGACGACGTCGCGACCTGCCCTCGACGGTACGCGGTTGTCGGTTGAGGTCGGAGTCGGCGAGTGCAAGGGGGTCGAGGTCAACGTTCATGACCCCTACTCAACCTCGGGCGTCCGCCGGGTAACTGAGCACCGTGTACTCATTTCCAACCGTTCGCGCTACTCAGCGGGGCCCTCGTTGCGGTACTCGTCGCCGGAGGCTGGGGCAGATCTCCTCCAACTGCACGTCGAGAATCTGACCGTCGTCATCGACGACAAACTGGGCCTCGGAACTGCCCGGCGGTGGCGGCTCATCGGTCGAGGACGACTGGGCGTCGCCCTCAACGCAACAGACCCCTCCACATCAAGGGAGTCCTCAGAGCGGAATGAGTAGTTGCTGCTCAGGCTCGCCCTTCGGCAATGGCCGATCATCGATCCATGAGCACAACCGAACTCTCATTACTGGCCAACCAATCGCCTGACGCTCAGTCCCACTCGGCAAGCATCGTTGGCGAGAAGCGCCCGATCCGCGAGGCCGTGATTTACCTCGCGCTGACCTACGCCGTCGGCGTCGCCCTCGCCCTCGCCATCCCCGGAACCATCGAGAACCCCGGCCCGGTCTCGATGTTCTCGATCTTCATTCCCGCCACGATCGTCGGACTCATTCGACTGCACGCCGGGGTCACAGGAGGTCCGGCCAAACCCCGCCCGATCGGCCTTCGTCGGCTCGCCCTGCGCAGCGGGCCCGTTGCCATCGTCGCCTCGGTCGCCGCGATGGCCTCCTCGTTCGCCACCGCCTACGCGCTGGGCGGATCTGTTGCGTTGACGGCGGAGGTCATGTCAGCCGGCGCCGGAAGCTTCTCCAGTCCTGAAGCCTCGATGTCGGCGGGCCGGTGACGAGACCGGTCCCGGAGAGCGAGCAGGCAATCCTCGACGTCCATCCCAGCGGATTGGCCGGCACTGTTGCGTTGATCGACGACGCATCGCGCGTCGACAGCGTCGGTCTGGAACAGCTTGCTCAGATCGTCGCGCGCAGTTCGTCGAACGCTGCTTCGAGTCGGGCAGTCGGGTGGGGGTCGTGATCGAAGTGGTAGTGGCCTCGTCGGATGTTCTGCAGGAACGCGTGACCGCGGATGACGACGCTGGCGGTGCGGTCGGTCTTGAGGCCCCGCATCGGTCTCAACCGTGCCTTCAGTCGACCGTGATCGCATTCGATTCGGTTGTTCGCATCCTGCTCGCGGCTCGCGGTGATCACGCAACACCTTCGCGAAGAACCACTCCCCAGCGGCCGTGTCCCTGCGTCTCGACACGAACACACCGAGGTCCGAGAGAAGCTCTTCGAGGTCGCGGTCCGAGAGCCCGTATCGGAGGTACCAGCGCACAGCGAGCAGGATGATCTCGGGCGGGAACCGGAACCCGGAGAACGCCGACGGGGCGGGTACAGACGCTCGAACTCGGCGGCGTCTCATCGCCGAACTCCTGACCGCAGGCGTGAACAAATCCACCGTCGGTGGGCCCGAGGCGGCCGGCTCTAGTGGGCTCGTCGGAGCCAGAGGGTGATGGTGCTGCTGCCGAGGTGGTCGGGCAGCCGACCTGCTGGGATCATCATTTCCGAGGATCTCGCCGTGTAGCGGCGCGAACCAAGCGATCGGGAGAATTTTGACGGCTCTGATGCGTTGAACGCCGGGTTGCGGGACCTGCGCCTTGACACCGGGCGACTCTAGGTTGATACTTGAACGAGTGTTCAAATCATTCGTTTAGGAGCGGACAATGGCGAAACCGGGCCCCAGATCAGGCGTGAAGCGGGCGGCAGCATCTGACCAAAAACGCGACCAGCTCGTTGGGGCTGCGTTCGATGCACTTCGTGATGAGGGCTTCGCCCGTGCGAGTGCCCGCTCGATCGCTGCGCGAGGCGAGTTCAACCCGGCGCTGATCTTCTACTACTTCGACTCGGTGAACGATCTGCTCCTCGAAGCGCTCGCCCGCAGCAGCCAGGCGCAGCTCGAGCAGTACGAGAACGCCATGGCCGATGTCTCGACGCTCCCGCAGCTGGTCCAAGCGGTGCAGGACCGGCTGCGCGACGACATGAGCTCGGGCCATGTGAAGGTCCTCGCAGAACTGATCGGCGCAGGTTCATCGGACGACCGGCTTCGCAGCGCTGTTCTCGAACAGGTGAAGCCCTGGATGGAATTCACGGAACGGACGCTGGACCGCGTGCTCCGACTGAACGGCGTCGAGGGTCTTGTCCCGTCAGCTCACCTCTCCTTCGTCGTCGTCTCGTTGTTCCTGGGAATGGAACTCCTGACCGGGGTGGCCGCCGATGACGGCATGGTCGAGGAACTCTTCAGCTCTGCGCATCAACTCGCAACGCTGGTCGGATCGCTCCTTCCAACCGGAGTCGAATCATGATTGCGGCAACGACGCCTGTCCGGGGCCGCATGATCGACGCACCGAGGCCGCCACTCGACGGCCTCGGCGGACGGCTGGTGAGGACCTCGATCGCCAGGCGCTCGTGGACACTCGGGCGACCAGTGTTGCTAACGGTCGGATTTTTCGCTTTGGCCGCTCGTGGTTCGTGGGCGTTGGCGGTCGCGCTGTTCCCGTTCCTGTTCCTGAGCCAAGTCGTCGCCCTCAACGACGTAATGCACCGCTCGATCGGACTCCGCCTGTTCCCAACCGAGGTGGCCGTTTCGCTGCTCGGACTCCTGGTTCTCGAGAGCGGTCACTTGATCCGAGTGACCCACCTCGCCCACCACGAGCAGGGCGGCGGGGCCGACGATCCCGAGTCTTACGTCGATCTTCTTTCACCCCAACGCCTGGCGAGAGAGATACCCATCTACCGGTTTCGGATCTGGAGGTATGGCTGGCGACATGGCGAAGCACCGGACCGTGCGCTCGCTACGTTGGAGATCTTCATAGCCGCTCTGGCGGCCATCTGGATACTCACCGGTCGTGCGCCCGCATCGTTCACAGTGTTCGCGATCCTGTCGATCGTCGCCGGCTGGGCGTTTCCGCTGGTCTCAGCGATGGGCCCGCACGTCGACTGGGGCCGTGACACGTCGAGCCACTGTTATCGCGTCAGGGGTCGCCTGCTGCCCAAGGTGATGCTCAACCTCCCCATGCACCTCGAACACCATCTTTATCCTGAGGTTCCCTCACACCGGCTCGCCGAGCTCTCGAAGGCTCTCGATTCGCATTTTGACGCGTCGGCCATCAAGGAGGTGCGGGTGTGGTGACCGTTCTGGAGCCCCAACGAGAGAGCGTGGACATCGACAAAAGCTTGCTCGGTCAGCTTCTGTGCGACGACGCTCACCGGCTCCCGGCAGCCGTCCGCAGCTTCCATGCGTCGATCCCCGACGTCACCGGCTCGGGCGAGGTCTACATGCGCCAAGCCTCTACCCGCCTCGGTCGACTCCTGGCAAGGGCGTTTCGTCTTCCTCGGGGCAACGGACCAACACCGGTGGCCCTGACGATCCGCCGCCACAGCGCGATCGGCCGGCCAGGAATCTCTGAGCACTGGTGCCGTCGATTCGACGGACAAGGCATGGAATCGATCCTCACGACTGACGGCGACCACCTCACCGAACGCATCGGCCCGCTCGAACTGTTGTTCTCGGTGTCGATCGTGGCGCGGAGACTCCGCTTCGACCACATCGCCACCCGGATCCATCTGGGTCCGCTGCTGCTTCCGCTTCCTCGAACAGTCGCTCCAAGGGTCGCGGCAAGCGTCGGCGGCGACGATGAGCATCTCGATGTCTCGGTGCAGATCAGCGCCGCCGTGTTCGGAACACTACTCGCCTACGAGGGCCGACTCGCGCAGGTGGACGTATGAACGCAACGCTGGGGCTGCTCGGGGTGCAGGGCCTTCTGGGCGCGTTCGATACTCTCTACTTCCACGAGTGGCGGGCACGCCTTCCCGCTCGCCCCGAAGCGACCACAGAACTCCGCCTCCACGCCGCACGGTCGGCCATCTACGCAATCGTCTTCTGCACGATCCCGTGGATGGCATGGCTGGGCAACATCGCATGGATTCTGGCCGTGCTCCTGGCTGTCGAGGTCGTGATCACCTTCGCCGACTTCGTCGTCGAGGACCGTGTTCGGATCGGGCTCGGCGGTGTCTACCCCGGCGAGCGGGTCATGCACGGCCTCATGGCAATCGTCTACGGGGCGTTTATGGCCGGCCTCTTGCCGCAGTTGGTCGAATGGACCGGGGGTTCAGGACCGTCCCTCGGCGAGGGGGCGCCGCTGGCAATCCTCGCTGCGCTCACCGCTCTCGGTATCGGCTCCGCTCTGTCCGGGATTCGTGATTTCCTCGCCGCGTGCGGCGTCGAGGCCGCGGCATGGCCATGGGCACCACGCCTCGTCGACGCGAGACCGGTCGTCGCGGCACGGCTGCGGCATGCAACGACACTTGCGATAGCAATCATCGCCCTTGTGGCTCTCATCCCAAGCAAGCCACGATGACTGCACAGCTCGTTCCAACTCCCTGCTGGGTCCGCATCGCGCTGGTACCGCATCGTCGACGACACCGCGCCGTCTTCGCCGCAGCCGGCATCTACAACATCGCGTGGGGGCTGTTCACCGTCGCTTTCCCTCAATGGCTTTTCGCCTTCGCAGGCATGCCCAGGGCCAACCACCCGCAGGCCTTCGCAACACTCGGGATGGTGGTCGGCCTCTACGGCGTGCTCTACCTGAGCGTCGCTGCGTACCCCGAACACGGCTGGCTTTGCGCAGCCGTGGGCCTGACCGGCAAAATCCTCGGACCGATCGGGCTCTTCCAGCTCATCGCCAGCGGAACCTGGCCGCCGGCCACGATCATCATCTGCCTGACCAACGACATCATCTGGTGGATCCCTTTCATCAGCTACCTCCGCGACGCCCGACCCCAACCGCCGCCGCCTGGCGTGAGCATCCGTACGACGTCGCCAGCTCCGAGCTCGACGTGCACTAGTCGGGCAGCCGCTCCGCCCGACTCTCAACGCCACCCAGCAACAACCAGTTCGCCGCCATTGCACCTGGCTCACCACCAGTCAGCCGCCACGGCTGCGACACCCGACGCTCCGTAATCAGTGAAACGGTTGCGTCCTCCAGCACGTGGACGTCCCGCTCAATCTTTTCCCCACCATGCGCCGATCCGGCACCACCGCTGCCCCGCCTCAGCCGGTAGCGGAGCAGCCGCAGCGGGAACTCCCGTTCCGGTGCCTCGATGGGACTGTCTCGTTGACGCCGATCGTCGGATGGTGGACGGTGCCCCGATAGTCGTCGTCAGCGGGCATCGCTTCCGAAACCGACGAACTTGGCGTGGGAACTGGCGGACGGTGACGTCCTCGCATCAGGCGACGCTGACTCACATCTCGTCCGTTGTCAACGCAACAGACCCCTCCAAAGTGGGTTGTGGCGCGAGTCACAACCCAAGTTTGCTGGTAAGTTCCCGAGGTGGGAGCAGCTGAACGGACGGTCGCTGCGGTTATCGTGACATTCAACGATCCGGTGGCTCTTGACTCCTGCCTGAAGTCCATCCTTCGTCAGACGCGTCTACCCGAAACGTTGATCATCGTGGACAATGGGAGTTCGCCGCCGGCGGTGCTTCCATCCGGTTTGGGTCCCCAGGTCGAACTGGTTCGGGTGCGACACAACAGCGGACCTGCGGGAGGGTTCGCGGACGGGCTCGACCGGTTTCTCAGAACTCGGGCCGAGTTGGCTTGGGTAATGGACGACGACTGCCGGCCCCGGCCTGCTGCGTTGGCTCAGATGCTGGGCGAATCTGACCTGGGGGACGTTGTCCTACTGCCTACGCTGGTCTCGGCAGGCCTGGCCGTAAAGTTACCAGCATGGTGCGGCGTTCTGATCCCCCGCTCAGTGGTGGCCGCTGTCGGCACACCGCGTCGTGACTTCGTGTGGTGGATGGAGGACACCGAGTACATCCAGTGGAGGATTCCCCAAGCCGGGTTCTGCGTTCGTTACTGCGGCGCAATTGTTGATAGCGACCACCCAAGACGCTTGGGCGAGAAACCAGGGTGGAAGTACTACTACGAGGCGCGCAACGCGACGTACTACCGCCTTTGGTTGAACGGTGGAAACCGACGCAAGCGGATGTCTCGACTACTCATTCGAGTGCCGCTTGGGATTGTGCTGAGGGGTGAGGTGCATGCCATGAAGAAGGTCGGATACCACTTCCGAGGTGTGTTCGATGGTGTCTTCGGGCGGCTCGGTATGCGCGTCCGCTTGTCTGAGCCAACGCGCCGGGGTTGCGATCGATCGTGGTTGAGTAGCGCCGTCGGCTGTCGACGTCGCCGCCGAAAGGCAGATTCAATTGCGCCGTTGCGTTGACGCCCGGCGTGGCGCGTCAAAACAACCTGCTCTGACGGCAAAGCGGCCGGGACTGGACCGTGTATCCGCGAGACCCGGTTCGATCGAGAAGTTGGGACTCCGCTCCCTGTTTCGCTGGGTGCAACGGTTCTTACCGTTGTTGATCGACGCTGCCTGGCCTTGTCGCCGTGCGGTGGGCGACCGCTGGTTCGTCGATGAGACCTATATGAAGGTCGCTGGCGTTCGGCGCTCCATCTACCGCGCAGTCGATGAGGACGGCCAGGTCCTCGACATCTAGTCTCGAAGCGCTGCGATACGGCTGCTGAGCCGTGGTTCTTTGCGAAGGCGTTGAGCGACGACGGTGAACCCGACGTGGTCACGACCGACAAGTCCCGGGTGCTCGCTCGTGTGGTCCCCGACGCGGAGCATTGCACCGAGCAATACGCGAACAACCGGGTCGAGTCACACCACGGCCGACTGAAATCGAGACGGATCGACTCGAGGCAGCATTCACCGAACTGTTCGCGACCATTCGAACCAAGCCGCCACAGCCACAGCGTGCCCAAGACGCGCCGCGTGATCGGTCAACGCAACAGTGCTCATCGACGACGCTGGCGACCAAGCGAGCGAAATGACTCCGCAGCGGAAGATGGTGGCGAGCGCGACCGAATCTTTTTGTTGCCGGGATGCGGCTGCCCGTGAGAGGCTGGGGCCGGGAACTCGGAGGTGGCGAATGGTTGGCGGATTCGTTGGATCGCGCCGGGGTCGTAGCCGACCTGCGGCGCGCGTGTGGTTCGTGGGGTTTGTCGCTATGGTGCTTGCTGCCACGGTATTCCCCCAGATCGCAGCGGCCGACACGGCGCCGTTGATAACGCTCCAGCCGATCAACGCGATTGCTTCCACCGGAGCGACCGTGCGCTTCACCGCCGAGGTGGCCGGTACTCCGACCTCCACCGTGAAATGGCGACAGGTGACGTGCACCCTCTTCTGTGGGACGCCGTCCGACATCTCGGGTGCGACGTCGCCGTCATTGTCGGTCACGGCCTCGGCCTCGTCGCCGACGATCCGCTACTTCGCGGTGTTCGCCAACGCCGCCGGCACCGCAACCACCAACTGGGTGGGCATCACCCTGCGCTCCGCTCCGGTGGTGTCGACCACCAGCTCGACCATGGACTACGGCGTCGGTGACACGAAGCTGCTGAGCGCGACTGTCACCTCGGGGTCGCCGGCCCCGACGGTGCAATGGCAGCAATCAACCGACGCAGGAGCGACGTGGACGAACGTCATCGGCGCCGAGACGACCGGCTACTCGATCGGCCCGCTCGGTGAGGAGTCCAACGGCCGCCGCTATCGCATGGTGGCGACCAACGCCATCGGGTCGGCGACGAGCGGCGTCACGACGCTTGCCCGCGCCATACCGCCGGCCATCTCGGCCCAGCCGCAGAACAGAGCGGTGCTGGCGAACACCTCGGCAGCGTTCACGGTCAACGCGACCGGTACGCCCACACCGAGCGTCGAGTGGCAGCGATCCTCCGACGACGGTGTGACCTGGACGACGCAGACCACGTCCATGGCGATGCCGAACACGTACACCACCCAGGGATTGCAGGGATTGGACGGCTGGAAGTATCGGGCCGTGTTGACCAACGCGGCAGCGACGGTGACCACCGACGTCGCCACGCTCACCGTCGGCACCGTGCCCACCGTGGCCAACTTGTCCGGGACGCCGGGCTTCAACGTCGCGGTGGGCACCAACCTCCTCCTCACCGCCGGCCTCATCGAGGGCGTCCCGACACCGAACCTCCAGTGGTCACGCAAGGGCGTCGGCGAGAGCACATTCTCCGACATCTCGAACGCGACGTCGGCCTCGGTGTCGATCGCGGTCGTCGCCGCCGACATCGGTGCGAGCTACCGGCTGGTGGCGTCGAACGTGTGGGGCAGCGGGAACGGCACGGTGATCCCCTCGGTCGTTTCGCTCCCAACCATCAGCGTCCACCCCGTCGACCGGTCCACCGCCGTCGGGAGTTCCACGTCCTTCTCGTCGACCGGTACGGGGTCGCCGCAGTGGCAGGTATCGGCCGACAACGGGGCCTCGTGGACGAACTCGTCTGGCGGAACGTTCAGCACGCTCAGCGTGTTCCCGTCGAGCGTCGCACAAGACGGTTCGCTCTACCGGGTCCTCTACTCGACGCTAAGCGGCAGCATCACCAGCTCGACGGCGCGACTCACGGTGACCGCGGGCCCGAGCGTCGTGGCCGAGCCGGTTGACCAGACGGTGGCGATCGGCCAGACGGCGACGTTCTCGGCTCAGGCGATCGCCCCGATCGCGTCGGCGACCTGGCAGCGCTCGACCGATGGCGGCACTAGCTGGAGCACGGCGAGCGGCGGCACCCTGACCACGAACGTCGGCGTGTCGACGGCGACCCTCGCCGTCACGGGTGCGGTGAACTCGGCAAACGGCTACCGCTACCGGGTGGTCTTCAGCCGGTCGCCCGGCACGGTCACGTCACAGTCGGCGTCGCTGACGGTGACGGGACTCCCGACCCTCGTCTCGTCGCCCACCTCCCGTTCCGTTGCCGCTGGCGCAGCAACGAGCTTTTTCGCTTCGGTCACGTCGAGCGGTGTGCCGACGGTAGCCTGGGAGCGCTCTGATGACGCCGGGTCGACCTGGACCCCGCTGGCTGGCGGCGCGACGTCACGCACCATGGCGACTACCAACGCATCGTTCGCACTGCCGATGACCACTGCGCTCGACGACGGCGCCCGGTTCCGGGCGACGTTCACCAACGACTCCGGATCGATCACCACCGCGGTCGGCACGTTGACAGTCGTCGCCGTCACCGGCGAGCCGGTTGACACCACGGTTGCGCCCGACGCCGTGGCGTCGTTCACAGCGTCGTCGAACCAGGCTGCAGCGACCGTCCGGTGGGAGGTCATGACGCCGGTGGCGTCGTCCTACTCGACCGTCGCCGGCGCAACGTCGCCCACGTTCAACGTCACAGCGGCCGTCGCAACGAACGGCAACCTCTACCGTGCCGTCTTCACCGTCGGGTCGGCCTCGGTGGTCACCGCTGCGGCACGCCTTCACGTGTCCGCGACACCGCCGGCCATCACGGTCAAGCCGGTGGGCGGGGTCGCGGTCGCCGGCACGGTCCTCAACCTGACGTCGACGTCGGTCGGCATCCCGGCCCCGACGGCCTCATGGGAGGTGTCGACCGATGCCGGCACTACGTGGACCGCCGTCACAGCGGGAGCCACGTCGTCGAGCACCGCCACCACGACCTCGGCGTCGTTGGCGTTTCCCGTCGCCCCGGTGGCGTCGACCCTGATCCGCTCGGTGTTTGCCAACGTCGGCGGCACCACGAAGAGCGCCACGACCACCGTCTCGGCGGTGTACGTCGTGACCCCGCCGACGAATGCGGCGGGTCAGCCCGGGGTGGCCACCACGTTCACCGCCGCCGGTGCCGGCAGCGGGTACGCCACATGGGAGGTATCGACCGATGGTGGGGCCACGTTCTCCACGAACGCGAACGGTTCCTCGTCGGCCAGCACGTTGACCCTGATCCCGACCGCCGCCATGAACGGCAACCAGTACCGGGCCAAGTTCCGGGCCTCGAACTTCCCGAACCCCGAGTACTACAGCACCTCGGCGACGTTGAGCGTCAACACGGGCGGGGCGCCCACGATCGTGAGCTTCAGCAACGACCAGCTCAACAACCGCACGTTCACCGTCGTCGCCGGCAGCTCGACCGAGCCCTCGGTCGCGTGGGAGTACTCCGCCAACGGCGGGACCACCTGGGCAACCATCCCGGCCACGACGGTGGCCTGGGCCGAGCCGCGCGTCACCACTACCCTCAACGTGCAGGTGAGCCTCGCGACCTCCGGCTCGTACCGGGCGGTTGTCACCAACGCCGGTGGCGAGACGCGCTCGACCACGGCGAGCTACCAGGTCGAGTACGCGCCGATCATCACGTCCCACCTCCAGGACGTCACGCTGCCGACGGGCGGTGTCGCCGCGTACTCCATCGGCATCTCGGCAGTCCCATTGCCGCACTCCTACTACTGGGAGATCTCCTCGAACGGGGGCGCGACGTGGGTCGATCTGCAGTCGCCCGTGCCGAGCCCGCTCCTTGGTAGCGGTTGCGGCTCCGGCAACGTGTGCCTCAAGGCTACGCAGAGCTCCCCGCACCTTCTCGTCCGCGTCCGTGCCGTGAGCCTCAAGGGCACGGTCACCTCCATGGCCAGGCTCGACGTCACCGGGCCACCGGTCTCGAGCATCGGCGCGCTGTCGTGGCCGGTCGCCAGCGGTTCGCCCGTGAAGCTCATCCGGCAGGCCTACAGCGGTGCGCCGATCACCTCGGTGTCATGGGAGCGGTCCGACGACCGCGGCGCCTCGTGGGCGCCGATCTCCGGAAGCTCGCTCCAGCAGATGCAGACGCCGTCGGAGTTCCGGTCGGAGCTCACCATCACCCCGACCACCGCCGACAACGACGCCCGGTTCCGCGCCGTCTTCACCAACTCGTACGGCTCGGTCACGACCGAGGCGCTGACCCTCGACACCAACGCTCCGGTGATCTCGAAGCAGCCGACATCCGTGACGCTGTCAGCGCCCGGCACCGCGGCGTTCTCCCTTGCCGGGTACTTCTACACG
>Ga0335397_10010367_pt1 | contig 11522 bp, 4 predicted proteins | sample MAT04_FD_205740 | JGI IMG/M metagenome (GOLD analysis project Ga0335397, IMG submission 205740) | Freshwater microbial communities from Lake Fryxell liftoff mats and glacier meltwater in Antarctica - MAT-04 (spades assembly) (version 2) ...
CTTTGGCTGTCAGGCTGCCGCGATGGGTTTGAAGTTGCGTGAGATGGTGGTGATTCCGACCCTCGCCTATCATCTCGCCTAATATCCTTGTTTTTTGTGCAAGCATTTAACTTCTAAGGTACTAAACGCTTTCGCGCTAAAGGGGATAATCTGCGTCTTTTCTGCGGATAATTCCAGTCCAAACTTGCCCAGCCGCAACCCCAAGACTTCGTAAAAGTGACGCGCATCTTCTTCGAACTCAAAGAGGCAGACGAAATCATCAGCAAAGCGAATTAGATACGCTTGCCCGCGACAGTGCGGGATAACGGGTTCTGGGTTGGAATCCAGCCTTCACATAAAGTGCGGGAGAGCCTAAATCTAATTGTCGTTGACAGGAGCAGGGTTTCCTTGTCTGGGGTATTGGCAAGGACGTATCCTACTATACTTTTTTCTCCCCGTCAGTTACCAACTTCCGATTACGGCTGTACCAGATGTTCATTGACAATATCCACTTTATTGATAGGCTCGGCTTTGGATGTGAAAGCGGTCAAAACTGGGTAAGAGGGGTTGGCGTTTCAGTTGGGACAACACCCTCAACTGTTTGCGATGGCAGGACAAGAGTAGGAATTGGTGTGTTCGTTGGAATGACGATTTCCGTTGCCGTGGTCGCTGTCGTTGGTGATAGAGGTATTTGTGTAGACACCGATGTGAAAGTGGCTGGTATGGTTGTAGGCGAGGCAAAAGTCTTCATCAAGGTGGCTGTGGGAGTAGCAGTTATTGTAGTACTTGAAGACATCACAGCCGCTTGGACGGGAGTTGAAAACTCAATATGTAACAAAGGAGCTCCGGCTGCGCCAGATTCGAATGATTTCGCTACTCGTTTGCCCGTATTACCAGTGATGATTATCGCCAGGGAGTTTCCAGAGTTCCAATTAGACTGATTGACGATCTCCTGAACAATCGGCTTCAAGTTTGGGGTTCGTTGCGATGTCCCCATTTCGCCCACTGTTGCCCAGGATGCAGGAGACCAAGTTACATTGTTCGATGTCCTTGTCCTATTTGATACATTTCGCGCAGTCGTGGTGAATGCGGAAGCATTTGCGCTCGCCTCACCATTAATGGTTAGATTTATTGTTTGGCTTGAAGTTTCATCCACTTTAAATTGAAGGTAAGCATTTGTGATCGTGGCTTGTGCAGGGACTTTTACACCTATGAAACGCATCCCTATCACCTGGGAGCTATTATCGTAAACCAGCTCCAGGTCGCTGCTGTTGGTGTACATTTTCCCAGATGAATTTTCTTCAACATCGTCCATCCCCTTTATCACACGCACCTCAACTATATTCTGTCCCGCAGATAAAGTTGTCGGCGTGGCAGGCAGAAGGGTAGGGGTAGCTGAAGTTATCGTCGCAGTATTTGTCGGAGTTGCTGTTGGATCTGTCGTCGCTGTGGCCGACACAGGGACTGGAGACGTGGTTATAGTTGCCATTGGCAAAGTTGAGGTCGGCATCAAGATTGGTGTGTTGGTCGTAGCAGGTATCAAGGTCGGTGTAGCGCTTGGGACTAATATCGAATCCAGTGGATTTGTCCCATTGAAATATTCTTCGATATTTGTATACCCATCTCCGTCTATATCTGCTGAGCTATCTGGACTATTGGGATTGAAGCCGTATCCCTGCTCCCACGTATCAGGCATCCCGTCTTGGTCGCTGTCTATACAGGGAACTCCAGCGGCAGGGACAATCCACCCGCCAACTTGTGAGGGGTCATCTATAATATTCCCTGTTCCACTTTTGACATCATTGATAATGCGGTTATCAATTGCATCTCTACGGGAATACCAGTTACCGTCACAACTTATCCCGCTTGAGTTTCCCACACTCGCAAGTGCGGTGTTATAAGCGTTGATTGCGCTAGTTGAATTAACCATCGGTGCAGGAGCGGGAACAGTCACGAGAATATCTGTTCTACCTGCACAAGAGCCACTAAAGGATTGAGTCCATGCCCCATTATTCCCCGAATTGCCACTCAGATAAGCCTTGCCTACCTCGCACACTCCTTCATCAGAAGGAACAATCTTGAAATCAGTTTGTATACCACGCAATCCTTTTTTATAATAATTGTTTACCCAATTAACATAGCTTACACCAAGCGGACAATTGAGTTTCTGATGCGAAAAGGTTGTGCCTGCGTTATAAACAACATTATTTATAACCTGTCCTATTCCACATATTTGCACTAGCGGATTACGGTCTAAATTATGAGCCATCAGATTGTTCAAGATGGATATATTTTCTGAACCTTTTCCGCCGGATTCACTCCCTTTATATCCACCAATCATAATTCCTTTGCTATGGCAACCTTTGGAGTGGGTACTACAATTCAGCCCCTCGGAAATTAAAGACGACTGAATTGTAGAATTGGTGACTCTGTACCAAGTCTCGATATTCGAATCAACACCCCAACTCAGAGAGTTATGGTCAATAATTATATTGTATATCTCGACGCCATTTTTTGCGATTTGATTAGCGTGATTTTCTCCACCAGGGCCAGGTCTAACGGCGATGTAGCGGATAATAACATCATGGGTTTGTGTTGAAAACACATCTCCACCTGATGCCTTTTTCAGGGTAATTCCGCCTCCGGGCGCAGTTTGACCAGCGATGGTGATATATGGATTAACAATCCTAAGCGCCGATTGCAATACGATCAGTCCGCCAGTGCGAAAAACACAAGTCCGCGCTTCGCTGGCTTCAACACACGCCCGTAGGCTTCCCGCGCCTGCGTCATTCAGATTAGTAACTTCATAAATTTTCCCGCCCCGCCCACCGACTGAATTTGCTCCAAACCCTTCAGCCCCGGGAAATGCGGGAAGCGCCGTAACCAGACTCTGCGGCATCAGCGCACCAACTGTCGATAAGGCACCTGCGCTGTAAGAACTCCCAAGCACCAGAATAAGCGCCACAAAAACACTCATTAATTGGTAAATTTTTTTATTCATAACTTTCTCCTAATTTTTTTTTCATTTCTGTATCCTTTTCAACGGATAAGAGATCGCGTTGGATGCACAAAGAGTAACATAGCGGTTATTCCGATAAGGGGTATTTTGACAGGACTTGAGTACCGGCTTTCCTCACACTTCTGCAAACCCACAATCTGACTTTGCGATTAAGAAAGGCACATGTTAATATCCTATCAAAATGCGATTAATTAGCGTATACACTCATCAGAAATCGATAAGAAATCGAAAGGACGGACATAGTGTCCGTCCTTTCGATTTTTGATGATGGCAAATGAACTACTTTAGCCCCTTGGTTTGCATTCCCGTACTTCGGTGGGATGTTTTTTCGAATATGATGTCAGTGTTCATAATGGATAAATGTCGCATCACTATATTTAGGTTAACACATGAGCCTTTGCGAAATGTGTGATGGTCTGATAAAGGCTAAACAAAAACCTTGGCTCATGTTCAAAACAAGTGATGGACTTTCCAATCGTAGACCCCATTCTGTTTTCAATCTCTCTGACTTCTCCAGCACACTTTCATCCCGAATCACATAGGCTTTCTCAACGGTTGCAGAAACTTCCAGTATTTCTCTTCCAAGTCTCGACTGCTTTTTTTCTCAGCTTTGCTTGTGCCATTAACCACGAATAGACCCCCAGTTTCGTTTGTGCTCGCACACTAAACTTTACCGGAAGGTCTATTCTTTTTCTACTTACCCCATTTCTAGGGTTCGGCGTTAATATGTTTTATCTCTTCACATTTTGTCCCATTTACTATTGCCTTTTGGAATAACTTTATATTGATCTAGAATTATTTTTCCGGAATGACACTGATCAGGACAGCGCGAACCACACGTCGATTGTTGTACAATGCGGTCTTTGCATTGTAGTTTTCACAGGTCACAAGTGTGATCCAGGAATCCTCTTCATGCTTGAATACGGCGGATATATTGGAGGGCAATATTTTTTTGTTTTCCTGCACCCGATAGACATAAACCTGCCTATTGAAATGGATGTAGATCTTTTGCCCCAATTGCATGCCCTTGATATCTGAGAAGGGTCCAAGGTTGTTATAGGCATCCAGCACATGCGCTGTGAGGACTGTGTTGCCGCTCCAGGTTGGATAAGCTGAACCTTCAAGGTAGCCTACACTATCTTTCAGCCAGGTCAGGTTCCATTTGTCCTCGGATAATGAAACGCCGACAATTGGGAAGTTTATGCCAAGTGTGGGGATTTCAATGCGTAATTCATTTAGAGGTTTGTAGGCTTTATCCGCAGGCTGGATAGGCAACTTTGTGACTTGATTCGGAGAAAAGCCAGTGACCGGGATAAGAAGTCCGCTTGCACTGAATGACGATGCAGTATTGTCATCCTTGTCATCACCACCCCCGCCGCCTGTTGTTCCCTGCGATGTAACGCGGAAGTTACGCTGGAAGTCTGTTCCGGGCGTGGTTCCATTCCCCGCCAAAATAAGGTCTGTGTTCGTCGCATCCACAATGGATGTAGTTCCACAAACATAAAGGCGATAGAAGCCAGCTACATTGAGCGGGAGTCCGCCGTTGACGGAAAATGTGGCAATAAATGGACCAGCTCCGCTGCCATTGCTGTATGTCACAGATTCAACCGAGATGGCTATATCGGGCGCGCCAAGTCCACTCTTACAATCCACAGTCGAGAACGTGCCTGAAGAACTACGCACCAGCAAATAGTTCGCCGGATTGGTGACATCCTTCACATCAGTATCGTTAGCCGGGTTATATACATCCTGACTGAACTGAACGGTAATACTGGTAATGCCAAGAGTATCTATAATGGACTCACCCTCACTAATACTTCCATTGCCCGTATCAGGAATTGAGTTGACGCCGCTTGGGGCAACGATGGGACCATTTTTGACTGTCAGCGTAAAGTTTTGAACGGCATTGGGAACCACGCCATTGTTGGCGGTCAGGATCAGGTTATAGGTTCCGCTTGTACCGACGGCTGGTGTGCCGCCAAGGCTGGCGGTGCCATCTCCATTGTTTGTAAAAGTGACACCAGAGGGAAGCGCACCACTCAAACTGATCGTCATAGTGGACGGGTTGCCCGTGGCTGTAATATTGAAGTTGCCGGGGAAGCTAACATCGAATGATGTATTATCCGCGCTGGTAAAGGCTGGTCCTTCCGCGGCGGTTACGTCTTGCTGAACCTGGGGAGCCGCATAGTAATTAGGAACACCATCCTGATTATAGAAGACACTGCAGATGCCGACCCCGCTGGTCATTGTAATGGTAGCTGTCCCATCTGTATCTCCGCCCGAGCAACTCCCCGAGGTGGTAATGGTGACAGGCAAACCGGAAGAAGCAGTCGCATTTACATCGAAAGTGGAGCCATTCGATGCGGCGGGAGGTGCATTTGTAACAACTGTAATGGTCTGAGTTGCATTGGTAATATCAGCAGCAGTTGTTGTAATTACATTGCCAAGAACATAGTTGACTGAAGCCGTGCCGCCGGTAATGCTGATGCCGCCGACATTGATGGTTATATTGGAGCCAAGATTCGGGGACACAAAGGAAGCGGTTGTATATCCCGTTGTGACATCATCGCCACCAACACGGTCATCTGCGAGCGTAACTGTCGCAGCAGTTGTGCCATCATAGACTTTGTTTACACCCGTGGCTGTCACGTGCAAAGTGCGCGGTGTGATGTCAGCCGTATCGGTTGCTGGGGTTGAAGAAAGTTGATAGTTACCCAAATCCGCGCCTGAGAGGCCAAGCCCGGTAGCCGTGACAATCGATGTACCCACATTTGGATCGGCAAAATTTGCTATGCCGCCTGAGCAGGTCACATCATCCAATCCAATAACGCCAGTAAGTGTACAAGTGAAGGATGCTGTTGAATTGCCATCATACATCTTGTTGCTGGCTGTAATGCCAGGATCTACGGTTGCCGGCCCAATGATCAATGTGTCGCTGACGCTGCCAGAATAGTTTATATCGGTGATCGTGGCGACTACCGCATAACTGCCGGCATTGGTTGGAGCGGTTGCAGAACTGTCGTAAGTGACGTTTACCAATAAGCCAGGAGGAGTGACTGCAACTGTGGCTGATTTAGGAGCACCGTCATAGGTCTGTGCCAAATCGCTAAGGGTAACCGTTGCAGCCGCAGGAGTTACGCTAACTGAACCGGGGAAGTAGCCAATGGTATAGTTGGCATCCACTGCGCCTGTGCAACTGGAAGGATATGAACCAACAGCGGATGTATTGGTGGCGGTTGTGGAACAAGTCGGCGGTGTGGCGGGAGTGCTGTCACCTGCCTGCAATCCGCTGTAACTTGGCGTAATGGTTGGGACTGTCCCGCCATAGGTCATCGTGCCACTGGATGCAGTGATTATCAATGTTGTCGCAGGCATGATACTGACCGAGCCAGCAGTGTAGCCAATGGTGTAGTTGGCATCCACTGCGCCGACACAACTGGAAGGATATGGTCCGACCGGAGATGTGTTGGTGGCAGTCGTGGAACAGGTTGGCGGTGTGGCGGGAGCGCTGTCACCTGCCTGTAATCCGCTATAGCTCGGTGTAATCGCTGGGACGGTGCCGCCATAAGTCATCGTGCCACTGGATGCAGTGATCGTCAACGTAGCGGGAGTAACACTAACCGAACCGGGGAAGTAGCCAATGGTATAGTTGGCATCCACTGCGCCTGTGCAACTGGAAGGATATGAACCAACCGGGGATGTATTGGTGGCAGTCGTGGAACAAGTCGGCGGTGTAGCGGGAGCGCTGTCACCTGCCTGTAATCCGCTGTAGCTCGGTGTAATCGCTGGGACGGTGCCGCCATAAGTCATCGAGCCACTGGATGCAGTGATCGTCAACGTAGCGGGAGTGATCGTCAAAGCGGTTGCATTGCCCGCGGCTTGAACAAAAGTATAGTTGCCATTATTGGCGGTTAGACCAGACCCAGTGATCGCATAGCTTCCAAAATTGCTGGTTGCTGTTGCGGTCGAAGTAAAGGTCGGGGTACCCGTCGTGGCAGAGACTTGGGTGTCAGTGCCCACAAAACCGGTGACCGTGCCAGTGAAAGCCGGGTTGGCTGCGCCATAGGCGCGGGTGGCCGTGTTCGCTGTGTACGTCAACGTGGCGGGTGTGATGACTTGTGAAATTGCTGAAGACGTACTGGAGCCATAGATACCACTTCCAGCGAGGGTTGCAGTAATACTATGCGGCGACCCACTGACAGATAAAGCACTCGTGGAGAAAGTAGCTGTGCCGGCAGTGAGTGTGCCGGTACCCAGCACTGTAACGCCATCATAGAAGGTTACGGTGCCAGTCGCAGTTGTTGGCAATACTGTGGCAGTGAAGGTCACCGAACTGCCGTAAACTGACGGGCTGCCCGATGTTCCAACTGATGTACTGGTGACGACAAAGCTAACATCCGCACCATACGCTGTGCCGGTTGTATTCGTTGCATACGCACGAACATGATATAACGTACCGGGAGTCAAGCCAGTGATCGCGCTGGTGAAGGCGCCGGTTGCATTGACTGTGCCTTGCGTAGTTTTAGTAGCCAACGCGATGGTGGGGTTGGCCGCTGTACCCCAGACAACACCATATTGGTAGGGATTGGGTGCGCCTAAATTAGTGACCGTACCATTGCCGGTGGCTGTAGTGGTCCCAATAGCGGTGACTGCCTCTGTCGTGACTGCCGGCATTGCCCCGCCTGTCCCCGTCTGGGACTCATAAGCGCCGCGATCATCGTAAGTTCGAACGCCAGCGCCGGTATTCGCGACTGGGGTATCCATACGGGCGTTGCCCTCGATATCGAGGAGCGGCTCTCCGGGAGCGTTCGAATTGGCGCTATCGATTGCGGGTGATCCGCTGGCGATGTGGTAATCGCCCATTACCACAGAAGGCGGATCCGTTGCAGGCGCAGCAGGCGCAACAAAGAGCGGGTTACCTATAACTCCATGACTTTCCTGCCCCGTGGCGAGTTGAATGGCTGCCAGCGAGGTCTGGCCTGCATTGTTCCAATAGACCTGACTTGTATAAGGACTGGTAAGGTAATAAAGATTGTAGTCGATGGTGGTCCCAGATACGGATGTGGCGTCGACATAAATATTATAGGGTTTCCTACCGCCAGCTGGGTTGAGTCCATTGTCTGCGACGATATTATTGACAACTGTTGAACCAGTCGAATTCGCCTCAAGGTTGATCCCAGAGGTGTAATTGCCCTGGAATGTGTTACCAACAAGGGTGTTGGCCGTCGCATTACTAGTGACATCAATGCCATGGTCGCCATTGCCGTAACTGAGGTTTCCGAGCACAAGATTGTTACTGGAACCTCCTGAGACTTGGAGGCCGGAGTCCCTGTTGGCGTAGATAACATTATGAAGGATGGTGTTCGCACTACTATTTATCACTGCGATTCCATTTCCATTGGAACTCGCCACATTGTCGTTAGCAAACGTGATGTTGTTGCTAACTGTGATATTGCTGCTTCCATTGAGCCGAATTCCATCCAGACGGTTGTGATCCGATGTGTTGCCGCTAACTGTCGAAGCGGTAGTATTGTTGATGTAAATACCGCTCATACCGGAGGTACTGACATGGTTATTCGATACGGTAACATTGTTCGAATTAAGCACAAAGATCCCTTGATTCTTGCTACCGGTCACGATATTATTAGTGTATATGAAAAAGGAACCAGACATGTAGATGCCATGTTCCGTGGTGCTATTTATGGTGAAGCCATCAATGACAATGTAACTCAGTCCAAAGCCACGGAAAGCACTTCCCGTTGCTGTTCCATTTCCTGTCACGATAACGCCCGGCGCGGCGGAAAAGGTAATCGGGTTGCCGGATGTGCCAGAACGGGGTAGGGCTACAGTTTCTGCATAGGTACCAGCCAAAACACGCACAGTGTTTCCAGCGACCGCAACGCTAGCTCCCTTGCCAATCGTACAAAACGGCAGGGGTATTGTCAGTCCAGTATTCAGAGTGTCAGAGCAGGAAGCATTGGTGTTATTTACATAATAGGTGGTGCCCACAACAGCAGGGGTGATCGTCAATGCAGTTGCATTGCCAGCCGCTTGGACAAATGTATAGTTGCCATTATTGGCAGCCAGTCCAGAGCCAGTGATCGCATAATTTCCAACACTGCTAGCTGCAGTTGCTGTGGAGGTAAATGCCAGAACACCTGTCGTGGCAGTGGCTTGGGTTTGACCGTTTACAAAACCGGTGACCGTGCCGCTGAAAGCCGGATTGGCTGCGCCAAATACGCGGCTGGCTGCGTTCGCGGTATATGTCAACGTGGTGGGAGTGACCGTCAATGCGGTGGCATTGCCCGCCGCTTGGACGAACATATAGTTGCCGTTATTGGCAGTCAAGCCAGAGCCATTGATCGCATAACTTGCGATATTGCTTGCCGCAGTTGCTGTGGAGGTAAATGCAAGAACGCCCGTCGTGGCTGTGGCTTGGGTTTCCCCATTCAAAAATCCTGTGATCGTACCAGTGAAAGCCGGGTTAGCTGCGCCATAGGTGCGGCTGGCCGCGTTGGCGGTATACGTTAACGTGGCAGGTTGGGCGGTGACATTATTCGTCAACTGAGGAGCTGCACTATAGGTGCCATTGCCCGCCTGATTGTATTGAACAGTACAGGTGCCAGTTCCGCTAATTATAGTGAATTGAGCCCCCACGTTGGTACACACCGTAGGGGTGCCGCTGGAATAAGCAACGGTAAGACCAGAGGATGCGGTTGCCGCTACCGTGAAAATGGAACGATACGTTGCAGTAGCTGGAGCAGGTGTGGTGATGTTAATCGTCTGAGCGGTTAAGCCCGCAGGCGCTGGGTTGAGAGTAATAAACGAAACGGATGTGCGCGCATTGCCCGACCATGAAATCGTCGGGTTTGTAGATGCGTTAATTGCTTTCGATGCTATTCCAAAGTCAGTAAGATCTGCATGCGATCCGCCCCCCACATCAGAATGCTCCACGTAAGTTTCGGTGTCAGAAGTTCTCGTGCGCCCGCTAATACCGCCCCATGTATAAATCCCATAACCGCCGGCAGAAGCAGCGAGCGGACCAATTGCTAATGTACCAGCATTATTGGCAAAATATCTACCACTTCCAGATAACGGCGTAGTCTGATTAACACCAGTATAACTGGCAATGTACACTACAGCGCCAGTATGAGCGCCTGTGATTGTAACCGTTAGGGTATTACCAACACGACTGGCGATATCAGTCTCTTTCAGATATCCGATCCAGGTTGACCTTCTCGAAGCAGCTTGGGTCAGTGCTTTACCGCCATAAGTTGCAGCATAGGTGTGCCCAACAACGCCAGAAGGAGTAGAGTCTGCGAGATCAACTGCAACTACCAATAGTCGCTCTGTACCAGCGGAAATCGTAAAAGTTCCCGATAGGTTTCCATTGGTTGCAGTTAATTGTGGTGTTGCAGGCCAAGCCTGTAAGACAGCAACAGGCCCAGTCGCACTCGCCGGTGTAACTGGCAAAGCCGCAAATGCCAACATCACGATCATAACGACCGAGAAGGCCCGATACAAAAAAGATTTAGCGTTGAATTTTATACTCATATTTCTATTCTCCTAATGGATCTGAATGATCAGCATCTTTTTGCTTCATTTAATATCAATTTTGATCCGCAACCAGGAAGTCTCCCGGCCCTATTTTTTTGACAAAAGTTTGTGGAAAAAGCCTGCCAGTCACCACTTTCAATACATCAGCCGCTTTACGAAGATTGCTTAGTGACATGTCGTGATCGTTGAAATTCTCATAAGTTTCGTATTCACCCCTCCAAATTTTTATAGCGGTGGGCTCGCTGCAGCCTCGTTTTCGCATTTCCCCAACAAATTCATTAAATGACATATTTATCTTTTGAGCTAATTGCTGGACCACACTATCAATACTTGTTGATATATTTATTTTTTTATTTAATTGTTGAGCAACATTGTCCATTTTTTGTTCCTTATGAATATTTTCACACGGTTAAATTTGAAAAGAAATTGCGAACTGAAATGGAAAACTACGGAAGAAACATCTAATAAATTCTATTTTGAAAGCAGTAGAAAAATCCATATAAACATACTTTACCCTTTTAATTCTTTTTAAATCTTTGATAATTCTTTGAATTGTTTTGGGGCTTTTTTTGTGTCGGATAAGCTATGGCACGCCCCATTTATTTGGATTTCGTATTCTAGGGAACTAGAAAAAATAAATCATCCGAGAATATGAGTTATCCTTGGTTACCTTCGCAGCAGGAGAACAAGTATGAAACTGATGGATGAGATGAAAACGGTTTTCATAGAAACGGTCCAAAGCCTGACAGGCACGGTGCGGCGGCTTTTTATGGCGCGCACTGTGAAAATGTTGGGGCGCGGTGGCATGCAACGCGCGGAAGAAGAACTGGGGTGGAATCGCAGGGCTGTTCAGTTCTAACAAATTTTCAGCACAAAATCCTATCTTGAAGGCGATTCATGCGACGAAACAGTGTTTTTTAACCGTTTTCCGCTCTAAAATGCCTTGGAGATGTGGACTGAGACCTTT
>Ga0335397_10010368_pt1 | contig 11522 bp, 7 predicted proteins | sample MAT04_FD_205740 | JGI IMG/M metagenome (GOLD analysis project Ga0335397, IMG submission 205740) | Freshwater microbial communities from Lake Fryxell liftoff mats and glacier meltwater in Antarctica - MAT-04 (spades assembly) (version 2) ...
TGAACTCGGGCGGCAGTTCGATGGTGAGGTGCTTGTGCTGGCGAGAGGTGAGAGGCTTGCGTGGCATGTCGTTTCCTTGGTGGTGCCAGGCATTCGGCGAACGCCACTGGCCTGGTCCACGGAGTGCAGCGCGCAGCCGTGTCAAGGCCGCGCGTACTCGCGCGCCCGCAGGGCTTGGCCTTGACGCGGCGAGCACGGCGCTACGCTGGCCAGGGCAGTGGAGAGAGCCAGGGAGCCCCCTGCGGGGGGCAGATGGTGGGCGGGCGGGGGCCAACTCCATGACAGCGCGCGCAGCGCGCCTGACCCCGTGACTTGCGCAGCCGGTACCCCGGGTGCGCACGAGCATCGGTATTGGCGGGGCATGGGCTCGGTACCCCGAGCCCATGCCCCGCGCAGGTGCTGCGGGGCGCAAGACATAACGGGGGTTGCGCGCATGCCCGGCGGGAGTGAGCTCGGCGAACGGAACGACGGGCGTGCGTGCAACAGCCCGTTATGTTGAATTGCCCTTCGGGGCAATTCACCCCGCAGCGCCTGCCAGGCAGCGGCCGGCTCGATGCCGGCTGTTGCCTGTCTCGTAGCTCTGCGCGAAGCGCCATGCTTGATGGGCAGTGGCGCACCGACGCGGCGGCCACCGGCGCGGGCCTTGCTCTGCAAGGGCCGTGACGGCAAGCAGCCCTTGGCATGCGCGGCGCCCAAGCTCAGCGGCGCCGTCAGGCGTCCGCTGCAGCGCTCTTGGCGCCGCCGACGGGGTCAAGGTCCACCGCGCCCGTTTGAACGCGCCCAAGGCCCGGCATTCGCGCCGGGTGCGTCCTTTCGTGCACGGCCTTGAGCTGCTGGATGCTCACCCGCGTGTACACCTCCGTCGTGCTCAGATCGGCGTGGCCCAGCAGCGCTTGGATGTAGCGGATGTCCGCCCCGTTCTCCAGCATGTGCGTCGCGCAGGCATGGCGCAGCAGGTGGCACGCGGCGTTCGGGTGCGTGTCGGCGAAGCGCTCCAGGTTCGCCGCAGCGATGGCGCCGCGCACGATCACGCTCAACTGCTTGGCCTGCATGCGCTGGCCGTGCTTGGCCAGGAACAGCGTGCCGTCGTCGTCCACGTCCACCAGGGCCGGCCGCACCTGGAACAGGTAGCGCTCGATCCAGCGGCAGGCGCGCTCACCGATGGGCACGACTCGATCCTTGGCGCCCTTGCCCAGGCGCACGAAGACCGTGCCGCGCCCGAGGTCCACGTCGTCAGCGCGCAGGCCGGTGAGTTCGGCGCGGCGCATGCCGGTGGAGTAAAGGGTTTCGAGCATGGCGCGGTCGCGCAGCCCGAGGGGATCGGCGCTCACGTCACCATCTATGCAGGCGTTGAGCACCTGCTCGACCTCGGCCACGCTGAGGATGTGGCGTGGCAAGCGCTGCTGCTGCCGAGGCAACTCCAGCTCGCTGGCCGGGTTGTAGAGCAGGTGATGCTGGCGTGCCATCCACTGGAAGAACGCGCGCACCGAGATCAGCCGTTTGCTCTGCGTCTGGTGCGACAGCGGCGCGCCGTCGGTCTTGCGCCGGTACTGGAAGATGTGCTGCCGGTAGCGCTCCAGGATGCCGCGCGTCACTTCGTCGGGCCGCCTAATGCTGCGCTCCTCGCACCAGTCGATGAAGTAGCCCACCTCGATGCGCCGCGCCTTGACCGTCATCGCAGAGAACTGCCGCGCAGCCGTCCAGGCGATGAACTCGATGAGGTAGCCGCGGAAGCCGCCTTGCACCTCGGGGTCGCCGGCCACGCGCAGCGGCGCGGGCTTCTTGCCAGGGCGGCCGGTCACTGACGAACCTCAGCGGCTAAGGATGGAACTACGTACGACGGGTGTTTGCCGTTCGGGCGTAGGGCGTGCGTTTGCGGCGCGTCAGTGGCCTCATCGGCCAGAACCCGCGCCAGTGCTGGCTTATCGGCCGATGGCACTGGCTGAACCACCCCCGACCGCAGGCCGACCGCGCCCCGACCAGGGGCCGACCGCTCGGGTTTTGACACCGACCGCTGCCCGTCGTAGTCATCGAGGCCGGCGGTGTCGATCAACCCAGACAGGTGCACGGCCGTGTTCGCGTCGCCATCGAACAGCAGCTCATAGGCGAAGCCCTGGCCGCGCTCGGCGCGATGCGTCAGCAGGTATTCGAGTTCAACCAGGCGCGCCAAGTGCACTTTGAGCTGGGTGTCGCCCCAGCCGGTCGCTTCGCGCACGTCCTTGCGCGTGAAGCGCACATCTGCCTGCGGGATCGCCTGTGCGCGCATCTGCTCATGCACATGCAAGGCGATGCTGGCCAACAGTCGCCGCGTCTGCGGCGGCAACTCGTCCAGGCTGCGGCCCAGCACCTCGTGCGCGATGGCGTTGGCCTGGCTGATGTCATCGGCCGTGACCTCGACGTACTCGACGGCCTGGCCACCACCCTGCATGGTCCGCACCGGCCGCTGGTGTTGATGCAGCAGCGCAATGGTGTCGATCAGCGTCAGGTACTTCTCGTGATCGCGCCGCGTGCGCGTCTTGTCGCTCAGGAACGTGAGGCGGTCGGCATACGGGTTCACTACCGCCAGCGCTCGCAGCAGGCGCTGCGCGTTCTGGTGCAGCGTGATCAGGTGCGCCTTGCCCCGCTTGGCCTTGAGCCCGGCCAGCGTGCGCCTGGCGCGCTGCAGCCGGTGGATGGCCTCGGTCTGCTCGCGGCCCTCGTCCACGCTGAGCACCATGCAGCGGTTGAGCAACTCCTCGTCGATCTCGATGGCGGTCGTTGTCAGGAAGATCATCACCGGCCCCTCGACGCGGTATTGCTGCGTCACCAGGTTGCCGGTGGTGGCGTCCTTGCCGGTGCTGGCGATGGTGAGTTCACCTTCGCTTTGCAGGAGCTTCAAGGCGTAGCTCGCACGGCTGGCGCCTTCTTCCTCGGCGATGGCCAGGATCTTGTGCTTGAGGTTGGTTTCTCCCATGTAGAACAGGCTCTGCCCGGTCATGGCGCTGTACTTGATGCGCTCCTCTTCGGGCATGAAGGCCAGCACCGCATCCATGAGGCTGGACTTGCCCGCCGCACTCGATGACTGCACAACGATGGCCAGCGGGCCGCCCAGCTTGCGGCTTGTCGCAGCCAGGTAGCCGACGAGTTTGTTCGTGGCCTCGCCCACCAGGCCGCAGGCATCGAAGTCGGCGACGATGCGCGCAAGCAAGTCCGGCGAGCGCAGCAACGCCAGGGCCTCGGCTTCTTCGGCCTCGGTCATCCTCGGCGCAGCAGGTTCGACCTTCATCGCGGCCTTGATGCGCGCGGCCTGCAGGACTTCGAGCTTGAGCAGGATGCGGCCCAGATCGAGCTTGATCACGTCCTCGCGGCAGGCCAACTCCTTGGCCGCCTGGCCGATGTAGTGCGCGCGCGCCTTCGCGGCGTACAGGTCGAAGCTGTCGACGTGGTACGCCTCGCCACAGCTGACCAGCGCATTGACCTTGAGCACCTCCGCGCTCAGGTTCTTGGCCAGGCCACGCACGCGGTAGCGGCGGTCGCCGAAGCTCATGACGATTTCGTCATCACTCACCTCGGCCAAGATGTCGGCAGCAGGCGCTGCGCCAAGCGCAGCAGCAGCAGGGACAGCAGCTAAGGAAGGAAGCTCCACCGATGGCACGGACTCGGCCGGTGCAGGCTCGGCCACCCCAGCAGGCAACGCAACGTGCTCGACGTGCTGGCCAGGCGCCTCGGCCGGCGCCGCACCCTTGCCCAGCCACACAGCCTTGCGGATCAGCAGGCCGAGGGACTTTTGCGCCGGCGTGACCTTGCATGCGTACTCGTTGGCGTCCATGCCCTTGGGGAACTGCACGCGGTAGCACTCGATGCCTTGAGCCATCAAGCGTTCGGCCGCCTTCTCCGCACCGCGCTCGCCGGCGTCGTCGCGGTCGAAGGCGATCAGCACGCGGCGCACGCCGCAGCGTTTGAAGGCCGTCAGGTGGTCGTCGGTCAGGCCCTCGACGCCATACGCGGCCGTGACGTTGCGGTACCCCGCACACCAGAACGTCATCGCATCTATCAGTGCCTCGGTGAGGATGACCTCGCTTTGCCCAACGAGCCCGCGCTCGTTCCACACCCCACGGTGCGGCCCCGGCAGGTACAGGTGCCACGGCGGGTTCACGTTTGGCGTGATCTTGCGGCCGTAGACCTCCGTCACATGGCCCTCGGCGTCGAACACCGGCACCACCAAGCAGCCGTTGAAGTGCTCGTGGCCGCTCTCGCGCAGGATGCCCGCCTTCTGCAGCCGGCCGCGCACCTCCGCACCGGCCTTGATCTGCGTGGCCGGCAGCCGCAGGCCCAAGGTGCGGTTGGCGAACCCGAGCCGGTGCTGCTCGATCAGCTCGCGGCTGGCGATGCCGCGCCGCTCCAGGTATGCCATCACCTCGGGGCTCGCGAGCAAGGTCTCGTGGTAGTAGCCGATGACCTGGTCAAGCAGTTCCTGTTCGCCGGCATCGAGCGCCACGGGCGCGGGCAGCTTCGCGCGTGAACGGGGAGTTTTGGGCGTGCCCAGATCGGCCACAGCATCGGCACGCAGCAACTCCACCGCGTGCCGGAAGCTCACGCCCTGGCGCTTCATCACCCAGTCAATCGGCCCGCCACCGATGCCACACCCGAAGCAGTGCCACAGGTTCTTGCCCGGCGTCACCACGAGGCTTGCCGTCGCGTCCTCGTGGAACGGGCAGCGGCCCAGTAAGTCCTTGCCGCCCTTCTTGAGTTCGATGCCCGAGGCTTCGACCAGGCGCTCCACCGGCACCGCCTCCTTTAGCCGCTCGATCTCTGTCTCGGGGATTCGTGCCATGGACCAAGCTCCTCGCGAATCGCGTCAAGTCACACATAGTGTATTTTTAGAGTACCATGATTGTGACTTTTAAGGGAGCTTTAATGAACCCCGTTCGTACAGTGCAGGAACCCAGCACGCCGCTGTTCCTCCTGCACACGATGAGCTTTGCCGAACGACTGATCGCCCTGCGCCGCGAGCGCGGACTGACCCAGCAAGGGTTCTCCGACGCTACTGGCATCCACGTCCAGCAGATCAAGCGCTACGAGGCCGGTACCTCGCAGCCATCGGCCGACGCGCTCAAGAAGATCGCCAAGTGTTTCGGCGTCACCACCGACTGGCTGTTGTTCGAAGACGCAGAGCGCGGGCCTGACGACGATCTGCGCTTGCAGTTCGAGGCCATGAGCCAACTCACGCCCGATGAGAAGGATGTCGCCCGCGCCGTGCTCGAAGGGCTGCTGCTCAAGCACGCGGCGCAGCAGTGGGTGGGCCCGGATAGCGCGCCAGCGCAGGCCCGGCGCCGTGCAATGGCCCGGCGCGAGTCGGCCAAGTGAGCGCGGCGAAGACCACGCCAGCGGCCAGTGCTGGCGATGCGGCTGTGATGCTGCCGCGCATCGAGAGCCGCATCCTCGTGGTGCGCGATCAGAAGGTCATCATTGATGCCGATCTGGCCGTGCTCTACGGTGTGCCGACCAAGGCGCTGAACCAGGCCGTCAAGCGCAACGCTGAGCGGTTCCCGATGGACTTCATGTTTCAGCTCTCGGCCCCCGAGAAGACCGAGGTGGTCACAAGCTGTGACCACCTCCAGAAGCTGAAGTTTTCCAAGTCTCTGCCCTACGCCTTCACCGAGCACGGCGCCATCCAGGCGGCCAATGTGCTGGCGTCACCGCGTGCGGTGGAGATGGGCATCTATGTCGTGCGCGCCTTCGTGCGTCTAAAGGCGGCCAGCGCCTCCTATGCCGAGTTGGCCAAGCGGCTGGCCGAACTCGAAGAGAAGACCGAGAGCATCGCCATGGCGCACGACACTTTCAGCCGCAACGCACGCACGCAGTTGCGCCAGCTCATCGAGGCGGTCAACCAGCTCATGACACCGCCCGATCCGCCCAAGCGGCCTATCGGGTTCATCAACCCCGAGGACAAGGGGAAGAAGACGCAGGCCAGGCGCAGAGGGTGAGCGCCGCGCCGACCTGGCTGGGGGCAAAAGGCAAGACCAGGTACCAGGCTCGCTTCGGCAGCATGCCGGGGTTGGAGTTCGAGACTTTCGAGCCTTGAGGCGGGCTGCGCCGCCCGCAGGCAGCGCATCACTCAGGAACGAGCCCCAATCACGTCAGTCACCGCGCCACCGCTCGAAGTGGTTCGCGCTTTGACGACCGCCCAGTGACCTTCGCGCTTCTCCATTTCGACCCACACGTCGAAGCTGCCGCGCTCGCCGCTGACGTTGAACGTGAAGTGCGCTTCGCCGGTTCGGTCGCCAACGGTTGATCGGAAGCCCTTGAACGGGGCAATTCGACTGGACTTCTGAGGACCGGTCACCTGAACGACACGAGGATCGCTCGCCACAAACTGCTTGGCGAATTCATATGACTCGCTCGTGAGCAGCATGAAGAACGTCAACGCCGTAACGGCAGCCGTCGCGCCGAGGAACAGGAAGAAGTGCCTCCGCTTCAGCATGTGCAGCCTCCAACCGCAGAACCGCCCCCACCGATGGATGCCTTGATGCCACCTGCGGCGATTCCCTTCATGCCAATGCCACTGAACTCGTTCTTGATGCCCTTTTGGAAGAAGGAGTCGGTGCCGCAGCTGTTCTTGGTCTTGCCGGCATCCAGCGTGCCACCGAGCTGGGCGATGCCCGCATGCACTCCAGCTTCGCCGAACAGTCCAAGGCCGCCAGTCCAGGAGCTGCACTGACACGCCCTGTAGCCTGCTTGCTGGCCGAGCGGATCAAACGAAGCGCCACCACCCAACCCGAAGCCGACTTTCAGCGAAGCAAACCCTGAACCGTTGGGGTTCTGCCCGATGGTTACCGTGAAGCCTACTCCGGCGTAACCGCCAAACTCGACTGACCACAACCCGAGGGGGTCAATATTCGAGATGGGGTTTGCGTTGGCATACGCATAGGTATTGATCCCGCCCGCCAGCCCGATGGGATCGGACTGGGTGTACCTGCCGATGCCAGGATCGTAGTAGCGGTTCCAGTTATAGAACAAACTAGACTCAGTATCGTAATACTGGCCAGGAAATCCCACGGCCAATCCGCCAATGTTGTCGCTAATCACTGCGCGGTCAAACGCATAGTTCTGCGCCCGCCAAACCAGTGCGCCGAACCGATTCAACAACGCTTCCGGCCGTCCAAGGTGATCGTTGTGGCCGCTGTAGAAATCACCGCTGCGTGAGATTCCAAGCAATTGGGATCCCAGCCACACGTATGCCGTCGTCGTTGGGCCCACTTCGTAGAGCAATTGGCCGTCCGGGCCGTACACGAAGTAGGTGGTCCCAGCACTGTTGGCCTTTGAAGCCCGTTGACCCAGCGCGTTGCTCACGTACTGACCGACGGCCGATCCCCAACTGGTGATCGACTGGGTCCGGTTGAACGGATCGTAGGTGTAGCCGCGGCTGACTCCGCTCCCGACCTCGGAAGTGAGGTTGCCCACTGCGTCGTATCCGTAGCTGCGGGACGTGCCACCGCTGACAGATGAAACGCGGTTCGAACTTGGATCGACGACAAAGTTGTACGACGCGCCCGCGCGCGCATGCTGGTCCCGATTTCCCGTCAGATCGAAGTGGAAAGTCTGGGCGTCACCACTTCGACTTACGGAAGAGACGCGGTCGTTCGCGTCGTATCCGAAGCTTGAGGCTTCGCCCGGATAGACCGCATTGCTGACCGACTGGATGGTGTTGGTGTTGTTGTAGCCAATGCTGGTGTTCTGGACGCTGCCACTGGTGATCAGGTCCAACCGACCATCCGTGTCATGCCGAAACTGTCGCAGCTGACCACTGCCGAATCGCCACCCGAACAGCACGTCGGTCGCTGGCTGATAGGTGAACGAGTCGGCTACCGTCGACCAGTTACTAAGGCTGCTTCCCACACTTGCAAGGCGAGAGTAGCTGCCGTACCCGTAGCTGATGACCAAACCGTTCGGGTACAGCATCTCGTAAAGCCGTCCGGTTGCGTCATAGTGCCACTCGGTCCCAAACGAGTTTCCCGCGATGACGTTGACCTGCCGCGTCAATTGGCCATCCGCCGCATAGACGTAGTCGGTCTGCCCGCTCGCGTCGTTGAGCCGCGTCAGCTTGCCATTGCCGTATGTCCCGAGGTCATACGTAAAGGTCTCGGACTGGCCACTTGCCGAGCGGGTCCGCATGCGATTGAGAGCATCCCAGGTGTAGGTGACCGTGACCCCATTGGCCTTGGCTTCGGAGACTAGACGCCCGGCGCTGTCGTGACCGAAGGACGTGGTACCGGTGTCGGGGCTCGTTCGACTTGTCAGTTGTCCGAGTCCGTCATATGAAAGGCTCGTTATCCGCTGACGAGGATCCTGCACGCTTGCGAGTTGGCCTCGATCGTTATACCCATACACGATCTGCCCGCCATCTGCCGCCGTCACGGTCTTGATGCGGTTGTGCGAGTCATACGTGTAAGTTGTAGTACGGTTGCCAGCGTCACGCGACCAAAGCAGGTTTCCATTTGCGTCGTAGCCATTGGTCACCGTCTGACCCGCATTGCCATACGCCTTCCAGGGCCGGCCGAGTGAGTCGGTTTCAAGCACGTCGAAGAACTGCCCCGCTGCCGCACCGGTTGGCAGCCCACCTTGGCTGCTAGGAACCTGACGATCCGAGGAGGTCGTCGTCCGGTTGTTTGCCGGATTCGGACTGCTAGAGAGCCACTCGCTCTGGGTGTTGCCTACTCGCTCTAGGAGCAAGTCGGCGCTGTAACGATAACGGATGACCTGGCCAGTCGGAGAGGTCGCATCCGTCACCTGGTGACTATTGTTGTAGGCGTAGGTCGTCGTTCGATATCCGGTCGGCAGTTCGGCCGTCGCCGTGATGAGATTGCCCTGAGGGTCGTAGCCGAACGTCGTTCTGACGCCGTTGACATCGATTGCCGCCCCAGGAAGGCCGAGCCCGTTGTAGCCCGAGTACTGCGTGGTCTGGTTCAGCGGGTTCGTGACTGAGGTCAGGTTGCCGTAGGCGTCGTACTGGATCGTGGTCGTGGCCGTCCCGCCCGGTATGTTCGCAGTCCGCATCACGGACTGGACGACGCCGGTCGGGTAGAAGGTGTAGCCGTATGTGATCTGCCGGGATCCACCGGTGGACACCATGTCGGTCACCGTCTCCGAGGCGACGCGGCCGGCCGCGAATGTGCCGGTCCCCGTGTAGTACGTGTACGAGACCTGCTTGTAGGTCGCGCCTGCTGCCGTCTGGTAAGCCGTTGCCAGCAGCTGGCTGCCTGACCACGTATTCACCTCTTTCAATGCGTCGCTGGCGCCCGCCGCATAGGTGACGTCAAGCAAGGCTCCGCCCGCGCTATACGTGTAGTCGGTCTTGACGCCGTTCCAATCGAGCTTGTAGTCGATCCAGCCATTGGCGTCGTAGACGATGGTCGCACCCGCCTGCGAACAACTTGCGGTGGGGCTTCGCGAGATGGAGGTCAGCTTCAACGCGCCTTGCGCGTTGATGAACGTGTAGACCGTCGGCTGGCCTTTGGCTGTCGTTACGGTTGTCGTATTGGTGCCGTAGGAGAAGGTGTCCTTTTCGACATCGCCCGCCAGCTTGCTCTCGCTGACACGGCCATCCGCGTAGTAGCTGTAGGTGCTGTAGCGCACGCCGTTGTACGAGATGCCCGTCAGACGCTGCGAGCTTACCAGGTCCTCGTAGTGGTAGGTGCGGATGCTTGGGTTGCTGCCGGGCGACGTCACCGTCTGCAGCATGCCGGCAGCGGAGTAGCTGTAGGTCCACGTGTTGCCGGCGGGGTCGCGAACACTAGTCACCCGGCCACTTGACCACGTGAGGTCGATGTACTGGCCGGTGACGTTGATGATTCGCGTGGCCTCGCCGGGGTTGCCGCCATACTGGTAGGCCAGTGCAGAAGCATTCTGCTCGATCACCTCCAGCACATCCCCATCCAGCGAATACGTGAGCGATCCGTTGGGGCGGGAAATGACGTAGCCGAACTCCGGATCAAGGATGAGGTTGCCGAACGCGCCCCGCCAGACCTGCTTGTTGTAGTGCGTGTACTTGTACTGGGTGCCTCCGGGAAGTGTGAGAGTGATCGTCTTGGGCACACATCCGTAGTCCGCCGTCACGTCGCAAACCGTCGAAAACTGCAACCTGGAATAGTCTAAGCTCGAAGCCCACTTCGGACCAAACATCGTCTTGGCCGTCGAACTGGCCATCGACCTGTAGCTTCGGGTGAGTCCCAGGCCGTAGCTGGTGCCAGCCAGGAAGTCGTGCTCGTCCTTGGTTTTCTCGCCAGTGGCAATTACAACCGGATTTCCAGTGCTCGGATTGCTTTGTGCTTTCTGGCAGTTTGCCGAATCAGTATTCCCTACCGCCGGGGGCAACTGCTGCTTGGCTGGACTAGGGTCCCTGGGTGCGCCCCTCGGATCGGTAAAAGTTGGCTGGCGCAAGTCATCCCGGGGCGTGTAGCTACGCACGAACATATCCCAGCCAGGATGGTCCGATTTAATTGTCGTACCGCTATACGGGTTAAGCCTGCCGTGGATGACTACGGGGGGAAGGGTCGTGGTGGCATCAAAGTTCCACGAACCACCACCTCCGCCGCCGCCCCCGCCCTCGCTCAGCCCGTTTTCGTCAAACGTCCACGGCATAGTCGTCTCTGCAGCGAAGGCAACCGAGACGAGAATCGTCAGGCCGACGGCAGCCGGGACGCGGGCGAACCGCGAAAACAACAATGCAGGCGAGCGCGCGCCGAAGCACGCCGAAAGATGAAGTTTCAACTAGTCCTCCCGGTACTAGGGGGGAGCCTTGCGTCCGCGACATGCGGTGCAGCTTCCCTGTTAGCTCTTAGGGTTCTTGCCCCCAAATACGATGCATCTTTAAGCACGGATCGCTCCGGTTGTCGGATCTGTGACCACTGTACTGCCCACTTATGGCGTCAGTATTTAGGCAAAAGCGGTGGCAATCAAGCTGTAAAGGTTTACAGAGTCAAATGAAGGACGTTGTTATGGCGCTCTGATGACCTTGCAGGGGCGCAGGCGCAGCGAATTTCAACGGCAACACGGCCGAGGCGCCGACTCTGCAGCCCACGCTGAAGAAGGTGCTGGCGCGCTTCCCGCACATCCGCCGGCTGGTGGTGGTGGCCGACCGGGGGCTGCTGTCGCTGGACAACATCGAGGCGCTGACGAAGCTGCAGGTGGCGGGGCAGCGGCCGCTGGAGTTCATCCTGGCCGTGCCCGAACGACTGCTGGTCAAAGGCTCGAACTGACGCTGACGACCCTTCAGCGACATACGCTGCCGTGAACTCGTCGCCCCGAAGCAGCCGGTCGCACAGGCCCCGAGGCCCCCGAAGGGGTCCCCGCAGCAGTGGGCATCCACAGGTAGGCGGCACACAGGGCGATTGAGGCGCAGCGCACGGCTTGAGACCGTCCGAGGTCACCACCTCGGGAGCCTCGCGTGCAAGCCATCGGCCGGCAGCCCAATCCTCCGATCAGGGCGCCGGACGGCGTCCCGGTCCACTACGAGCGCCACCGCCCGGAGCAGACCGTGCTTT
>Ga0335397_10010372_pt1 | contig 11522 bp, 11 predicted proteins | sample MAT04_FD_205740 | JGI IMG/M metagenome (GOLD analysis project Ga0335397, IMG submission 205740) | Freshwater microbial communities from Lake Fryxell liftoff mats and glacier meltwater in Antarctica - MAT-04 (spades assembly) (version 2) ...
CGAGCCCAATCTTTACGTTATTAGGATTTGCTATTGCACTTGGAGGTATGGCAATTGTGGTTATGCGACAGATAAAGAGCCTCGAACCATCCAAGGCTAGGAGTAAAAAATAACCATGAATTTAGTATCACTTTTTGCTGCAGAATCTAGTGGACCAATAGTACATGTTGCACCTGGAGGCGTATTAGAAATCGGCGGAATCACTATTACAAACTCCATTCTTTACGGCTGGTTTACGTCAATTCTACTTATCACATTATTTATATGGGTTGCCCGAGTCATTACAGTTAAGCCCAAAGGCGGAGTAGTGCAATTCGTCGAAATAGCAGTAAATTTTATTACCAATCTGGTAGAAAGTGCTTTCGACAATGTTAAAATTGGCCGAAAATATCTTCCCTTCTTCGTTACGATATTCTTTATAATCGTATTAAATAATTGGCTTGGGCTTATGCCGTTCGTAGGAAACGGGTTTACGTCTGGAGAAAATCCGTTACTTAGACCTTTTACAGGAGACCTAAATGCGACCTTAGCTATGGGCGTTTGTACAATGATTTTTGTATACGCAGTATCGATTAAAGAATCGGGTGGATTAGTGCCATATTTTAAGCATTTCTTTGCAGGGAGTCCTAAAAACCCTATTTACCTGGTCAGCGCACTGCTAGAAATGTTTACTGATCTGACTAGAGTATTAAGTCTGTCACTTCGTTTGTTTTTAAATGTTGCAATCGGCGAAATTATTATTGGAGTATTTGCTTATCTGGGAAGTAGCATAGCACCTCTAACCGCCCTGCCATTTGTGATGTTCGAAATCTTTGTCGGTGCCCTGCAGGCATATATATTCACCATTCTTGCCACCATGTACTTAGCAATAGCCGTCAATCATTCGGGCGATCATAATGACGAGGATGACTTGACCGCTGATGTTCCAGCTGAAACAATAGAGTTAACAGCCGGGAGTGCGCATGGGCGAGCTTAGTAGTGTCAGTAATAAGATAATTAATAAAGGAGTGTAAATAATAATGTTATTCGCAGAAGCAATCGATGTAGCAATAATTGGTAAAGGTTTGATGATTGGTCTAGGTTTTATTGGCCCAGCAATCGGTATTGGTCTTATCGGGGCAAGCTATATGCAGGCCGTAGGACGTAACCCGGAAGCATCAAAGTTCCTTGGCCAAGCGATGATCTTCGTATCATTCGTTGAGTTATTCGGACTATTAGCATTCGCATCAATTTTCATCGTCAATTAGGAGGCTTAGTAAGCTAGTATGGATCCATATATATTTGCTGCAGAAAGTGCTTCCGGTATCGGCGCCTTAGGCGTAGACGGAAGAGCATTCTTAATACAGCTGACGACTTTTGTGCTGTTATTTTTAGTGCTACGCAAGTACGCATTTAAGCCGATCATCAAAGTACTTAACGAGCGACGTGACACTATTGAGAGTGGTGTAAAGCTTGGCGAAGAAATGCAGAAAGAAAACGAAAAGCTTGATGCAAAAATCGCAAAGATATTACAAGACACCCGCACCGAGGTAGACACAATTCTTAACGATGCTCAAGAAGCCTCTCGTCAAACTGTTCGTGAAGCAGAAGACAAGGCCCGCCAAAAAGCCGCCGGAATCCTCAAAGAAGCCGAGTCTCGTATTGAGCAAGACACTGCCCGAGCCCGACAGCAACTAGAGAAGGAATTAGTCGGGCTTGTATCTGACGCGACAGAAGCGATTATCGGCGAAAAAGTCGATGCTAAAAAGGATGCTCAGCTTATTGAGCGAGCCCTAAAGGAGCAACGAGCTTAATGAAACAATCCCGCACCAAGATTGCTCAGAGGATTGCCGACCAAACAATCAAATCTGGTACAAGCAAAGATTTTAGCAAGCAAGTAGCTGCATATCTATTAGCTGAACGACGCGTGAATGACCTCGACTCAATTCTGCGGGACGTACAGCAAGATTGGGCTAATGCAGGCTACGTAGAAGTACTAGCTGCCTCTGCCCACCCACTGACTTCAGAGATTAAGGGCGATATCGCCAAAGAGATTAAGCGTGTTCAGCCCGACGCCACCAAGATTGTTGTCACAGAAATACATGACCCAGCAATCATTGGAGGCGTACAGTTGAGCCTAGCAAATCAGCAGCTTGATATGAGCGTCGAGGCCAAATTGAACAAATTCAAACAGTTAACTACGTCAGGAAAGGATTAATCGTGCCAGAATTATCAATAAAAGAACTATCCGCCGATATTAGAGCGGCTATCGCCGAATTAAAAGAGCGTCCCGACATCGAAGATGTTGGCGTCGTAACTCGAGTTGGTGACGGTATCGCTTGGATTTACGGTCTAAGCCGTGCTGGCTATAACGAAATGCTAGATATCGACGGTGCTGACGGCCAAAAGGTTACAGCCTTTGCCTTCAACCTCGGCGAAGACGAAATCGGAGCAGTACTACTTGGCGACGACGCTTCAGTTAAAGCTGGTGCTAAAGTTCGTTTGAGCGGATCAGTTCTAGAGGTCCCTGTTGGCCCCGAAATGGTTGGCCGTGTAGTTGATCCACTAGGTAATCCTCTAGACGGCGGTGCCCCAATCAAGGCTAAGCTAAAGAGTCGTGTTGAACGCCCTGCTCCCGACGTATTGTCTCGTAAAAGTGTTCATGAGCCGCTAATGACTGGCATTATGGCCATAGATGCCACTGTGCCGATTGGCCGTGGTCAGCGTGAGTTAATCTACGGAGATCGTCAAACTGGTAAAACAGCAATTGCTGTCGACACAATGGTTAACCAAGCCAAGCAAAAAACCGGCGTTATTAATGTATATGTCGCAATTGGTCAGAAGCTATCCAAAGTCGCTGCCCTTCAAGAGCGGTTGAAGCGTGAAGGTGTGATGGATCAAACCATCATCGTTGCTACTAGTCCTTCCGACCCAGCTGCCTTGCTATATCTTGCGCCATATTCAGGCTGCGCAATGGCTGAATATTTCCGTGACAACGGTAAGCACGCTTTGATAATTTACGATGATCTTTCTAAGCACGCTGCAGCTTATCGTCAGATGTCGCTACTACTACGTCGCCCACCAGGCCGCGAAGCTTACCCTGGCGATGTATTTTACCTGCACTCTCGACTGCTGGAGCGCTCAGCTAAGCTGAATGATAAGCTCGGTGGCGGCTCAATGACCGCCCTGCCTATCATCGAAACCCAAGCCGGCGACAACAGTGCCTACATTCCAACTAACGTGATTTCTATTACTGATGGTCAGATCTTCCTAGAGACAAGCCTGTTCTACCAAGGTATTCGCCCTGCTATTTCTGTAGGGCAGTCAGTATCCCGTGTGGGTGGTGCCGCACAGACTAAGGCGATTAAAGCGGTTGGTGGCGGCCTAAAACTCGATCTCGCCCAGTTCCGTGAACTTGCGGCTTTTAGCCAGTTCTCTACTGACCTAGACCCAGAAACACGACAAATAATTGAACGGGGTCAACGATTAACAGAGCTGTTGAAGCAACCTCAATTCAGCCCTTACTCTGTATGGGAAATGTACGCTAGCCTATTAGCTGCAACTGAAGGTGCTTTTGACATAGTTCCCGTCGAAAAGATAAAGCCCGCCGAAGAAGCGTTACACCGCGAACTTAAGAACAAACACGCTAAGCTAACCGAAGCATTGAATACCGGCGATAAGCCAAAGGATGACCAGAAAGCTACCGTGCTTAAGGTTGCTAAAGCCATAGCCGAAAGCTACAAAGTAGCGACTAAGAAAGCCAAGAATTAGACATGCCAATTACCAATTACCAATTACCAATTAATACCCAGGTACCATTTGCTAATTTTGTTGCAAATAGCCAATGGCAAATGGCAAATATTTGGAAAATGGTAAATGCGCAATTGAGATTAACAACTGCGAATGGAGTTGCTCGTGGCTAGTACGATAATCCTTAAAAGGCGCATTAAGTCTATAAGTGGTACCCGCCAGATTACTAAAGCCATGGAGCTGGTATCGGCGAGTAAGCTAAGACGCGCCCAAGAGCACGCTCAGCGCAGTCGAGATTATCGTAATCTAGCATACGACATACTGAAACGGCTTAATTCGATCAGCGAAGTAGAAAGTCAACCTTTGTTTAAGCGGCGTGAAGTAAAAAACAAGCTATATATCATCGTCACCAGTAATACAGGCTTAGCTGGTGCCTACAATGCCAATATACTTAAACTATTAACTGAAGGTTTACAACGCGATCAAGACCATAATATTAAGAGTCACGTCATTACTGTCGGCAGTAAAGGTGCGCAATTTGTTCGTCGCCTACACAATGTTGAGTTGCTTGGCGTTTATCCACCTTTTGGCGATAAGCCAAGCGCAAATGACATCAGACCAATACTAAATACTTTGATTGAGCAATACAAGGATGAACTGGTTGATGATGTCCAGCTGCTATATACCGATTTCAAATCAACGGTTGTGCAGCATTCAGTCAGTTTGCAACTACTTCCGGCGCCACTACCGGCCGAGGATGAGGCTGTCAGCACAAATCCTGTTAGTACGTTTGAACCGGACGTTGAAACTGTTATTGAGCAGGTCACAACCAGATTGGTTGAGGCACAAATATGGCAAGGAGTATTGGAAAGTTTGGCAAGTGAGCACGCTATGCGCATGTTGGCCACCAAGAACGCCACCGATAACGCCAACGACCTGATTGATGATTACACATTAGAATTAAACACAGCCCGACAAGCCGCTATAACTCAAGAGTTAGCCGAAATCAGCGGCGGCGCCGAGGCATTAAATAGTTAAGGAGAATTACATGGCAACAGCAACTACCACCAAAACAAATACAGGTAAAATTACACAAATTGTGGGCGTCGTCGTCGACGTACAGTTCTCTACCGGCAATATCCCAGCTATTTTCAATGCACTAACTTTAGAGCATGATGGCCAGAAGATCACACTAGAGGTTGCTCAGCACCTTAGCGAATCAAGTGTGCGCGCAGTTGCTCTTAGCTCAACTGACGGTATCGAACGCGGCACAGAAGTAACCGATACCGGCGCACCAATTAGCGTGCCAACCGGCGACGCTACCCTCGGCCGTATGTTTAACGTTACCGGCGACCCAATTGATGGTAAGGGGGGCACTTTTAAAGAAACAGCGCCAATTCACCGTGCACCACCACCACTAATTGACCAATCAGGCAGTGTTGAGATCCTCGAAACAGGCATTAAAGTCATCGACCTTATTTGCCCAGTTGTTAAGGGTGGTAAAGTTGGCCTCTTCGGCGGTGCTGGCGTGGGTAAAACCGTGCTTATCCAAGAATTGATCAATAACATCGCTAAATTCCACTCAGGCTACTCAGTTTTTGCTGGTGTTGGCGAGCGTACTCGTGAAGGTAATGACCTTTACTACGAGATGGAAGAATCAGGCGTACTTAAGAACACGTCGCTAGTCTTCGGACAGATGAATGAGCCACCAGGTGCCCGTTTGCGTGTTGCATTATCTGGCTTAACTATCGCCGAAGGTTTCCGCGATAAAGGTAACGATGTATTGCTCTTTGTAGACAATATTTTCCGCTACACCCAAGCCGGCGCAGAAGTATCTGCCCTGCTCGGCCGATTGCCGTCAGCTGTCGGTTACCAGCCAAACCTTGCGCAAGAAATGGGTATGTTGCAGGAGCGAATTACATCGACTAAAGAAGGTTCCGTGACTTCCATTCAGGCTGTATACGTGCCAGCTGACGATAACACCGACCCAGCTCCAGCTACGACCTTCGCACACCTTGACTCTACTATCGTACTGGACCGCGGACTAACCGAAATCGGCATCTACCCTGCCGTCGACCCACTAGACTCTAGCTCTACAATTCTTGACCCAGAAATTGTTGGCGAAGAACACTACAGAGTTGCCCGAGAAGTTCAGAGAGTGCTACAACGCTACAAAGACCTTCAGGACATCATAGCCATTCTAGGTATGGAGGAGCTTTCGGAAGAAGATAAGCAAACTGTTGCACGAGCACGTCGTATTCAGCGCTTCCTGAGCCAGCCTTTCTTCGTTGCCGAGCAATTCACCAATAATCCCGGCCAATACGTTAAGTTGAGCGATACAATTCAAAGCTTCCAGGAGATCCTTGATGGCAAGCATGATGATAAGCCCGAAAGCGCTTTCTATCTCAAAGGTGCAATTAAAGACGTTAAGAGCAGTAAATAGAAATTAGCAACTGGAAATTAGGAATTAAGAGCATGACAACAAAACCAGACATGAGTAAGTTAAATACAGAGCTGCTATTTCCCGTTTCCAATTTCCAAATTACTACGCGAACGGAGTTCGAGATATGATTCATTTTCAGTTAGTAAGCCTGAGCGGCAAGCAATTTGATGACGATGTCTATGAAGTTGTTCTGCCGACGCTGGATGGCGAAATTGGCGTATTGAAAGACCACATGCCACTAGTAAGCGTGGCTAAGGTTGGTGTTGTGGCTGTGCGACGCAACCAAAAAGATAGTGATGCCCAGCGCGAATACTTTGCCATCAATGGTGGCGCTATCGAAGTATCCGACAACGAGTTGCGCGTTTTAGTAGATGATGCAGATAACGCTGAAGAAATAAGTGAAGCTGAAGTCCAGAAAGCCCTAGATCTGGCCAAAAAGATGAAAGCCGAAGCCAAGGACGAAGTAAGTCTTGAGCAGGCTCAAGCATCCGTAGATCGCCACACAGTGCGCTTAAACGTCGCCGGCCTTAAACGCCGCCACAAAAAACGCTAAACTAGCTGTTAGCTGTTAGCTGTTAGCTGTTAGCTGTTAGCTGTTAGCTGGATTTTTCTTTGGCTTACTGGTTGCTGTGCAGAATCTGCAACGCTTGGCTTCTGCAGGAATTGCGCTTAAGCACTCTGGGCATTCACGCTCTGCCGGACTGTCTACGTCATCTTCTGGATTCATGTGCGACATCAGCTTATTAAGAGGCTGAACAATTACAAAGAATACTACCGAGGCGATAATTAAAAACGAAATGAGAGCGTTTATAAAGTCGCCGTACATGAACTTGCTATTGTTGAGAGTAAAGCTTAAACCAGAGAAGTCTGGTTGCCCACCGATAGCCGCAATTAATGGTGTTACGAAATCCCTAACTAGCGCAGTTACGACTGCCCCAAAAGCAGCACCAATAACGACAGCGACCGCCAGATCGACTACATTACCACGCAGTATAAACTTTCTAAATTCCTTCAACATATGATCTCCCCCGAATTGTATTTACACTATACCAAATTACTTTATTTCTTATATCTCTAGAAAAGCATTTGCAATAGGCAAAGTGTTGGAGTATCGTAGTCTGGTATTTGTGATATAAAACACATTAAAAAAAGGAGCATTCGTGTCCGAGCGCGCACCAGTATTAGTAACGCCATTAGATGGAAACGAAAAAGAGCATATGACAAGTACTTCACCCGAATTAACCGCCACTAATGATCTAGATATTCTTAAACAACAGATGTATGAACGATCCATGCAAAGTGGTTCTATCGACATCATCGGAACCCTGGGTGGAGAAAATACTTCCAAACTTTGGACAGGTTCAATTTCGCTCGCTAAGCGACTAGATTCTGGAGAGTTATTATCAACAGATATCGCAGAGGCTGTCAATTTCCTAGGACAATGCTATGTTTCTACACAAAAAGGTGCCCGCATTCGTTGTATTGACGGAAGGTATATAGAGAGCTATGACGATGATAATCCCGCAAAATTTGGACGCATATTAGGGCCACAAGCACCTGGGGGTACACCAGTTAAGGCAATTGCCTATAGATTGAGTGTTGGCGGAAAAGACGATCGCTACGAAAATGCCGATCTTGCTAAAGACATACACTTACTTGCGGGTAAAGCTGTAGATCTAGGTTATATTGCTGGCGACCACGTAGATAATAATGATAATCCTGGCAAAACTGGTTGCCGCGCAATAGATAATATCGAAGAGCATTGCGAGAACATTAACCCAAAAAGTCTGAGTGAGATTGAAGACATGACCAAGAACGTACTCGGCGAACTATATAATCCCGGGCATTTCGATCATTTAATTGCCTCTTCGAGCCGTTTATTGGCCGTGAAAGAATCCTACTTTTTGCCAAAAGGCGACATAATCGAGGAGCTGATCAGGCATAACCCAGATGGAGCCCCCACTCTTGTAGGAAATCATGCCGAAATCGCCGTTATATTAAACATGGTCCCGAACGAAACTTTTCATAGGGATCATTTTAGTTCAAAATTTAACGGTGATATGCAAGCCTTCAGTTACGATATCTATCATACGTTTGATACTGCAAAATCATTATTCCCCGATGACCCAATTAGCCAGTCTAAATATATCCATGTTCGAGTGGGTTTGGCGATTTCGGCACTGATGGATTTAACAGATGGCAGCCCCTTATTGGGTGTTAGAAGACCTACTAGCTAATCGATACACCTCAAGCCTCTTTACAAAGTAACGCCTACAGGGTACTCTTATGACATCAATTAAAAGGAGGTTCCAATAATGTTTGGAAGACATAAAGCAGCTACTCTAGTGGCTGAATTCTTAGGTACAGGTGCGTTAACGCTCCTAATTCTAAGCGTACAACGTTCAACAATCGGCGTGCCGTTTTTTATCGCAGCAGCAGCCGGACTAACAGTTACTTTAATGTGGCTAGCTGTTGGTAAAAAATCCGGAGGGTATTTCAACCCTGCTCTCGTAATCGGTTTTTGGACTGTCCGTAAAATCAACACAGCGACAGCGGTTCTATACATTGCAGTACAACTACTTGGTGCATGGGCAGCTTACGGTCTGTACACATATCTAGTAAACAACACCTTGCAGCCAGTTGGCGGCGAGTTTAGTAGTCGTATCTTGGTAGCAGAAACCGTTGGTACTGCTCTGTTTGCATTTGGTGTAGCAGCGGCTATCTACCAACGTCTAACAGTTGCTGTAACAGCAACTATGGCAGGTTTAGCTTTGATGATCGGTATAATTGCCGCATCTCCAGCTTCACTAGGCCTACTTAACCCTGCAGTTGCCCTCGGTGTACGAGCTTGGGTCTTGGGTACATACGTGTTAGGACCAGTACTTGGTGCTATCATCGGTATTAACCTTTACGCTCTACTATTTGCCGATAAAGGTTCTAACTCATCAGCAAAAGTAGTTGCAGCACCTGCCGCAGTTACAAAAAAGCCAGTAGCTAAGAAAAAGAAAGCTCCAGCTAAAAAGAAGAAATAAGTTAAACATTTCTTAAATAATTACCGCTCGGGAAACCGAGCGGTTTTTATTTACCCCGTCATCTCAAATATATCGTCACCCTGAACTCCCACCCCGTCATCCTGAACTCGTTTCAGGACCCCGTTCGCCCACAAACAGATCTCTCCACAAGGTCGAGATGACGGTGCCCTAGACATCACCTAAAACTATAGCTACTATCTATTGTCTTTGTATATCCCACTTTTAATATAAAAGTGGGTCAAAACTTCCGAGCGCTCTTTAACCTTGGAGGAATATCGGTCAAGACCAACAATGTTTTGAACATCGGCTTTATAGCCGGCTTCATTCTTTAATAATTCTATAAGAATAGAACTCAGCAGTGTCCAAAAACAAGAATTGTTGGTTTGACATATTCCTGCCAGGGCTAAAGAGATGCTCGCATGGCCGCCATGGAATACTAAACCGACTGGGTCCCAAATCAAGTTTGGGATGACTTTGGGTTGTAGCCCAGCGCCCCCACGTCATCCTGAACTTGTTTCAGGACCCCCGTTAGCTAATTAAACAGATCTCTCGGCTTTGCTCGAGATGACGGCTGTGGACGGGATCCTGAAACAAGTTCAGGATGACGACCAGGTCGAGATGTCAAAATACAATTATTGCTTATTGCTTATTGCTTATTGCTTATTGCTTATTGCTTATTGCTTATTGCTTATTGCTTATTGCTAGATGGCGTTGTCGATGAGGTCTTGTTCGAACTGAATAATGCCTTCAAGATCAGGGCTGTATTCACTAACATCTGGCAATTCAAATGCAACAATCTTTGCATAAACCGCTTGAACGAGTAGTTTCAACCTCTCTATCTCTTCTGGGCTCGGTGTATAAGACCGCTGAAGCTCTTTTAGGCTTTCTGCCTCAACATAGACCATTTGACCCTCTACGGCCGTGTAAGCGCTATAGGCGGGGTGCTCACTGGCAAGCATTGCGTAGAATATAAGCTGCAACTTGTGTTTGTAGGCCTTAAGCCCCTTAGTCTTATCTTTGGTTTCAAAACTGGCGAGTGGTCTGCCGGTTTTATAGTCGATAATCGCCAATGATTTTTCTGTGACGTCGATTCGGTCTAGCTTGCCCCGAACCCTAGCTTCGCCCACATGAATGTCTGTCATATCTTGCTCGGGCGTACTGCCCTTCACTAATGTATACTCGTAATCTTGAAACAGTCTTTTTAATGTTTGCTCGCCTTTTTTATTAAATCTGAGATATTCAGGAGTTGTGAGCTGCTGGCTTTTTAGGCTGATGCTAAAATCTTTTACCACGGCGTCTAACGTAAAGTTATCTTGGTTGATTAAATTCTGAGCAGTCTCCATGGCTGCGTGCATCGCCGTGCCATACGACATGCTTACCGACTTGGCTTCAGGGAGGTACAGTAAGTTACGTTCTTTGAAGTACTGCGGTCCGCCTCGCTCAAGATCGAGGAAGTTTAGTAGATGCGTGACGCTGAGACTATATGTTTCTAGTCGTGCTTTAAGAATGGCCTTCTCCTGACCTGCATTAAGGTCCGGCCAGCGCAAGTTCTCCTCTAATATTTGCACGAGTTTTGTTTGGGTCTTTTCGTCTTTCTGCTCTGCTTCGAAGGCGCTCAGTACCATCGGACTAACCGCCACGTCTTTGCCAGCATGGTTTAGGTAATAGGCGCTCAGTAGTATTGATGATTTGGCCCTCGTCAGCGCTACGTACATTAGTCTGACATAATCGTCTAGGTCATCACCGGGTGGTTGAAGCGGTAGATTGGCGGGTGGCTTGCGAGAACCCTTGCCTGGCTTCCAGTTATCATCAACAGCATCAACAATATAGATCTCATCAAACTCGAGTCCTTTTGCTTTGTGTACCGTTAGTAGCTGCACGGCATGCTCACCTGTTATAAAGGGCGATTCATCTGCAACAATCAATCCGTTGGTTTTGTTGATGTCTATAAATCGCACGAGCTCTTGTAGCGATGGCTCGGTGTTTTTGGCAAACTCGTGCACTAGGGATCGTAGCAACTGAATGGCAGAAAGGCTATGGAAATATTGGTTGGTGCGTTCGGTATCTCCATTCATAAAATAATCATGTATCGGCGAACAGTACTCTTCGGTCTTGCGAAGACCCAATAAGTACTCTAGCGTCACGCTTAGCGGCAGGCTGTCGCTTTGCTGGGAAAGCCACATAAACCAGTGGCCAATCGCCTGTATGTTCTCGTCACTGCTCGAGGCCAGCGACTGCAGCCAGTCATCATTCCTGCGATTAGCCACGGCTAGTTCCCAAAGCATGTCTGGCGCTATACCCCACATCGGATGGCGAAT
>Ga0335397_10010374_pt1 | contig 11521 bp, 13 predicted proteins | sample MAT04_FD_205740 | JGI IMG/M metagenome (GOLD analysis project Ga0335397, IMG submission 205740) | Freshwater microbial communities from Lake Fryxell liftoff mats and glacier meltwater in Antarctica - MAT-04 (spades assembly) (version 2) ...
CCGCGATCAATCGCCGAGGCCAAGTTGTCATGGCGAGGATGCCTGAATCAGTTGAGTCATCAATAACTGGTCTCCGCGCGATGCTGAATCCTCAACCAGGAAACCGAATCGTTGATACAACATGATGGCACGGGCGTTGTCGCGATGAACGAGCAATGAGAGAATCGGCAACGTACTGCGGCCGGCGTCCAGGTGCTGATTCAGGATTTGCACTGCCTCAAAACGCAGATGACTGATGATCTGCCGCGAATACCGGAACTGCTCGTCGGCTGGCTGTCCGTGAAAGTGTTTGTCGATCCCCAGCATTGGGATGAACAGAAAATTGCTGTGGCCGCCGTCTGGAGGTGGCCACCGTCGGCGAGTGATTCCGAGGGAGCCAAATCCTACGATGACATCCGCAATGTTTCTGCACACCCAGACGTTTGTTCCGCGAGATTTGATGGACTCCCAGACATCGGAACCGCAAATCCACTGCGTTGCAGCCTGGGCCCAAGCCGCCTGCCCGCAATCAAAGTCGACCAAGTCGGCGATGTCTTCGCGAGTAAACTCGTCTGCAAAAAGTTGATAGGGATGAGTAGGCTCAGACACTGGGCTGTTGAAAATGTGGCAGGCTGGTGAATTTGGGTCGGATTTGTATTGAAGAACTGCTACGCGCCTTGGTACTTGGTTGTCTGTCAACCACCACCAAGCGAAGGAGCGCAGCAGCGATGGGGATATTCGTTGAAACCGTCGGCAAGTACAAATCAACATGGTACGAAACTGCAAGGAATTTATTGCGAAGTCGCAACACCCAGAGAGCGAGAGCTGAGCGTCAGAGCCAACAGGCGGAGGAACTCAGGCAGGAAAATGAGCAACTCCGCAGAGAACTGCGAGAATCGGAAGAAAGACATCAGCAGACGCAACAACTGTTACTTCAGCAACAGCAGGAAAATGAACAACTCCGTCAGCAACCGATCACGCTGCCCACCGACCTGCCGTTGCGACATCATACCTTCGGTCCCCGAATGATGGCGCTCTGCATGAACCTCAGCAAACACATCGGCTTCCGTCCCACGGAAACGGCGCTCAAGATCGTCTTCAAATGGCTGGGCATCGACGCCGAAGTTCCGTCGTTCAGTTCGATGCGAATCTGGATGTGTCGCGCTGGCATCGCGCAACTGCAAATGCCGATGGTGGGCGACGACGTGATCTGGTTTTCCGATCACTCAAACCAGATTGGCCAGGAGAAGATCCTGCAGATCATCGCGATTCGAGCGTCTGATCTGCCGCAGCCCGGTGAAACGCTGTCTCTGGACAAGATGCGGGTGCTGGCAACGATTCCTGGCATCAGTTGGACGCAGGATGATGTTCGCCGCGAATACAAGAAGCTGGCCGACCGGATCGGGATGCCGAAGTATGTCGTTACGGACGGTGCCAGTGAACTCCGTGAGAGCGTGGATGTGCTGCGAAACAAAGAGAAAAAGCCAATCCTGCTGCGAGACATGAAGCACTTTGCGGCCAATGTTTTCGAGAAGCTGATTGGCAAGGACGAGCGATTTCAGTCGTACCTTTCGAAGCTCGGTCAGACTCGCAGTCAGGTGCAGCAAACGGAGCTTGGTCACTTCACGCCGGCTTCGCAGAAACCCAAGGCACGCTTCATGAATCTCGGTCCGTCGCTGCGTTGGGGGAAAATGGTTTCGTACCACCTGAGCTACCATCGATCGCAGTCGCGGAAGGGTATCACAGCAAAGCGAATGAACGCCAAGCTGGGTTGGGTGCGACAATATCGTGACGATCTGGCCGTCTGGAATCGGTGCGAAGAAGTGATGCATGCGAGTTTGAGTTTCATCAACCGTCAGGGCGTTTATCGTGGTGCCGCCGCAGCCCTGGAAGTCGCACTGAACGCAGCTCGCAAGGAACATCCCGCCGACTGCAATCTCAGCGCCACAATGGCATCCGAACTGATCATGTTTGTGCGTGAATCCGAATTGCTGATTGCCGAAGGCGACCGGGCGTGGCTATCCACGGAGAATCTTGAGTCGTTGTTCGGGCGTTTCAAACGTCTGGAAGGTCAGCACAGCAAAGGCGGCTTCACGAGCCTGGTCGCCGCCCTGCCCACGCTGACAATCGACTGGACCGCCGAGCTTGTCCGCGCGAGTTTGTCAGCCGTGTCTGTGAAGCAAATGAACGAATGGGTCAGCGAAAATCTCGGTACGACTCTGACCTCCAAGCGGGCGACTGCCTACAAAGAAGCCAAACCAAAAAGCATCGTTTAGCACAAAAACACAGGCAAAACCATTTTCAACAGCCCGCTCAGACACTTCATCAGCCAATCATCGTTTGCGTTTGGGTAACGATGCAGCCGGAGCATTGGCAGGCTCTCGCTTTAAGGTGTTTCGGATGGCCTCAGCCTCTGGTTCCGACATTGCCTGTTCCTGATGAAACGCAGCAACGTTGTCCAGAATGTCAGTGACATCAAGTTGCGGCCATAGTGCCTGTGGCTCAACGTCCAAAGCCGTTGCAAGACTGAGGATTGTCGCACGCTGAGGTCGACACCTTCGATTCAACATCTGAGACACTGCTGGTTGCGTTGTAGCCATCCGGTCTGCGAGTTGCATCTGAGTGACAGCTTTCGCCTTCATCAGTTGCCGGACCTTCTCCCAGAAGTTTGCTTCCTGAGTCTCCAATCTTGCCGTATCCAAAGTCGTGATCTGGCCCTGACCTGGTCCTTGAAACTGCGGCGCGCCGAGAGTTCTGCCGTATTGCTTCGGAGATTCTGCGATCTGAAGCGAATCGCGAATCGTGCTACAGGCACGACTCCGATCTTCATCAGTCGACGCCGGATCCTCAATGATTCGAAGCATTTGAAGTGCCGTCAGTTTCACCTGCCGAAACAGATCACTTTCCAGCAATGGTCGAGGTTGTGTAGTCGCGTTATTCATGGGATGTGCAAAATCTAATCAGAGAACCAAGTACGAGTAAGAGTATCGGACTCCTCAATGATTGCCTTCCTTTGATGCACGATTGTCAGTGTAGAATCCGAGGAAATCTCATTGTCCCGACAAAATCCTAAAATCCAAATCTGTCCATCGGGAGGATACAACACGTCCTCCCAGATGATGAATCGCAGGTCACATTGCAATCCGAAACTGTCGGCCAAGGTTGCAGTAAAAAACGCTGTGTTGGGTATCGCTGCGACAGGCAGATCCATCGCCTGGAGGTCGGCACGGGACCAAAATTGCAATTTCAGTGCGTGGCGTTCCACTTCTGCTCGGGATTCCATCCGAGGCAGTAGCATTCGGAGATCTTCCGAAGCTGCCAGCGTCATTCGAACATTGCGACACGAAACCACAAACCTTCTCACAATCACTTGACTGTTATCGGACAGAAGATAACAATAATATAACATTTATCGCCACAGTCAATTCAGTTTTCAGATACCACGTGACAAAATGGACCAATTCCTTCGTCAACTGGATTTCCAGCGGTGGGCAGACACCAGCGAATCCAAGTGGATTTTACCACACGCTTTACGTCGATTGATCTGGTCGACGGTACGAGGCATTTCCGCGATCGATTTTCCCGCCTACGAAGCGGGGAATCGCCCGGGATTTGACGGCGTCGTGGATCGTGGTCACGAGAATCATCCATGGGTTCCTGAAGGTCGTTCCGTTTGGGAGTTGGGGACCGACAGGGGATTCAGGTCAAAGGCAGATCGAGATCTGCGGAAACGTTCGGATTTCGAAAACACGCCACAAGATGAACAGGAAATGACGTCGTACGTCTTTGTCACGCCTCGGCGATTCGACAAGAAAAATGACTGGATCGAAGAACACGCCTCGACGGGAAAATGGCGACGTATCCGCGTGATCGATGCCAATGATCTGGAGCAGTGGGCCGAGACTGCTCCGGCTGGGATTCGAACATGGCTGGGGCGACTTTTAGGCTCGCGGCCACTTGGAGTTGATGACATTGCATCCCGGTGGGACGCGATCGCCACGACGTCACCATGCAGACTTGTTCCCGAAGTTTTTCTGGCCGGGCGTGAGCAATCTGTTGGTCGATTGCGTGAGTGGATCAGTGGTCATCCGACTCGTTTGGCGCTCGAGTGTCGCTCGCCATCTGAGTTGTTGGATTTCTTTTGCGCCACTGTTGCTGCAAAGGATGAAGCAGAACGAATCGATATCGAATCTCGTTCGGTGATTGTCGCAGATTTGGACAGTTGGACAGTGCTTCGCGATCGCACTCCTTCATCGATACTGGTAATTGATCCATCGCTTGAGTTGTCGCGAGAAGAAATCAACCGGGCGATCCTCAATCAGCATCACGTACTCGTCGCCACGGATCCGATTTTGAACGGTCAACGACTGCAAGAACTGGAACGTGCCCCTCAGTTTGAACTGGCGAAAGCCCTTGAAGAATCCGGGTTCTCTCCGGCTGTGGCTGAAAAATACGCGCGAGCGGCCGGTGGCAGTTTGGCAATTCTCAAGAATCAATTGACACCGCCGAATGCTCGATGGACTCCGCATTGGGCATCTAGTGTTTCCCCTGACGTTGTTTCGGCGTGTTTGCTGCTTGGTGGCTGGGACAGCAGCGAAGCCGATCAAGCTGCATTTTCCCGGATCGCCGGACGGACTTACGCTGAGTGTCAGACCGATTTGCAAATCATGGCAAGTTCGCGAGATCCATTGCTGTTGCATGCCGCTGGCAAATGGCGGCTGATCTCGAAAGATTTCGCCTGGTCACTTTTCGAGGCTCGTGTCACGGCGTCTGCCCTGGAAAGATTCGGAGGTCTTGCACTTGAAATTCTTGCCGACGACGATCCTCGATACCTACTCCCCGAAGAAGATCGATTTCTCGCTAACGTCAAAGGACACGTTCCGAAATACTCTGAAACGATAAAGCGACATGTCGCAGAAACGCTGGCCTTCCTCGGCGCTTTCGGTGAAAGCCTTCAGGTGGCGTCTTCGACAGACATCATCCGCGCTATTGACAGAATTGTTGCTTCCGTGGTCTCAGAATCAGTGACGTGGCATCGGTGGGCATCGATCGGTTCAAGTTTGCCGTTGCTGGCAGAAGCAAGCCCCCGCAGTTTCCTCGCAGCGATAGAAGCTGACATCAGAAAACAAGACTCCGCTGTCGTGCGTTTGTTCCACGAAGAGGAGGAGCCCATGTTTGGCCGTTGCAATCACGCGGGTTTGCTGTGGTCGCTAGAGGCATTGGCATGGTCAACGCGATCTCTGCCGCAAGTCGCCGTGATCCTTCTCGAATTGGTGGGACGGGTTTCTCCCAACAGCCGATGGAGCAACCGTCCTCAAAACAGCCTCCGCGAGATTCTTTCGTACTGGATGCCGCATACGATGGCAAACGTTGATGAAAGGATTCAGGTTCTAGATCTGCTGGTTCGTCGCAATGGCGAGGCGGCCTGGGGCGTACTGCTTGGTTTGTTGCCCAGCCCCGGTGGCGGAGTTTCGCATCCAACACACATGCCGTACTGGCGTGATTGGGCGGATTCATGGGAGCGAGGTGCAACTCGGGGCGAATCGCATAAATTTCTCACTGCAACAGCTGAAAAGCTGATTGACCTGACAGGTACAAACGCAGCTCGCTGGCACCAACTCTTCAAACATATTGGCCAATTTCCATTCACAGTCAAGGAAAGGCTTATTGCTGCTGCGAAACAATTCGTGAATTCGGAGATATCAGATACCGACCGTCGGCTCGTTTCGGAAGAACTTTCCAAACAGATCAATCGACACCGGCATTTTCAAAGCTCCGACTGGGCAATTCCTGAAGACGTGCTGAAGGAATTTGAAGCAATTCTGGACGACCTTAAGCCGCAGGATTGCGTTTTGCGGAATGCCTGGCTGTTTGAACAATGGCCGGATCGATATTTCGACGCCGTTGGATCGCATGAAGAACGGCAGTCTGCGCTGGATCGGGCTCGTATTGACGCGATCAACGAAATTCTGAGCGAACATGAATTTGCTGGAGTTGAATCTCTAATCAAACACTCGGCCTCGCCAGGCGACGTCGGTCGAACCCTGGCAATGGCAACTGCGGATCGTTACCTCAACGTGGTTATCCCCGGAAACCTTGAATCGGAATCTGCGGGACGATCCTTTGCATCGGGATTTGTGTGGAATCGCTTCTGGAATCTTCGCTGGGATTGGATTGATCGTGTCATTCCGATCTGCGATTCGGCAAACGCAATTTCGCGTTTGCTTGAGGCTGTTGAATTTAGCCCGGAAGCCTGGAACCGTGCGGATGCGGCAGGCGTTGAAGTCGCTGAACTTTACTGGGGGCGATGCCGAGCGTTCAATCCGGAACTTGATGAGGAGAGCGTTGCCGCAGCCGTTATGCGGCTCTTGACCGCAAGCCGCGCCATCGCGGCAATTGACTTGGTTTCAACGGCTCTCTACAAGAAGCATGGCATCGATCAGGACACTCTGTTCACACCGCTGGAGGCACTGCTGACGCAGTCGAGTGAGCACTCAAGCCGTGAAAACGGCCAGTCGGATCGATATCACATTCAGCAGATAATTGAAACACTTCAGCAAACGCCCAATGTTGACGAGAATCGGCTTGCATCGATCGAATGGCAATACATTCGACTGCTTGACGACCACCATGGTCACGCACCGAAGACTCTTCGAAAACAACTTTCAGCATCGCCAGCATTCTTCAACGAAGTACTGAGTGCGTGTTACCGTCCGCGTCATCGCGACAATGCCGCTGACAACGAAATCGAGCCGGACCATCAAAGAAAATATATGGCAGAACATGGATTCAAACTGCTTCACGATTGGGATCTTGTGCCCGGGACGGACGAGAACGGTGAAGTCAACGAGGAATTCCTCAGAGAATGGTGTACAGAGGCCCGATCAATTGCGCTCGCAGCCGATCGACTTGAGGTTTGCGACAATCACTTGGGGCAAGTCTTCGCAAATTCACAGGAAACAGATGAAAACGGAGCTTGGCCATGTGCTGCCGTTCGACGCGTCGCCGAAGAGATTGGGACCAGCTCGTTGGCTTCAGGAATGTCGTGCGGTATCCACAATAGTCGCGGAGCAACATTCCGAGCATCAGGCGGAGACCAAGAGCGAGAACTTCAACAGCAATATCGCAGCAAGGCAGAGTTGATCCGATTCGATTCCCTATTTGTCGCCGGAATCCTGGACTCGGTTGCAGACAGTTACCAGCGGGAGGCCGCATGGTGGGATGAGCGAGAGCGCTGGGAAGATTGATGCCGCTCAACTCGTCGGGATCGACTCCGCCTTTTTCATACTTTGCGAGTCCGTCTGTTACGTCAGCAGCAGATTGCTGATCACTCGTGGAACGGTGAAATCACCAACACTCGGCGACGGCTGAATCGTCTCGCCGAATCAGGCTTGTTGCAGCGGATCATGTCGCTCACCAGTGTGTGCCGATATCACAGCTCGCCGACTTTGAAAAAACGCTGCATTAGCGGGTAAAGCCAGGTTCTCGCGGGTTTCTCCATGTGTCTGCCCACCCGGATTCAGTAAAGGAAAGGTTGTCAGCATTCCATTCGAAACGAGGGGCTGGATCCTGCAGTAGGTACGCGTTTCTCACCACAGCAGTCTTTCCATTCCGGATTTCTAGCGTCTCGGACAGCAGGGCGACAATGTTTACACGTTTTGAGGATCGGAAGAAATTGGCAACGGTTTGGCGGACGAGTGAGTTCATCGGTTCGTCATCAAGTGAGGCGGACTCAACGTAAACAAAGATGCCGCATGGTCGATCACGAGGCAATTGCTTTCGCGCGTCGTTAAAGGTATTCGCGAGTCTCTTAGCAAAGCCGTTGGCGTCATTTTTCGGACCACGGAGCTTCGCTCCAACGTCATGAGCAAACTGTCCGGCAGCATTACGAAGCAGCTTTTCCATGTCGAGCATTGCCATGGTTTTAACTCCTTGCCGACAGTGTAACGACCTGAAGCGAAACCGACGAATCCATCGGATGATTTGGAACGAACAGTACGTCAAAGGGCCATGAGCAATTGCGCCCTACCGTCAATGATCCAGAAATCGACAATGAGGTTCGTGCAACATTGCAGTTTTGTTGTCATCGACAAGTTTCAGCGCATGGTTGCCAACAACCTTGAGCACATGTTGCAGGTTGCTCGCAGTATGAACGTGGGAGTGATCCTCGCAAATCAGTCGATGGAGGATCTGAAGACTCGCGGCACTGATCTGATTCCGGCACTCGAAGCCAACTGCCGATTTCGACAATAGTTTGCGGTCTCGTCGTCTGACGACCGAACCCGCGTTGTTAACAATAGCGGCGAAACGCTGGAAGAGTTTGAGACCCACACGTTCTCAAGCGACAAGTCGACCTCCACAGTGAGTCATCAAGTGCTGCCGCGATTGATGCAGAACGACGTCATTCACGGACGAATGACCGCCGTAAACCGCCTGAGTCAAACGATGGAGGTGAGACATGAGTGGGCGTTGGACAGACATCGAACTGGACATCGTGAAATCGCTTGCGAGGGGTGTGCAAATGTTGACTGCGTTGCAGATTGGACGGATCTGGCTTAAACAAGATTCATCCGCCGAATCTGTCCAACTGATGCGACCCCTTGTTGCAGCCAGATTGGTCCAGCAGGCGATTGTTGTCGCCCATCCAGCTCTGCACCCGAAACGCCCCATTCTTACACGGGAACCAGGCAAGCCGGATCCAAATTACTCTCGGATCTCTGAACGGATTCTTGGCAGATGGAACCAGCCATCGGTGGTTACTCTGGTGTATTGGGCCTCGCCCAGGGCTGCGAACATTTTCGGGTGCTCAGTGGCACACCTGCGAAATGTGACTCATCGAGACCATGACCTGCTGCTGAGTGATGTCTATGCATACTATCGCGTCGTTCGGCCATGCCTCGCAGTGAGTTGCATCGGAGAAAACTCGCTGCCGAGAGCAGGCTACAGCATCAAAGACCCGGACGCTTTTCTAATGGACGAAGATGGCAGCGTACGTCGGGTTATTGAATCTGCTGGCTGTTACAGCGCCCGGCAGGTCGAGAGCTTCCATGACTATTGTGCTGAGTGCTCGCTCCCCTATGAACTGTGGTGAAACGATGAAACATTATCAAAAGAACTCACCGACATGCAGCCGAGAACTGGCCTCCTACGTCCTGAATCATGTGGCGAGATACCGGCTTACCACAATGGATGCACTGGAGACTCTGGAGCTGCCTGAGCCAACAACTCACAAACAGAAGAACGATGCACTGAAACACTGCACTCGAATGGGATGGCTCGGCTCTGACTGGCTGATTCGAGGCAAACGCTACTGGTATCTGACGGGCTCTCTGGAAGGATTTGGGATTGTTGCAAAGCGCAGTGGTCCGCTTTCAGAGCCAGCGAAACTCCGGGCGTTTGCCATGCTTAGTTTTTGCTGTGGACAGAACCCTGTTCGCCACAAACTGACACGTATTGAGTTGGCAAAGCACTTTCCAGAACTGGATCGCTCCGGACTTCCTGACCGCTATTACTTCAACAGCAAGAACAAGGGAAGGCTCGGCCTCGTTCGGTACGACTTTGGCCATCACGGACGATGGGATCGTATTATCGATGCCACAAAGCAGGACATCCGCAGTCATCTGAGTGAACCAGAAACTCGACGCCTGATCTCAGCAGATCGATTTGAGATCTCAATCCTGACGGTCCATCCGCAGAAGGCACAACGACTGAGAACAGTCTTCGAGCGGCATTCTGCGAGTCTGCGAATTCCAATCGGTGTCTACGATTTTCCGCAGTTGGTTCCACTCATCACGTCTTTCACAGAAACGGAGGTTCATTCGCTTCGAAGCTGATTCCCATCTTGATGGGTTTGATCGCTCCGGCCCGGGAGCATGGAAAAACAATGGGCACACGACCAAACGATTCACGTCAGGTTCTCGACCAGCATCACACTGCAAAAATCACATGGAACAGGCCTCGGCCTGCTGCGTGAGGTTGCTGCAATGACGCAGTCACCCGGAACAGGGAGAGAACAACATGAAATGGATTTGGCGTAAGCGTCGATATGGGACCGGACATTTTGGTCGACGGTACCAGCGAAACTACGAACGAGATCGAGCTGTTGCGACTCTGCGAGCTGCACTGCTCTTCGTGATCATGAGTTTCGTGCTGGCAATTGTGTTCTCCAGTGCCAGATGAAAGGACCTTGTTTGCATTCATTGGGAATGCATTCGAGACGCGAATTCCACGAAGGAATTCGCTTTAGAAATCGGGAACGGAGTCGCATGAAAGTGAAACGCGAATCAGTTCTCAAATAGACAGGAGTGCTTATGGCACAGAAAAAAGAACCGGTAAAGAAGCTACGTGTGAAAACGGCATCGGCGGCTGTATGGGCCAACCAGAAAGAGGATGGCCCTGTACGACTGAGTGCCACACTCAACGTTCAGTATAAGGCTGGCAATGAGTGGAAGGACTGTACGTCGTACGGCCTCATGGAATTGTTGATGCTCGCTCGAGTCATTGAGCAGTGCATTGACTGGATTGCTGCAGAGGAATCGCAGCGTTCAACTGCAAGTGCAAGTAGTGAGTAATTGATTATGAACTGAATGGGCGGATGCAATCCGCCCATTCCACACTACGGCAGGTAAACGCAATGTTCTTCCGGGGCAAACCAGCACAGTTTGATTTCGTAGTTACGCAAGGAGTCGTGGATGCCATTTCGAGCGAGGAAGGCTCTGAGTTTCTCGTGAGACACTTTAACGGTGACTGGGGTGACATTGATTCTGTCGACCGACAAATCAATGAACAATCAATCACAAGTGGTGTTAGAAACGTTTTTTCGCAGTACACCGCCCGGAGCGGAAGTGTTGTGAACATCGTTTCCGGATACGGTCGAATCACTATGCGATTATCACACGAATTGGTGTTCTAAAACGGTTCTAATGCGAGGTATATCCTCGGTTTTCCGGCTGCTTCGGCAGCCGGTTCTTCTCAGGAAGTGCTTCATGCGAACCAATACTGGTCCGCAGGAGGCATTGCAAATTCTGACTGTGGCCTCCGCTCTTACACACGGTCAGTTTAATCGGAGGAGAATCATGTCAACACAACCAAAACAAGTCGAAGTCACTATTTGCGCACCCATGGAATTCTGGCAAGCACTGCGATGCCTCAGGGAATTTGTACTCACTGAAATGCAGCAGCAGTACTTTGCGAATCCAACCGACATTTTGTGCCCCGGTACGTTCACTCACAGTTTCAACGTGGTGGACACGTACCTGCATGGGCTCTGGCTGGATGGCAGATTCGATGGGAACAAATAGCTGAAGAGGTTTTCAGACATGGAGAGGGCAAGAGCTCTCCATGTCGTTTTACAACAACCCAACATCCAAATATTGAAATGAGTAAACACGATGAGAACTGATAAGAATAGTCCGCGAATAAATGCATCTCCTGAAAAGCCCATGGGAATGGTGGGTTCCGGCCCATTGACCGCATTGATTTGGAAAAAGGGTCACCAGGACTCTGGCTGGCGATATCAATTCAGTCTTTTCCGCCAACTGAA
>Ga0335397_10010375_pt1 | contig 11519 bp, 7 predicted proteins | sample MAT04_FD_205740 | JGI IMG/M metagenome (GOLD analysis project Ga0335397, IMG submission 205740) | Freshwater microbial communities from Lake Fryxell liftoff mats and glacier meltwater in Antarctica - MAT-04 (spades assembly) (version 2) ...
AGGTGAAGTTGAAGGCGGCGTTCTCGTAGACGCCAATGCCCTCGGCGGCGGCGACCCAGACGCGATCGCCGGGCGCGGTCGCGAGGTCACTGACGACCTCACCGCGGACGCCGCGCGCCTCGCCGAAGACGACGGCCTGCGAGTTGCCGACGCGCACCGCGCCGGAGAGGGTCGGGAACCACGCGCCGTCGGCGGTGAAGTCGACGGCGGTGACCTCGTCGGGGAGCGGCGTCGCGCCGTTGCCGTCCGTCGGGGTCGCGCCGCGGTGGTGATAGACGATGGTCTCCGCTTCGCGCGCGAGCATGACGGCGCCGCGCATGCGCGTGCCGGTGCCGGGGCCATCTTCGCGGTCGATCTCGATGCCGAGCCAGAACGCGCCGTCGGGAGCGACGCCCATGAACGGGATCGAGGCGATGCGCGTCGCGACGCCGCTCAGCGTGCGCTCGATGACCTGGCGCCAGTTGCCGCCGTCGGCGCGGAAGATGCGGAACGTCGCGGTGTCACCGACGCGCACGCAGAGATACGCGCCGCCTTCGCCGGTCGCGAGCGCCTGCGGGGTCACGCCATCGGGCAGCGCCATGCGGCGCAAGGCGCCGTCGTCGTCGACGCGCAGCAAATCGCCGCGCTTCGACAGCGCCCAGGTGCGCTGCTGGCTGTCCGTCGCGATCTGGAAGTCAGTGCGCGCGACGAGATCGAAGGTGCGCAGAAAGCGCGCCGTGCCGTCGGCGGGGATCATCACCAAGCCGCGATTCTGATCGGCGAAGACGAGCGTACCGTCGACCGAGAGGCCGGCGTAGACGCCCTCGGGGATCGCCAGCGAGGTCGCCGGCGCGATGGTGAACGGCGGCGCGTCGATCGTCGGATGGCCCTGTGGGACCTCCTCGAGCGGCGCGGGCGCACGCGCGGCCTCTCCCGCTCCCTCCGGCACGACGATGCGATCCGCGGCGGTCGCGCGCGCGCGATAGGTGCGCACGCCCTGGTGCTGCGTGTCGGCCTGCAGCGCGATCAGCGGCACCGACTCACCGCGCGAATTACCGGGCGTGATGGTGAACGCGCGGCTGCCGGTGAGCAGCAGCACGGACTCGCCCTGCGTCATCAGGCCGACGATCGACGGCGGAAAGTCCGCGACGGTGTAGCCGTACCAGTGACGCCCATCCCAGTAGCCGAGCGTCGAGCGCAGCGGCCCGCGCAGCAGCGCGATCGCCTTGCCGCCGGGGAGCGGCGCGATCGCCTTCACGTACGGCTCCGGAATGCCGCGCGACTGCGAGTGCTCGCGCACGATGTCGTCGCCCTCGATGCGCAGCGCGCCCTCGGTGGTGCCGACCCACAGCGCGTCGCCGTCGGCGGCGATCGTCGTGCACTGCACCGGCTCGCCAAAGCCCGTCCAGACGCCGTCCTTCAGCCGCGCGAGGCCTGCGCGGCCGCACGCGATCACGCTGCCATCGGGGCGCGTCGCGAGATCGACGACGCTGCCGATCGGCGCCGGCGGAAACGCTGGATTCACCGAGTCACCGCTGAGCTCCGCGAGACCAGCGGCGGTCGCGACGATTACCGAGCCATCCGCGCGGGCCGCGAGCGCGCGCACGTCGTCGCTTGGCAGGCCCTCGGCGCGGGTGATGCGGCGCGGCTCCGGATCGCCGTCGCGCGGATAGACGAGCACGCCGCGATCGGTCGCCGCCCACACGCGATCTGCGGTCAGCGCGAGATCACGCACCGTGTCGACGTCAGTGAGCGTGAGGATGCGCCGCTCCGAGCCGCCGATCGCGAGGGTGCGGAACGCCGAGCCGGTCTGCAGAACCGAGGGCCCACACGCAGAGGCGAGCAAGCTAGACGCTGCGAGGCACATCGAAGCGGCAGCACGAACGAAGGCGCGGGGATCGGAGGCGCGATTCAGCATGGGTGCCGCCGTGGTAGCGGTACGCCACGGAGGTGTCAACGGAGCAGCGGCGGTGCGAGCGGCAGAGAGCGCACCGCGGACGCTCTCGCTGGCGCGCGGGCGTTGCGCGCGGCATCAGCCCTTCAGGCGCACCGCTTTGCCGAGGTACGGCGAGCGGGAGAGATCCTCGGGCGTGGTGCCGATGTCCGGGCGCTTCGGCGCGAGATCGAGGCCGGCCGCGCTGTAGCAATGCGCGACGTATTGCGAGCAGACGAAGCTGTGCTTGGTGCGCGTCTCTCTCGGGAGTCCGGTGCCGAGCGCGTAGTGCAGCCCGATGCGGATCAGATCGAGCGTCGAATACGGATCGCCGAGCCGGCTCATCGCGACCTCGGTGATCTTCGTGACGAACTCGTCGGTGCGGTGCTCCCCGACGAGCGGATACCAGTCGACGGTGCCGGCGTAGTTGGCGATCGCGCGGCTCGCCGGCAGCGACTGCACGCCTGGCCCCGCCTCCGCCTGCAGCACCATCAGCCGATCGTCCCACCAGAACGCGAGACCGCCGTGCGAGTAGCGGCCGCGCGACAGATGGCGGATGAACCCGGAGAGCCAGTGCTTGCCTGAGAAGCACAACACGTCGCCATCCGCGATCTGCCCGCGATACTCCTTGTAGCGTGACGTGCCGAGGTCGACCGCGGCGGGCGTCATGACCTTTGCGTTCACGCGTGCTCCACGATGCAAATCACCACTGCACCTCGTAGTTTGCGTCGCAGTCCGACAGCGTCTCGATGTGCACCGTCGCGCGGCGGCCAAAGACGGCGAAGCCGCCCTCGAGCGAGCCGAGCTGAAAGCTGTCGACGAAGTCCCAGACGTTGCGCAGCTGGATGACGCAGCGGCCCACCGACATCTCCGTCACCGCGCCGGTTCCGTGGTTGCTGATCACCGACCAGATCTTCGGATAGAGCACCAGCGCGCGATGTAGATCGCCGCCCGCCGCGGCGAAGATCACCTTGCCCAGCATCGAGTCGACGAAGGTCGGATACATGTCGCGGCCGAGACGCCGCAGCCCTTCTTTCGGCGGCGCGCCAGGGTACGTCAGCGCGCCCGCCGTCACCAACAGGTCGATCCAGTCGGACAGCCGATAGTCGCGGAACGCGTGATACGGATGGTCGCGCAGCGTGACGCCCGCCCGGCGCTGCGCGTCGGCGATCACACGGCGGAAGAACATCCCCTTCACGGTGCCGTTCGACGGCAGCTGACGGAGCCGATGCTTGACGTCGAGCGGCCCAGTGAAGTCACCCACCCGATAGCGCGCCGACGCGACGCCTCGAGCGCCGTGCTGTGCAGGTTCGAGACTGATGTCGGAGGGCACGTGCGCGGGACCTTGGTCAGCGAAGCGACGAAACGAGGATCATCCGCGCTACATCGCGCGTCAACGTTCTCGATCTTTTGCCCCTTGCGAAGAGCCTGTTGGGAGTGAGCCTCATTCGGTGCGCTCCCGCGCAGGGAACCTCCCTCCGGGGGAGTCGCCGCGCGCAGCGCAAAAAAGCGCCCCAATGTTGCGCGCAGCGCAATCAAGCGAGTGCAATCAGCCGCGCGCAGCGCACCAGCCGCGCGCAGCGCACCAGCCGCGCGCAGCGCACTACCTCACGGCGTATACGGGAACGTCTCGCTACCGCGCGTGCGGTACGTCGCGTCCATGTACTCCATCAAGTCGAGCAGCCACGTCTCCATCTGGGCGCCGCCCGGCGTGCCCGTGGGCGCGTCCGTGTAGAACGTCCCTTGGATGCACTCGCTGCCGCGACAGAGCCCGTCCGGAAACACGAAGATCATCTTCTGCAGCCGGTGCGCCTCGGGGATCGCGTTCGCTGTCATGTACGTCCAGAAGATCAGCCCGAGCGCGACCAGATCTTCCGGCGCCATCCCGTAGCCGTGACCGAAGTAGACCACCGGATAACGTAGGCCCGCGTTCTCCGGCATGAAGTAGCCGGGCGGCAGCACGATCGCGGCCGGGCCGACGCGGCCGGTCGTCGGCGACTCGAACATCGTCACGATCTTGTTCGGGTTTGGGCACGCCGGATCGCCCGTGGCGCAGAGGCGATCGCGCTGGGCGCGGCGGTCGCCGTCGGGCCAGCGCGCGCTCATCCACGAGAGCGCAGAGAGGACGCGATTGATGAGCTGCGCGCCGGTGCCGACGTGTCCACCATCGCCCTCGACGCGCAGCGCGAGATCGGCGTCGGGGTTGCCGTAGCGCACGAGCACGCTGCCGCCGACCTCGTCCCAGGGGATCGTGGTGAAGTCGAACGCGTTGTCTTCGCTGAGGCCGGTGTAGAACAGCGACGCGTGCGAGTTGTACATGCGCACGCCGCGACCGCGCGCTTGGAACGCGCCGATGAAGTGGTTCATCGACGGCAGCGAGTTCAGCAGATCGCGGATGCCCCCGTCGGCGAAGACGTCGAGATCGGCGAGCGTCTCCGCGTCCATGTCGAGCGCGAGCTGCTTCGGGTTGCGGTCGAACATGCGCTGCGTGCCGGACGCGCGATCGTAGCGATTGTTGCCCTCGCCCGAGTCGTAGCCGCCCTCGCTCAGCTGCGGCGTGCCGAGCACGCCATCGAGGCCGAGATCGTCGAACTGCTCGGCGATGCCCGGCGCGCCCGCGACGGCTTCCTCGCCATCGCGATACCAGTTGCCCTCGGTGCCGCGCGGGTTGAACTGGAAGTCGTAGTCGTCGCCGTTCGGATCCGGGTTGGTGACCGCGTCGTAGCCTGGCTCGTCGACGCTCGCGAGGTTGTCGAGGCCGTCGTCGCGGAACGCCTCCCACATGTTGCGGATGACGGGCTCGCCCGGATCGCGCACGCCGTTGTCGTTCACGTCGACCGCGAGGAACGGCTCGGCGGGGTAGTCGTTGGTGCCCGCCGGGTCCCAGATGCCGACGTCGCGCTCGCCACCGACGCGGATCTCTGCGCCGTCGCAGAACGTGATCACCGGGTGCTCGCCCTCTGGGTTGAACTCGTCGTCGAAGAAGCCGGTCATCGTGTCGGTGTCGCCGCTGACCTCGGGCGGGATCACGATCGGGTTCGCGCAGCGCATCGCGTCCGGGATCATCCGCGTGCTGTCGGGCACGCCGGGCGGCGTGATGTTCGGCTGAAGCGGATCGTCCGTGCGGTTGGTGCTCTGGTTGCCGTACATGAACGAGAGGTCGCGGAAGATCTGCATCCACTCTTCGCGATCGAACGTGCCGCCCTGGCCGCCGTACGCGTCGTCGTAGTGCCAGTGCTCGAAGTCCTGCACCACTTGGTAGAGCTGATCGTTCGGCGGCGTGCGCGCGAGCGACGCCCCCGCGTCGCAGTCATTGCCCGGCACTGCGCGCTCGGCCTCGGTGCAGAAGCCGCCGAAGTTGTACTCGCGGAAGTAGTGGATCGTCTGGACGAAGTCGGTCGGTCCGCCGAGCGGCGCGGCGAAGTCCATCAGCTCGGGATGGCGCAAGCCGATCTGCGCGCTCCCGATCGCGCCCATCGAGAAGCCAGTGACGCCGCGGAACTTGTACTCGCGCGTGCGGCTGGTGCCCGCCGTCGTCGAGACCACCGCCTGGAACGTGCCGAGGCGTGGCGTCTGAAAGCGCAGCAGGCCGCTGGCCCAGCTGCCCTCGAAGGCAGGCCGCGCGAACGGCACGATGGCCGGCTCGGTGACGGTCGCGCTGGTGTAGCTGATCAGCACGTGGCCGCGGTTCGCGTTCTCCGGCAGCAGCGCGAGCGAGACCGGAATCGCGACGTCGATCTCGCGCGTCGAGCGGAACGCGCCAGGGCCGATGGTGACCGCAGGGCCGAGCGCGAGATAGCCCGCGGGGACCTGATCCGGGGCGCAGCCGATGGTCGCGTCGAACGCGTCGACGTGGAAGAAGTCGTCGCGCGAGGCGCCTTCCTCGACCGAGACCGACGCGCCCGCGAGAGGCGTGCCCGCAGTGACGCTGAGGCCCCCGCCCGGCGCGACGTTGCCGCTCGCCGTGCCCGCGCACGTCGGCAGCGCAGCGGCTGACACGGTGAAGTCGAAGGTGGCCATCTCGGTGATCGCGCCGCGCGCCATGGTCGCGGTGATCGTCGTCGTCCCTACGCCGACCGGCGTGATCGTCGTCGCGACGTCGCTCGCGCCGGCGGCGATCATCAGCGACGTCTCCACCGTCGCGACAGTCGGCATCGACGAGGTCAGCGTGACGGTGAGATCCGCGCAGAAGTCGCGGCTCAGCCCGACGGTGTTGAGGCGCGTCTTGCCGACAGTCGAGCCGAGCCTGTCGCGCGTCCAGCGAAGCTCCGGCAGCGGCGTCGTCACGCCGCACGTCATCGATCCCGCATCTGGCATTGGCGGCGGCGTGTCGTCGTCATCGCCGCATCCGGCGGCGGCGCCGAGCAGCGCGAGAAACGGAATGGTGAACGCAAGGAGACGCGCAGCGAACGGACGTACGACGTGCATGGCGTTGGAGCATATACGAACGTGCGTGGCGATCGACAGAGCCCGCCAGCGCGCGCGCGGCTATGCTCTCGGCAGCGCGAGGAGAAAACATGGAGATCAGCAGCAAAACGCGGGCCGTGGTGACGGGTGCAGGGAGTGGTCTAGGCCGTGCGTTTGCTCGCGGTCTAGGGGGACGCGGCGCGAAGGTCGTCATCTCCGACGTCGATGCAGCGGGCCTCGAAGAGACGGCCAGGCTGGTCCGCGACCTTGGCGGCACGGCGCTGGTCACGCGCTGCGACGTCACCCAGCCGGACGACGTGCAGGCGCTCGCCGACTTCGCGAAGCGCGAGCTCGGTGGCACCGATCTGCTGATCAACAACGCCGGCATCGCGGTCTCCGGCGCGATCGGCGAGCTCGCGGTGAGCGACTGGAAGCGACAGATCGACGTGAATCTGTTCGGCGTGATCTACGGCTGCCACAGCTTCGTTCCGGACATGGTCGCGCGCGGCTCGGGTCATGTGCTCAACGTCGCGTCGATGGCCGGCATCGTCTACGTGCCCGGCATGGGCGCATACAACGTCACCAAGGCCGGCGTCATCGCGCTCTCCGAGACGCTGCGCGGTGAGGTCGCGATGCGCGGCCTCGGCGTCACGTGTCTGTGCCCGAGCTTCTTCCCGACGAACATCGTCAAGAACGGCAGCGGCGTGGTCGACGAGCGCAAGTCGAAGTTCGCGCAGAAGCTGATGGACCGCTCGAAGTGGTCCGCCGACGACATCGCGCGCATCGCGCTCGACGCCGTCGAGAGCGACACCTTCTACGTGCTACCGCACACCGAGGCGCGCTGGATCTGGCGCCTCAAGCGCGTCTCGCCGTGGCTCTACGCGAAGGCGATCGACGCGATGGGCAAGCGCTCGCTGATGGGCGCGTGAACGCGGCGCTCAGCGCGCCAGCTGCCAGATGGCGAGCGCGCGACGCACGCGCGTCGGCGCAGGCGTGAAGCTCAGGCGCGCGACGCCATCGCAGGTCGGCTCCGGCAGGAAGTACAAGATCGTGTCGCCTTGCGCGCCGATGCAGTCGCCCCGGCAATCCGCGGTGAGCACGTCGACCGCGCGGTCGTCGCTCGCGGGGACGCCGTCGTGCGGCCGTGTTCCATCGCGCGGAGCCGGCGGAATGTCGACGAGCTGCACGACGCTGCCGCCGAACAAGGTGTCGTCCCAGGCGCGCAAGAACGCGTCGGCTTCACCGTCGTCGAGACCGAGCTCGCGCAGCGTGAGACGCAGCGCGACGCGACCTGGCTCTTGGCTCCCGGGCATCGCCGGCTGATCGACCGTGCGATCCGACTCGTCGCTCGCGGCGTGTTCGCCGTCCGGCGCGGGCGTCGGGATCGCGGCGTTCGCGAAGTCGCTGCCAATCACCACCGTCGCGCGCGCGCCGGGTCCACGCGCGGCGATCGCGCGCACCTGGCTGCCGTTGCGGCGCAGGCGCAGCACCCAGCCGGGGATCGGCAGCGCGCCCGTGTTGGTGATGCGCAGCTCACCGGACGGCAGCGTGGCCACGCGCAGCGGCGGCGTGAACGTCGTCGTGCGCGAGCGATAGAACAGAAACGGCAGCCGCGTGTCGCTGCTCTGCAGACACGTCGCCGACGGCGACACCAGCGTCGCGAGCTGCGCCGACTCGCATCCCTCGCCCGGCGGGAGCGCGTTACACGGTGGCGCCGCAGCGCCCGGAAACGCGCCTGCGCAGCGCGGGCCACCGGCGCTCTGCGCCGCGTCGAGCGATAGCCCCGTCCAGTCGATCGCCGCCGGAAACGGCGCGCTCGTCGCCGCGCTCGTCGCCGCGCTCGTCGCCGCGCTCGTCGCCGCGCTCGTCACCGGCCAGCGCTCGCGAATCGTCCCGCCGACGGCCTCGACGTGCACGCGCTCGAGCTGCACCGGCGCGCTCGCGTGAAAGTAGAGCACCGGCTTGTCGACGGTGAGCGCCTCGACGGAACCTGGGGGCGAGATCGCGCCGGCCTCGAGCGCGTCGCCCGGAATCGCGCGCAGCAGCCCCCACTCGTGCACTTCGTACGGCGCGGTTGGCCCGCTCGGCGCGTGTGGCGTCGGCGTCTCCGGCGCGGCCGTCTCCTGCCGACCCCCACAGCCGACGATCGCGATCGAGAGCAGACCGAAGAGTGTGCGTCGCATGCCGCATGATACGCGCGGTCACGCACATCGATCTCCGACGCATCGACGCCGCGCCAGCCGCTCAGAGCCCGCCGCTCAGAGCCCGCCGCGCAGCGCCTCGATGATCACCGCGACCACCTCGCGCAGCGCAAAGCGCGCGCGCGGATACGCCTCGGGCGTCGAGCCGACGCCGCGCACGGCGTCGAAGTGCTGGCCGAACAGCCGCTCGCAGCGGAACACATGGTACGTGTCGCTCACGACGAGGATGCGCCGCGCCGTGACGAGCTCCGCGGCAAAGCGCGCGTTCTCCGCGGTCGTCGTCGAGCGCGCTTCACGCACGATGGCCGTCTCCGGCACGCCGAGCGACATTGCCAGCCGTGCAGAGGCCTCGGCCTCTGCCGGCGGGTACGTCCCGACGCCGCCGGTGAACACCAGCAGCGGCGCACGCCCGGCGCGCCAGAGCCCGACGGCGCGGCGCACGCGACGCTCGAGCGACGGACTCGGCTGACCGTTCGGCATCACCTTGCAGCCCGCGACGACGATCGCGTCCCAAGTCCCCGTGCTCGGCGCGTCGCGCTGCCCGTAGGCATCGAGCGCGAGCGCAGCGAGCACCCAGCCGACCACCAGCAACCCCACCGCGCCCGCAAGCATTCGACGTCTCTTGCGGGTGCGGTCCACTGCAAATGCGATCAGGCGCTGCGATCAGGCGCGGCGCGGCGCGGGACCGCGCGGCGGCGCGAATCCACCCGGCGGCGTCCCCGTCGGCACGCCGCGCGGCAGCGTCGCCGGCTGCGTGTCGAACTTCTCGCGCAGCAGCCGCGGCACATCGATGCCGGTCGCGGCGCGAATCTGCTCGCTCGCGCTGAGCAGCTTCATCGCCAGCGGCGGGCCGCCGTCGCCGTTCGGTCCATCGGGCGACGGGCCGATCACCGTGAGGCGATCGACGCGCAGCTCGCTGAGCGGCCCGGTGAGCCGGCCGAGCAGCGGGATCAGCTTCTGCATCAGCAGCACGTCGCGCCCGGCCGGTCCGCTCGACTGATATTGCTTCGCCAGGCTCGACAAGACGGCGGCCGTCGCGCGGCCCTGCTCGATGATGCGCGCCGCGTCGCCCTTCGCCGACTCTTCCGCCTGACGACGCTGCGCCTCTGCCGGCTGCACCACCTCGGCGAGCAGCTGCAGCTTCACCTGCTCGATGCGCGCGAGCTGCAGCTGCGCTTCGGCGTTGGCCTGCGCGATGTTCGCCTGCACCTCGGCGCGCTGCTCCGCGATCATCGCCTCACGACGCGACTGCGCGTCGACGATGCGACGGTTGTTGCGCTGGTTGGCGACCGCGATCTGTGCGTCGAGCTTGCTGACCTCGGCGTTCATCGTGTTCTGCCACTTCTGCTCGGCGGTCTGCGCCTGCGCTTCCGCCTCGGCCACGACCGCGGAGAGCCGCACCTTCGCGCTGCGCATGCGGCCGATCGAGCTGAGATAGCCGACCTCGTCAGTGACCTGCTGGATCTTCAAGGTGTCGAGCACCAGCCCGAGCTTCGACAAATCCTGCTCGGCCTCGTCCGTCAGCTTACTCGCGAACGCCTCTTTGTCCGTATTTACCTGTTCCGGCGTCAGCGTCGCTAGGACACCGCGCAGGTTGCCCTCGAGCGTCTGCTGCGCGACCTGCATGATCTGCGCGCGCGTGTAGCCGAGGAAGCGCTGCAGCGTGTTGTGGATGAGCGGCTCTTCGCCGGGCACCTTGATGTTGGCGACGCCCTGCACCGTGAGCGGGATGCCGCCCTTCGAGTACGCGCCGCGGATCGACAGCTCGATCGTCATGTTGGTGAGGTCCATCCGATCGACGACCTCGATCAGCGGGACGCGCAGCGTGCGGCCGCCCTTCACGATGCGGTACCCCACCTCGCCCGACGCGCTCATCCGCGTACGACCCGAGAAGATCAGGACCTCATTCGGCTGACACACATAGAGCACGTTCTTGACGACCAGCACGATCGTCAGGAAGCAGACGGCCGCGATCGCGACCAGCGCGATGAGGGCTGCCATCATGCACCTCCCTTCGCGGCGAGCGCGCGGCTGCCATCGGCATCGAGGATCGCGGTGACGTCGACGCCGGTCGTCTCGCGCAGCGAGTGCAGCACCGCCGCGACCATCTGCGGATAGCTCGCGGCGTAGCTCGCGAGGCCACGTCCATCGCCCTGATCGATCACGTTCACCTCTCCGACCTGGATGCTGCTCATCTGCGCGACGACCGTGCCGACGATCTCGTCGAGGTGCTGAATCACGTACAGCTCCTTCGCCTTGTCGCCCATGGTGATCCACGCGTCGCTCATCGCGCGCAGCACCTCGACCTGCGCCGCGCCGTTCTCGAGCGTCGGCGCCGCTTCGCCCTTGGCGATGATCGAGCGCGCCTGCCGATCGATCTCGGCCGGGATGATCACATCCGCCATCAGGCGCCGCTGCTCGAGCTCGTTGCGGATCGCCTGCAGATCTTTCTCTGCCTCGGCGCGCGCGGTCTTCGCCGCGGCCTCGGCCTCGCGCTCGACCGCCGTCGCGTTGCCGTCGAGCTCCGCCATGATGCGGCGCACCTCGTTGCGCTTCTGCGCGACTGCGGTCTCGCCGATCTCCTTCGCGACCTCGGCGCGGCGCTGCGCGGTCGCCTGCGCCTGCGCCGTCTCCTGCATCGCCTGGTTCTCGGAGTTCTCCGCGTCACGCAGCGCGCCGGCGATGCGCGGACGGCCGAGCGAGTCGAGGTAGCCGGTCTCGTCGGCGACGTTCTGGATCTTCAGCGTGTCGAGCTGCAGCCCGAGTTTGTCGAAGTCTGCCTCGGCCGCGTGCGAGAGGTTCTCGGCGAACTTCAGCCGATCTTCGTTCACCTCTTCCGGCGTCATCCGCGCGAGCACCTCGCGCAGCGCGCCTTCGAGCGTCTGCTGCGCGACGGCTTGGATCTCGCCGGTCGAGCGACCGAGGAAGCGCTCGATGGCGTTCGGCAGCAGCCGCTCATCACCGTTGATCTTCACATTGGCGATCGCGTGAATCTGCAG
>Ga0335397_10010376_pt1 | contig 11519 bp, 12 predicted proteins | sample MAT04_FD_205740 | JGI IMG/M metagenome (GOLD analysis project Ga0335397, IMG submission 205740) | Freshwater microbial communities from Lake Fryxell liftoff mats and glacier meltwater in Antarctica - MAT-04 (spades assembly) (version 2) ...
TATTAAGAATAAAGAATTTGTTTGTCTCGTCATCCACCCGCTCACTGCTCAATGCTTTAAACGCATGAGGTCGCAAGCGGGTGGAATCAGGAGTCTCACCGCGTCTTTCATCCCACACTATATCGCTTCGATTAGTGTGGGGATTCCCGTCTGTTTAGCTAAAATCCCAAGAGATTTCCGGAAAAAGTGTTCACAACTCTTTCAAAAACAGTCCTCAATGCAGAACCAACGCAATTATCTCATTCTGAACGCAGCGCAAGCGTTGTGAAGCATCGGGCGAGATCCTTGGCTACACTACAGTTCCTTCGCAAAGCTCAGGACTCAGGATGACAACAAAGCGTTTGTGTCCAAGACTGTTCTTGAAATATGCGCTTTTGTACTCAGCTATTCTTTAGATGGAAAAGAGCCCATAGCCGCCACTATCAATCCACACCCGCCAGCACTGATGGAAATGTAGTTGATCTAGCTTGCTGACAAGCGAAAAATTTCTATATTGAGTCTTGATTAAAGCCTGTGTTAGCGGCCAAATATACAGCGTCGCCTCAAACCACCGAAAAGCATTTTGCTTGAATTCTAATTTCCGATCGGATTGGGCTACAACCATCACCGACTCTCTCTGCGGCTGCGATGGTGCTACCTCCTGCGGTTCCTCGCTGACAACTATCTCTACTTCCTCTACTACTGCAGATAAGATAATAGTCTCGATCGCACTAGCTTCAACTCGCACCCTCTTTTTCGACTCTTCCTTTTTTGGAGACTCCTCCCCATCAGTAGAATCATCCCCCATCCAATATCCCCTTAACTCTTTTCGCAGAATAGCCCGCGCCTGGGAGATGCGTTTGGAGACATTCTGGTAGGAAATATCTTGCTGTTGGCTAATCTCTTGATGAGAGAGTTCTTGATAAAAGTGCAGCATAAAAGTCTCGCGCATCTTCTGGGGTAAGTTATCGATCGCGCGGCGAATCACTATCTTTTTCTCGTCCCTCTCCAGAACGCTTAGGGGCGTATCATCCAGAGAAACCAGTTCTATTTGCTCGACAGAGGCGATCGCTTCTATATTCTCAACTCTTTTCGTGGCCCGATCGCGCGATCGATGAATATCTATACAGAAATTATGAGTCAGTCGAGTCAGCCAAGCCTTAAAATTGGTAATTTCTCCCGCATTCTTTTGCACCTTTTCCCAAGCTTTGAGCATCACCATACTGAGGGCATCTTCAGCATCGGTTGGGTTATCGTTCATCCACTTAAGACAGCAACGATAAATACCATCTCGATACTGTTGCCAAAGCGACCAAAAAACAGTGCTTGTATCTTCCTGGCGATCGCGTGAAAACACAGATCCTTGACAATTTAAGTTCATACCCGGATCAACTTGAGAACATTATGGGAATTAGGGATTAGTCGAGGATTTTTTCCTTCTTTGATGCAGCCTGATGGTAGATTTTGTAGATAAATTTTGGATCGGGAAAAAGGCGATCGCAATTGTTGCCATCAAAAAGCGCGCACCCTATGCGAACGCTTCATCTCAAAATAGTCTTGTAGGTTCGATCGAGCTATGGCAAAACCCAACATATAAGCCCAGGAGGACATTTTATTGACTAGCACCTGAATTCTTTTTTCTGCCCTTCCGAGCTATAGACGATTCCCAACTGCAATTTATGAATTTTTGGAGGGATGGAATTTTTGGCCTTAACGGAATGCACCCATAAACACAGTCAGGGCTGCATTTGGTAGCACCGCGCGCGCGGTGCTACACAAATGCAGGCTCGCCTATATCTTCCGCGCGATCGCCCCACCCTGAAAACCTAGCTCCTCGATCATCTAATTTCATACCCATCTCCCCAACTCAACAAATTTTCTGCTCCAAATTATACGCTACGAATGAAGCAAAATCAGGATTTTTGTCTTCACAAACGGCAGATATCGATCTAAAATAAACAAGACACCCCACAACTAGGAAAAGTAACAGTGGAAGTTCTAGACATCAAACACAATATCGAAACATTGTCCGATCGACTGGGAACCACCCAGGACTATCTTTGACATCCCCGCACTCACAGCCAAAATCCAAGACTTAGAGCAAATCTGCGCCCAACCAGCATTTTGGGATGACCAAGATCGAGCTCAAGAAACCCTCCAAGAACTGAATGACTTGAAATCTCATTTAGACCAATACCACGGCTGGCAGACTAGCCTAGAAGACGCTAGAGCTATTTTAGAACTGCTGGAGTTAGACGCTGACGAGTCCCTATTTCAAGAAGCCTCATCGAGTCTTTCCCAATTAACCCGCGAACTCGACTTGTGGGAACTGCAACAATTACTATCCGGGCCCTACGATGAAGGCGGCGCAGTTTTGACAATTAACGCCGGGGCGGGCGGCACGGATGCTCAAGATTGGGCGGAAATGCTGCTGCGGATGTACACCCGCTGGGGCGAAAGTCAAGGTTACAAAGTACATTTAATGGAGATTTCTGAGGGAGAGGAAGCCGGTGTTAAATCTGCTTCTTTGGAAATTGTCGGCCGCTACGCTTACGGTTATATGAGGTCAGAAAAGGGCACTCACCGTTTAGTGAGAATTTCGCCTTTTAACGCTAATGACAAGCGTCAAACGAGTTTTGCGGGCGTGGAAGTGATGCCTGTACTCGATCGATCTGTTAAACTGGACATTCCAGAAAAAGATTTGGAAGTCACTACTTCCCGCGCAGGCGGCAAGGGCGGACAAAACGTTAACAAGGTAGAAACGGCTGTCCGCATCGTTCACCTTCCTACTGGTTTGGCTGTCCGCTGCACCGAAGAACGCAGTCAGTTACAAAATAAGGAAAAAGCTCTCGCACTGCTGAAAGCGCGCCTGTTGGTGATTGCGAAGGAACAGCGGGCTTCGGAAATTGCCGAGATTCGGGGCGACATGGTAGAGGCGGCTTGGGGCCAGCAAATTCGCAACTACGTTTTTCACCCCTATCAAATGGTCAAGGATTTACGGACTGGAGTGGAAACCACCGCTATCCTAGATGTGATGAATGGCGAATTAGAACCGTTTATTCAAGCTTATCTGCGACAGGAAAACCAATTGATCGAAAGCGCTTAACTTCTTTAAACCCCGCCGAATATACCCGCCGAAATAAACCCGCCGAATATAATTCGGGGCTACACAGCCAAAGTCCGCCTCCGCGGACTGAAGAGGAAGAGTGTTAATGGCAGCGGATTTGGTATAATTTTGAGGTTTTGGTCGATCGCCCGACATCCAATAGGTCGCGCCGCCAGAAACATTGATATGATAAAACTTGATCTGACAAACACTAAGGAGAAAGAATGACCCAAGTTGTAATCGGCGAAAATGAAGGGATTGAGTCAGCCCTACGACGGTTTAAGCGACAAGTTTCCAAAGCGGGAATTTTCCCCGACATGAGAAAACACCGCCACTTTGAAACCCCCCTCGAAAAGCAGAAGCGCAAAGCTATTGCCAGAAGGACTAAGAGACGCTTCCACCGCAACAACAAACCCTAGAATTAACGCTAAATTGATTCGGCACATATAATGCCTTGCGATTCTAGTACCGCAGCGACTCGGAGAATCACCGCTTCGCTGTAGGGAGCACCGATAATTTGTACCCCCAAAGGCAAAGCGCCGGGCCGCTGTACGGGCACGCAAAGAACCGGCAAGCCTATAAATGATAGGGGTTGGGTGAACAGTCCCAGATTGGGACGCACTAATATTTCTTGTCCGGCGATGACCATTTTCTCAACACCAATTTCAGGGGCGGCGATCGGGGTTGCGGGTGCGAGAATAATATCTGTTTGTTGGAAGATTTCCCGAATTCGATCGCGATACCACTGTCTAAATCTCTGCGCTTGCAAGTACCAATTCGCCGGGATCAGAGCTCCGGCCAAAAAACGATCGCGCGTCGCCGGATCGAAGTCTTGAGGGCGCGATCGCAAATTGTCTAAGTGCAAGTTTGCCCCTTCGCAAGCGGTAATTATAAATGCCGCCGCCCTCGCGCGATCGGATTCCGGTATGCTAACAGTTTCAAGCCCCCCGATTTTTGGGGGGTTTGTTGTCTTTTTTTCTGACTCAGTACCACATTTTGTGAAATTTGTCAAGGCCTTAGCAACTATTTCTACAGCAGCCAAAGCTTCCGGTTCGGCCCCTGTGGCGAAATACCCATCAGCAACAGCAATTCGCAATCCTTCAATTCCTATATCTAATTGCGGCGAACAAAGTTCCGGCGGGCGTTGAGTGCACACTGGATCGCGATCGTCCGGGCCTTGTAGGATATCATACAGCAGCGCCATGTCTCGGAGCGATCGCCCAAACGGCCCCACACAATCCAAACTACTCGAAAATAAATAAGCGCCAGCCCTTGATAAACGGCCGTAAGTCGGCTTAAACCCAAACACACCGCACAAAGCAGCGGGCACGCGGATGGAACCGTTAGTATCGGAACCGAGGGTGAAAGGTACTAAACCGGCGGCGACTGCTGCTGCGGAACCGCCACTGGAACCGCCGGCGATGCGGGTAGTATCGCGGGGATTGCGAGTCGGGCCATAGTGGCTGTTTTCCGTGACGAAACCGTAGGCGTACTCATCCATGTTCAGCGTACCTATAAGGATTGCACCAGCGTGTCTGAGTCGGGCGACTGCCGTCGCGTCTTGGGTAGCGGGAGGGTTGTCAGCGTTGATTTTTGACCCGGCTAGGGTGGTAATTCCACCGACATCGAACAAGTTTTTGACTGCGAAGGGAACGCCTGATAGTGGGCCTGGGTTTTCGTTGTTTGCGATCGAATTATCTATCTTTTCGGCTGCTGCGATCGCACTTTCTGCGGTGATGGCTGTAAAGCAATTGAGTGTTTTATCTCGATCGGCAATTCGTTCTAAAGCGGCGGTAACAACTGCTGTCGCTGAAATTTTACCACTTTTAACCGCCGATGCTGTGGCGACTGCATCCGCTTGTGCTAAAAATTTGCCTTTATCTGCGTTCATCTGTGTTCATCTGCCTACATCTGCGGTTAAAAATCAGGGTTGAAACACTGGTGCAGCTTCGATTTCTGGGGGTAAAGGAAATTCAGTAACGAGTCGGGCGATCGCAGCTATCCTCTCGAAGTTTACCACAACGGCGGGCCGATGTTCGGGTTTGATGGGTAAATTGATTAGTTCGGATGTGCGATCGACGTATTCTTCTATATTATTTATCATTTTTTCGGTATTTGCGATCGTTTACTTATGTTACCTCACCTCACCATTAACTTTTGCGACTGAGGCCAAGAAACCGGGTTTCTTCCCAAATCTTGGCTGGTAACAACAAATCTCGAAAGAAACCCGGTTTCTGGGGATTATGGTTAAGGCTAAGAAAACCGGTTTCTGAGGATTGCGGTTGAGGCTAAGAAACCGGGTTTCTTCCCAAATCTTGGCTGGTAACAACAAATCTCGAAAGAAACCCGGTTTCTGGCGATTTGCGACTTCTGAGGATTGCGACTGAGGCTAAGAAACCCGGTTTCTACCAACATCTTGGCTTGTCACAATAAATCTCGCAAGAAACCGGGTTTCTGAGGATTACGACTCACACCGTTTGATTTTTCCCAACTCAAACACTGACAGTTTCCCGCAACTTCTCAACGGCGACATCAAGGGGAGGCAAATCAAAATCCTCAGCATCCATCAATTCCTTAACCTTCTCAAAAATCTCAACCTCCGCCTCTTCCTGATCCGTCAGCTTATCATAAAAACAAGGATCGTTAAACCACTGTTCAAACACGAACCTCAACACCCCATTCGGGTTAAGCATAAACCTCCAATACTTAGAAACTCGGTTATCAACTACTTCAAACAAAGGTGCAGGAGTCTGTATGGGATAATAGCTGTAATTATCATTACAAACATAATACCAAACTATTCCCTGCCACGATCTGATCGCATAAACCACATATTCCTTGCCAACAGTCAACGGCAATTCAATCTTTTTAGTATAGCCTCTTGCCGGATCGATATAATTTTCCGGTAAGTGTTCTCCAGTATTAGCAATACAGCGAACTCTCATAACTTGTCTACCTATAAATTCTTAGGTGCTGTTTTAGGATATTGTCGCTTGAATTTTAATTCAAGTTGTTGTAAAATTTGCTTATTTTCAAACCAGTGTACTTGTACGGAAGCTCCATTAATTACAAAACCCTGAATGCTAGTTATTTTGTACCAGTCTTCGGGATTGCCTCCGTATATGGCAACCAGTCTAGAGACATCTCCTAGTATATCGTCAGGCCCGCCCTGAATAGATATACAATTACCAGCCTTAGCATCTTGCAGCAGCAGTTGCTCTGGCAAATTTCTCGGACTCTCGTCGGGAATAGCACCTTGATTCATAATTTAACAGTGTTAGATCTAATTCGTCAAAAAAGTATTTTATTCAAGGCGAAAAGACTAAATTCACCTTCGCACTTTCTCGACTTATTAAACACTGACAGTTTCCCGCAACTTCTCAACGGCGACATCCAGCGGAGGCAAATCAAAATCTTCAGCATCCATCAATTCCTTAACTTTATCAAAAATCTCAACCTCCTCATCTTCCTGATCCGTCAGCTTATCATAAAAATAAGGATCAGTAAACCACTGTTCAAACGCTATCATTAACAATCCATTGGACGAAAGTTCAAACCGCCAATATTTAGAAACTCTGTCATCAACCACTTCAAACATCGGTGCAGGATTATGGATGGGATAATAGCTATAATTATCATTACAGATATAATACCAAATAGTTCCTTTCCATTCTCGGATAGCATAAACAACATATTCCTTGTCTATTGTTAGTGGTAACTCGACTTTTCGAGTGTAGCCGCGTGGCGGATCTATATAATTTTCAGGGAGATATTCACCCGTCTTAGCAATGCAACGAATTTTCATAACTTGATTACCTACATATTTTTAGGTGCTGTTTTGGGATACTGTCGCTTGAACTTGAACTCCACCTCTTGAAGAGTCTGACTGTTCTTCAACCAATGGACTTGTACAGAAGCTCTATTAATTTAAAAAGCCTCAATGCTTGTCATTTTATCCCAATCTTCAGGATTTCCACCATAAATAGCAATAAGTCTCGGCGCATCCCCCAATAATCTATCTGTACCGCAATGAATTACTATGTAATTACCAGCCTTGGCATCTTGCAGAAGTAATTCTTCCGGCAAATTTCTCGGACTCTCATCGGGAATAGCACCTTTATTCATAATTTAACAGGTTTAGATATTATTTGTCAAACACCATGAAAACAAATTTTCCCAACTCAAACACTGACAGTTTCCCGCAACTTCTCAACGGCGACATCCAGCGGAGGCAAATCAAAATCTTCAGCATCCATCAATTCCTTAACTTTATCAAAAATCTCAATCTCCGCCTCTTCCTGATCCGTCAGCTTATCGTAAAAATCAGGATCAGTAAACCACTGTTCAAACGCTATCATCAAGAATCCATTGGCCGAAAGTTTAAACCGCCAATACTTAGAAACTCTGTCGTCAACCACTTCAAACAGCGGTGCCGGATTCTGCATGGGATAATAGCTGTAATTATCATCGCAGATATAATACCAAATAGTTCCCCGCCACTCTCTAAAAGCATAAACAACATATTCACGACCAACCGTTAATGAAAATTGTATTTCTTTTGTGTAACCGATAGCAGGTTCTATATAATCATCAGGAAGCGATGCACCTGTATTAGCGATACAGCGAATTATCATATTTTTTTTCTTTCCTAATTACATATTCTTGGTAGCTATTTTTGGGTACTGACGTTTGAACTTGCACTCTACATTTTCCTGAGTCTGACTATTCCGAAACCAATGAACTTGTACAGAGGCTCCATTAATCACAAAAGACTGAATGCTTGTCAGTTTATACCAATGTTCAGGAGAGCCACCATAGATAGCAACAAGTCGGGGAGCATCTCCCAGCATATTATTCACTCCGCCTTGAATACCTTTGCCATTTCCAGCAAGTGCATCTTGCAGAAGCAGTTGCTCTAGTAAATTTCTCGGACTCTCATCGGGAATAGCACCTTTATTCATAATTTAACAGTTTTAGATATAACTTGTCAAATACCATGAAAATAAATTTTCGGTGGTACAGTTTCCGCCAGCAACTTACCCCGCGAAATCACGTACCGAACCAGCGCGCGTCTCCTAATGGCATCGTAACAGCTATCAGCATCCAACACAATTAAATTAGCAAGTTTCCCCACATCAATCCCGTAATTATCATCTCCCAGATTGAGAGTTTTAGCACCACTAGCAGTCACCATATTAAAACAAGCTTCAATCTCAGAAATCCCCGTCATCTGACAAACATGAACCGCCATGTGAGCAACATCCAACATATTCCCAGTACCCAAACTGTACCACGGATCTTGCACGCAGTCATGTCCCAAACTCACATTCAATCCCTGCTGCCACAACTCCTTAACCCGCGTCACTCCACGACGTTTCGGATAAGTATCCGCGCGGCCTTGCAGGGTGATATTAATTAAAGGATTAGCGATGAAATTTATTTGCGATTTCTGCAAGATTCCCATCAGCTTAAAGGCATAAGCATTGTTGTAAGAACCGAAGGCAGTCGTGTGGCTAGCCGTCACCCGCGAACCCGCACCTGTTCTAATCGCATAAGCTGCCACTACTTCCAAAAATCTCGACTGTTCGTCGTCTATTTCATCGCAGTGGATATCTATTAATCTATTGTATTTTTCCGCTAGTTCAAAAATTCTCTCAACCGACTTCACTCCATCTTCCCGCGTCAACTCATAATGCGGAATTCCGCCCACAGCATCCGCACCCATATCGATAGCTTTTTCTAAAAGTTGGTCATTTCCCGGACTCCCATAAATTCCGTCTTGGGGAAAAGCCACAACTTGCAAAGTCATCCAATCTTTGACTTGTTCCCGCACCTCCAAAAGTCCTTGCAAAGCAGTCAGCGTCGGTTCGCTAACATCAGCATGACTCCTGACAAACAAAATCCCTTGCGACGCTTGCAGCCTTAAAGTTTCAATCGCCCGTTTTTTGACATCATCCAGAGTTAAACTTTGCTTTCGTTCCCCCCAAATTTGAATTCCCTCAAACAAAGTGCCGCTTTGATTCCATCGCGGTGTCCCCGCAGTCAAGGCAGAATCGAGATGAATGTGCGACTCGACAAACGGAGGACTAACTAAATTCCCTTGAATGTCGATTTCTCGTTCGCCAAGTTCAGAGATGTGGGGCGAAATGGCTGCTATTCGGTCATCCTCAATAGCAATATCTACCGTTGCGCGATCTCCCGCACCCAACAAACGGCATTGGCGCAGAACTATGCTATACTTTTGTTCAGACATGGCCTCTTTACTCAATTGTTCGTAGTAAGGACTTCAGTCCTATCTTAAATCTGAGTATGTAAGTTTTGTCAGACAATCTCAAATTCCAGATTGTAGCTTTTCACCAAATCAAAGCTAAAATGGTCAACCACATTAGTATCGCTCAATTCCAGATTATAAAAATCCACAAAATCCGCATCAAAATAAGGCCCAGCGTGCCAAGTCCCCACATCTAACTTAATAAAACAATTACCCGGAATCCGAAAAGCCACAATATCCTCTAAACTAGGTTTATCGCTATCCCCATGAGGCGCAACCGCCATCAACCAATCCTTCCCATCTAGAGAACCCAAACACTGAGTACATTCAACGTGCCGCGTAATCTTACCAAACTTGCGACCTTTCTCATGCAGCCGCATAATATAAAATCTAGGAATACCATTGCTTAAGTTTAACCGAGCATCCTTATCATCAAAAAACTTACCATCAAAACTCGCAGAAATAACTTGACCATAACTCCGAAAATTATCCGATGTTATCCATTGTGCCAGCAATTGCTTAACCGAAACTAATGTACTCATAAATCCCAACATCTCATCAAAAGCATAATACAAATACCCCTCTACCTCCCCTCTCTGCGCCCTCTGCGCTCTCTGTGGTAAAAAAAATCTAATTAGCATTCTCGCCCAAAATAGCATTACAATCAAACTCAGCACACCGCTGCAAAAACCGAGCCGGAATATCAGGCCTCGCCCCCCAATGCAAATGCAAATAAGAAGCATGAACTTGATAAACCCCCCAACCTTCTGCAACCGCATCAACCTCCCCCCGCTTGCCGTACCTCCAACTGTGATAAACTGGATTAGTCGGTTCTACAGTTAAGTGCGATCGATGAAACTCATGTCCGCAAACCTCATCCCCTACAACTAACACCGAACTATCTCTCACGGCCACAGTTTCTCGGTATCCCAAAGTCAAACGCTTTCCCATCTCAGCATTAGACTGCAACACTCCCACCCCTTGCCAAGAATTGCCCTGGAAGTCTACAATAGAATCGCATAAGTACATCAAACCCCCGCATTCGGCATAAGTCGGCATTCCCGCAACGATCGCACTTCTGACAGCATCCCGAATTAAAACATTATTGCTCAATTCCTCAGCAAACACTTCGGGGAAACCGCCGCCAAAATACAACCCTTGCACATTGTCAGGAAACACAGCATCATCAAGCGGGCTCCAAAATACTAACTGGGCACCCAATTCTGCCAATAAATCAAGATTGTCCTGATAATAAAAATTAAAAGCCCGATCGCGCGCAACTGCAATCCGCACCCCAAATTTCCCATCCAAACTGTTGACAACATCATCTTTTTCAGTTATAATAACCGAAGGGAGACTGTATCTACCCAAAAGTTGCTCAGACCCCTCACCCACCCCATTTGAAATTGCCGCCAACATTGGCAAAAGTTTGTCCCAGTCAAAAGCAACAGCAGCCAAATCGGCTAACTTATCGATCGCAGCATGAAGATTCGGCAACTCCTCAGCAGGAATCAGGCCCAAATGTCGATCGGGAATAGTCACAGCCTCATCCCGTCGCAGCACCCCCAAAACAGGTAAATCCAGTGGTTCCAGAGCATTGGTAAGCAACTCCAAATGTCGATCGCTCGCCACTCTATTCAGCACCAAACCAGCGAAATTAAGATTTTTGTCAAAAGAGCGAAAACCATGTGCGATCGCAGCCACAGAACCAGACAGCCGGCTGCAATCTATCACAAACAATATCGGCAAATTCAGCAAATAAGCAACATGAGCCGTAGAAGCAAAGGAAATAGAATAGTGTTCTTTTCCTTCTGCCTTCTTGACATCCGTTATATCCGTTACATCCGTTTCAAAATCCGTTGCCGAACCCTGCTTCCGAGAAACTCCATCAAATAAACCCATTACCCCTTCAACCAAGGCACAATCGACATCTTGAATATGACGATCAAAACACTTTTTCACATAAGATTCAGACGTTAAAACGGGGTCTAAATTCCGACAAGGGCGGCCCGTGACAAAAGCATGAAACATCGGGTCAATGTAATCCGGGCCGACCTTAAAAGATTGCACGTTCAAGCCGCGACGGATTAAATAAGCTAAAATGGCGATCGTTACAGTCGTCTTTCCCGCACCGCTGCGTTCGCCAGCAATTACTAAAGTCAT
>Ga0335397_10010379_pt1 | contig 11517 bp, 9 predicted proteins | sample MAT04_FD_205740 | JGI IMG/M metagenome (GOLD analysis project Ga0335397, IMG submission 205740) | Freshwater microbial communities from Lake Fryxell liftoff mats and glacier meltwater in Antarctica - MAT-04 (spades assembly) (version 2) ...
AATTTAATTTAAAATTCACTAAAAAACTCTAGGATTCAGCTATGTCGAGTATATGTCAAGTTTTCACTCTGAGGCTCCTTCATCACAGTTACTTTCGTAGTTACAAATATCACGATTCATTTTAGCGAGAACCAAGTAAAGTTTGCTGCCTAAAGCTCTATCAATTTGGAATTTTACCATCTGGTAATTTCTTAGAGCCTGTTTTTAAATTGAAGCGTCCTATGGATAATGTGAAAGCTCTCGCGGATGGAAAATTGCAGCCGGGTCCATATTTTTAATATTGACCCAGCTCCAATTTATCCATCCCCGAGGCTTTGAAGCAATTCAGAGGGCACTTGAATTTGAAAACAGGCTCTTAGAATGACAATAAAAATTTAAATTAATAAACAAAGCATTTTAAAAAAGTTTATTCAATCTATTGATTATCAGCATCTTTAGATTGATCTTTGATTCTTTATCCTGATGCTTCTCCAAAACAAAAGAAAATGAGCATGAGATTTTCAGTGATTTTTAACATGATAAGAAAATTTCGATTAAGTTTATTGTCAATTAAACTTAAAATTTTGCGAGGGATCAGTTTTTACTCGATTTTTCAACATCAAAAAATAAACTCTTCAAATTCATTTAAAGGAGGAATCACAAAAACTAATGACAATTCTTCTAGATTGTTAGCTATTGGCTTTGCTTCTAATTCGTAAAAGTAGTCGCCTTCTTTTAAGAAATTAATTTTTGTCACAATAGCCACTTGAAGTCCGGCCGGAAATATTCCATCCATACCTGTTGTAACCAATAGATCATCTACTTTTAAAATAGGTAAAGCAATTTCATTTGTTAAATCTGTTTCGCCTGTTCTTAAGTCTCGACTCGGCCCTGCTGCATCGGCAAAATCATAATTAAATCCCGTTCCTTTCAAAATCGGCGACCCATACCCAAGCGGAACAACGCTCCCATGTAATTCTCCTTTTGCTAAATACCATGATTTTTTATGGGGTTGTAGAGAATTTTTTAATTCAGAAAGGAGTGTGATGAGTTGTTGATCAGGAGAGCTTTTTGAAGAAATTGTATGCAAAATGTAATTGATGTAATCCGTCATTAGTCCATCATATTCTCCTCCACGGATTGCTCTCACTGAAGGAGTGATACTAGGATCGGAAATTAATTTGACACGAGATTGATGTCGACCGACGTAATCGACCATGCCTACAACTGCTTCATTGATCAATACAGGGCTATTTTTAGCAATGATTGTCATTTGAGCTTTTTCATTGTCTTTTTCCCCTGCATTAATCCATACGGAACTATTCCACTGATCAAAAGAACGAAAAATTACGCGTGCAGGTAAAGCTTTTATTTGCCGATGTAGGTGATTAATACTGCGATCAAGAAATTTTTCAAAATCGTTTTCAAGTGTCCCTATCCCCTTAGATGTAAAATTTTTCAAATTCTCCCATTTCAAACGATTTCTTTTTTGATTTTGCATCAGATTTTGGAAATCGCCGACTTCAAGTTTTAAGAGCCGGTTCTCGGTGCGTAGTTGCTGAATTTCTTCTTCTAAAGCCGTGTTTTTAGTATCTTGAACAGTATCAAAAGAATGAGATAAGAAAGATTTGGCTGCCAAGAGATGTTCCCAAAAGGGAGAAAAGAATGAAATTGATCGATTACGTAATTTTTCAGAGCTTGTTTTAGAAAGACTTAAAGAGAATAACAAGGTAATGAGAATGAATAAATAAGAGAAAATAAATTTTTTATGCACAAGGTCAACCTTACAAAACTGATAGCAGAGCGTCTGCCACATATTCAATATTCAAAGTGTTTAAGCCGGCCAAATTAATACGTCCATTCGAAGGCGTATAAATAGCGTATTCATCTCGAATTTTATCGACTTGTTCTTTTGTTAAGCCGATAAAAGAGAAAAGACCCATTTGTTTTAATATCGAGTTAAAGTTTTTGCCTTTGCCTTTAACCAGCAAAGCTGCCACTAAAGCTTTGCGCATTTCTTTAATCCGTCCACACATGTTTTCCAATTCAGTCACCCAATCTGTCGTTAACTCTCGTGATTTCAATATCGTTGACACGATACGTGCTCCATGGAGAGGAGGGGATGAATAATTTCCGCGTATCAATGTACGTATCTGACTTCCGATTTTTGGAATCGATTCCCGATTATTCGTCATAATTGTCAAGACTCCTACTCTTTCTCCATATAGCCCAAAATTTTTAGCGAAAGAATAAGCAATCATCATTTCATGCCCATCTAGGGCGAATGTTCTAATTGATTGCACATCTTCTTCAAGATTAGCCCCAAACCCTTGATAAGCGCAATCAAATAGAGGAAAGATCTTCTTCTTTTTTATCAAATCTGATAATTCACGCCACTGTTCAATTGTTGGATCAACACCTGTAGGGTTGTGACAACAGGCATGCAATAGAATGCTGCTACAGGGAGGTAAATTACTGATTGCTTGACACATGCCTTTGAAATCCAAAGAGTTATCATGGGTATTAAAATAGGGATAGCTACCGACATTTAAGTTGGATTTTTCAAAAATTGATTTATGATTAGGCCAAGTAGGTTGAGGTAAGAAAATATTTCGACCGATTAATTTACTAAAAAATTCTCCGGCTGTTCTTAAAGCACCCGATCCGCCGATTGTTTGGGCAGCATATAATCTGTCACAGCCGATTTGAGCTAAATCTTTTCCAAATATTAGCTGCAAAGTATCTTCAATTAATTCCTTATGACCATCGATAGGTAAATATTCTTTATTATAATGCTTTTGAAGGATAATAGTTTCGGCTTTTTTGACGCAATTTAAAACCAATGGCAGGCCTTCTGCTGTTTTGTAAGCACCAATACCCAAGTTGACTTTATTTTTACGCGAATCGGCTGCATAAATTAATGGTAAACCTAAGATGGGGTCGTTGGGCAAAAGAGGGATACTATTATAAAAGGACATTTTTACCTAGGGGCTATCGATCTAATGAATATTCTAATTGGTTACCAAACTTAGATTATCGCGTAAACACAAATTGTGGGGGAAATAATGAAACAAAAATTATTCGATCCATTAAATTTTTCACTTTAGAAAAAAGAAGTTCTAAGAAGTCGAATCGAGGATTCAATGCCGGAAGAACTTTTCTCCCATAAAAATCGTAGAGCAAAGAGATCCCCTGAAAGTTAATTTTTTCTATATGTGATCTTATGATATTAAACGCTCCGTGGTTAGCTAAAAGTAAACCGATTGAGGCGGTTTGTAGAGGCAGGCTCATGTAGCTGCCTGTATTTAAACTTGGGATTAAAAAATCCACGGAGTAACCTAATGCCAATAGACCTAATCCCGTTATGAGTTGAATTTTTCCTTGATTTCTTCTCCAAGTCACTGCCCAAGTATGTAAGGATGGAAATTTATTTTTTGGTAAATATCCTATGACACTAAAAATATTTTCGCTAACAGTTAGAAAGCCGTTGAGGTAGAAAATCGGACTAAGCACGTTGAACCCTATTGTTAATTCATCTGTAGATTATATTGCATAAAAAGGATAACCCGTTTAAGATTGATTTTCCCTAAATTTGGGGCGTTAGCTCAGTTGGTAGAGCGCAACAATGGCATTGTTGAGGTGAACGGTTCGATTCCGTTACGCTCCATTTCTTTTCAACCTCGATTCTAGTTCATTTTAGAAAAATCAAGAAGGATTGATATGAGGCTTTAATAACCCTGCGATTTTAAACATATCAATCGTATCATTCGATCCAAAAACTTTTGCTAAGGCTTCATCGGGCTTAATGAGACGTCCATTTGCGGTATCTTGTAATTGATTTGCTTTGATATAATCCCAAACCTTTTTTGTCACATCACCCCTAGAAAGCTCAGGTGCCCCCACAATTTCAGCAAGTAAAACGGAAAGTTTGTATACAGGCATATTGCGAGGTTTTTTAACTTTAGGTTCAGTCGATTGAGTTGTCGATTTTTTTGGCGTCTTTTTAGTCATACCAGTGTTTTTCTTAGTTTTCGAAGTCGCTGATTTTTTTTCGCTTGTCTTCGCATTTTTTTTGACTTTCTTTACATAAGCTGTACGAGTTTGATGTGCATATTTGGATTCTAGTTGGTCTAACGTATTGACAATCACATTACATTCAGGAAAAGTCGAACAAGAATAAAATGTCTTTCCAAAGCGAGATTTACGGCCGACTAGGTGACCCGGGCAATCAATAGCAGGGCAGGTAGGCATATCTTTTTGTTCAGCGACTGTTTCGCCTTTTTTAGGGATGTTAATTAGTCCTTTACAATCGGGATAATGGCTGCATCCAAGAAATGTCCCATACTTTCCGTGGCGGACTTTCATTTCGGATCCACAAGTAGGACAAGGTTGTTCCCAATTAAACTCGGCTGCATAATCTTCTTTATTAAAGGCAATTTCTTCTATCGGTGCGGAATAATCGCATTCCGGGTAACGTTCGCACCCATAAAAATACTTAGAGCGCGACCAGATTTTTTGTAGTTTGCCGATTTTGCATTTAGGGCAGTCTATATCCGTATGAATTTTAGGGACGAATGCTTCTTTTAAAGCTGTTTCTAAAGTAGGTGAAAACTGTTCCCAAAATTCGCGAATCAGATCTTTCCAATTTTTTTGATTTTCTGCTACTCCCTCTAAATTATCTTCCATTTGGGATGTAAAACCTACATTCATAATTTGAGGAAAGCTGGTTTGCAACATTTGGGCAATGACTTGACCTAATTCCGTAGGCTTTAATCTTCCACTTTCTTTAACGGTGTATTCTCGGCTTTGGATTTTATTCATAATGGGTACATATGTCGATGGACGACCGATACCGGATTTTTCCAGTTCCTTTACCAAAGAAGCCTCTGAATATCTTGCGGGAGGGCGAGTAAATGACTGTTCGGTTGTTAATTCATGCAAAAGTAATGTTTGGCCTTCTCTTAATGGAGGAAGCATCCGGTTTTCATCATCTTTATCATCTTCATCCTGTTTTTCCTCGTAAGCAGCTAAAAACCCTTGGAATTTGATAATCGATCCTGTAGATCTAAGCAAAATGCCTTTACCGGCCGAGATGTCCGCGGAAACTGTATCATATATTGCAGGCATCATTTGTGAAGCCACAAATCTTCTCCAAATCAATTGATAAAGTAAAAATTGTTCACGTGATAAGTAGCTTTGAATCTCTTCAGGACGAAGCAAAGGATTAGCAGGTCGAATTGCTTCATGGGCATCTTGCGCACTTTTTTGCGTCGCATAATATTTCGGTTCGGTAGGTAAAAAGTCTTGTCCGTATTGTTTAACAATGAACTCTCTAGCTTCTTGAATTGCTTGAGGTTCCACTCTAACGGAATCCGTACGCATATAAGTGATCAAACCTTCAGGTCCATCGGTACCTAGATCGATTCCTTCATAAAGACCTTGTGCAATACCCATAGTCCGCGCTGCAGAAAATCCATGATGACGGCTGGCTTCTTGCTGTAGAGTTGAAGTAATAAAAGGGGGGACAGGGTACCGTTTTTTTTCTTTCCGTTCAATACGGGTGATTTCGAAAGGTCCATTCTTCATGCGTGCTAAAATGATATCTGCCTCTTCTTTATTTCGAATGAGAGTCAGTTCTTTACCAGGAATATCTTCTTTTTCAAAACGTTTGTTATCGACTGAATAAAGTGCCGCCCGAAAATTTTTTTCATCTTTGTCAGTCTGAAAAATAGCTCCCAAGTTCCAGTATTCTACAGGAAGAAAAGCCACGATTTCTTTTTCTCGATCTACGACGAGCAATAAGGCAACAGACTGCACGCGGCCGGCCGATAAAGAATTTTCTCTACCGCGTTGAATCCGCCTGTTCAACAAGGGTGATATTTTATAACCCACTATCCGATCAAGTAAACGACGGGCTTGTTGAGCATTGACTAATGCCATATCAATCAATCGAGGATTTTCTAAAGCTTTAAGAACGGCATCTTTTGTTATCGAATTAAAAGAGACGCGCTTTGTGTTTGTGCCCGGTGGAAGAATCTCGCTGATATGCCAAGCGATTGCTTCCCCTTCACGATCTGGATCAGGAGAAAGGTAAACAACATCACATTTTTTAGCAGCCGCAATGAGTTTTGCGATAACCTCTTCTTTATTGGGCATAATTGTGTACTTAGGCTCAAAATCATGTTCAATATCGATTCCAAATTCTCTTTCGGGCAAATCTCTTATGTGACCGATCGAAGATTCAAAAATGTAATTAGGCCCTAGGAATTTTCTTAAGGTTTTGATTTTGGCGGGTGATTCTACAATGATAAGCGCTTTACCTTTACCCATATTCAAAAAGCTCCATAAATTTTTGATAGCAAGTGATACCATTATGTATAAAATATTTTTTTAAAAAATTTTTCAAGTTAATGTATATTTTTCTCTCTCTTTTAATTTAAATTCAATAAAAGTTAAAAAGAAATCAATAAAATGAGAAAATTTCTCGACTGCCTGTTTTAAAATTAAAAATATGTCTAAAAAATTGAGATTTTCTATATTTTTTTATAAATTTTTCCGGGATATTCTCGAATGACTTTTTTTAAAACTAAACTCATTAAAAGCATATTTAATTGACTGATTGGCAGCTTAATACGTTGAAAAATATCCTCAATGGATAGCTCTTCTTCGGGAAGATTTTTCATCAATTCGACCTCTTCTTTTTCCAAATAAATGTGATTCGAAACTGAAGGGGAGCGAACCGAAGAAAATTGAAATAAATCTCCAAAAAATTCCAATACATCTTCGCTGTTTTCAATTAAAGAAGCTTTCTTTGTTTTAATCAGATGGTGATTCCCTTTAAAATTTTCTAGATCCGCTCTTCCCGGTAGCGCAAATGTAGGGCGACCTTGTTCAAGGGCGTTATTCATAGTCAGCATCGCTCCGCTTCGTAAAGGGGCTTCGATCAAAATTGTCCCCATGGTCATACCACTGACGATGCGATTACGTTGGGGAAAATGAGCGCGATCGGGTGGAGCCGCCATGGGGAATTCTGAAATTAATGCGCCATGTTCGCTGATTTTGTGGGCAAGGTCACTATTTTCGACGGGATAAATATTCGCTAAGCCGGATCCTAAAATTGCAAGAGTGCGACCTGATTCCAAAGCTCCGGAGTGGGCAGCGGTATCAATGCCCCTTGCCAATCCACTGACTATCGTGAATCCGGCTTTGGAAAGTTCGCGGCTGATTTTCTTTGCCATCTCCATTCCATATACACTCGTATTTCTGGTTCCTACAATAGCTAAGCAGCGTTGATCTTGTTTAGTATAAGTGCCTTTTACGTATAGAAGGATAGGATGATCCGTTAGCTCTAAAAGGCGCTTAGGGTAATTGACATGTTGATAGCTAATCAAATTGACTGAAAATTTTTCGACCAACTCTAGATTTTTTTTGAAATCGGTTTTTTTTAAAAAATCTTCCCAGCAGTTGAGGATTTTGGGTCCAAATCCTGGCAATAGTGCTAATTCTTTGGGATTGGATTGAATAGCTCGAAGAGCAGATCCGAAATGATGAATGAGCAGGCGAATTTTTATTGAACCTAATAAAGGCATGCTTGTCAGTAGTAATAGACCTTCAATTTCTTCCAATCATAACCTAAATTTTTAATAGTAAAATTTGATAAGAAGGCGGCTAATACTATTAGCCGCCAAATTTTTTCTTTCTTTAGAAAGAAATTGTGATGCTTCCGCTGACTTTGATCACTTGAGAATCGCAATCAGATGATTCATTCATAATAGATAGATGTTTCTCCCGGATGAACAAATCAAATTCCTGTCTGATCACTTCCTCTTTTACTTCCAGGGCGAGAGAGCTTTGACTCTGACTCACTATTTTCTCCATCTACCTTAAGGTAGTTTTTAAGAGAACTTCTGTGAGTTGATAAACCATCTAGATTAATCTAGAACTAAAAAACCCTCCTAATAAGATAAGATGGACACTTGATCTAGCATTGTTCGTTAAAAACAATCTTTTCACGGAAAATCTTCTCTGACAAAGGTACGTTACTAAGTACTTATCAACCCTCATTGTCCTCATTTTTTCTTTAAAATAAAATTAATTTCAATATTTTAATTTCCCAAAGCGTGTGTGGTTTCGAGCTATTGTAATCGCCTCATGTCACCTCCTTATCTGCTCCATTGGTTCCACTTTCTTGGGAAAAGGACTGTCGAGTTTCTGCAGCACGATAATGCATGAAACTCGATCTATTTTTTTAATAGCAGATAAGTTATAACAAATAAAGTGTAAAAATGCTAACTTATTAAGTTTTTCGTTTTTGTATATATTGGTTTAGATTAGCATTTCCTTGAGTAAATAAATTCAACAAAGCAGAAACGTTGGGTTGAGGGGTAATCTGTTGAAATTCCTCCCAATTATTGGCTTCTTCTTGTAAGTTCCCTAACTCTTGATGAAGTGTAGCTAGCCTCAACAAATTGTATAAGTATAGAACACTCACATCGTTTCTTTGCAGATCGGTTCTTAATACTTCCTGTAATTGTTGTGACTTTAAGAGAGCCTTCGGATAATCACCTGCACTGATGAGCAAAGAAGTATTCGCAAAAGCGTGATAATTTTTAATGTGATCATTCTTTGTTCGCCGGAAAGTCGCTTTAGCAAAAATCTCTGCTTTAGTGATTTGATCTTCAATGATTAAAGTTTGAGCTAAGGCTGCATCGTATTTAGCATGCAATTCTGGATATTGTTTTATGATAGTTTCTAAATCGTTCAAAGAATCGGAACCGTTAGCGAAGCGGTCGGGATTAATCGCAGCCTCTTGAAATTGGTTGAAAACGGTTTGAGCTTTAATATAGTCGCTTTCTGCATTTGAATTACGACCCATCAATAATCGAGCTGCAACAATCAAAAGGACAAAAAGACCTGCTATAAACCAAAGAATAAATTGTCTGTTATTTGAAATCCACTCACCTAAAGGGTGGTCTGACCAATGACTTTCGATGAAAGAAGGAACTGCCGGTTGTTTACTCTGTTTACTCATAATTCCATTTGGGTTTAAATATCTCTGCAGAAAGCTTGAGATAGGATTTATAAATGTTACTAATTTTGATAAAAATATAAGTAAAAAGCTAATATTACGCACTAAATTCTTGTAGAAACAGAAAATTTTGATCTGCTATTACAGAATTCATTCCTAAAAAAAAATATGGATTTCAAAATTTAAAATGGAACACAAGTGAATCAATCTCTTAATGATGAAGATGAGCCTTTAAAACTTCTGGAAGTGGATGTTAACCTGATTTCTGTTAATCCTTACCAACCGAGGAGAGAATTTAACAAAGAAGACCTGCAAGAACTGGCTCAGTCGATTCAAACGGTCGGTTTACTTCATCCGCCTTTGGTCCGGTACTTACCGAAAGACGGTTGTTATGAATTAATCTCCGGTGAGCGTCGTTTTCGCGCTTCGCAACTCGCGGGTAAAACAAGAATTCCCGTCTTTATTCGTTTGAGTACTCCCCTCACGTCTGCTTATGCCGCTTTGATTGAAAACGTGCAACGAGTGGATCTCAACCCTTTGGAAATTGCGAAAGCTTTAAAAAAATTAGTGCAAGATTTTGGTTTTAGTCAAGAACAATTGGCTCTCAAGATCGGCAAAAAACGCTCGACCATCGCTAATTACTTACGTTTGCTTAGTTTGCCAGCTAGCGTTCAACATAGTCTGAATGTCGCTCTCATTACTATGGGTCATGCAAAAGCCATCTTAGCCTTAGAAAATGAAGACAAACAGTTGCTTTTGCATGAGCTGATCTTGCGCGATGATTTATCCGTTAGGGAATCCGAAAAGGCAGCAGTGAGAATAGGAGAAAAAGCTAAAAAAAACCAATTGGGATATGTTGCGAGAGATTTTTACGTGGAACAATTAGCCGGAAAAATTCAACAAAAAGTGGGTACCAAAGCGGTTATTCACAATAATGGTAAAAAAGGTTATATAAGCCTTTATTATTATAATTTTGACGATCTCGATCGTCTTTTAAATTTACTTGGGGTTAGTCAGGATTAAGAGATGAGTAAACGTATTTTTATTACCGGAGCTGCCGGTTTTATCGGGTTTCATACGGCAATACGGCTAAAGGCCGAGGGAAACGAAGTTGTCGGTTATGATAATTTTAACGATTACTATTGCGTTCGATTGAAAAGAGATCGAGCGGTCGAACTTAAAAAAATCGGCATAGAAATCGTCGAAGGAAATATTCTGGATGATGAAAAATTAAAAAAAGCCATTGAAGGCCATCAAACTTCACACATTGTGCATTTAGCAGCACAAGCAGGGGTGCGTTATTCTTTAACGAATCCAAAAAGCTATTTAAAATCTAATGTCGATGGATTTTTAAATGTTCTTGAAATTTGTCGCGATAATCCGACTATTAAACTGACTTATGCTTCTTCTTCTTCCGTGTACGGTTTAAATACGCACATGCCCTATTCAATTATTGATCGAACCGATCAACAAGCGAGTCTATATGGCGTGACCAAGAAAACCAACGAGTTGATGGCACATACCTATCATCATTTATTCGGAATTTCCGTAACCGGTTTAAGATTTTTTACTGTTTATGGTCCTTGGGGTAGACCCGATATGGCATACTTTTCATTTACCAAAGCCATTTTAGAAAACAGGCCGATCGGGATTTATAATGAAGGTAAGATGCATCGAGATTTCACCTATATTGATGACATTGTAAGTGGAATTTGCTCGGCTATTCATAAAGAGCTGCCTTGTGCGCTATTTAATCTAGGACATCATCAACCGGAGGAGTTGCTGCAACTCATTTCAATCTTGGAAGAGTTATTAGATCGTAAAGCATTAAAAACCTTTCTGCCTATGCAGCCGGGGGATGTGTTATCGACTTATGCGGATATTGAAGAGAGTACGTCCGTATTAGGCTTTCAACCAAAAGTTACTTTGAGAGAAGGTTTGGAAATATTTATAAACTGGTATAAAGCTTATTACCTTTAAGAGCCTTTTTTCAAATTGAAGGACCTCTTCAATAGCTTAAGCTTCAGCAATTGTGTGTGACTGAATTTCTGCAGAGGAAATCCTGATTTAAAAAAAATATTATTCCTAATAACGTTCATAATGTGTTATAGAGGCAATTTTCAGTTCTTTGAATAAGTGATTTAACGAAATTGATAACCCACATTCCCGCGACTTCTTTACGGAATTCCGTATATATTGAGCATTGTCCCCCCAAAAAGTTTTAGAGTCTTTTGTCGAACTGCGTGGAGATTAGTTACTGTCGCACACCATCTTTGAGTGAGGTCATCGTAGATCTCTACAATCGCTATGCCCTCCATTATTTGAAAGATCCACTTTAATGTAGGGGTTGCGGTCTCTTTCTTCTTTTGGTTAGGCAAGGTTGTTTTTTGATTTTTCAGCGCTTTGCGCAATTTATGCTGAGCAAAATTGTATACCAATAAACACAGACACATCACCACCATCAACGCCTCAATTCTTTCAGGACTTTTTAAAAAAAGAGTGTCAGCCAT
>Ga0335397_10010381_pt1 | contig 11516 bp, 2 predicted proteins | sample MAT04_FD_205740 | JGI IMG/M metagenome (GOLD analysis project Ga0335397, IMG submission 205740) | Freshwater microbial communities from Lake Fryxell liftoff mats and glacier meltwater in Antarctica - MAT-04 (spades assembly) (version 2) ...
CTTATATATGAACTGGAAGGCTGGGAATTAAAGAAAGGTGATCTTTGTGAAAAAGGGTCGCAACTCCGGCCTCATATTGTTTGGTTTGGCGAAGCCGTGCCAATGATTGAACCCGCTATGGAACTCTCGGCTGAAGCGGATATTTTTATCGTAATAGGAACATCACTGAATGTATATCCGGCAGCTGGCCTGGTTTATTACGTAAAGCCAGGAACCCCGGTTTACCTTATCGACCCTCATGCTGAAATGCTGAGCGGGGTAAAAAATATTACGGTATTGCGTAAAAAAGCCGGATTGGGTGTACCTGAACTTGTCAGGCAACTGATGGAAAGCGGCTTTTAAAAAAATCAAGGGCAGCTGTAATGCCGCCCCCGGATCAGAAAAATTGGACTGTTGTGAATGACGTTTACTAGTACGATGGAGTTATATATATTCTTTTCCCGTTGGAGAAACTTACAACAAAAGCATCCGTATAGCCGATAAGAACCATTGTACTGCGATAATGAAGGGCTTCGGCATGGGTATTGAAAACACCTGATGTGTACTTGTACAAGCCGTCTTCAATATACATCTGGACATCTTCGAGTAATTCGAACTCAGGATCAAGTAACGATTTTTCATTTGAAAGCGCCATTAGCTGCACTCTATACGTAACTGCACCAGGCACTGCGCTTACCGGTTCATTTACCTGTTTCTCTTCAGTAACAGGCATCTCTTCAACTTTAGCCTTTTCGGTAACAACATGCTTTTCGGTAACGGCCTTTTTCTCTTTAACGTCCATCAGCTCATTAACAGCTTTCATGTCGTCGGTTATAGGTATAGATACTACAGGTTTAATGCTGGTTTGATCGGAAATGTTTTCACTATCCGGAACCGTTTCTGTCTTATATTTTTCCATTTTCTTTTCCTGCAGGCAGTTAATAAAGAAATCGCGGTCGAACATATAAACCGGTATTTCTTCATCACCTTTGAACTTACTCATATCATAGTCAGAATTTGAGCCTGAGTTGTAACCAGCATCCGTAAACCCGGTGACTTTAAATTCAGTTCGCCTGTTGGCCTGGTGTTCGTCAGGTGAACAAGGAACCCCATCGGAGCATTGGTTAATCAGTTGCGATTCGCCATACCCTTTGGCTGTAATACGACCTGCATTGATGCCTTGCAAAACGATATACCGAACCGCCGATTCAGCGCGTTTTTGTGAAAGGTCAAGATTGTATTCGTCGTTACCACGGCAATCCGTATGCGATCCAAGTTCAATATTAACCGGATTTTCCTTCATCACCTGCACAAGTTTGTCGAGTTCTTTTTCAGCATCAGGACGGATAAACCATTTATCGAAATCGTAGTAAATGGTTTCGATGGCATAATCCATGTTGTTAACCTTGAATATTTTGTTCAGTTCGAAGCGATCGAGCAACAAATCGCGCGGAGTAATTACAGCTTGGGCAGTGTCGGATAATTCAAATTTGAAGTTTATACAGTCGGACAAATAATTATTTTCCATTGCTTTTGCCACATAAAAGACGCCTTTAGCAATAGTGTCATTGAACATGCCATTTGTATCCGTTTTGAGAACCCTGACCTTACCGGTTTGAGTATTAAGCAGGAAAACGATACTCCCTGACATTGGTTTCAGTGTTTGTTTATCTTTAACAAATCCCGAAATAATTGTACTGAGAGAGTCCGGTTTTTGAACATCTTTCTTTGATTTTTTGTCGGACACACGGCATGCATAAATATCATCACTTCCAAGTCCTCCCGGACGGTTTGAGCTAAAAAAACCTTTTTTGCCCCGCGCATCAAGTACCAGCGCAAAATCATCGAATGACGAATTGACAGGCTTTCCCAGGTTCCCGGCTTTCGACCATTTTTCGTCCCGGAAGGTCGAACTGAAAAGATCGAGTCCTCCGAAGCCTGCAAATCCGTTTGAAGAAAAATAGAGTTCGTTCCCATTAATAGCCGGGAACATTTCGTCGCCTAATGAATTCACTGCCGGACCCAGGTTTTGGGCCTGGCTCCATTGCCCGTTCTGCCATTCGCAGGTATAAATATCAGTCCCGCCAAGTCCGCCGGTCATATCCGAAACAAAATAAATAGTATTTCCATCGGGTGTAAGTACCGGGTGACCAACAGAGTATGTATCGGAATTCATAAAGAAAGCTTCAGTTTTTGACCATGAACCGTCGAAGGTTGCCCAGAAAATCTTGAGCCTGTCGGTTCTGAAATTATCAACGTCTTTTTTCACTTTTTCGTTGTCGGTGCGGGTAAAATAGATGAGGCTGTCATGACGGGCGAATGAAGCAGGGCCATCGTGGTAAGTCTGGTTAAATTTGCCGGTAAAAGCTTTGGGTTCATTCATCTCCTGAAAAAACTCATCCAGATAGCGCGGAGTGGCAAAGAAAAGATCCAGGTAATTGAAATTGGTCCACTCATATTTTTTATTATCCATAAAATTTTGACGCCTGTCAGAAACAAAAATTATTCCGTCGCTATAAAAAGCCGGGCCAAAATCTGATCGGTCGGAATTGAGGACAGGAACATTTTTGATTTCGAAAGTGGCGGGTATTTCGTTCAGTTCAGGAATTTTATCACAAAAATCAGCATATACTTTCCCTCGTTTATCATCAGGATTCAGCCTGGCATAGGATAAATAAGCTTCCTTTGCGAGATCGTATTCCTGTGCACAGCGGAGTGCCTCTCCATAATAGAACCAATTTATACTTTCGGTATTCGGTAGTTTTACCGCGCGGGCATACCAGGCTTTGGCATTCAGTTGGTCGTTTGTAAGGCGGTAGCAATCAGCAAGCCTGGCGGTAGCATAGTTACGATCGGGATCTCCTGGTTTCTGGGCAACTTTCAGGTAGTAAGGTATTGCTGATGAATAGCTGAAACTTTTAAAAAGTTTGTCAGCCTGGTTAATCTGGGCCTGAGCTGCGGTACCTGCGAGGGCGAAAGCTATGAATAAAACTAAAAAAAATCGCGTGTTCATACCCGGGTCATTATGTGGTAGGTTGCTAAATTAACTAAAAATACCTTGGGGTGTACATTCTGTTTTTCAACAGGTCGAGATCTACACCGAGCCTGATTTCATGCGATCCTGAATTATACTGAACCATGTCTTTAAGGTTCACATCAAATGAATAACCGATACGGTAATTTCTTCCGATATTTACTTCGGTTAAAAATACAAGGTCACCATCCGTCCGGTATGTCATTCCAAGCCAGAAAAGGTCATTAAAGAGTACACTGGCATTGAGGTCGAGCTGCCAGGGCGCATTCTTTACATATTTTACAAGAGCCGATGGCCTGAAAATAACCTTGTCAGAAATCGGAATAGCCAGTCCGGCCATACCGTAAAAATGCCTCAGCAATTTCGAGTATGCCTTCTTGCCGTTAACAGTAACCATTCCATACTCGTTTTGTAAAAGTTGTTTTGACGAAACACCTACATATGCGTGATTTGAGTAATAATAAATCCCGAAATTGGCATCGGGGGTTACCTTGTTTTTCTGATCTCCCTGAAATGCGAAGTCCGGGTCTTCGACCACAATCATACCCCAATCGACACCGTAATATTTAATACCAGCCTGTATTCCAAATGATAGTTTTCCTTTCGGGAGATTAACGCGGTATGCATAAGTAGCAAGGGCACCCTGGTCAACAACCGGGCCGATCTGATCGCTGTATATATATCCTCCAAGCCCGATGTGGTCGTTTCTCAAGGGCGCATGCATTCCAAGTGTCAGCGTTTTCGGCGCACCCGGCATGCCTACCCATTGGTAGCGGTAAACCATATCGGCGCTGAACACTTCGCGGCTACCGGCATACCCCGGGTTCACAGTCAGCTTGTTGAACATATACTGGCTGAATAGCGCATCCTGTTGAGCAAAGCTGGTGATGCTGGCAAACAAAACGAATATAAGGATTAGCTTTTTCATGTGCTTGATTTTAATTACAGTTCAGATGTTTAAATTTCCCCGTTGGTTTGTTTACCGATCTGAACATTACTCTACTGCTTATTTGGCCGAGCGAAGGAAGATCCACCCTTTTAATATCCCAACGTTTTTCACATCCAGGATATAGAAGTAAGTTCCGTCAGGCAGAATTTCTCCGTGTTCATTCTTCCCTTCCCACGCACGTGTTGTATTGTTGTAGTTGGCAAATTCCCGTACCTTATCTCCCCAGCGGTTGAAAATCATTACTGTATTGTCAGGATATTTTTCAATTCCCTTAACTTTCCAGGTATCATTATTTCCGTCACTATTGGGCGATACACCATTAAACACGGTAATATCGTCGAGACTTGGCTGTTTTACATGAATATATACCATGGTATCGGAGCACAATCCGGGTTGGATGGCGTCACAAATCCGGTAACAGAAAAAGTCATCACCTTCAAAATCACTATAGGGAGTGTAGGTGATGGTTTTATCTGAATTCACTATAACAATGCCATTCGAAGGATATCCGCATAAGCTGATTGTAACCGGTTCACCTTGTGGATAAATATCATTGTACAGCACATCAACCGTCACAGGAATATTCACAAGAGTAGTGTCAAAATCAGCTATCGCGACTATTGAGTTACCACCACTGCCAATTGAAATTTCAACTGTATCATCATCTGTGCATCCGGTTGATATATCTATTACTGTTAAAGTAAATGTTACCGGAGTATTCAGAGGTAAGGTAAACGGATTTTGATCCGAAGGATTCAGAAGCAAGGTGGCAGGCTGCCAGTTCCAGGCATAGAAACCCGATCCACCGGATGCTGCACCCGATAATGCGGTCGAAGCTCCTGTATATACTTCCTGGTCAGGGCCGGCGTCAGCCACCAGCGATGCATTCACATATATGATCATTTGTGACGACATCACTATACTGCTGCAGGTTCCAACCCCCTGTACCCTGAGGGTTAAAGTTGCATTTCCTGAGAATCCTGCTGCCGGGGTAAAGATCGGGTTCAGAGTACCGGTTCCTGCGAGAGTTCCGGCTGAAACCGGTGAAACACTCCATTGCAGTGTACTGTAATTTGTGGCAGTGGCCTGAGTTATAGTATAGCTGGACCCGGCACAAATTACCATATCAGGCCCTGCATTTGCCGAAGGAGCTTTGTTTATGGTAAGGATAAGCTGGTCGCTGACATCAGGGCATGGACTTATACCGCCCGCACTTAAAGTAAGCATTACACTTCCTGCCGCAACATCAAAAGATCCGGGTGTATAGACAGGATTAACGATCGAAGAATTATTGAAGGTGCCATTTCCACTTGTTGTCCAAAAAATCGAACTGCTACCGGACACACTTGAACCTGTAACCGGCACCGGCGACAATTCGCAGGTCGTAAGGTCAGGGCCGACGTCAACTGAGGCAGCCGTTTGTATGAACAGCGACATTTGATCCGTTACCGAACCACATGCAGCATTACCCCAGGCAACCATAGTAAGAATAATTATACCTGATTCGCCAGGTGCAGGCAGGTAGGACGGAGTAAGGGTATTCAAGTCAGTAAGTGTTCCCAGTCCGTTGGTTGACCATGAAAGAGCAGAATAATTTTGAGCAAAAGCCTGTGAAACTATGAATGTGGATGACTGGCACACTGTGGCATCGGGACCTGCATCAGCTATAGGCTGGCGGGCAATGCTCAGTTTCATTACATCAATAGCTGACGGGCACGACACATTACCAGTTACAATCAAAGTCAGGTAAACAAATCCGTCGTTGATATCGTTAGGGCTGGGTGTGTACACAGGATTAAGTATAGCTGTATTATCAAAGCTTCCTGTTCCTGAAGTTTGCCATTCGATGGCAAGGTTGTTTGTTGCTGAACTTCCTGTCACCAGGTAATGCTCGTTTGCACAGATAGTAGTATCTGGTCCGGCTGTGGCAGTTGATTCAGGAACTACCAGCAGGAATAAAGTATCAGCAGTATCAGTACATGGCGAATTTGCCAAAACATGCAGTATCAGCATCACCTGGCCGCTTTCACCGGCTGCGGGAGTATAAGTCGGATACAATGCTGTACTGTCGGTGAGTGCACCATTTCCCGATGTTGACCAGTAATAACTACTTGCAAATTCGATAGTTGCATCCAAAACTGTATAAGTGGAATTTCCACATATTGTAGCATCCTCTCCTGCAAAAACCAAAGGCGAACGGTATATTGTAAGTGTCATCTGGTCCGAAACTTCCGGACAGGGATCAATACCAGCAGCTGTAAGCAGCAAATTTACCACACCATTCGTAATGTCAGTTAAACTGGGAACGTAGGTTGGATGCAATACGGTTGGATCGCTAAAAGTTCCCGAACCTGACGAAGTCCATAACAGGCTGGTGTAGTTTAAAGCAAATGACGAGCCTAACAGGTATGACGAACCTTCGCAGATAGTTGCATTGCCCCCGGCATTAACCTGGGCAGGTTGTGTAATGAAAATATTTACAACATCAGCATCAGCCTGGCATACTCCATTTGTTATTGCCCACTGGAACGCATATACGCCGAAAGTAAGGTTCGAAACGGTTGTATTGGGATCAGTTGGGTTCAGGATGTTTGCTGTATTGGGGCCTGAAAGCTGTGTCCATAAACCTGATCCGTAAACCGGTGTGTTAGCCTCAAGGGAAGTGATAACAATTCCGCCAGGACTACAGAATTCCTGGTCAACACCGGCATATGAAGGAGTAGGAGGAGTGAAGTTTATAACACTCATTGTATCGGTCGAAGTACAGCCTCCGTTAATTATAGTATAGCTGTAAACATATGGTATTGAACTCGGGATCAGACCAGTTGTGACGGCTACACTTCCAACAGGAGGGAAAAGGTTAGGAATATTCGGCCCTGATACGAAAGCCCAGGTTCCGGTTCCGGGATCAGGAGAATTTCCTACCAGAAAGGTGACATCGGCATTACATAACATCTGGCCGGGCCCTGCATTTGCGATTATCGCAGCAAAAATTCCGATAAATAGGGTATCATTGCTGCATTCAACAGGTATTCCCGAATCGCAGATGCTTACAATAACCATGTCAGATCCGGTGTACGAAACATCAGGAGTATAATTGAACGTCCCGGTAATTGTATCAGTAAAAGTAAATACCCCATGAGCCGGTCCGAGTACCAGCGTATTGCTTACCGTCAGCGGCAGGCTATTTTCGGGATCGGTATCTCCATTAAATACAGTACCTCCATTCGAAACAGTTCCCACGAAAGTTGAACCCTGGCAAACGCTTATATATTCATTTACCGTTAACGGTGGCTGGTTTGCAGGTAGCACAACTATAAAAATGGTGTCGTTGGTGCAGGCCGGTGGCAAAGGAATCCCATTATCACACACACTTACAACCACAGTATCATTTCCGATATAATTCAGTGCAGGGGTATATGTGAAACTGCCATCAGCCGTAATTACAAAAGTTCCGTTAACAGGGTAAATTACAGGTGTTGTATTCACTGTCAAGGCTGTACCATCGGGATCATAATCACCATTCAGTAGTACATTTCCGGATTCTGGTTCATTATAACTTACGTATATTAACTCATTAAAAGTTACCGGAGGATCGTTAAACGGATCAATAGTAATAAATACGGTGGCTGTTGAAACATTTCCATTGATATCAGTTATGGTATAAGTGAAAAAATCAGAGCCATTATAACCAGGTGCAGGAGTGTAAGTAAACGAGCCATCAGGAGCTACTATCACTAAACCATTCATTGGTGCAGTATTTGATAATACTGTAACGGGTGGGAAGCATAAGCCAAGGTCGTTAGCCATAACATTTCCGCTTACCGGAGTATTTTCGGGTGTGGTTGCAAAGTCGTCCACTGCCAGAAGTATACCCGATGTAAGAATTGTAACAGGAACATCAACTGAGCAATTATTCGCATCCAGAACAGTAACGGTATAGTTGCCTGCAGCCAGGTTAGGGAAAGTCCCGCCCGACTGGTAAACACCTCCGTTAAGGCTGTATTGATAGCCAGGTGTACCTCCTGCTCCTTCAACAGTAACTGAGCCATTAGCATTTCCGGCACAATCTTCGTTAACGAGGTTGGTTATTGTACCTGTGAGAGCTGTTGCAGGTTCATAAATGGTAACACTTGCTGTATCCTGGCATCCGATATTATCAGTAACCAATACAATATAACCGCCTGCTGAAAGGCCCGAAGCTGTGGCTGTTGCCTGGGGCGGAACGGTATTCCAAAGGTAGGCGTATGGCTCAGTACCATCAGATGCCAGAGCTGTTGCACTGCCGGTATTATCGCCGAAACACAATACATTTATACTGTTCGAAATTGCAACAGATATCCCAACTGCGGGCTCGGTTATTGTTACACTGGCAGTTTCAGAACAACCTGAGGCATCAGTAACTATCACGTTGTAGGTTCCGGCAACCAGGTTCACCGCTGTAGAAGCAGTCTGGGCTGGAATGGTATTCCATAAATAGGTATAAGGCGAAGTCCCACCCAATGCAGTAACAGTAGCTGATCCGCTGGCAGTGCCTTTGCAAACAACATCAACCTGGGCACTAATCATTGCTGTAAGCCCTGTAAGTGGCTGCGAAATAGAAACAGGAACATCGAGTGTACAGTTGTTAGTATCCCTTACGGTGACAGTATAATTACCGGCAAGCAGATTCGAAAAAGTTCCGTCCGACTGGTAAGCACCGCCGTTTAGGCTGTATTGGTAAGGGGATACGCCTCCATTACCAGTAACAGCAACCGAGCCAGTGGCGGCTCCAAAACAGGCAACATTTACAAGACTGGTAACTGTTGCTGTTAGTAACGATGCAGGAGCGGTAATAACAGCCGTATCCAAAGCCACACAGCCGTTCCCGTCAGTTACTGTTACAATATACATTCCGGCGGTGAGGTTTGATACAGTGGGTGTTGTCTGCACCGGAATGGTATTCCATTCATATAAATAAGGTAAGGTTCCACCGGAAGCAGTAACTGTGGCGCTTCCGTCGGTATTACCAAAGCATGATACATTAACCTGCGAACTGATTGAAGCAGTTAATAATTCTGCAGGCTGGCTGATGATAAAAGGAATATCAAGCGTACAGGCACTGCCATCACTTATTGTAACAGTATAGCTGCCTGCAACCAGGTTGCTGAATGTTCCGTCAGGTTGCGGAAGTCCGCCATTGAGACTGAACAAATATGGAGGTAATCCTGTATTAACGGTTATAGTTACCGAACCTGTTGCCTGTCCAAAACATAAGACATCAACAAGGTTGGTTATTGTTGCTGTTATTCCGTTTGCAGGCTCCGTGATTGTAACCGGAACATCGACAGTACAATTATTGGCGTCCATAACTGTAACAGTGTAAACACCAGCTAAAAGATTGGAAAAGGTCCCAGTTGCCTGGAAAGAACCTCCATTCAGGCTATATTGATAAGCCGGTGTTCCCCCACTTCCTTCAACTGTTACTGACCCTGTTGGGTTACCAAGGCACAGCACATTCACCTGGTTGGTTATTGAAGCAGTAAGAGCGGAGGCTGGTTCAGTAATAAGAGCAGAAGTAGAAATAAAACAACCTAATGAATCAAAAATCGTAACAGTATAGGTTCCGGCCGAAAGGTTTGAAGCTGTGGCTGTTGTTTGAAGAGGTACTGTAAGCCATACGTACGTATATGGAGGTGTGCCTCCGCTTACCTGTGCTGTAGCACTGCCGGTTGATTGTCCAAAACAAGCTACATTCAGCTGATTGTCAATAGTAACTATAAGAGGATCAGGCTGGGTAATAGTTACATCGGCTGTTACAACACAACCACTTGCGTCGGTAATGGTAACAGTGTATGTTCCGGCTGCGAGGTTTATGGCAGTGGTGCCCGTTTGTACGGGAATGGTATTCCACGAATAGGCATATGGAAGTGTTCCGCCATTGGCTGTAACAGTTGCACTCCCTGTTAACTGGCCGGCACAATTTATATTAGTCTTACCCGAGATTATAGCAGTCAATGCCGTTGCAGGCTCAATGATGTTCACCAACAGGCTGACCGTACAATTGTTCGCATCTGTTACGGTAACAGTATATATTCCTGCAAAAAGGTCGCTAAACGTCCCGCTTGCCTGTAATGAACCTCCATTAATACTATATTGATACGGAGGAGTTCCTCCGCTACCTTCAACCGTAATTGAACCGGTATTGGCTCCATTGCAGGATACATTTACCTGGCTGGTAATATTCGCCGCCAGTGCAGCGGCAGGTCCGGTTATAGTTATACTAGATATTATACTGCACCCAATACTATCAGTAACAGTAACAGTATAATTACCTGCAGGCAGGTTGGATGCAGTATCGGTTGTCTGAACCGGTATGGTATTCCACGAATAACTGTAAGGCAAAATACCTCCTGAAACTGAAACCGAAGCACTTCCTGTGGTTTGTCCGAAGCAGGCGATATTAACCTGGCCAGTGATGGAAACTGTAAGTGCACTTGGTGGCCCGGAAATGATCACATTTTCGGTATCCTGGCAGCCGATGCTATCAGTTACCGTTACTGTATAATTGCCGGCAGGCAGGTTGGATGCTGTGGCTGTTAACTGAGGCGGAACTGTATTCCAGAAATATGTATAAGGGAATATACCATCTGTAACAATGGCAGTAGCAGCTCCGGTTGTATCGCCAAAACACACTGTATTAATAACATTAGAAATTGCCACAGCTATTCCTAGCGCAGGTTCGGTGATGATTACATTTGCAGTAGCTGTGCAACCTCCGGCCTCAGTAACAATTACAGTATAAGTACCTGCCGGCAGATTAACAGCTGTTGCTGTCGTTTGAGCCGGTATAGTATTCCATAAATAAGATAAAGGCTCAATTCCGCCCAGGGCTAAAACTGTCGCACTTCCGGTAGCAGTACCTTTACAGATAACATTCACCTGGCCTGATACCACTGCTGTAAGTCCGGTAAGAGGTCCGGTAATTGTAACCGGCACATCCAAAGTACAGTTATTTGTATCCCTTACGGTAATGGTATAATTACCGGCAAGCAGACCCGAAAAAGTTCCATCCGACTGGTAAGCACCACCGTTGAGGCTATATTGATAAGGAGACACTCCGCCGATTCCGGTTACAGTTACCGAACCAGTTGCATTACCAAAACAGCTTACGTTTACTAAATTTGAAATAGTTGCGGTTAATGGTGAAGACGGAGCCGTTATAATTGCGGTATCGGAAACAACACAACCATTGCTGTCAGAAACAATTACAATATATGTACCGGCAACCAGGTTGGTGATAGCCGGAGTGGTTTGCTCAGGTATGGTATTCCATGAATAAGAATAAGGCAAAGTACCTCCCGAAGCAGTAACGGTAGCACTTCCGTTTGTATCGCCAAAGCATATTACGTTTAGCAGCGAACTTATTACAGTTGAAAGCTGTTCAGCAGGCTGGGTGATTATAAATGGAACATCAAGCGTACATGAACTTCCATCACTAATGGTTACAGTATAGCTGCCTGCAACCAAATTGTTAAAAGTTCCGTCAGGCTGTGGTATTCCCCCATTCAGACT
>Ga0335397_10010382_pt1 | contig 11516 bp, 9 predicted proteins | sample MAT04_FD_205740 | JGI IMG/M metagenome (GOLD analysis project Ga0335397, IMG submission 205740) | Freshwater microbial communities from Lake Fryxell liftoff mats and glacier meltwater in Antarctica - MAT-04 (spades assembly) (version 2) ...
GAATCGCTTCATCGTAGGCGGCGAGGTGGTGGAGTTTCTCGGCGGGCGTGAACGTCCGGCGCGAGCTCGGGCCTCCCGCGCGGGGTCCGGGTTTCGTCATGGGACTATCGTCGCGTACGGCGGTCGAAGATGGGCTAGACATGATGTGGGCTTCCTCGTTCTCGCCCTACGCGGGGATCGACTTGCTCTGAGCTGCTGGCCTCAACTCACCCTGACACGTAGGGAGCTGCTAGGCGAAGAGGGCCTGCTTGCCAGCCTTGGTTAGCAACGGAGAATCGACCTGCTCAAGGACGACTGAAGTCCGGTCAAACCCAGCATGGTCGCTCCTGAGCTTGTCCGCGAAGGTGGCAGACACGCTATCAAGGTCGAGCGGCTCCGTCGCCGATAGGAAAACGCGAACATGACCTTCGGTCTCCTGCCGCAGCTGGACCGCCGTTACGTGCGGCTCGGACTTGAGCAGGTGGACCGGCAGGATCGCCGATAGTTCTAAGAGTTGGCCGTCACTTTTGGAAAACGTGACCGAATCTTGGGAGCGGCCCAGGACGGCATCGAGGGTCAAGGCGTTCCCATTAGCCACGTCGCCTCCCTCTGCGCGGTCGCCGATCGCATAGTTGATAAGCGGGAATTCACGTTCGGTCAGCGTCGTCACCGCGAGTTCACTGTCTGAACCGATAGAGACGATGAAGCTCCGCCACAACACTTGGAGTGGCCATGTTCCGCCACGCGAGCAGGCAATGACACCGGTCTCCGCAGCCCCGTACTCCGTCACAACGGGAACCCCAAAAACCTTGCCGATCAGATCCGCGTCAGCGCGAGTCACTGTCTCTGCGGTGACGATAACTCCCCGAAGATTCGTCAGACGCGAGGTAGCACCTTCATGGTGGGCCTGTATGTGACGGGCTAACCGGAAAACAGCGGACGTGTAGCCCACGATGTACGACGGGTTGCGCTTCAACGTGGCTTGGACGTGCCCCTCAATTGCCGAATCTGACATATCGTACGCATTCAGACGAACGGCATTCGCGAGCCTGTCAGCTATCGCTCGCCTCGCTTTGACCACTCGCCCCGGTAGGCCCGACTCTGCGCCGAACAAGTGCGCGTGCCCCCACACGTGAACATAGGAATCAAACGGCCGAATGCCCCACCACGAGCGCCCTGCGTAAGTATTTGCGTAGAATGAAGGGGTATCACTCACCGCCCGCGGGAAACGGGTCGGTGTGCCTGTCGAACCCCCCGTCGAATATGCAAGTTGGATTCGTCCGTGCTGGAATACCTCATCCGCACGCTCAACGAGGTCGGCCTTCGTCAGCTTGGGGAAGCTCTGCAACTCGGCAAGATTCTCCACCGATTCCGGGAGGCGATGCCGATCCGCCCAACCGCGGTAGAACGGGACTTCGGAGAGACAGTATCGCCAGATGTCATTGAACTTTTCAATCTGGTACTTCTCGACGGCAACCCTGCTGGTCTCCGACGCATACGCCTCTACCTCCTCAGCCAGGATGATCTGACGGCCAGGGAGCAGTATGGATCGAAGTATGGAAGCAATCACGTACCGTATGGTACCGGTCCAACTTGACCTGTCCTTGGTTTCCTGGAGTCAGCTCGCGTGGATTTGGGCATCCGCTCCATCGAAAGCGGCATAATGCCGAAGCGTATCCTGACGCGTTCCGGCGGAAAGCTCTTAATCTCGTGGTGGCGGCCAGGGAGCACGTCTGCGGAGAACGCCGAGCTGGTCGCGGCGGCGGCGGATATGGGAGTTGGAAGAGAATGTGGCGATCCTCAAACGTGCACATGAGCCTCTGAGGGAGCCGCCTTAGGCAACCCATTCGAGCGGACAATCGGTCCGCCATCCATAGAAGCACGAGGGAAAAACGGTGCCAACGCCGCAAACTTCAGCATTCTATTTGCCATCCGCTAGGCATCCCTATCTTCTGAATCGCGAGCACCGCGTTGCCGTATCGAATCGCCCGAACGGATGAGCGTAGCAAGCTCCGTTCTGACCTTGTAGTCGCGCACCCAATAAGCGAACCCGGCGGCAATGGCCATCCCCCACGCCACACCCACAGCGCCCAAGAAATATGCTCCTACGAGCACGAGCACGAGCATGACGACAACCGACCACGCCCTTACGTAGAACGAATAGGTGGCGAAGCCCAAGAGGCGCAACATCGAAAAATTGGGTACGGAAAGCGCGTTCAATAATCCATGCAAGGATCCGACGATGAGAAATGCACCAAGAGCGTTCCAAGTTGCATTGAACATCGCTACTCCCAAGTCTTCGGGAATCAACAGAAGCGACGCGAATACAACTGACCCGCTTAGCGCGATAACAACACCCTCTCGCCTTAGAGTGACCCGCGCAGAGCGCGGGTCACCAGAGTTAACAACGCGTGGAAGGGTTACAGCATTCACACCTTGCGCGAGGTTTAGAACTGCGCCGAAGAGTAACTGAATCAGGCGATAACCCGCCAGCGCCTCGAAGCCTCCAAGCGCGAGAATCATCCAATTAAGAAGATACGGAACACCTGACTGGAGTGCATACTCCCCCACACTTGGAACAACCAAATCCCGATTTGCGACAAGCCAAACTCGTCCGACCACACGGCGAGGGAAGTATTTGATCGGAAGACTAACGACGACAAACCCGATCAATGTGGCGCCCGCCCATATCCAGATACCGCTGACACCCACGATATCCAGGCGGTTGGCGACGTACAGCCCCCCCAGCGCAAAGACGACCACAGCCAGATCGCTTGCGAACGCCGCGCCAGCCTTCTGAAGACGAAAGCAGCGAAATCTTGCGGAATCCTGAAGGACGAAGATGCTCGAGAGTGCCACTGCGATGCCGATCGTTGTTACAAGCGACACCGAGGTCGCAAACCCGAAAACGACCACCGTCAGTCCGATCACACACAGCCAGAGCGCCATCAAGTAGGCCGCGCCGGCTGGGCCTGCGTCCGCGTTGCGGCCGCCGCGCAGCATATCTGTTTGACCGATGACGGCACGGCTGAGTCCAAGAATTAGAATCACAGTGGTGCTGGTAACGGCAAACTGACCGAACTCTTCGACGGTGGTAAGTCCAGCTATCGCTAACTGGACAATCAAGTTCGAGAACCCCGAGGCCGCAGTCGAGAGTATTCCAAACAAGCCGTTTCTCACCTCGAATCCAATCCCGGCTTGCGGACGAGCACGGTCGGGCCGTTCCCTGATTGGCGCGGGCCGAAAGGTCGGCCGGATTTCGGTCGTCGCCCACCGATCTCACGAAACATGTGAAGAGTTGCGGCCATCGCGAGAAGTAAAATCATCGCGGCGAGAGCGCGGGAGACAAACGTGAATGTTCCGCCCCATAGAAGATTCAGCAGCGAAGCGGCGATGAAAACAACGAGAAGGCGGTTGACGACGGCCATCGCGGTCTGTGGCGGGAACCCTCCTTCGGCCTGACGGGTCATGCGTCGGTCCACCACTCGCAGAAGCAAAACGAAAACGACCATTGACACGGCCCCTCCCACCAGCCCAAAGTTCCAGACGAGCTCGCCAGGAAGCAGGGCGGCATCGCTAAACGCCTGAGTGGTGAATAGCTGCGGCTGCGTTATCGACACCATCTCCGTCCCGAAACCGTCGGGCTTGCTAGGCCAAACAGACCGCGGAATCCAAATAACGATCGCTGCCCAGAAGGTTGACCCTGGGTCCGGGGTAATGGCGCCAACCCAAAGGGCACGAACAATGTGCCCAAGGCTCACAAGTGGGCCGATTACCGATCCAATCCCCTCACTGCTATCTGCGCTAGAACCTCGAATGTCCTGAAGGAATGCAAGTCTGCTGAGTGAAAGGTAAATGAGGGCTGGCGCCGTGAGGACCAGTAGCCCGAATTTAATCCAGTACGTCCTGAAGTACAGACTCGCAAGAATGGTGAGCGCGCATCCGATCACGCCGAGCACGAGCCTCCCGAATCCTGCGAATATAATCTCTGCATAGACAAGGCTCAACGTGCTCGCGTACATCGATGCCAACACGAAGCTGGACAGCTTTGGGCGACTCAGAGCGGCGTCGGCAGCGAAGAGGATTGCGAGCATCCCCAGGGGAACGGCCAAAACCAGCACGTCTTGAACTCTTGCGAGAACAGCGCCCCCAAAGAGCATCGCGGAAAGAAGAATCCGCGGGCCGACGCCGGTCGCTGTGCGAGCCATTCTTACGGGTTCCGCGGATGTCTTCGACGCAAGTGCATAGACGAGCAGTTGAAGAAGGAAACACATCGAGATTGCGGCGAGTATGAAGCCAGTGGGTAAGCGGCTCGCTGGCGAGTACAACCCAAGCCCTATGTAGACGGCCGGAAAACCACAGAAAAGCAGAATCGCGTATGAAGCCGTTGAAGATGCATTGACAACCACCCCGCCTGTCTTGAGAAAAGCGTGCGTCGACAACCCGGAAAGAAGGAGTCCAGGGATGACAAGGGAACTCAACTCGAGCCGGACAGCTGATGCAAGACCCAAGCCGACCGCCGCAGAAAACAACACCGCCCATGCAACCGCCCCCAGCGTGCGCGACAGCTGCCTGTACTTGTTTCCCTCCCCGACGAACGAGAATTCCGTTCCTGCGCTCGGCAGTCGGGCGTCTCGTGCGCTCAAAGCCGCGTGGGGTGTTGAGCGCAGTCTTTAGCCTCGATCAGCAGTTGCTTCATCGAAGCCCAAGCCTGGCTTTGTGCGAGTGCGCTGTCGACAGAATGAAACCGGTGACACGCCTGGACGTATCGGTTACCTCGTAGCCCGCCGGTAACTCCGCAGGTCCGATCTCTTCCGAGAGTCGAAGGACCGCGCTTACTGCGGTCAGCACGTTTTCGGACGAGACTCCGCTGGTCACGATGGCAGCAGTATCAAGCGCCTCAGGGCGCTCAACAAAGTCGCGGAGCGTAACAGCGGGGAACCCAAGCAGGCTCGACTCTTCGCTGATCGTGCCACTATCTGAGAGCACAAGCCTTGCGGATTTCTGAAGCTGGATGTAGTCGTTGAAGCCGAAGGGAGGGTGAAACGCGAGCTTGTCTGTCAACCCGACTGGCTGAGACTCCAGTCTCATTCTTGTTCGGGGGTGCGTCGAGACGATTACAGGCAAATCGTATTCCGCTGCTACGTGCGTCAGCGCTTGCAGGACAGACGCTAGGCGGTCTGGGTTGTCGACGTTCTCTTCTCTGTGAAGGCTGACCAGAAAGTAACCACCAGCGACCAGCCCCTCTCTGGCGAGGACTGCACTCGCGTCTATAGCGCCGGAGTTCGTTTTCAACACCTCCCGCATCGGCGACCCGGTGAGTAAAATACGGGAGGGATGGATTCCCTCAGCTAGCAAGTTCCGCCGCGCATGCTCGGTATAGACAAGGTTGTAGTCGGCAACGTGATCGACAAGTCGGCGATTCGTTTCCTCGGGCACATTCTCGTCGAAACAGCGGTTCCCTGCCTCCATGTGGTAGACGGGGATCTTCATTCGCTTGGCAATCACAGCAGAGATCGCACTATTTGTGTCGCCGAGAACGAGGAACGCGTCAGGCCTCTCCGCGAGGAGCACCTGCTCCGTTTTCGTGAGTATTGAGCCTAGTACGGCTCCCAGCGAACTGGTGTCTGCTTCTAGGAAGTAGTCAGGACGCCGCAGCCCTAAGTCTTCGAAGAACACCTCATTGAGCTCGTAGTCGTAGTTCTGGCCCGTGTGAACAAGCACGTGGTCCGTGTGCTTGTCGAGAAGTTTGATCGTGGGCGCGAGCCTGATGATCTCTGGGCGCGTGCCCACGATGGTCAGCACTTTTAGTCGTTTGGTCATTGCGATACAGCCTCTGCGATGGTGTCGGGGTCGTCAGACTTGAAAATATCGTTCGTCCAGAACGAGGTGTAGAGCACGTCAGAGCCCGTATTCTCGATCTTGTGTGCCCACATCGTGGGCATGTCGACGGCAGCGGGCGCATCACCGGTCACGTCGAAGCTAATCACTTCGTCAGTGAACAGCTTGCGCAGCGATATCGTCGCCTGACCGGCGAGCACCGTGAAGCGCTCAATCTTGCGGCGGTGAAAATGGTCTCCGCGGCTGATGCCCGGGACGGTGGTCGAGAAGGAGGACTGTCCAGGGCCGCCGTGCGCACGGATGATTTCAAAGAAGGAGCCACGAGCATCAGCGTGGCGGCTCAACTGCACGGGCGCCTGTTCCGGAAAGGTGTGCGATCGGTAGGTGTTGAACAGATCCCGGTCGACTTTCGCGGCGACATCAGGGATCTCTCCTCGTCCGTAGATCTCGGCCATGAGCTTCAGCTTGCTGAGCAGCTCGGAAACCGCCAGTTCGACCTCAAGCCCCTTCTGGTCGGACGGCCTGACGGCGCCGATAAGCAGGTCTGCCGCATCCTGCGCGTGCAGGAGGGTGAGCTGCTTGTCGGTGTCGACAGTCGGGACACTGCCCGACGCCAGCAAGTGACCGAAAGTGGCGGTCGCCGCGTTGTAGAACGGGCGCCCATGCTCGCCAAAGAGGTTGGGAAGTCTCACATCGTGAAACTGGGCACCGACCGTCTCGGCGGCCGTCCGCATTATCCTCGCGGCCGCAGCTTTTGCCTCGCCATAGACGCTGCCGTTTGTAGCCTGAGTCGAGTTCGCGAAGACGACGTCGGCGGGCGGGGTGTCAGCGCGAAGTAAGGCAGCGGCGATCTGCTCGGCGAAGCGCACGTTGCCATCGCGCACGTCGTCGTCACTGGCCCGGTTGACGCCGGCGAGGTGGATGAGACGGGACGAGCCGGATATTGCGCTGGCAGCGGCGCTCTCATCAAAGACGTCACCCACCGCAATCGAGGAAGTGTTGATTTGGTGTTCAGCAAGAGCTGCACGTGTGTGCCAGCCCAGGAAGCCGTTGGCTCCGGTAAGCGCAATGCGCGTCATGCGGTGTGAACCTCTGGTCGGATTCCCGCGAGCGCGAGCTCAGTATGAATTTCCGGCAGGGTGAGCAGCAGCTCCTTGATCTCGCGCACGCTCATTCGATCGACCGTGTGCGAGTCGTAGTCGTCATACGCGGCCACCGCGGTGTCGCCTTCCTCAACATAGATGCTGTAGTTGAGGTCGCGATTGTCGGCCTGGATGCGGAAGTACGCACCCATGTCCTGCGCACGGGAGAGCTCTTCGCGGGTGGCGAGGGCCTCCGACAGCTTCTCGGCATGCCTGGTGCCGATCACTTCGACCCGAGCGTTCGAGTCGAACAGGCTGATTGTCGCGAGAGCGAGGTCTCCGACGGTGCATGACTTCGCCTTGCGAATGAACAGGTCCCCTTGTTCTGCCTGCTGGAATGCGAATTCGACAAGATCGACCGAATCAGCGAGAGACATCATAAATCGGGTCATGTCAGGGTTTGTCACGGTGAGATTCTTGCCGGCCTTGAGTTGGCGGATGAATAGCGGGATCACCGACCCGCGCGAATACATGACGTTTCCGTAGCGCACGCATGACACGGTGGTGTCGGCATTCGGGTTGTTCAGGCCGTGTGACTGCGCGACCTTTTCCATCACCGCCTTGCTCATGCCCATTGCATTGACGGGATACACGGCCTTGTCGGTGCTCAGGCACACGACGGAGGCGACGCCGGCGTGGTCTGCCGCGCGCACGACGTTCTCGCTGCCCTGAACGTTGGTCCGGACAGCCTCCATTGGGAAGAACTCGCACGAGGGCACCTGCTTCAGGGCCGCCGCGTGGAAGACATAGTCGACGTCGCGCACCGCGCGCTCAACACTCAGGTAGTCCCGGATGTCACCGACATAGAACCGCACTCGAGGGTCCGCGATCTCGTGGCGCATCTGGTCTTGCTTGGCCTCGTCGCGGCTGAGGATGCGAATCTCAGCGACGTCCCTTGTAAGCAGCTTCTCGGTGACCGTGTGGCCGAACGAACCTGTCCCACCTGTGATCAGGATGCACTTGCCTCCATACGACTCAGTCATCGTGTCCTCTTTTTTCGCGCCATTCGGCGGCTCGCGTCGGGCCGGCGGGCGGCTTCGATCAGTGTTTTCTCAATCGTGTCGAGCCCGCTTGCGCTCGACATTGTGCGGTCATAATGCCTATGTGCTCGCTCGCCCATCGCATTCCGCTCGCCCTGAGATAGGGCGTGTGCGCTCCGGAGTACCTCAGCGAGGCGCTCCACATCCCCCGGAGCAGTAGTGAACCCGAGGCCTTCCGACTGCACAATTTCACCCACATCGCCAGCGATTGTAGTGATGACCGGGATCCCGGCCGCAAGGCTCGCCTGCAGCTTGGAGGGAATCGTTGCCCGGAATATCGGCAGGTCCTTGAGCGTCACCAGCTGGAAGTCCGAGCTCTGGTAATGGGCCGACATCTGGTCAAATGGCACTCGACCGAGGAACTCGATGCAGCTGAGATCTAAGTCTTGAACCAGTTGGCGCAGCCGCTTCTCCGCCACCCCAGAACCAACCAACGTAACGCGCAGGCCGGGCAGGTCCCGCACGAGTGCGACTGCGCGGACAACGGTGTCTAAGTCCTGCATTTCACCGATGTTGCCGGCATACATCAGCGCGAGCCCCGGGACAGCGCTGCTGCGAACCCTCGCGGCCTGGGTGTCACGACTTCCCTCGGTCGCCCAGTTCAACACAGTGTGGATACGATCCACCGGTGCCCCTCTCTCCTGGAGCATGCGTGACATTGTGGGCCCGAGCGCGATAGTGGCCGCGGCCCGCTGGTAGAGGTTTCGTAGCCATGGGCGCAACGAAATTCCCAGCAGGCGCTGGAGGGTTCTTCCGCCGACCATCGAGGAACCGGTAACAGATTCCGGCCAGAGGTCCTGCACGTGCAAAACGTATGGAGCACCTCCTACCAGGCTCCACACGGAGGGAGAAATCGCCGCTGTCATTGGCGTCGCGTAGACGTAGACCACATCCGCTTGTCGAACGAAGCGCGCAGACGTAAGTGAACTCGCAGCGAAGCTGAGGTAGCTCAGGATCCGCGCAAGCGGATTTCGTGAGTGGCTGACGAAGACCGGCACCCTCCGCACCATAACGTCGCCGTCCCGTTCGCTGTGACGCCACCGCTGCCTAACACCCTCGAATAGCGTCCCTCCGGGGTAATTAGGATACGCCGTCACGACACGGACATGATGTCCCCGCTCCGCCATGCCTTGCGCCACGGCACGGGGTATCGGCACGGGTTCGGGCGAATAGTACTGGCTGACAATCACGATGTTCATCGGGCGGGCACACCCTTGACTGTGGTCCCCGGTGGTACGTCGTGAACCACACACGCGCTGGCTCCCACCACGGCATCCTCGCCGACGGCCAGCCCCTGCAAGACGACTGCGGCTGCCCCAACCAGCGCTCGTCGGCCGACGGTGGCGTCTCCAGATAGCGTCGCCGCGGGGTTGACCGAGACGAATTCTTCGAGCGCGGTGTCGTGTCCCACCGTAGCGTTAGGGTTGAGGTGCACATGACGACCGAGCCGCACATTCGTCGACACCTGCACCCCCGCACAGATGATTACCCCCTCGCCGAGCATGCTCTGCGAGCCGATCGTCGCTGCCGGGTGCACCGCGATGGCAGCCAATAGCCCCGCGTGTCGCCAGTCATGGTCTACACGCTCACGCGTCTTTGGGTTTCCGATACCGATTAGGTAGCGCGCCTGATTGCCGCTCGCCAGCCACTCGATGTCTGTGCCTAAGTAGCGAATGCCGCGCGCGCACAGTCGGGATAGGTTCTGCTCGCTCGGGTTCGCGTCGACAACGCCCAGCAGTTCGAATACAGGCAGCAATGCCGCCCGATTCATCGCCTCCACGACGTCAAGTGTTTCCCGTCCGAAGCCCCCAGCCCCGATCACGACCAGTGGCGTGCTCATCGACCGTCCCCGCTTGTGCCTGCGAATTCCCGGGCAGTGGCATGGCCGTCCTCGGTGATACCGTTCCGCTTCAGGAGCGAACGCACAGTCATACCGATCACACGCGAGTCCAGCATAATACTGCGGGTGTCGACATATTCGACATCGAGCGCGAACTTATCTTCCCAGCTCAGGGAGTTTCGGCCACTCGCCTGAGCAAGTCCCGTCACGCCGGGACGCACCTCATGGCGCCGCGCCTGCGCCGGCGTGTACCTCTTGAGGTACTGCACGAGAAGTGGGCGTGGGCCGACAATGCTCATTTCTCCCTTCACCACGTTGACCAGCGTGGGCAGCTCATCGAGGCTCGTCGCCCTCAGCGCACGCCCAAATGAGGTGAGGCGATCTTCATCGCTTATAAGTCCCCGCGCTGCATCTGGGTTCATCATGGATCGGAACTTGCGAAGCTTGAAGATTTTTCCGTCTTTTCCCGGTCTCTCCTGCTGAAATAGCACAGGACGTCCGAGCTTTACCGCCACGAGAATGCCGACCACGGCGATGACCGGCGACAGGACCACGAGCGCAAGGCTGGCACCGATGATGTCCAACAGTCGCTTCGGCCGGTCGTACGGCCGCTCAATGCCACCGGGCGTCACGCGCGCACCCCAACGAAGCTCTCCAGTCCATCGAGCACTCGCCCGATCTCGCACTCGCTGAGTGCGGAGCCGCTCGGCAGCGTCAGCCCCTTCTCGAACAAGCGCTGAGACGAGCCGTTCACCAGAGACTGGGCACCCGCGAACACAGGCTGCAGGTGCATCGGCTTCCACAGTGGACGGCTCTCGATGTTGTCTTCGAGCAGCACCGCGCTCAGCTGGGCAGGAGTCCAGCCAGACTCGTCCACATCAACGATGATGGACGTAAGCCAGAAGTTGTCTTCGTCGTCGACTCCCCCGAAGATCTCGACCCCTGGAACGTCGGCGAAGACCTTGCGATACCGTTCCCGCATCTCTCTCCGACGGGAAATCATCTCGTCGAGCCGAGTGAGCTGTGCTCGGCCAAGGGCTGCGAGCAAATTGCTCAGGCGGTAGTTGTAGCCGATGTCGACATGCTCGTAGTGCGTGACCGGCTGGCGTGCCTGTGTTGCGAGGTAACGGGTGTGTACAGCGAGATCAGAATCGTCAGTCAGCAGCATCCCCCCACCCGATGTCGTCATGATCTTGTTGCCATTAAACGACACAACGGAAGCGCTGCCGAAGGAACCTGCCGCGCGCCCGCGATGGCTGGCCCCGAGCGACTCGGCAGCATCCGCGAGCACTGGCACGCCGAACTCCTCCGCGATAGCGCAGATTTCGGAGTAGTTGACAGCTTTGCCGAGCAGGTCGACCGGTACGATCGCCGCAACTCGTTCGCCCGACTTCGTGATGCTTCCGAGTGCCTCACGGAGCAGTGCAGGGTCCATGTTGCCGGTCGCGAGCTCGCAGTCGATAAAGTACGGCTTTGCTCCCGTATAGACGATCGCGTTGGCGGTAGCCGCAAAGGTCATTGTCGACGTGAGAACGAGATCGCCTGGGCGCACCCCGAGCCCAAGCAGACCGAGGTGCAGCGCCGCGGTTCCTGAGCTCAGAGCGACAGCGTGAGTCACCCCGACACGCTGGGCCAGCTCGTGCTCGAACGCATCGACGTCGGGGCCGAGGGGCG